>ERZ1645192.1396-NODE-1396-length-20141-cov-16.784875_pt1 | contig 20141 bp, 21 predicted proteins | sample MGYA00575354_ERZ1645192 | MGnify/ENA primary metagenome ERZ1645192 (study PRJEB40844, sample SAMN11349763) | freshwater sediment metagenome | isolation source: river sediment | host: Sediment | place: India: Faizupur Khadar , New Delhi | collected 2017-02-21 ... | reverse complement strand
CAGGGTGGATCTTTCGCTGAAGGATGGGTTAAAACCCGCATCCGGGAATTTGGTAATTATTCCGTTGCCATCGATACAATCCCGCCGGTGATAAAACCTGTGAATGTTTTCAACAACAAGAAAATCGGAAAACAAAACACAATCCAAATCAAAATTTCCGATAACCTTTCGGGTATTAAGACCTATAAGGGAACTTTAAACGGTAAATGGATACTGATGGATTATGACGCCAAGAAAAACCTCCTTGTCTATACTTTTGACGACCGTTTGTTGCCCGGGAAAAACAAATTTATTCTGACCGTGGCGGATGGTACCGGGAATTCAACCCGTTATGCTGCCACGCTGATCCGTTGATTTTTCTTAGTATCTTTGTCCTATGCACCAAACCATTCTGATCCTTGATTTCGGTTCCCAATACACGCAACTGATCGCCCGCAGGATCCGGGAACTCAATGTGTATTGTGAGATTTACCCTTTTGATCGTATACCGCTCAATGCAGGGCAATACAAAGGGGTGATCCTTTCGGGAAGTCCGTTTTCAGTCAGGGATCCCCAGGCGCCTGTACCTGACCTTAGCGGGATCAGGGGAAAACTTCCCTTGCTTGGCATCTGCTACGGCGCGCAATACCTGGCGCAAGTCTCCGGAGGGAAAGTGGCTCCTTCAAAGATCAGGGAGTATGGCCGGGCCTGTCTTACCCGCATCGAACCCCATAATGCATTGTTGCAAGGTATGACCGCCGGAACACAGGTCTGGATGTCGCATGCCGATACCATTCTCGAAATTCCGGAACATTTTGAAAACATAGCCGGAACCGAAGAAGTTCGCCATGCCGGTTACCGGATCGGGGGCGAGGATACTTATGGCATTCAGTTTCACCCGGAGGTTTACCATACCTCTGAAGGTCGTCGGTTGCTCCAGAATTTCGTGGTCGATATCTGCGGATGCGACCAGGGGTGGACCCCGGAATCGTTTGTCGAAAGTACCATTCAGTCTCTTCAGGATACTTTGGGTAACGATCGCGTGGTACTGGGTTTATCCGGCGGTGTCGATTCGACGGTCGCAGCCCTGCTGCTCCAAAAAGCCATCGGGAAAAACCTTTTCTGTATTTTTGTGAACAACGGGTTACTGCGGAAAGATGAGTTTCGCAAAGTACTGGAACGTTACCACCGACTCGATCTGAACGTCACCGGAGTCGATGCAGCCGATCTTTTCCTGGATGGCTTGAAAGGCGTCACCGACCCGGAAAAGAAACGAAAGATCATTGGGAAAACCTTTATCGATGTCTTTGAAGCAGAAGCAAAAAAGATTCAAAACATCCGTTGGCTGGCCCAGGGGACCATTTATCCCGATGTGATTGAGTCGCGGTCGGTCAAAGGACCGTCAGCTACCATCAAATCGCATCATAATGTAGGTGGTTTGCCCGAACATCTTAACCTGAAGATCATCGAACCTTTGAACACCTTGTTTAAGGATGAAGTGAGAAAAGCCGGTAAAGCGCTTGGTCTCGATGAAGAGTTCTTAGCGCGGCATCCTTTCCCGGGGCCCGGCCTGGCCGTTCGGATCCTGAGTGATATCGACCGGACAAAGGTTGCGCTTCTCCAGGAAGTCGATGACGTTTTTATCGGCCTCCTTCGTTCAGAAGGGCTCTACCACCAGGTTTGGCAGGCTTTTGCTGTATTGTTGCCGGTACAGACGGTCGGGGTAATGGGTGACGAACGCACCTACGAAAATGTGATCGCGCTGCGGGCCGTCACCTCCACAGATGGGATGACTGCCGACTGGGCCAAGCTCCCGCACGAATTTTTAGCAAAGGTCAGCAACGAAATTATCAATAAAGTCAAAGGAGTCAACCGGGTTGTTTATGACATCAGTTCAAAACCACCTGCTACCATAGAATGGGAATAGCCATCATCGCATGGTCGCCTGAAACTTGCAACCGGATCATGAAAAGTGCCATCCAACATCTGCACCGGAATCCAGCGCGGAGAATACGCGCGGAGAAAAACCGTTTCAAGGGCTATCGTATCGTCACGATTCTTTTTTTCATGGTGTATGCCGGAATCTTTTTCGCAGCGGCGCAAACACCCCAGGACCAACTGAAGAAGATCCGCTCCGGTATCACAGAGACCATCGATGGTAAAACATATTATATCCATAAGGTCGTAAGGGGACAGACCCTTTACATGATATCCAAGGCCTACGGCGTTGATATCAATGATATCATCCGTGAGAACCCGGCAGTGAAAGAAGGGATCAAGGCAGATCAAAAGATCAGGATTCCCGTTTCCGTAAATGAAAAAGTTACCCAACCTCTGCCGGAACAAACCCCTTTAAAGAAAGCGCCCGACAGTATTCCGGTTGAAATCAGGAAAGAGCCCCCTGCCGAACCGAAACCTCAGCCTTCTCCCGTTGTAGAACAAGTGACTAAAACAGAACCGGTAACCATCCATGACAGGCCTAAAGAGCGCTATAATGTTGCCCTCATGTTACCACTTTTCTTGGATTATACCGATGAAATTCTTCCTGAGGAACCCGATGCGCCGACCAATGAAACGGCCCGGTCGCTGCAGTTTCTTCCCTTTTATGAAGGATTCAGAATGGCGGTTGATTCGATGGAACGCTCCGGTTTTAAAGTGATCCTTTGGGTTTATGATGTTGATAAAGATACTGTTAAAACCCGAAACACCCTCGAAAGTCCTGAAATGAAAGAGATGGACCTGATCATTGGCTTGCTGTACCATCGTAATTTCATGATCGTGGCTGACTTTGCCAAAAATCACGGGATCCCGATCGTGAATCCGATCACCGAAAGAAACGACGTGGTGAAAGGGAATCCCATGGTGGTTAAACTCAGGCCCGATCCTTCGGAAAGAGCCTCTCAACTGGCCCGGTACCTGGCTTCGGAGAACGAAAAGCAACAGGTGCTGATCATCCGGAATGGCAAGTACAAAGATGCCGACGCAGCAGATCTGCTCAAAAGGGAATGTACTGCTCAAAACCTGGAGGCTGTCGTCGTCGATGGCGTTGATCAGGCCATTGCCCGCCTTTCAACGGAGAAAGAAAATCAGGTCATCGCGTTTTCAGACTATCCGGCTTACGCACTTGACGTAACACGCAAATTGTACCAGGTACACAACGATTACAGCGTCACCCTCACCGGTTTGCCATCGTGGGGCGAATTTGATGGTTTGGAAACCGAATACCTCGTCGGGTTGAAAACCCAGATGCTTTCCTACCACATGGTCGATTATGAGCTTCCCGCGGTGAAACATTTTGTGACCCGTTACCGCGAAGTTTTTTTTACCGATCCGCCCTCCCTTGCTTTTGAGGGATATGATGCCGGCATCTATTTCCTCAACGCTTTGAAAACCTGCGGGAAAAATTTCAATCAATGTCTTCCCGAAAAGCCCGGTAATTCTTTGTTACACAATCGTTTTGAGTTCCATACAACGGATGATAACGGCATCGTGAACCAGCATTGGGAAATCTATAAATATGGAAATTACCGGCTGATCAAGGTCAACTGAAAGTCCGGGGTGATTTTCTGATCAGACAACAACAGTGTTGTAAGGCTTCTACAAGGACTCACGAACCACTGTAAATTAAGAATCCTTTTCCGGGTAGGAATATTAATTCCCTCTTCTTCATTGCCTTCCGGGGCCAAAGTTCCCTGCATTCGGTATTGCTGCTGTTAATAATTTTTTTCTTATACTTTATTTTTGTTAAAGAAATATTATGTAGCTTAGACAAAATATTCTTCAGATGAATGTTTTCCAATGGAATCACCGGCAGAAAAGTGTTCACATTTAATCGGGTTTGGACAGTTCACACGTCAGAGATGACACGGAACATTTTTTCGCCTATGTACGCCCTTTGGATATAAAATTGGAGCAATGAGGGTGGAGGTATAAGGGAGGTGTGTCCAAGCTATAAATTATCAAAACTATAAAATTCAACATTTTTTTGCTCATCAAGGACTCGGATACTATGAGGCTCCACCTTAAAAACATATATCAATCAGGTGAGTTTGAAGAGCATACAACCACCGAGGAATCCTCGGTAGTTCAACGAGAAGGTAACAGACAAGTAAATCGAAAAAGAAAATTCTACAATCTTGATGCAATAATATCTATAAACTATCGAGTAAATTCAAAGCGTGGAATACAATTTAGGATTTGGACAAGCAGGATTATCAAGGAGACAGCAATTGAAGCTTATGCGGAGATGTTTGCAGGAATTGCACCGGTCCACATGACAGCCCAGGGAAACGGTACGGCAACTACGAATGGCATGCAGCGTTAGGAGAATATACCCGTAGGGGTGATACCGGGCCGCGTAATGACTGCCGAAGCATTCAATGACTGTGCCTGTTCTAGTGCCGGCCTCAAACGCAATGGTAGAGAATATTTCAGCTATTAACATATAACGTAAAGGCAAAAAAGTATGAAAACAATAATGGTATTAATCTTTACATCAGTTTTTTACAATGCAACTTGGAGCCAAGTGACTGACACTCTTGTGGATCCAAGAGACAGTAAAATATATCAAACTATTAAAATTGGCGATCAAACCTGGATGGCTCAAAATATAGACTTTAAAACAAAAGGTTTTTGGTGGTGTTACAAAGATGATTCCATAAATTGTGAAAAATATGGAAAGCTATATAGGTGGGAATCTGCAATGAAAGCATGTCCCAAAGGCTGGCATTTACCAAGTGATAATGAATGGAAAGAATTATTTGATTTTCTTGGCGGTTCAAAAATCGCCGGGGGTAAAATGAAATCGACAAATGGTTGGATAGATGATGAAGGAACCTCAACAAATAGTAGTGGTTTTAATGCAATTCCATCCGGACAAGGTCTCAATACTGGTGCGGGGATAGGTGGCAATCGTGGAGTTGGTTATATAGCTGTCTGGTGGTCAGCAACTAAACCGGAGTTAAGTTTTAATCCGCATTACGTTTTTGTTAATAACCAAGGTGATAAAGTAAAGATAGAGGAGTGTAGACCAAATATGCAATTTAGTGTTAGGTGTGTAAAAGATATCAAACAAGAATGAATTATGAAAACAAAAATTTTGAGTCCCTCCGAAAAGGGTGATTTGTTCAATTTTTTGGAACAACCCGTCAAAAAACGCCCTTCGTCGATCATTCACTGACATAACCAAGTGGTTTTCCGGCTATGACGAACAAGGTAACTGGCTATTGCAATGCATTGGAACTTCAGGGTTGCCAAGGTTGGATTATGCTTGGAGTTAATCAATGCTATCTTGTACAGGCTCATCAGGTTATAAGCTACGCAAACCCACCGAAAAGCAGCCTCAGTGGCTCCAAATTCTTCACAACAAAAGCCGTCGAGACCATGGCTTTCTTTCAGTTCCCTGATCTGCGTTTCAGCTTCGGCTCTGTGGCGGTAAAGTTCCCATATCAGCTTATCAGAAAGTTAAAGATCGGTCACAAACGCCGAATAGAGGTAATTGGAAAACTCATCGTATTCTTCAAACAAAGACTTACCACCACTCTTGGAGTGCTCGGCCTTATTCTTTCTGACCACAACAACCCTGCGTGCATGATCCCAACCCGATAACTTGCATTCAATGGAACAAATGTTGATACCGTCGGAGTACGGAACCCAGCTGTCGGCTTCGAAGATCTTTTGAACCAGACCAGCATACATTTTTACCGCAACGATGTACTTCAGTTTGTTATCTTCAAATATGCCCAGGGTGGATTCACTAAAGAACCCATTGTCAGCCCTGACTAATCCTATGTTCGACTTATCCAGGGTTCTCAGTAATACTGTAAGAAAATCCTCGATGTCTGTGCTGCTTACGCTGTCGCCAGAGCGCATCCAGGACTGTATAACCATTTTGGCTTCGGCTGCAAATGCTATCAAAGGATGATGGGAACCTCGACCTGGCTTTCTTGGATTATAACCCGCTTCTACGCCGTCCTGACTGCCGTAACGGGTAATGACAGTAGAGCTAACTACTTAATTATGCCGGAGCAGTCCCGCATGGGCCAACCGCCGTGCACCAAGGATAACACTTACCAGAAAACCTTCGATGATATCCACCGGGTCATATCCCCTGTTGGAACCTGGCTGAGGCAATGGCAAAGAAGAGATCACATCCTGAAGGCCGCTGTTCTGATAGAAGTTCTTAACGATTGTGAGACCTCCAAATGGCGCGATCGGGCGATCGGTGTACCTGATGTCAAAATCTGCATCCATCAGGTGCTAAGTGAAATGAACGGTGAAGATAGTGAAATCAGGCATTTGAAAAAAATGTGTACTTTTAATGAATTGATCAGGTTAAAGAAATATTATGTAGATTAGACAAAAAATGAATCCATTCTTTGAAATTCTGAAGTAGAAATTAAAAAAGATTTTGAAATTACAACCAAACCCGACAAAACGAAGATATGTAAGGAACGTGACTGCAGAAATTTTTGCAGCATAGAATCATGAACAAACTTAAAATATTTATCAGCAGCGTACAATCTGAATTTGCCGGAGAAAGGCAGATACTCTTTGATTACATCAGCACCGATGCCCTGCTGGGGCGCTTCTTCGAACCCTTCATTTTTGAGAAACTCCCGGCAAGGGATAGGTCCGCTTCCGAAACCTATCTCAAAGAAGTGAGTACATCAGATATATATCTTGGGATTTTTGGAAAGGAGTATGGTTACGAAGACCGAGAAGGATTTTCCCCCACCGAAAGAGAATTTGATCTGGCAAACACTGAACATAAAACCCGGTTGATTTTTATCAGCCACCACTCCGCAAGCGAACGGTATCTCAAAATGCAACATTTGATTAAGAAAGCTGAAAATGTGGTGGTTAGAAAAAGGTTTCTGGACCATAACGATCTGAAAATATCTGTGTATGCAGCTTTAATTGAAGTTTTGGAAGAACAACAGCTTATCCGCTCAGGTCCCTTTGATGCCAGTATATGCAAAGAAGCATCCCTTGATGATATTGACCCCCTACGGGTGCGTTGGTTTGTTGAAACCGCCCGCGCAAAAAGAGGATTCCCCCTTCGGCCCGAAAGCCCTGCTAAAAAGGTGCTTACCCACCTCCATCTGCAAAAAGCAGGGAAAATTACCAATGCGGCTGTCCTGTTGTTTGGAAAAGAGCCTCAGCGCTTTTTTATCACCTCCGAACTAAGGTGCGTCTTATTTCATGGAAACGTGGTACAAAAACCGATTCCTTCTTATCATGTATATAAAGGCGACCTCTTTCAACTGGTGGATCAGGCCGTTGATTTTGTACTTTCACGTATTGATGTGTATGTGGGCGATCGCAGCCGCTCTGTTGATGTGGATATTCAATACGAAATTCCGCGTTTTGCCGTGACCGAAGCCATCGTAAATGCCATCGCCCACCGTGACTATACCAGCACCGGTTCTGTTCAGATAATGGTATTCCGTAACCGTGTTGAAATTTGGAACCCCGGCCGGCTCCCGCTTCAGCTAACGCTGTCCGACCTGAAGAAAATGCACGAATCCTTCCCGGCTAATCCACTGATTGCCGAATCGCTTTTTTATGCCGGATATATTGAAAGGTTGGGTACAGGAATCCCCGATATGATCCAACATTGTGTTGAGGCAGGATTAACCGAACCCGAATTCGCCCAGGAAGCTGCGTTCAGAACCGTATTGTGGAGGAAAGCAGGGGCTGCCGACCAAGTTACCCCGCAAGCTCCCGACCAAGTTACCGACCAAGTTACCGACCAAGTCACCCTGCAGGGTACCCCGCATGCTACCGAACAAGTTACCGAACAGGTTAAACGACTTATTTTGGTTCTGCACGAACAAATGACAAGGCAGGAATTGATGAACAGACTTCAAATGAAACATGGTCAAACTTTTAGGGAAAATTACATTCATCCTGCTATAGAAGGCAAATGGATAGAAATGACTATTCCCGATAAACCTAACGATCCCGACCAAAAATACCGCCTCACGGCAAAAGGTAAACAATTGCAGAAACGATTAAAAGAGAAAAAATAATATCATGAGCAAAATCGAAATCAAGAAAACCGAACTCGTTTGGCGTGGCAAAAACGATGATGAAGGCAAATTTAACATAAGCTTGAAGAATTATAAAATGAATAATATTGATGGCAAAGAAGAACGGTAATGGAACGGAAGAACCGTTGGAAAAACAGCTCTGGAAAACAGCGGACAAACTGCGAAAGAATATTGATGCAGCGGAATATAAACATGTGGTGTTGGGATTGATTTTCCTGAAATATATTTCCGATGCGTTTGAAGAATTGTATGCACGGCTGAAAGCGGAAGAAGAACAGGGTGCTGACCCCGAAGACAAAGACGAATACAAAGCCGAAAATGTATTTTTTGTTCCTCCGGTGGCACGTTGGAGCCTGTTGGTTTCGTATGCCAAACAACCTTCCATTGGCATTACAATTGATGCGGCTATGGATGCCATTGAAGCGGAGAATCCCTCATTGAAAGGTGTTTTGCCCAAAGTATATGCCCGACAAAACCTCGACCCGACCAGTTTGGGTGAACTGATTGATTTAATTGGCAACATTGCCCTTGGCGATACCAAAGCCCGGAGTGCCGATGTGTTGGGGCATGTGTTTGAATATTTCCTTGGTGAATTTGCCCTTGCCGAAGGTAAGAAGGGTGGACAATTCTATACCCCACGGAGTGTTGTTGAGTTGCTGGTTGAAATGCTGGAACCCTATCATGGACGTGTGTTCGATCCCTGCTGCGGTTCGGGCGGTATGTTTGTTCAATCGGAGAAGTTTGTTACCGAACATCAGGGAAGAGTAAACGATATTTCCATTTACGGACAGGAAAGCAACCAAACCACCTGGCGTTTGTGTAAAATGAATCTTGCCATTCGCGGTATCGACAGTTCGCAGGTTCGGTGGAACAACGAAGGTTCGTTCCTGAACAACGCACACAAAGACCTGAAAGCCGATTTTATTATTGCCAATCCACCTTTTAATGTAAGCGACTGGGGCGGCGACCTGTTGCGAAAAGACGGACGCTGGCAATATGGTGTTCCGCCTGCAGGAAATGCGAACTACGCATGGATACAACATTTCCTTTACCATTTAGCTCCCAACGGACAGGCTGGTTTTGTATTGGCTAAGGGTTCACTCACAACGAAAACATCGGGCGAAGGCGATATACGGAAAGCATTGATCGAAAACAATCTGATCGATTGCATTGTAAACCTGCCTGCCAAACTTTTCCTGAATACACAAATTCCCGCTTCGTTATGGTTTATGAGAAGAAACAGGAACCACTCCGAAAAATTCCCCTCCACAGGAGGGGTGCCCGAAGGGCGGGGTGGTAAAATACTGTTTATTGATGCCAGAAATCTCGGGCATTTAATTAACCGCCGTACCAAAGAGCTTTCGCCTGAGGATATTCAGCAAATTGCAGAAACCTACCATAACTGGCGTAATTCCCCTCCACGGGAGGAAGTAAAAGATGGTCAATTCCCCTCCTCTGGAGGGGTGGCCGAAGGACGGGGTGGTGACCACCCCCTGCCCCCTCCGAAGGAGGGGAATTATGAAAACATTGCAGGTTTTTGTGCTTCCGTCTCTATCTCCAAAGTAAAAGAATTGGATTATGTACTTACCCCAGGGCGCTACGTAGGTTTACCCGACGATGAAGACGATTTTGATTTTAACGAGCGTTTCACAGCCCTGAAAGCCGAACTGGAAGAACAACTAAAAGAAGAAGTACGCCTGAATGAAATTATTTCCACTAACCTTTCAAAGATTAAAGTAAATGGGTGAGTGGAAGAAATATAAACTGGAAGATATAGCAATTATAATTGATTGTGAACACAAAACTGCTCCAATTGTAACAAATAGTGATTTCTATTCTGTTAGAACAGCAAACATTTCCCAAGGGAAAATTGATTATCAAAGTTGTAATAGAGTAAGTAAAGAAACTTATTTGGCCTGGACAAATAGAGCAATTCCTGTTTATGGAGATATTATTTTTGCAAGAGAAGCACCTGTTGGAGAAGTAGGTTTCGTAGAGAAAAAATTCAAAGTTTGCCTCGGTCAAAGAACTGTTTTAATTCGCATAAACTCCAATAATGTAGATAATAGGTTCTTGTTATATTATTTAGTAAATCCTACAAATAAAAAAGAACTAATTGAAAAGTCAACAGGGAGTGTAGTCTCTCACGTGAATGTTAAAGATATACGTGAGCATATTGTTTCCCTTCCACCGTTACCTGAACAAAAATCCATTGCCTCCATCCTTTCCAGCCTTGATGATAAAATTGACTTGCTCCACCGCCAAAACGCCACCCTCGAAAAAATAGCCGAAACGCTTTTTAGGCAGTGGTTTGTAGAGGAAGCAAAGGAAGATTGGGAAACTGTAAAGATTGGTGACATAGCTAAAAACATTCAATACGGATTTACCCAAAGCGCAAATTTTGAAACTGTTGGTCCAAAATTTTTACGAATTACAGACATTCAGGGAGGAAATGTGAATTGGAAATCTGTTCCTTTCTGCTTAGCAAATAAAAGTGAATTTCTAAAATATCAATTAAAAACAGGAGATATTGTAGTCGCCAGAACTGGCGCATCAACAGGCGAAAATCTCTACATCTACAAACCAGATAATGTAGTTTTTGCATCGTATTTAGTCCGCATACAATTTTCGGAATTATCTACTGCTCGTTATGTAGCCCAACACATGAGGTCATCGAACTATTTTGACTACATTGAAGGGATATTATCGGGATCTGCACAGCCGAATGCAAATGCGAACGAACTAACTTCTTATGAATTAGCACTACCATCAAAAGATAAGCTTGAATCCTTTTACAAAATAGTCACTAACTGGGATGAAAAGAAACATATAAACCAAACCCAAATCCGCACCCTCACTACTTTGCGTGATACGTTGTTGCCGAAGTTGATGAGTGGGGAGGTAAGGGTGGAAATGTAAAAATCATGGCAAAAATGAGAACAGAATACAATGTATATTGTGATGAGAGTTGTCATTTGCAGAACGATGACAGCAACGTAATGGTACTGGGTGCTGTCTGGTGCTCAAAATCAGTGAAAGAGAAAGTTTTTGGCCGAATCCGCGAAATTAAAGCAAAATATGGGTTTAAGCCTGATTTTGAAATTAAATGGAGCAAGGTGTCGAAAGCCAAAACCGATTTTTACATCGACCTAATCAATTACTTTTTCGATGACGATCACCTCCATTTCAGGGCGTTGGTAGTCCCTGATAAGAAGGCTTTGAACCACGAGGCATTTAATCAGGATCACAATACGTTTTATTACAAGATGTATTTCGATTTGCTAAAAGTTATTCTTTCGCCCGATTGCGCTTACAACATATACATCGATATAAAAGATACCCGGGGGCAGGATAAAGTCATGAGGCTTCAGGACGTATTGAGAAACAACCAATACGATTATCACAACCAAATCATTCGCAAAATTCAGCAGGTTCATTCGCGGGAAGTGGAACTCCTGCAAATAACCGATATGCTGATTGGAGCAATATCATACCTGCACCGAGGTTTGTCAGGAAACGAAGCCAAACTAAAAATTATCGATAAAATCAGGTCACGGTCAGGCTACAGTTTATTAAAATCCACTTTGTACAAGGAGGATAAAATAAACATTTTTATTTGGAAATCAAGAACTCTAAGCAATGGCTGAAATGGAAATCGTTTTACCCGAATTAGTATTGCTGGAAGATTACGGCGGGAACTATGAGCGTTTCATTCAAGCTGTTTATGCGGTATTCCAACGTGATTTTGTAAAGTATAAAACCAAATTCAGGGGAGAAGAGCTTCGTCTAAAATGGCATCCGATTTATCAGGACAAAGCTTACACTTTCTACCACATGACCCACAAAGGAGAAGATGAACAAAACCGCGAACCTGATTTCCGGCGCTGTGAGCGTATGCCATGGGCAAAGCCAGTAATTGAGAATTGTGACGCATGGAATTTGAAGATTTGGCCACAAATACGTAAAGGCTCGAATCGTCTTTGCATCTGGCTCGATCTGGAAGAAGAACCCGATTACGTCCTAATTTTGGATGTACGAAAAGATTATAAACTCTTGTGGACAGCTTTTGTATTGGAATATGAACATGAAAAACGCAAGAAACAAAAGGAATATGAGGAGTGGCTTAAAACGCAGAAATCGCCAGGTAAGACCTGACGATTTCGTAACTCCTTTAACGCATGGTTAATGAGATGGTACAAATGTACTGCGCTTTTAGTTCAAATGCAAATTTATTTTGACCCATGGCAAAAATAACGGAATCAGATATCGAACTTCTGGCTATCCAACGCCTCGAAATATTGGGTTACGAATACATTTATGCACCCAACATTGCTCCCGAATTCCCCTCCTCCGGAGGGGTGCCCGAAGGGCGGGGTGGTGATCAACGTGCCTCCTACGAACAAGTTTTATTACTCCAACGCCTGCAAAATGCGGTGAAACGGATTAACAAATCCATCCCTGCCGATGCACAAGCCGAAGCCATCAAGGAGATCCAGCGTATTGCTTCGCCTGAATTGTTGGCTAATAACGAAACCTTTCACCGGCTTTTAACCGAAGGTATTCCCGTTTCGAAACAAGTAGATGGAGACGAACGCGGCGACCGTGTTTGGCTGATTGACTTTAAAAATCCATACAACAACGATTTTGTGGTGGCCAACCAGTTTACAGTGGTTGAAAGTAAAGACGTTCGACCGAACGTCTCACCAAAACGTCCCGATGTCATTTTGTTTGTCAATGGCATTCCGTTGGTGGTCATTGAATTAAAAAATGCGGCGGGTGAGAATGCCACCATTCATTCAGCCTTTAAACAAATAGAAACCTATAAAGCCATTATTCCAAGCCTCTTTACGTATAATGGGTTTGTGATCATTTCCGATGGATTGGAAGCCAAAGCAGGTTCAATTTCTGCTGGGGAAAGTCGTTTCATGGCCTGGAAGTCTGCCGATGGAAAAGCTGAAGCATCCCATTTAGTCAGTCAATTGGAAACGCTGATTTCAGGAATGCTCAATAAAGAAACCCTGATCGACATTATCCGTCATTTCATTGTATTCGAAAAAACCGTAAAGACACAGCATGATGTGTCTCAAAAAGAAATACTCACCATAACTACCGTTAAAAAACTGGCCGCGTATCATCAATACTACGCAGTTAACCGTGCTGTTGAATCAACGCTCCGCGCCGCTGGATTCCCCTCCACCGGAGGGGTGGTCGAAGAACGGGGTGGTTCATTCTCCACGCAGGCCGGGGTGGTGGGGGTGGTAGAAGACCCGCATGGTATTTATCGCAACTCCAAAAACTACTTCGACCTTCCTTACAATCCACAGCTAAAAGAACGCGCACACGCATTGCGTCAAGCTGGTAACTTATCGGAAGTACTTTTCTGGAATCAGGTAAAAAACAAACAATTCAAAGGATACGACTTTGACCGTCAAAAAATAATTGGAAATTACATCGTTGACTTTTATTGCAGTAATTGCAATGTCGTGATAGAGATAGACGGTAGCAGTCACGACGACAAACAGGAATACGATGCCCAAAGGGATCAATACTTAGAGGCATTGGGATTGACCGTAATCCATATTCCTGTAATTGAGGTATTGCAGAGAATGGATGCGGTTATGGAAATGCTTTTTAACCACCCCACCCTTCGGGCACCTGGTGAGTCGCAAGGAAACTACCACCCCGCCCTAAAGGACACCCCTCCAAAGGAGAGGAATTTTGCAACGGAATCGCCCGAAAGCTATGGTGTTGCCGGGGTAAGGAAACAACCCGTTGGCGATCGAAAAGGCGGCGTAGTGTGGCATACCCAAGGGAGCGGAAAATCTCTTTCAATGGTTTTCTATACGGGTAAAATTGTATTGGCAATGGATAATCCAACCATTGTGGTCATTACCGACCGTAACGATTTGGACGACCAACTGTTTGATACTTTCGCAGCATCGAAACAGCTTTTGCGTCAGGACCCAGTACAGGCCGAAGACCGAAATCAACTGAAAGAGTTGTTAAAAGTGGGTTCAGGAGGAGTTGTTTTTACCACCATTCAGAAGTTCCAGCCCGAAGAAGGGAATGTTTATGAGTTGCTTTCTGACCGGAGAAATATTGTTGTTATTGCCGATGAGGCCCACCGAACCCAATACGGATTTAAAGCCAAACAAATCGATGTCAAAGATGAGAACGGCGAGGTGGTTGGTAAAAAAGTAGTTTACGGTTTTGCCAAGTATATGCGCGATGCTTTACCCAATGCCACCTATCTTGGTTTCACCGGAACCCCGATAGAAAGCACCGATGTAAACACTCCTGCCGTTTTCGGAAATTATGTGGACATCTACGACATTGCCCAGGCGGTTGAAGATGGAGCAACGGTTCGCATTTACTATGAAAGTCGGTTGGCCAAGGTGAATTTGAGCGAAGAGGGGAAAAAGCTGGTTGCCGAGCTGGATGACGAACTGGAACTGGAATACCCCTCTGATGAAGGTATAGCTAAAAACCGCGGTGGTAAATTCCCCTCCTCCGGAGGGGTGGTCGAAGACCGGGGTGGTAAATTCCCCTCCTCCGGAGGGGTGGTCGAAGACCGGGGTGGTCAAAAGGCAAAGGCCAGATGGACACAACTGGAAGCCCTCGTCGGAAGTGAAAACCGGATCAAACAAATTGCAAAGGATATTATCGAACACTTTGAACAACGACAAGCTGTATTTGAGGGCAAAGGAATGATTGTGACCATGAGCCGCCGCATTGCCGCCAATTTGTACGATGAAATTACCAAATTGAGACCGGAATGGCATTCGCCTGAATTGAATAAAGGAGCTATTAAAGTAGTGATGACTTCAGCGTCGTCCGATGGTCCGGAAATATCAAAGCATCATACCACCAAAGAACAACGTCGCACATTAGCTGAACGGATGAAAAATCCCGATGATGAACTAAAACTCGTTATTGTTCGGGATATGTGGCTTACCGGATTTGATGCTCCAAGCATGCACACGCTGTACATCGATAAACCCATGAAAGGCCACACCCTGATGCAGGCCATCGCAAGGGTAAACCGTGTGTATAAAGATAAACCTGGTGGTTTGGTTGTCGATTATCTGGGTATAGCTTCCGACCTGAAAAAGGCCCTTTCGTTTTATTCTGAATCAGGAGGTAAAGGCGATCCTACCATTTTACAGGAACAGGCTGTACAATTGATGCTTGAAAAGCTGGAAGTGGTTTCACAAATGTTTAATGAATTCCCCTCCATGGGAGGGGTGGTCGAAGACCGGGGTGGTAAATTCCCATCCCAAGGAAGGATGAATAGCAAAGTTGCTCGGGGTGGTTTTGCCTACGAAGATTATTTTAATGCTGGCACATCACAGAAACTATCGATGATTTTAGCAGCCGAGGAACACATCTTAGGGTTGGAAGATGGCAAGAAGAGATATATCAATGAGGTTAGTGCTTTGTCAAAGGCATTTGCCATAGCCATTCCGCACGATCAGGCGATGGATGCCAAGGATGAGATTTCATTCTTCCAGGCGGTAAAAGCCCGTTTGGCAAAATTTGATGGAACAGGTACGGGCAGAACCGATGAAGAAATTGAAACAACCATTCGGCAGGTGATTGACAAAGCCCTGATTTCGGAAAAAGTAATCGATGTATTTGATGCCGCAGGAATAAAGAAACCCGACATTTCAATTCTTTCAGAAGATTTCTTAATGGAACTGAAGGGGATGGAACACAAGAACGTTGCCCTTGAAGTCTTGAAAAAGTTACTGAACGATGAAATCAAGTCGAGGGCGAAAAAGAACCTGGTAAAAAGTAAAACCTTAATGGAAATGCTGGAAAATGCCATTAAGAAATATCACAATAAAATCCTGACAGCCGCTGAAGTCATTGAGGAACTGATTCATTTGAGCAAGGACATTGTTGAAATGGACAACGAGGCCAAAGCAATGGGGTTAACTGAATTTGAGTATGCTTTTTATACAGCAGTTGCTGACAATGACAGTGCAAGGGAGCTGATGCAACAAGACAAACTGCGGGAATTAGCGGTTGTTTTGACAGAAACTATCCGACAAAACGCATCGATTGACTGGACAATCAAAGAAAGCGTAAAAGCGAAACTGAAGGTTGCGGTTAAAAGATTGCTTCGTAAATACGGTTATCCACCCGACATGCAGCTGTTAGCCACCGAAACCGTTTTAAAACAAGCTGAAATGATTGCTTATGAGTTGACGAATAAATAATTCGTATTCTTAAGTTCCTTACATGACATTTTTACTGTACTCTGAGAACCTTTCCAATGGAGCTTGTTATAATCTTTCCCGCCGGACAGCACGAGTTTTCTTGTTCCGGGGTATGAAGGCTTGCACTCCTGTTCATCGGTTTCATATACTTTGATTATTCCAATATTATTCCAATAAGGTTCGGATATTATACAACGCTTATACATCGGTTTTAAAATTTTCGTAAAAAACGGTAAAATTTGTCAGGTTAATGTTGAAATATGTTAAAAAATGCAATTAAATTTTTCTTTTTTTATAAAATTCTGATTAACCGGTATTAACCATTAAATTCAGGTATTACCAACCATATAAAACGACAGCGACAATGATAGAAATAGTTAACAATAAATATGATGGAGTAATTGTTGACAATACAACGCTTCCGGATAAGAAAGATATATTCCAAAAAGAAATTTTACGATTAATTGAACAACTAAACAATAAAAAACTTCTATGGATAAAAATACCTATTGAGAAATCGGATTTTATACCAATATTAGCAAACCTTGATTTTGAATTTCATCATTGCGATGAGAAAAATTTATTGCTTGTTAAAAAAATGACTTCTGACGCTATCGTCCCTACAACAAAAAATTACATTGTAGGTGTTGGAGCGATTGTGTTTAATGAAGGACAACTATTGGTGATTAAAGACAGGTTCTCAACTGGTTATAAACTTCCCGGAGGACATATTGATAAGAATGAATCAATAAAAAATGCGGTGAAAAGAGAAATTTATGAGGAAACAGGCATCAATGTTGAATTTGAATCTATTGCTAATATCGGGCATTTTAGAAACGGACAATTTGGCGAATCGAATCTTTACATTGTATGCACAGCAAAAGCTTTATCAAAAGTTATCACAATAAACGACTCATCTGAGATAGCAGAAGCAAGATGGATATCTCCGGTAGATTTTTTAAATTCAGACGATGTAAATGCTTATAATAAGAGCGTTGTTGAGGCTGTTTTAAATAATAAGGAATTAAAACTCGTTGACCAAAAAATCAAATTAAAAGTACCGGATGGGGAAGTATTTTACTAAAAGTAAAATTCATTTAACTTATAGAAACTCAATGAAACATGCTTTTAAGTATAAAACAGAAACTGATCTTTTCTGCAATACTGGAAATCTTCCTTGCCTTGGGAGAAAATTCTGATTACAGCAGTAATTATCCGGGTATTAGCTGACCTTCCTTATTTCCTTGTGGGTACTGCCAGCAACGGGATATTGGTGGCAAAGAGGTTTTTCTTCGTGATATTCTTAGTGAAAACCATGTAAAGCAAACTCCTTTTATGTGGCTGAAAAGCGATCATTCGTATCTGGTTACCGCCGATAAACTGATCGATGGCTTTCTGGTTATCATCCACACTTTCAATTACTTCAAACGTAATGATGCCTTTTTGCTCCTGCGCGGAAAACTGGCGACGCAGGATTTCCATCTTCGAATGGGCATCGAGATTTTTTGCCTTGGTGACGAAATGGACCACCTTCAGCTTAAATTCAAAAGGATGGAACAAATCGAGGATCTCTGCGATGGAGGCCGCGTTGGCTTCCGACAGATCCGCGGCGAACATGATAGAACCAAAACCCCTGTATTCCAAAATCTGCGGGACTGTCAGTACCGGTACACGCGCGTGATCAATGATAAAAGTGGATACCTTGCCCCAAACGTTCACGTTGTTCCCTTTTCCGGTGGTTCCCATCACCACCACATCGGGTTTGAACTCGTGACAGATTTCACGCAACTCGTTCTCGATTTCACCACCGGTCACCCCTGAAGTGAGCACGACATTCTGAATTTTTTGATCAGCGATTTGGCCGTCGACCTTTTTATACAAGGCTTCCATGCTGCTGACAGCCTGCCGGTGAATCTCCTTCATCAATTCTTCATTGTACACCGTACTCATATCCAGCGTGTCAGGAAAACTGGTGTCGGCAATGATGATCTGATCGAAATAGGTATGAAAAAGCCTGATCTCCCCGCCGTAAACTTTTGCTATTTCCAGGGCGTATTTGCAGGTGATGTCGGTATGTCCCGAAAAATCAACCGGTACGAGAATTTTTTTCATAGACGTAAGTTTTATTTTTTACAGATCTGTCGAAAATTCCTGACGATGCTTTTCAGTCGCGATGGATGAGCGCATCCTCATGAAAACTTCATAAGTTCGGATTTTGAGTTGTGTTTTGAGGTAATACAGAAGACAAAGTTAACATTTCGACGAGTAATTTGCAATTCTTTCGGTTGGAGTACCTCTCTTCAAGCAAGGAGGCACGACGTTTCATTTCCTCCGGCGTAAATTCAAGAGAGAACAATTTTTCTGTCTTTTCCCTGAATTCATCGGGGGTTGATGCCGTGATGCACAACGGCTCCAGGGAAGTTCCGGCGGTCATGGCCGGGTTGACAAGGCAAAAACGGCCATTAAAAAGAGCGCTCAGCAATTTCAGTTTCAACCCGGTCGGTTGAAAGGTCACCAGGATGTTGACCTGGGCATCGTGCACAAGGGTGCTCATCTCCTTTTCATCGGGATTGACCCTCAGGCGGATGTTGCTCTTTTTATGGATTTTCTGTACCAGCCACCGGGGAGGATTGCTTCCGGCAATGACCAGTTCAGGCAGAGAGGGAAGCCATACCTTTTCGATGAGATAATCCACCGCCTGATAATTCTCAGGAACGGAAAGTTTCCCCTGGTACAAGGCATAAGTTCCCTTACCGGGTTTGCTTTGCACCACGTCCTCCGGGTGAAAACTGGGAAGGTAAACCACCTTGTGCGACGGGAACTTTTCCTGCAGATATCGCGTGTCATCCAACGAAACGGTCAGCATCAGGGTAGCAACCTGCAACACCTTTTGAAATGGTTTTAGCCGGATGGTTTCGGCTAAGAAAAAAAACTTTCTCCAGAGGCTTTTTTCGGCCTTGAAAAGGTGATAATAATAGTGATGCTCAATGTTGCTTTCCCGGTAGATTAAAGTCCGGCCCTGCAAACGCCGGTCAGACATGAATCCGCAAGAATGCAAACCTTCAAAAAGAATCGGATCATCGTCGGCCAAAAGGTTTTTCAACAACTTTTCCGGCATCCTGCTTTGTACGATGTATGGCCTGCGGGAGAGGTGGACCAGGAGTCCGCTTTGCCTGGTATAATAAAAAATTCTTTTGCAAAATTTTTCCAACTCCGGATCAGGCGATCGTTGATACAGGAAACAATGCAGCGTTATGGCCACTCCCTCGGCATGGAGCGCCCTGAGTTTGTAAAAGACATCGATTACCCCGCCATAGGTAGGAGGAGAGGGGACATCAAAAGAGATGATATGCAGTTGAATAGCCAAACCAGGAAGTCAGGTTATAAAAGTAGCGCTTTCCCTGATAACTCCGAGCAAAATTTGTTCTTCATTTTCCCAGCAAAGATCGGCGGAAGCCTGTTCCATGTTCCGCCGGAACCGTGCCATTTTTTCCTGATCCTGAAGCAATTCATCCAATTGCCGGGCCAGTTCTTCCGGTTGATGACTCACGATAAATTCTCCGATCCGGTACCGGTCGACGATGGCGCTCATTTCAGGGAAAGGGGAGACCAATACCGGGATCCGTGCCTGGATATAATCGAGAAATTTATTGGGAAGGGCAAAATGGTAATTGAGGCTGACATCCTTTTCGATCGATAAACCAAGATCGGCCGTCATCGTGATCGCGTGCAATTCCTGGAATGGCACCTGTCCCAACAGCATCACTTTCTCTTTCAGATTGTTCTCTGCAACCAAAGAAGCAATGGTTCCGGAAATATCACCGATGCCGGCGATCAGCAGCACCGCGTCGGTTTTCAGGTATTTCATGGCCAGTACCGCCTCCTC
>ERZ1645192.1395-NODE-1395-length-20147-cov-7.195600_pt1 | contig 20147 bp, 20 predicted proteins | sample MGYA00575354_ERZ1645192 | MGnify/ENA primary metagenome ERZ1645192 (study PRJEB40844, sample SAMN11349763) | freshwater sediment metagenome | isolation source: river sediment | host: Sediment | place: India: Faizupur Khadar , New Delhi | collected 2017-02-21 ... | reverse complement strand
CCCCGGCGACGCTGACCTTTTTCGCCCCCTTCCCGTTCGATCAGGTGACGCTCGAACTCGATCCGCTCTCCGCCTTTTTCGCGCTCACCATTTCCTTCGGCGGCGTTGCGGGAACGATCTACGGCGCGGGCTATCTGTCGGGCTATCCCGAACGGTCGCTGTCGGGTCATCTTTTCGCGCTGGCCGCGTTCCTGATATCGATGCTGCTGGTGGTCGCGGCGCGCGAAGCGTTGGTGTTCCTGTTCGCGTGGGAGATGATGTCGCTGTTCTCGCTGGTGCTCGTCTTTTTCGACCGGAAAAACGATGAGGTGCGCGACGCAACGGTCAATTACTTCGTCGCGATGCATATCGCCTTCGCGCTCCTGCTTACCGGGTTCCTGCTGTTCATGCAGCGGAGCGGTTCGGGCGCTTTTTCGAGTTTTTCGGCCGTCGCGGCAGATCCCGCCTTCGCCGAAACGGCGCTCCTGTTGCTGTTCGCCGGTTTCGCGATCAAGGCGGGCTTCATCCCGTTCCACAGCTGGCTTCCCAAGGCCCATCCGGCGGCGCCGAGTCATGTGTCGGGACTCATGTCGGGCGTGATGATAAAGACCGGTATCTACGGCATACTGCGCTTTATCCTACTCGTCGGCGTACCGACCACGCGTCTGGCCGTCATCGTGCTTGCCGTCGCCTGTGTCTCGGCGGTGGTCGGGGTGCTCTACGCGCTGGCCCAGCACGATCTCAAGCGGTTACTCGCCTATCACAGCGTCGAGAATATCGGCATCATCGGCATGGGCATCGGTCTTGCGATGCTTGGAATGCGGCTTCAGAACGCTCCGCTGACGATACTCGGCGTGGCGGGCGCGCTGCTCCATGTGCTCAATCATGCGATATTCAAGGGGTTGCTTTTCTACGGCGCCGGTGCGGTCTACCGGGCGACCCATACCCGCGACATCGAGAAGCTCGGCGGCCTTATCGGGAAGATGCCGGCGACGGCGCTCCTGTTCATCGCCGGCTCGGTCGCGATAGCGGGCCTGCCGCCGCTCAACGGGTTCATCAGCGAACTGGTCATCTATCTGGCGATGCTCCACGGCGCGCCGCTCGCAAACGGCCTCTACGGCGGGCTAGTGGTGCTGACGGCCGGGGCGCTCGCGCTCACCGGCGTTCTTGCCCTCTACTGCTTCACCAAGGCGTGCGGCATCGTGTTCCTCGGTTCTCCGCGCAGTAACGCGACCGACACCGCCCGCGATCCCGGCTTTGCGATGCTTGCCGGAATGGCGCTCCTTGCATTCGCCACCGCTCTCATCGGCCTCTATCCCGCTCCCTTCTTCGAAATCGCCGCCTCGGTAGCGACGGGCTACGCGCCGCCCGAAGCGGCCGCCGCCACGGTGGGGGGGACGATCGCGATGCTCGGCGCCGTATCGCGGGTGTTGCTGTTCTTCCTTCTGCTTTTCGCTTTTCTTTATTATGTACGCAACCGGCTGGTCGCAAACAACGGCGGCGCCGCTCCGGCGGCCACGTGGGGCTGCGGCTACCGGCACGGGACGGCGCGGATGCAGTACACCGCATCGTCGTATGTATCGCCGCTCATGGCGCTGGCGGGACGCCTGCTTGGGGTGAAGGAGCATTTGGAGCGCCCGCAGGGGCTCTTCCCGACCCATACCGCCTATCATTCCCATCCGCACGATCTGGTCGATGACTATCTCATCGCCCCCGGCGCGAAACTCATCCGCTATCTTTTCTCCCTCCTGCGCTGGGTGCAGAGCGGCGACATGGCGCAGTACATCCTCTACGGCGTGCTGTTCCTCGCGGCGGCTCTGGTCTGGATCATGGGAGGCAACTGATGGCGCGCGCGCTGAACATGCTCTTTCTCCTTTTCCTGCCGTTCCTGATGGTCGGCCTCATCAACCGCGTCAAGGCGCTGGCGGGCGGTCGAAAGGGGCCGCCGCTGCTCCAGCCGTTCCACGATACGCTGAAACTTCTGCGCAAAGGGGTGGTCGTAAGCACCGTCACCTCGTGGGTCTTTGCGGTCGCGCCGTCGCTCGCGCTCGCGGCGACCTTCACCGCGGTCCTCATCGCGCCGGGCGTCGGCCGGACGCAGTTCATCGCTTTTGACGGCGACATCGTCCTGTGCCTCTATCTGCTTGGTCTGGCCAAATTTTTCCAGCTCCTCTCGGCGCTCGACACCGGGAGCAGTTTCGAGGGGATGGGGGCGAGCCGCGAGGCGCTTTTCTCGGTCATCGTCGAGCCGTCGCTCTTCCTCTTCGCCGGAACGCTCGCCCTCGCTTCGGGTCACGCGACCTTCGGCGAACTTTTCACCCTGCCGGCGGGCGGCGCGTGGCACACCGTCGCGGCGGCGACCGGCGCCATCCTCTTCTTCTTCACGATGCTCGCCGAAGGGTGCCGCATACCGATAGACGACCCCAACACCCACCTCGAACTCACGATGATCCACGAGGTGATGGTCCTCGACAACTCGGGCCCCGACCTCGCCTTCCTCCAGTACGCCGCGGCGCTCAAGATGTATCTCTTCGCGACGCTCATCGCCGCGCTTGTCCTGCCGGCCGATATCACGATACTTCACGCCGCCTGCGCCCTGATCTTCATAACGCTTCTGTGCGCCGCCCTTGCGGGGCTGGTCGAATCGCTCGTCGCGCGGTTCCGCATATCGCATGTGCCGCAGTTCCTCTTCCTCGCCGTGGCGCTCGCCCTCATCACGCTCGCCGCCGCCATCTATTTCCGGGGAGGCGCCGCATGAGCCAGTTCCTGACGATACTTTTCGGCGTGGGCATACTGTACCTCGCCCTCACCAGCCGGATGCGGACCTACATTCAGGTGATCGCCCTGCAGGGCTTCATACTCTTTCTTCTCATCGTGCGCGATATCGGCCACATCGACTGGTTCACCTTCTTCTTCCTCGCCTTCGAGACGCTCGCCTTCAAGACGATCATCGTCCCGGCGATGCTGTGGCGCGTCGTGACCCGCACCCATGTCGCCCGCGAGGCCGACCCGCACATCCCGCAGTTCGGCTCCATCGTCATCGGCACGGTCGTGTTCCTGTCGGGCTTCGCCGTGACCGACTGGGTGTCGCGCATCGATCCGTCGGTCGACGCGCTCGCCTTCGGCATCGCCGTATCGACCCTCATCATCGCCTTCTTCATCATCCTCACGCGCAAAAAACTCATCACGCAGGTGATGGGCTATATGCTGATGCAGAACGCGGTATCGCTCCTGATGAGCTCGATGGCGATAGAACTGCCCCTGCTCGTGAACCTCGGGGTGCTGCTCGACATATTCACCCTGCTGTTCCTTTTCCTGCTGTTCCTCGGCAAGCTCCATTCGACCTACGAGGAGACCTCGCGCGAGAAGCTCACGAGCCTGAGGGATCAGCCATGATCATAGCGATGCTGCTCCTCTTCCCGTTGCTGGCCGCCGTGCCGCTCTTCACCCTCCGTTCACGTCGGGCCGAACGGTCGGTCCTCCTGATCCACGCTCTCCTCACGGCGGGTGCGGTCATCTACTGGTGGCTGACCGGCACCGAGGATCTCATCGGCTATTTCCGCGCCGACCGCGCCAACCTGCTCTTCCTCGCCCTCATCGCGGGGGTCTACTGCGCCGTCGTCCCGGCGAGTTACCGCTATCTCGAACGGGAGAAGGTATCGGAACTCTGGCACCGCATCTATGTGGTCTCGATGCTCCTGTTCGTCTTTTCGATGACCGGCGCCATACTGTCCACCAATCTCGGCCTGTTCTGGGTGTTCATCGAGGCGACCACCCTCGCTTCGGCCCCCTTCATCTATTTCGAACGACGCCAGTCGTCGCTCGAGGCGACCTGGAAATATGTCTTTATCTGCTCGGTCGGTATCGCGATCGCTTTCATCGGCATCCTGTTCCTCGCGCTGGCGGCAAAAGGGGTCTGCGACCTCTTCTACGACGATCTCATCCGGAACGCGCCGTCGCTCGGCCGCTTCTGGCTCCTCTTCTCCTTCCCTTTCATTGTCGTCGGACTCGGCACCAAAGCGGGCGTCGCCCCGATGCACTCGTGGCTTCCCGACGCCCATTCGGAGGCTCCGTCGCCGGTTTCGGCGTTCCTGTCGGGGATGTTGCTCAATACCGCGTTCTACGGCCTGTACCGCGTCTTTCAGGTGCTCGAAGCGGCGGGCTTGCGGCATGAAGCGGCGCTCTTCTTCCTCATCTGCGGCTTTGCGTCGCTTCTTATCGGCGCGGTCTACATCAGCGGCGCGACCAACTACAAACGATTGCTCGCCTACAGTTCCATCGAGAACATGGGGATCATCTTCATCGGCGTGGCGCTGGGCGGCGCGGCCCTGTTCGCCGCGTTCCTCCACCTGACGGCCCACGCCTTCGCGAAGTCTTCGCTGTTCATCACCGCCGGCAATATCGCCCACCGGTTCGGCACCAAGGAAATAGCGGGCGTGAGCGGCCTGCGCGAGGCCGACCGGTCGACCGGCGCGCTGTGGGGACTCGGCTTCGCCGCCATTGCGGGGTTGCCGCCGTTCCCGATATTCATCTCGGAATTCCTCATCGCCCGGGAGTTGGTGACGCAGGGGCGTTTCGGCCTGCTCGCCGCGTTCCTGATCCTCGTGACGCTCGTCCTCTACGGGATGGCGCGCGCCGCCTTCCGGATGTACCTCGGCGCGGCCCCGGCGGCGGCCAAAGCCGGCCGCTCACGCCCGATAGACTGGCTGCCGCAGGCGCTACTCCTGATCCTTCTCCTCCTTCTCGGCGTTGCGTTGCCCGAACCCCTTCGCCTCATCATCGCGGCGGTCGGATCCTGACCTTCTTTACTTTTCTTCATTTTTTGATACGCTGGGTCGAACTGAGAGGTGTTGCAATGGAACTCTACCGCCTGTTCTTCTGCATCGTATGTTTTGCGTTGCTTCCTCTGTCGGCCGCCGAGGAGCCGGGCGGTCCGTGGAAGGAGGAGCGGAGCGACGAGAATCTTTCCATTTTCAGCCGTGAAGTGCCCGGCACCGATATCCGCGAGGTGAAGGCGACCGCCCTCATGCCCGGGACGATAAAGGAAGCGGTCGACATCATCTTCGACCGGAAGAATCACCCCGGCAACATGCCCTACATAAAGAAATCGGTGGTGCTTTCCAAGGACGACAAGTGCGATGTCTCCTACAATATCATATCGCCGCCGGTCGCCAGCAACCGTGACTACATCGTCCGGTCGTGCGCCGACAAGGCGAGCAGTCAGGAGACGAAACTGTGGTGGGAGACGGCGACCCACCCCGACTATCCCGAGACCGATGCGAATGTCCGCGTCAAGATAAACAAAGGCTACTACATTTTCCGCCAGATAGAGCCCGATAAACTGCTGGTCGATTACTACATTTACACCGATCCGGGCGGGTCGCTGCCGATATTCATCAAGAACATCGCCAACCGCACCGGCGTTTCCGATGTGCTGGAAAGCCTCGAGAAGACCATTCAGAAACGCAGGAAGAAGTGACCGTATCTCTCAATACCCTGTTCGCCCGGCCGCTCGACGACCGCCGGAAGACCTTTTTCACCCACGCCGCCTTCATGTCGCTGGAGGAATTCGTCTGGGGCATCTTCGTGCTGGCCGAGGTGGTCCTGCGGCGCGAACTGCAGGCGAGCCCTCTGACCATAACGCTCTTCGCGATACTCAATCCCGCTTCGTCGCTCTTTTCGGTCTACTTCTCGCAGGTGCTGTCGGTGCGTCCCGACCATATCTACCGCCATATCCGGCTGGTCGCCCTCTTCACGCGCCTGCCGCTGATACTGTTCTTCCTCTGGCACGATGCGGCGTCGGTGCTGCTGCTGTTCGGTCTGTTCAACATCGGCGTGGCGATGCTCAAACCGGTACAGAGCATCTACCTGCGGGAGAATTTCAGGGAAGGGGAGATCGGCCGTCTCTACGGCATCACCGTATCGATAGCGAAGGTCCTTTTCATCGCCGCCAGTTACGGGTTCGGACTGTGGATGGATATGAACCACAACGCCTACATCGTCGCGTTCGGCGGGAGCGGTGTGGTGGCGTTCGTGTCGGTGCTGCTGCTGACGCTCATCCCGTTCCGCGGTTGGCGGCTCGCCGCCGCCGCGCCGGCCCCCAAGGATATGCTGGGCTTCGCCACGACGCGCGAGACGCTGCGCGAGAATGCCCCGTTCCGCCGGTTCGAGGCCGCCTTCTTCACCTACGGATCGGGTTTTATGGTGGTCCTCCCGGCGCTACCGATACTGCTGGTCGACCATCTCGACCTTTCCTACGGCGTCGTTTCGTTCGGTCGCGGGGTGATGTCGGCCATCTTCCTGATCATCTTCACTCCCTTGCTCGGTCGCGTACTCGATCGGACCAATCCGATCTATTTGAGCAAGGTCTCTTTCTTCATCCTCATCGCATACCCCGCTTTCCTCATCGCGGCGTGGTTCCTGCGCGGAGCGGCCGAACCGCTGTTCTATCTCTCCTTCGCCGCCTTCGGCGTCGCGATGGCGGGGGTGACGCTGACCTGGAATGTCGGGCCGATGTATTTCGCCGCCACCCCGCAGGATATCCCGCGGCTGATGAGCGTCCACGTGACGCTCACCGGGGTGCGCGGACTGCTGGTGCCCATAGCCGGTTATTTTCTTTTGAAGATAGGCATCCTCGCCCCTTTCTTCGTGAGTGCCTGTTGTTTCTGCGCGGCGGCATTCATGATGCGGCGCGACGGGAAATTTTTGTTGACAGCCGAAAAAAAGTCCGTATAAAACACCCTGCCTATGCTGAGCGGGAATAACTCAGTGGCTAGAGTGCAACCTTGCCAAGGTTGAGGTCGAGGGTTCAAATCCCTTTTCCCGCTCCATTTTTTTTCTTCTTATCCGGGGCGCCTTGGCCAAGTGGTAAGGCAGAGGTCTGCAAAATCTCCATCTCCGGTTCGAATCCGGAAGGCGCCTCCATCCTTACTTGATATTTGCAAGTGCCGGAGTGGCGGAATTGGCAGACGCAAGGGACTTAAAATCCCTCGGAGCATTGCTCTGTACCGGTTCAACCCCGGTCTCCGGCACCATGTTATCGTATCCATCTTTTTATAGGAGCGTACCATGAACGATCCGAGACTCGACAAACTGGCCAGGGTGCTGGTGCATTATTCGACCCGCGTGAAGCGCGGAGAATTCGTCTTCATCCGCGCCGACGAGGTGGCGACGCCGTGGGTGCTGGCCGTGGCGCGTGAGGCGATCAAGGCCGGCGCTCATGTCGAAACGATGCTGGTGTCGCAGGAGGTGGCTGAGGCGCGGCTCAAGTACGCGACCGACGAGGAGCTCAAGACCGGCAACTATATGCTGGAAAAGATGCTCGAGAAGGCCGATGTGTGGCTGACGGCGTGGGCGGCGCGCAATGTGAAGGTCAACGCGGCGATACCGGCCGAACGGCTGAAGATCGATGCGCAGGGACAGAGCGGCTGGCGCAAGATATATTCGGACCGGATGGCCTCCGGCAAACTGCGCTGGTGCGGCACCCAGTTCCCGACCTACGCCGACGCGCAGGAGGCGAACATGAGCCTTGAGGACTATGAGAATTTCGTCTACGGCGCGGGTCTGCTCGACGCCGCCGATCCTGCGGCCGAATGGAAGAAGGTGAGCGACGCGCAGGAGCGCTGGGTCAAGTGGCTCGACACCAAAAAGTCGCTCCATATCGTCTCCGAGGGGACCGATATCACGGTGAGCGTCGCCGGGAAGAAGTGGATGAACTGCGACGGCCGGGTCAATTTCCCCGACGGCGAGGTTTTCACGAGTCCGGAGGACACCAATATCAACGGCCATATCTCGTTCAGTTTCCCCGGCATCTACGCGGGAAAGGAGATAGAGGGTATCCGGCTTGAGGTGAAAGACGGGCTGGTGGTCAAGGCGACGGCGCGCAAGGGGGAGGAACTCCTGCTGGCGCTCCTCAAGACCGACGAAGGGGCGTCGCGCTTCGGCGAGGTCGCGGTCGGGACCAACTACGGCATCCAACGGTTCACCCGCAATATGCTTTTCGACGAGAAGATCGGCGGCACCGTCCACATGGCGCTCGGCAATTCGATGGCCGAGGCGGGCGGAAAGAACCGCTCCGCGATCCACTGGGACATGCTGTGCGATATGCGGCAGGGGGGGACGATAACGGCCGACGGGACGCTCTTCTACAAGGACGGCAAGTTCATCGACGAAGTACTGATCTGATCCCCTGTCTTTCGGTCCCTTAGGTCCTTTTCGTCCTTTATGTCCTTTTCAGATCATTCCCACAGATGCCAGACAAGGAGCGCGATGACCGCGACCGGCATGATGAGGTGCAGTTTGAACCACAGCGGTATCTTGAGTTTCGGGCCGACCCACGCGAAGAGCATCGAGAGGATGATCGCGCCGAGGAGCGGCTGACCGCTGTTGAACTGCGGTACCCCCCACACGATGAACGAATGGGCCATCGCCGATAGCACCAGCAGACCCGCCGCCCACGGATGGATGCGCCGCAGGAAGGCGAGCGTCGCGTCGGGCGGTTTCAGGAACTTCCGCGCCGGGAAGATGGCGACCGCAAGGACCAGCAGGGATACATTGACCCAGCCGAGCAGTTTACCGAATTCATGCATGGGGGAGCCTCACTTCTTGAGTTTGCCGACCGCCTTGAGGTTCTTGCTCACTTTCTCGCCGTGGGGCGACTTGCCGATGAGCGGGGTGATGTCGGTGCCGGGCGTACCGCCCTTGTGTGCGCCGCCCGACCATGCCGGGACGCCGGTCACATCGTAGACGACGCCATGAATGGCGATGTAGGCTGGACGCCCCTCCTTACCGTCGAACTTCGCGAGTTCGGCGAGGGTGAATTCCTTTTCGGCGGGGGCGGTCTCAACCTTTTTGTCGGCGGCGGGGGGCGCCGGTTTCGCGGCGGGGGCGTCGGCCGCAACGGCGATGAACGACATAAGCGCGATGGCGATGACGATAAGTCTTTTCACGGTACCCTCCCGTAACGGTTAAAAATATACGGATGCCGACAGTAGCAGCGCCAGTATCATGCCATGATTCTCTATCGAGGCGCGCACGGTCCCTATGGCGCTCTGAGTGTCACGCTCTTGCCTGAGCCACAGATAGCCAAGTTGTAGCTGACCGCCGACACCGAAGTAATCGGTCACCATATATTCGATGCCTCCGAAGGGGACGATGCCGATGCCGTGGCATTGAGCGTCATTTCCACTGGAGGGAAAATCGAAGAAGTTATATTCAAGCATCAGTCCGACGAAGCCCACGATGTCGTCCATGGGAATATCGATCCGCGCTCCGATACCGATCGTCAATTGATTCTGTACATTGTCATCATTCGCGAAGTTCAGATTGAAGCCGAACCGCATAAGTATCCAGAGAGGGTCCATCGGCTTGAACCCAAACTGAAGCGAGGCTGGTGCCGGATTTGCCAAGAGAATATTGTTTGTCGAAAGTGGCCCCACTCCGAAAGTTAGGAAATCACTATCATCGTCGTAATGAACGAATTGCAGTACCGGCAGTTGAATGCCGATAAAAAAAGTATTGTCGTCGGACACTTCCTCCTCCTGCGCGGTCAGCGGGAGCGCGAAAAGAAGGAACAACGACGCGATAAGCACGATACGGTGCATGTTTCTCTCCCTTGGAAAGTTCACAAAAGCCGCGACATAGTACCGCGTGACGCCGAACAATTCAATTTTTCCAAAAAGTTGGCTTGCGCCCTGTTTATTCGTATACTGCGCGGCATGATGGCGCGCTGGCTTTTCATCACCCTGTTGTGCGGCGTTGCGGCGCTTGCGGCCGAGGAACCGACCGGGGATCCCTTTGTCTTCCCGCGCCACCAACTCTACGAGCCGTCGCGGAGTTTCGATTCCAACCCCCTCATCAATATCCTGCCCGAAGACACCATCGTCTGGGAAACGCTCGACGGCGCCTTCTCCTACCGTCGCGAACCGCTCGCCGGTGCTCCCGGCGCACTCTACGACACCCTGCCGTTCCTTCCGGAGTATCAGCGTATCGGGCTCTATACGAAGGGGGTTCAGCGCGCGACCTATGTCCAGCCGCTCCAGAGTTTCCGCAGTTCGATCTATTTCGCCAGTGAAGAGACCTTCCTGCCCGGCAAGGCGGGGCTGAAACTCGACAAAGGGATCAATGCCGTGCTGACCGAGGACGGAAGCCTCGCGGTGGGTAACCGGTTCGGCGCCTACTGGAGTTTCCGCCACCGCTGGAGCCCGGAAGGGGAACATCACGAAGTGCACCGCGCCTACGCCAAACTGCGGCTGGGGAAGTTCTCGATAGAAGGCGGCCGCGACAGCGTCAACCTTGGCCCGGGCGAGTACGGGATGCTGCTTTCCTCCAACGCCGAACCTTTCTGGATGCTCAAATTCCAGAACGACGAACCGATAGAATTCTACGGCAAATGGTCCTTCATGCTCCTCAACGGCTGGCTCTTCGACCGTCGCGCCGACCATTCCGATCCGCAACTTTTCGCCGCGCGGTTGGTCTACCAGCCGGCCGGCTGGGTCGAGATCGGGGTGACGCGCACCGAACTCTACGGGGGAGCGGGGCGGCCGACCTACAAGATACACGAGATGGCCGAAGTGATCTTCGGCGGCAAGGACAACGTGCCGGGCGGCCGGTTCGACAACGACGGGTATGCCGGCATCGATCTGACCTTCTCCCTGCCGATGGAGCGCTGGACCGGCGGAAAGGTAAAGTCGCTGCGCTTCTATTTTCAGGAGTCGGGGACCGACATATCGGCGCCGTGGCAGCCCGAGGATGTCATATTCACCGTGCCGTGGCTCTTCTTTCACCTGTTCGAGCGGGCCTACACCATGGGGCTCACGATGTCGCTCGCGGACCATTTCTTCCGGCTCGAATACGCCAAGACATCGCTTACCTTCTACCGCCACCACATGTATCTGAAAGAGGGGTACACCTACAAGGGTTTCTCGCTGGGGCATCCGCTGGGGCGCAATTTCCAGAACATATTCTTCAAGCACCGCTGGTTCGCGGCCGACTGGCTGACGCTCGAGTACCGACTGGGCCTCTACCAGTTCCCCGCCCACAGCGCTCCGGACCACCACAACGAGTTCGCGCTCAATCCGATGTTCACGGTGAAGGGGGGCGTAACGCGGTATTACGGCGAGGCGACGCTCACCTTCCCGGTGAAAAACCTCTACTTCGAACTCTACGGCCGGGTCGAAGGGGGATCCTCATACGACGCCGATCCGCGGCCGGTCTGGTGGGACATCGTTCGCACGCCGCGGGTGAGCGGCACCGGCGGCCTGACGCTCGGCGCCAAATTCTAGCGGCAAAAGAGACGTAGGGGTCACATCTATATAAACACAAACTTGCTTTTTCCGTTAAGTTTTGCTAGGGTCTCTTCATGGCACGCCCGCTGCGCATAGAATACCCCGGCGCTCTCTACCATGTGATCAACCGGGGACACCGTAAGGAAAAGATATTTCGTCGCGTCGCCGACCGCGAAATCTTCCTTGAAAAACTCATCGCCGCGCGGCGTAAGTTCGGCATCGTCGTCCACGCCTACTGCCTGATGGACAACCACTTTCACCTGCTCATCGAGACGCCGAACGCGAACCTCGCCCGCGCGATGCACACCTTCCACGCGAGTTACGCCAACTGGTTCCGCGTGAAGTATCAACTCGTCGGTTCGGTGTTCCAAGGGCGCTACAAGGCGGTGCTGGTCGAGCGCGACGACTACCTCGTGCGACTCTCGGCCTACATCCACCTCAACCCGGTGCGCGCCGGACTCGTCGACGAACCGGAAGAACATCGTTGGAGCAGTTACGGCCAGTATCTCACCGGCGAAGCGACCGAACTCCTCTCCCCGGCGACCGTTCTGAAATATGCTGGCGGCCCGGAGAACTACCGGACCATCATCGACCGCATGCAAGGCGAAGACATCCTGCCGGAGGAAATGTACGGGCGCAACGCCCTCATCGGCGGCGACGATTTCCGTGCGAAGATGCGGGAACAAATAAATGACCGGAGCCTCGACGCGAACGAACTCCCCGAGTACCGCGGCCTCAAACAAGTGACGCCCTCGGCGGTGGAACAGGCGGTCTGCGCACGGTTCGGTGTGAAGAAAAGCGACCTGACGAAGAAGTACGAACGGGGCGAAGCGCGGCGCGTCTACCTCTATCTTCTCAAGCGGCGGACGGCGCTGACGCTGGCGGAGATCGGGAAGTTGCTCGGTACGTCGGGCAATGCGGTGGCGACGGCGGTGCGGCTGTTCGAGAAGCGCTTGGAGCATGACGCCAAACAGAAAAAGAAGGTGGACAACATCGAGAAACGACTGGCATGAAAAGTTGTGTTAATATAGATGTGACCCCACTAATTTTTGCGTTTCTCCTCGTCGCCTGCACAACGCACACCGCCAAGAATGACGCCGACACGGTAACACCCGACGGCGATGATGTGGTGGTGGTGGTGGATGATGCCGTCGAGACAGAAGTCGACGACTTCATCTTCGTCGAAGCCGACGAGGCGCTTCCCGATTCTGATACCGACATGTTCTGTCCGTTGCCCGAAGATGCCAACTATCCCTACTATCGCGAAGATGGGTCAATTCATTTCTGCCGTCCGTGTGATCTCCCCCCGGATGATTTCGACCCCGATTGTGTACGTTCGCTGTGGGATGACAATAACAAAAAGGTTTATGATATTTGGAGCGCCGGCGGGTTTGAGAACAACGACTTGATCAATGAATGCTATCCCTATCCGTGCGATTGGAATGTGAAACCGATCACCAATGCCGATGATAGCGAGATCCATCAATGTGACAAACAAATTAGTCCCGATGGGTGGATTCACATTTACCCATCCGGACCTCAACAGGCTTTTTTAAGTCATGACAAAATAGGTATGTATCTTGCTAATAGCGACATTGAAAAAAAGGACTTAAAAAGTTACAGAATAGTCTTGTACGATATAATTCAAGGTAAATATAGCATATTCTCTGGGAGGGCAAACAATGTGTTTTCAGTTTCACAATCGGGTATTTTGGCTCAAGCTTCCGACGGAAAGGATCTTTTCACATTTTATATCGATTATCAATTAACCTCCAACAATTATAAAGCAATTTATGGAACAGACGATCAAGAATATGGTGCTATGATTTCAGGAAATCCGGCAATAAATAGTCGGTGGGCCATTTTTTCTTATCGCGCACAGACAAACCCATCTCTAAACAAAACTCTTTACGCTAAGATCGGTGAATGGAAGTGGCAATTGATAGCTGAAGGAAGCCAAGGATATGTCTACAACACGACAATCGTTGGCGACAAAACGATGTTCTATGACAGCACGACAAAGCAAAGTTATCTCTGCGATCTGTCGAAGACACCGAAAAGCGTTACTGACTGTATTCGTCTTGGCAGAGACGGCGAAGTGGCGACCTTCGCCATGTTTAACCGAAACAACGCCAACGAAGTGATCTATTGGGTGTTCAAGGAAGGAATGTCGGGGACCGAGTATGTCCTGCTTGATATCTCGACAACACCTTTCACGGTTAAGAAAAGCTTCAATGTGCCGTCGACCGAGCCGACCTTCACGCGGCAGATGTATCCGTTCGCTTACGACGGGACCATTCTTGCCTACAACGAAGAGTTTGTTGATACCTCCGGCACGAACTACGATCAGAAGATATGCTTCTACCGACTCGATGAAGAAAAGACCTACTGTAGCCTGAAACGAACATTCCGTGGCCATTACGGCGGCTTGCAGGGATTTGCATCATGGGAAGGCAAATACCTGTTCTGGCAAGGATATACAGCTCCCGGTTTTTATCTCCGAGATATGGAATGTTACTGTAAAACAGAAGGAGATGAGGTCTGTCCCTTCCCCGAATATAGATCTGAAAAGGGTTTCTTCAAGACCATATTGGAAAAGAGCTTCTGATCATTCATAAACCCCACATTTCTTGACCGCATCTCGACGGTGGAAGAAAAATTCGGATTAAAACCTTGACGCGGACCCTTCACTGTATATAATCGCGCCTCGGTTATTTGGCAGTTCGTTGTTTTGATGAGGAGAGTTCGATGTACGCGGTAGTAAATTTCGGCGGCAATCAGGTGAAGGCCGTCCCCGGCGCGAAGATATTCGTCGACGCGCAACACAAGGAAATAGGCGAGGTCTTTGAGAATACCGAAGTGCTTCTGCTGGCCGACGGCGATACCATCATCGTCGGGAAACCCCATGTGGCCAACGCGGCGGTGAAGTTCGAGGTGCTCGACAACTTCAAGGGCGACAAGGTCATGGTGTTCAAGAAAAAACGCCGGAAAGGCTATCGCCGGAAAAAGAGCCACCGCGCTCAGGTGACGGCGCTCAAGGTGGTCGATATCCGTAAGTAAGCGTAGGGAGATAACCGATGGCAACCAAGAAAAGCGGCGGCAGCGCGCGTAACGGCCGCGACAGTCAGGGTCAGCGGCGCGGCGTCAAGAAGTTCGGCGGCGAGATCGTGCGCGCCGGCAACATCATCATCCGTCAGGTCGGTACGAAATGGCACGCCGGCGAGAATGTCGGCACCGGTCGCGACTATACCCTGTTCGCCCTTATCGACGGCGTGGTCACCTACCAGACCTACCGTCGCAACGGCACCGAGAAGACCCGCGTGCACGTCCTTCCCGCCGAGGCGGAGAAGGCGTAAGTTCCGACGCGGTCGAGATAATCCGGGGGCAGCTTATGGCTGCTCCTTTTTTTTGTCCACGGGGTTCACATGAAATTCGTTGATGAGGCGATCGTAACGGCGCGCGCCGGAAAGGGCGGTCCGGGAGCGGTGAGCTTTCTCCATGAGAAATATATGCCGCTGGGCGGTCCCGACGGCGGCGACGGCGGTCGGGGCGGCAGCGTGGTCATCATCGCCGACGAGAATGTCGGTACCCTCTACGATGTCCGTTTCAAGCGCGAGATACAGGCCGACGACGGCGGGAAGGGGATGAACAAGAACATGTTCGGCCGCGCCGGGGAGGATGTGCTGGTGCGGGTGCCGGTCGGGACGATGATCTACGACGCCCGGTCGTCGGAACTGCTCGCCGACCTGACGACCCATCTGCAGGAATACACGGTGGCCAAAGGGGGCCGCGGCGGTCAGGGGAACGCCCGTTTCAAAAGTTCCCGGCGGCAGGCGCCGCAGTTCGCCCAGCCGGGGGAGGATGGGGAGTCGCGTCGGATAAAACTGTCGCTCAAACTGCTGGCCGATGTCGGCATCATCGGGTTCCCGTCGGTCGGCAAATCGACGCTGATCTCGGTCATCTCCAACGCCCGGCCGAAGATCGCCGAATATCATTTCACGACGCTCGTTCCCAATCTCGGTATCGTCGAGGGGGCCGATTTCCGCTCCTATGTCGTGGCCGATATCCCCGGCATCATCGAGGGGGCGCACAAGGGGACGGGGCTCGGACACCGGTTCCTGCGTCATGTCGAGCGGACCAAATTCCTCATCCATATGGTCGAGATAACTCCGGCGCGGCCCTCTCCCGTGGAGGATATAGCGGTGCTTGACCGCGAACTGGCGCTGTTCAGCGATGAACTGGCGAAAAAAGAACAGATCATCGTTCTCAACAAATGCGATATCTACGGCCCGGAGGAGGAGGAACTGCGCCGCGAACTGCGCGGATTCGCCGCCGGGAGGCCCTATTTCGAGATCAGCGGCGTAACACGCAGCGGCCTGAAGGAACTGATGAATTTCGTCGGGCTGAAGGTTGTCGAATATCGGGGGAAAGAGGCCGGTCAGGCCTCCTGATCTTTCGCGATGAATTCTTTTATCAGCGCGCGGTCGGCGGGCGCTATGCGGGTGAAGCGTATCCCCATGCCCGGTATCGGGTCCTGTCCGGCGTCGCCGGCGAGCAGATATTTGTCCATGGCGCGGGCCACTTCGCCCAACACCCGTATCTCGCGATCGGTGCCCGGCAGCGTGAAGGAGAGGTCGAATTTCTCGCCCGGTTCCCACAGGATCGGCGAATGGACGAACATGCCGCCCTCGCTGAGGTCCTTTACGTCGAAAGAGGCGGCGATATCGGTTTCGGCCTCCTTGAGCCGGATCCGTATCGTGACCTCGCTTCTTTTATAGTGCCGGTTCTCTTTTCCCACGGAGGCCTCTCGGTCAGTTGAGGGGGTCGTTGCGATCGTTGACGAAGATGACGAAGGGTTCGTGCGAGACCGATTCATCGTCGGTGAGGTAGCGGTGGGAGGCGACGATGACCAGATCGCCTCGACTCACCAGCCGCGCCGCCGCGCCGTTGACGCAGACCTCGCGTTTGCCGTGTTGGCCGGCGATGGCGTAGGTCTCAAAGCGGCTCCCGTTGGTGACGTTCCAGACATCGACGAACTCGAACGGGCGGATATCGGCACGCTCCATGAGTTCCGGGTCAAGGGTGATGCTCCCCTGATAGTCGATGTTCGCGTCGGTCACCCGCAGACGGTGTATTTTCGATTTGAGCATCTTGCGAAACATGGAACACCGAGCCTCTCAACGTTGTCCGGGGGCCATCATAATCGGTTCGCCCCGCTTGTCAATAGCCCGGGTCAGATAGCAAAATAGTCGTTCTGGCGCGTGGTCGAGAGGACCCCTTTCCAGAGCGCTTCACCGGGATATATCTTACGCCGTTCGATGGTGGCAAGAGAGATGGGAACATGGGTGAAGAAGTTGTTCCAGTGGCCGATAAGGCAGTTGGTCTTCCCCGCCATCGCCGCATGGACCGCATGTTCCGCCAGCAAGTGGCAGAAGATCGCGTCGGTCCCCTGCGCCGCGACGCTGCGGATGATGTAGGAGGGGTCGAAGTATTTGATGGAATGTTCGCACTTCTTCGCTTTGAGATGCCTGCCCAGTTCTTCCTTGAGGTGGAGACCGATATCCTTGTGCAGCACATTGCCCGATGCGTCCTTGTGCTTGCTATGGTCGGCGAAGAATTTCTGGCCCGCCCCTTCGGCGACCACCAGAACGGCGTGATGGTTCTTTTCCAGACAGCGTTCGACCGCTTTGAACAGGCCGTGTTCCCCCTCGAGTTCGAAATCGACCTCGGGGACGAGGCAGAAGTCGGCCACCGAGTTGGCGAGCGTCGCGGCCGCGGCGATGAAGCCCGAATCGCGCCCCATCAGTTTCACGATGGAGATGCCGTTGTAGGCGCCCTCCGCCTCGTTGTGGGCGCAGGTGATGATGTCGAAGGTCTTGTAGACCGCCGTCTCGTAGCCGAAGGTCTTTTCGACGAAGGCGAGGTCGTTGTCTATCGTCTTGGGTATCCCGATGACGCTGAGCGGGTGCTTCCGTTTCTGCGCCTCGACCGCGATGTCGCGCGCCCCCTTGAGTGTGCCGTCGCCGCCGATGCAGAACAGTATGTTGATGTTCATCCGCAGGAGGGTGTCGGTCATTTCGGCGACATCCTGATTGCCGCGCGACGAACCGAGTATCGTGCCGCCGTCCTCGTGGATGTTGTCGACCACTTCAGGGGTGAGGATCATCGGTTCATGCCTGTATTTCGGCGCGAGCCCCTGATAACCGTAGCGGATGCCGAAGATGTGGCGTACGCCGTAGTCGCACCAGAGCACCTTCACGAGCCCCTTGATGACATCGTTGAGTCCGGGGCAGAGTCCGCCGCAGGTGACGATGGCGGCGCGGCTCCACGAAGGGTCGTGAAATATCTTTTCCCGCGCGCCCGCCTTTTGGAAGGCGGGGAAATATTTCGACGAGATGAGCCGCCGGAGATTCTTTACCTGACTGGAGAAGACCACTTCGTCCTCGTCGGCGACGAATACGCCGTTCTTTACCGGCGTGGCGACGGTGCACGGGCCGAGATTCTCGATGGCAAAACTGTACTTTTCCGGTTCCTTGATGACGCGATCATAGATGAACATGCGGGCCTCCCTGCGCTAAAACGCCGAACTATAGCAGTTCGCGCGATGCAAGGAAAGTTTTTTCCGGGCGCCGGTATTCTTGACATGGGTGCGCTCTTTTGTTAGGGTGCGGTGTACAAATGCGCATCGAGGTTGCGATGAAACGCTTCGCGCTCGTTATCGTGGCGGTGGTTCTGGTGTGTATGCCGCTCCACGCCCGCCAGAAAATGGATTTTATGCTGTTCAATCTCGGCAGTGACGCCGCCGGTGTCGCCGATTTCGAGAAGATGGCCACCCAATTCGCGGCGGTCATCGCTCCGATGTTCCACGGCGAGGCCGAATCGCGCGGCGCCGAGGGCTTCGAGCTGGGCATCGGCTACTCCTTCACCAAGATAGATTACGGCGCCCGTTATTGGACCAATGCGCTCAACGACAAACCCACCGATATGCAGGTGCCCACCTTTTACAACGGCGTCGACATCCATGTGAAGAAAGGGTTTTCGTTCGGTCTGGTGGTCTACGGTAACGTCCGCTATTACATCCTGACCGAGATGCTCTCCGGTGGGCTGGGGGCCGAATACGTCGTCAACGAAGGACTCAAGAACTGGCCGGACGTCTCCTTCGGCGCCGGCTACAACGGGCTGTTCGGCGGGTACGATCTCAATATGCATCAGGTGGAGTTGCGGCTCAAACTTTCGAAGACCTTCATTGCCAAGAAAGAGGTGAAACTCATCCCGTTCTTCGCCTATAGCCATACCTTCGCCTTTGCGTGGTCCAACCGGCTCGGCGGCTATTGGCCGATCACGGACGGTACTTCATACTATGGCGACCGGACCGGCGCTCCGTTCCAGTTCGACGATGTTTTCATCAATATAGACCGTGTCCTGCTCGGCTTCAAATTCATGCGCGGCAACTTCGGCATGAGCGTAGAGGGCGCGTTGCCCTTCAATGCCTATAAAGCCTTCAGCATGAACGCCGGCTTCTCGGTGGTGTTCTGATCCGGACCCGATGATCGATCTCCACTCCCATATCCTCCACCAACTCGACGATGGCCCCGAGTCCATCGAAGAATCGCGCGAATGTCTGCGCATCCTCGCCGAGTTCGGTTTCGAGGAACTGATCCCGACGCCGCACCGCTTTCACATGCTCTACGATCCGCAACCCGAGGAGGTTGCCGACCGCGTCGCCGAGATAGGATCGGTGCTCATCCGTCGTTTTTCGTTCGAGTACCTCTACACCCACGACATGGTCGAAAGGCAGTTCGAACAGTTCGAACTGGCGACCACCGGATCGGGCTGGAAGGTGTTGCTGGTCGAATTTCTTCCCTTCATGTCGCGCAGGAACGACATCGAACAGGCGGTCTTCGCGCTGAATATGAAGGGGATCGCGCCGCTCATCGCCCATATCGAGCGCTACTCGATGCCCGACGAATTCTGGGGGGAACTCAAACAGAAATATGCCGTTTTCTATCAGATCAGTCTCAAGACGCTATCCAGCCGCTTTTTCGACAACAAACGCAACCAGATCATCCGCCTTCTGGACGCCGGACTGATCGACAACGCCGCCACCGATCTGCACCGGCTCGCCAAGATACAGCAGATCGAACAGGGGCTCAACTACCTGCACAAGAAATACGCCAAACAGATAGAAAGATTGTTCTCGCTTTCTTTCGAGGGATAAGATAACCGAATTCGGCCGCTTCGCCCTTATTGTTCCAGCGGACAGCTGTAAAGGTACATATAGTCGCCGGGGAAGTCGGAGGAGCCGTAGCCGCCCGCTTCGGTCTCGAAGTTCTGGAAGATGACGGTGGCCGGCGGGGTTGTCGTGGTGATGTCGAGGTACTGGTCCATGTTGTTGGAGTAGTTGTTATAGGGGGTGGTCTGGTAGGCGGCGCCGTTGACGGTCAGCTGGAAGCCGTTAAGGACGGTCGCCTCGTCGCTGATGAAGCGTGTCCTGATGCGGTTGGTCGGATAGACGGCGGTCGCCGGTACGGTCGTTCCCTGATAGCGCGCTTCGAGGTTGCAGGCGGCCGGGACGGCGCCGTGGGTGAAGTTCGGGCAGGCCGATATGCGGACATAGTCGTAGCCGCAGGAGGAGTTATATTCGATGCCGTCTGCGAGTATCCGGAGCGTTATCACACCGATGGGGTTGTTCGAATCGAGCACCCAGAGCCGTTCGGTGTCGGCGGCGTAGGTCCCCGAGTCGGGATATTTGACGATGACCTGTCCGTTGCGGATGATCTCGAAGCCGCTCTTGTTGGTGCCGCTGTCCGAATCGAAGTAGACATAGGCCTTTCGCGCGCTGATGGTGTAGTCGGTGCTGGTCTCGGCGTAGTCGCGCGGACT
>ERZ1645192.1394-NODE-1394-length-20155-cov-6.689751_pt1 | contig 20155 bp, 17 predicted proteins | sample MGYA00575354_ERZ1645192 | MGnify/ENA primary metagenome ERZ1645192 (study PRJEB40844, sample SAMN11349763) | freshwater sediment metagenome | isolation source: river sediment | host: Sediment | place: India: Faizupur Khadar , New Delhi | collected 2017-02-21 ... | reverse complement strand
GACGTAATTGTCAGGATAGAAGGTGTACGTCTTCTTGATCCTGGTCCCGTCCGGGAGATCGCCTGTCATCGTGAGAGTGGCCGATGTATCGGTCACGGCCAGCCTGTCCTTGTCCGCCTTGAAGTAGACCCTGTCCTGGGCACTGTTCGCGTAGACGGTCGGATTGTAGCTGTATGGCGCGACTTTCTCGATTATTTCCTTTTCTTCGGGGCCTTTAACGGTCGCCTTGTATTTCTTCAGCTTTACGCTCGAGATGCCCCCGCCAAGGTCCGTCAGCGTCACGTCGAGGTATGGCGTGGATACGGCGATCGTCCTGGCTGCCTTCTTATCCGTAGTTCCAGCGGCAGGTGTGGACGTACCCTGATCCTTTCCGGGTGCCGTTCCCGGGCCCTTCCGGGGTATTGCTTTGTCCGCCGGTTTTGCACTGTCGGCCGGAGGGGTCGGCTGCGTCTGCGTCTGCGCCTGCGGTTTTTGCTGCTGAGGGGCTTCCTTTGGCATGAAGTACGTCTGGAACACAAAAAGCATGGCCATTGTGACCACAAGCACTATGATGGTGCGTTTATCCATTCATTACCTCCGGTTAGGGTACCGGGTCGTATCCGCCCGGGAAGAGAGGGTTGCACTTTAGAATGCGCTTGATGCCGAGGAGCATGCCTCTCCACACGCCCCACTTTTCGACAGCTTCGATCATGTACTGGGAACAGGTCGGAAAATACCGGCATTGGACGGGCAAAAAAGCAGAGAATACCGCCCTGTATAGCTTTACAGTGAAGATGATGATCTTTTTCATTACCTGATGCTTCTGTGCGCAGATGCTGCGGAAAGAAGGGCCTCAAGTTCCGGTCCCATCACACTCATAGACAGTTCGTCCGGCAGTCCCTTAACCCTTATAAGGTTGTTCGATCCTTCTATGAAGAGGTCTTTGTTTAAACGGAAGAATTCCTTCACGACCCTCTTCACCCTGTTGCGCACGACTGCAACCCCCGTTTTCTTGCGTATGGTGACGGCAAATCGTCTGATATCGCGCCCGTTGACTGTGGCGAAGAGGACAAAATGCGCCGTCTCTGAGCATCGTGTCCATTTTGCGCCTCGGAAATCCCCCTTTTTGAGCCTTTCTTGCTTCGTCAAGGTGCGGGTCATCAGATATAAATTAAGCGGCTTCCGGGTAATAAGCCGCCGCATAAGTTTTCACGTCTAAAAGGGCCTTTAGACCGCCAGACTTTTGCGTCCCTTAGCACGTCTGCGCCTTATCACATCACGCCCTGAGGCTGTTCTCATGCGTACGAGGAACCCGTGCGTTCTTTTTCTGCTTTTGTTGTGCGGCTGATAAGTTCTTTTCATCGTTCGTCCCTTGTTCTAATTTGAAATTACTACTTAAACATAAAACTGTTAGGGAGTCAAGACTCGAAGCACCTCATGTCGTTCCCTTACGCTCCTCTTTCCGGTTTACGCTTGATTTCTGACGGAAAATCGTGTTAAATTCACTGACTTTTAAACGATTTTAAGCGTATCGAAAGGAGTTTTTGATGAAAAAGTACGAGCCTGACGCGATCAGGAATGTTGGGATTTTTTCTCATGGCGGCGAGGGGAAGACCTCTATCGTCGAAGCAATGCTCTTTCTGGCGGGTGAGAACACGAGGCTCGGCAGTGTCGACGACGGCACGTCATTGATGGATTATGAGCCGGAGGAAGTGGAACGGAAGATCACGATCTCTTCCGCACTTGCCTGTTTCGAGTGGGGCAAGAACAAGATCAATCTCCTCGATACGCCGGGTGATGATAACTTCATATCCGACGCGAAGCTTTGCATGAGGGTGGTCGACGGCGCCATCATCGTCGTGAGCGCAGTGTCGGGCGTCAAGGTGCAGACCGAGAAGGTCTGGGGATATGCCAACGAGTTCGGTGCAACCGCCGGGATCTTCATCAATAAAATGGACAGGGAGCGGGCGGATTTTGCGAGGACCGTCGAGGATATCAAGAAGAATTTCACCGACAAGACATGCCTCGCCGTCCAGGTGCCCATCGGGCAGGAGGAGAACTTCAGGGGAATAATCGACCTTCTTTCCATGAAGGCGTACATGTATAAGGGTGACGTGTCGGGTGCTTTCGATACGGCGGATATACCCGCCGATGCAGCCGACATCGCCCAGAAGTACCGCGAGCAGCTCGTCGAGACGGCTGTCGAGATGGACGACGAGGTCATGGAGCGTTACCTCAACGGCGACGAGATCAAACCCGAGGAGATCGAGAAATGCCTCAAGGCCGGGATCGCGGACGGCAAGATCGTACCGGTCTTCTGCGGATCGGCCGCGAAGAATATCGGCATAAACGCCCTGCTCGACAATATTGTGAAGCTCTTTCCGGCCCCGACCTTCAGGAAGGAGATCGAGGGCATCAACCCGAAGAACGGGGAGAAGATGGTCCGCGAGCAGTCCGCCGGCCAGCCGTTCAGCGCCCTTGTTTTCAAGACCATCACCGACCCGTTTGCGGGTAAACTGACGATGTTCCGGGTTTATTCCGGTGAGGTCCATCCGGACATGACCGTCCTCAACGTGCTCAAAGACGAGAAAGAGCGCATCGGCCAGATCTTCTATCTCGTCGGGAAGAAACAGAAACCCGCAGGGGCCGCCAGTGCGGGTGATATAGCTGTCGTTGCGAAGCTGAAGGATGTCCAGACCGGCGATACTCTGTGCGACGAGAAAGCGGCGGTCAGGTATGAGGGTGTGACCGTGGCGAACCCCGTCATCTCGTTCTCGCTTCAGCCGAAGGCGAAAGGGGACGAGGACAAGCTCAACACCTCGCTTGCGCGGCTCATCGAAGAAGACCAGACGATCAAATATTCGCGGGATGAGCAGACGAAGGAGTTCCTCCTTTCCGGCATGGGCCAGGTGCATATAGAGGTTGTTGTCGAAAGGATGAAGCGTAAATTCGGCGTCGAAGTTGAGTTGAAGGACCCGAAGGTCCCCTATAAAGAAACCATTAAAGGATCGTGCAAGATCCAGGGCAAATACAAGAAACAGTCCGGCGGCAAGGGGCAGTACGGCGACACGTGGCTCGAGATGGGCCCCAAGCCCCGCGGCGAAGGTTTCGAGTTCGTGGACAAGATTGTCGGCGGGGCGATACCGAGACAGTACATCCCCGCTGTCGAAAAGGGCATCGTCGAGGCCATGAACCAGGGTATCCTTGCCGGGTATCCCGTCATCGATTTCAGGGTCACCCTGTATGATGGTTCGTATCACGATGTCGACTCCTCTGAAATGGCTTTCAAGATCGCGGCATCGATGGGCTTCAAGAAAGGCCTGGAGCAGTGTAAACCGGTCCTGCTCGAACCCATCATGAAAATGGAAGTGATCGTTCCTGACGAGAACATGGGCGACATCATGGGTGATATGAACTCGCGCAGAGGCAAGATAATGGGTGTGGAAACGAAGGGCAGCAACCAGGTGGTCAAGGCCGTCGTCCCGATGGCCGAGGTCCTGCGGTACGCCCCCGACTTAAGGTCCATGACCGGCGGCCGCGGCACGTTCACCATGGAATACTCGCATTATGAAGAAGTGCCGGCGCAGATCTCCGAAAAGATCGTAGAAGCCGCAAAGCGCGAGAAAGAAGCCCAGGAAAAATAGGCGATGCGCACCGCAATCAACAGAAGGGCCCGTTCACGGGCCCTTTTTTCATGGAACGGAGGGCTTTAAGGTATGCGGGCCGTTGTTCAGCGGGTCAAGGAAGCATCTGTGTCTGTCGACAATGAATGTGCAGGCCGTATCGGCCGGGGCCTTGTCGTGTTGCTGGGGTTTGCGCGGGACGACACGGGAGAGGGGATGGACTGGCTCATCGATAAGATCGTCAACTTGAGGATCTTTGAAAAGGAGGACGGCAAGTTCGATGAGTCGCTGCTCGATGTGAATGGCGGATTGCTTCTCGTGTCGCAATTTACCCTGTATGGTGATTGCACGAAAGGCCGGAGGCCTTCCTTCTCGGAGGCGATGCCGTCCGTACAGGCGCGAGAGCTGTTCGAAGCCTTTGTCGAGCGTGCCGGAAAGCGCGTGGCAAACGTGCAAAGCGGTGTGTTCCAGGCACATATGGACGTGGCGCTTGTGAATGACGGGCCCGTGACGATCATCATTGATTCGAAGAAATAGCGATTTTGCTATAGTTACAGGCTGTTGTGCAGATGCCGGGCCCACAATGCTCTTGACGGTTTTTCCGGCGGCGGTTATAATCAGAATCTACTTTAATTTTGCCGGGATGGTCAATTGTTCTACCGGAACTCTTCTTCGAGCACGAAAGCATTTCACTATCTGATTTCTCATCAAAACAGTGACGGAGGCTGGGGCGCACCCGGCGGCGCCAGCACGGCCGTGCTGACAGCGATGGCGCTGACGACGCTCAGGCAGTGTCCTGATGAGGTGCCCGGGAAACCTGCCGTTGTCGAGAAGGCCGTTCGCTATCTCCTGTCGGGGCAACACGACGATGGGGGATTCGGCGACCCGGTGTCAACGGCCAGGGAAACGGCCTTTGTGTACAGCGCGCTTCATGGCGTCCCGGATGTTTCGGAGGCCCTTGAACGGGCGAGGGAATACATCCTGGCCGCCCAATCCGAAAATGGTTCGTGGGGTGACGATGTCTATTCGACCGTTCTGGCCCTGGGGACGTTCGATCTTTTTGGCGAGATGCCGGAGCGTCCGGAAGAGGCCCCGATTCCCGAAGAGCCGGGCAAAGAACCGCCGGAGGCTTTTCCGGGAGCACCCCGGCCCGGCCCGGGGGACCTGACCGTACACGGACCCCAGCCTGCGGGGCCCGGGCAGACCGCGGCAGACGCAAAGGGTGAGAAGCGCGAAAAAGCCCGGCGCTCCAAGATATCCCTCGTTTCCCGCCGGAAGGCCAGTGCGTCAGCCGCGCCCGAACCCTCCGGTTCCCCTGCGGACAGGGATGTGACAGTGCAGTCGGCGAATACCGACAGGAAAAAATATGTGTCCAATGAGACGGTGCAGATATATTCGGCCATCGACAACCGGTCAGATCTTTCCCGGAATGTAGTCGTGGAAGCCCGTGTGTGGGATTCCCGGGGCCGTGTCGCAGACCCCGCCGCCCCCGATACCGTGCTATCCGTCGATCTTGGCGCCGGCGCCTGTGCACCTGTCACACTGTCGTGGAATACCGGGACGAACCCTCCGGGCCCCTACAGCATACGCCTATCCGCTGTGGATGCGGCCGACGGCAGTCTCCTCGATGAGCGAAAGATAGCATTTTCAATAGTGCCCACCATCGCGGTGGAAAATTTAAAACTTTCCGCAGGCCCTGCTTACTGCTGTTCAAATGAAACCGGCACGGTCGGGTTTACGCTCGAATTTCAAAACAGTTCCAATACCCTGGCTTCGCTTACCGCGGAGGTCGTCATGAGAGACCCCGAGGGCAATACGATCCATCAGGATTCTATGAAATTCGATCTTCCTGCTACGGCGGCCGATGCGGTCAGGGAACTGGACCCGTTTACCTATGATTTCAAAAGATGCGGCACATACAGTGTCGAAGCGTCCGTCAGGTCCGGAAATACCGTTTATTCACGGACATCCGGTGCCGTGCATGTCTATCCGCCCGTGAGCATTGAAGCGGCGATGAGCCTTGACCCCGACACTGTCACGCCCGACGGGGACAAAGCCATTCGGGCCGGTATCCTGCTTAAGGGCGTCGGGCTGACCGCGAATCCGTCCGTCATACAGGCGAAGACGAACACCGCGGGTGACGCCATATATATAACCTGTGACAAAGCAATGGCTGAACCGGCGGGCAGCGGTCCCGGGTTCAGCGTGACAGCCGACGGCCTTCCCGTGCCGGTACGGCATACGGGCCTTGACGTTCCCGATATAACGACGTTCAAACTCACCCTGGAAAGCGCTCTTGCACAGGGACAGGAGGTCCGCGTGTCCTGCACGTCGGAGGGCCTTGCATGTGTCGATGGCAGGCCGCTCATGCCTTTTCATGATGAGCACGTTGCGAACAGGGTGTCCCCGCCCATTTTTAACCAGGACGGGTACGGGTTCAGCGGGACGATACCGCCAAAGCCGCTTGCCCCGCAGACGGTTGTGACCGGCTACACCCAATGGCCTGCGGGCTTCCGGAAGGGCCAGACGGCCTTTGCAGGCGCCGTCTTCCACGGCGAGTTCATCTGGATGGTCCCGGCAAACGCCCACAGTGTCGTAAAGATTGACAAACACACCGGAGAAATGACTGCCTGCGGGGACTGGCCGAAGGGTTTCCGCAAAGGGAACCAGGCCTTTACAGGCGCCGTCTTCGACGGCGAGTTCATCTGGATGGTCCCGGCCAATGCAGACGGGGTTGTAAAGATCGATACAAGGAGCGGCAGGATGTCGCTCCTCGACAACTGGCCGGAGGGGTTTTCCAAAGGAAGCGACGCATTCTCCGGCGCCGTCTTCGACGGCACGTCGATCTGGATGATACCATCGTATGCCGACCGCGTGGTCAGGATCGACACGGGTACCGGCCGCATGACCTCATACAGCAACTGGCCGGAGGGGTTCTTAAAGGGAGGCCACGCATTCTCCGGCGCCGTCTTCGACGGCCGCCGGATCTTTATGGTCCCGGCCAATGCGGACAGCGTTGTCGCACTGGATACGGTGACCGGTGATATGGACAGGTACAATACCTGGCCGGAAGGGTACGTGATGGTGGAGTATGCATTCTCCGGCGCCGTCTTCGACGGCCGCTACGTCTGGATGGTCCCTTATTATTCCGGGCAGGTCATTAAAATTGACACCGAAACCGGGGAAATGTCGGGCCACTATCACAGGCCCGAAGAACTGGGCAAGGCCGAGCATACCTTCTCCGGCGCCGTCTTCGACGGCCGCTACGTCTTTATGGTCCCGTACAATGCGGACAGCGTGGTCAGGATCGATACGGATACGTCCGAAGCTGCCGAACTTCATGATTGGCCGCAGGGGTTCCATAAAGGGGTCAATGCCTTCACGGGAGGCGTTTTCGATGGTGACAGCGTCTGGATGGTCCCGTCGTATGCCGACAGGGTGCTCAGGATCTCTTCGTATTCACCGGTATCCGTTTCGGCCAACATAACCTCGAACGATACGTTCTACCTGTACGTGAGCCAGGAGGAATCGGAAGAGGGCACCCTCGTGGGCAAAGGCCAGGGCTGGGCGTCCATCCACAGCATCAATGCCGCTCTTATTCCCGGCGTGACGAACTATATTCATGTAAAATGTATCGACAATAAGGGACCTGTTGCCGCGTTCATAGCCGATTTTACCCTGAACGATCCTGATTTCCACTTCATGGATGGAACACAGAGGATCTTGACGTCCGAGGACCACTGGCTGGCCTACCTGGACAAATTCGGCGGCACTGCCGCGTCTGTGGTCTCGATCGGCAAGAACGGCCTTGGCTCATGGTCCACGCGTTTCGGGATCGATCTCGAGGCGAACTGGATATGGACCCAAAGAGGGGACAAAGGCACGCGGTATTTTTCAACACCCGTATATCATTCGGCAGTACCGGTTAAACCCATGGAGGACGTTCGTATAACGGGTTCGCTCGGCGGGCCCGGTGTCGTGGTTGACGAGGCGTCATTCACGAGGGAACCGTCCCGTCTGGAGAAACAGGGCGAGGCGACCATAGCCGAATGGCAGTTCGAAAGCTTCAGGGTGGGAGGGACGCAGGAGGTTTATTTCAATGTTACCCTGCTCGACCCTCGACCTCAGGAAGAGCGCGTTATCAGTGATTCATTACGGGTAACCTATAGAGACCTGGCGGGCGTGAAAACAGAAAAGGACTTCGGGCCCTTCCGCGTCCATGTTCTTCCCTCATCGTTCATCTCTTCTATTGAACTGTCCGGGACCCTCTTTGCCGCGGGTGACAATGTGAACATCGGGTGCTCCTTCAGGAATGTGGGCAGTTCGGAAAGGGCTGCCCGGTTGACAGCCCTCATCGAGGATTCGGACGGCTCGGTCATCAAGCAAATGTCGATAAAAGATATCCGGTTTCATCCGGGAGAGGAGAAGCGGATGGGCAACATCCTTCTGACCCTCACGTCTGCCATTCCGGGAGATCACAGGGCGCGGGTGATATTGTCGGATGGCGAAGATACCCTCGCCGAGGCATCGGCGGATTTCGTGGTAGCCGGCGCTGACTTCACGAACTGGGCGTGATATGGAGGGGACAACTGTTCAAAGGAGGCATAGCGTGAAGAATAAGAGATCGTCCATACAGGGACTGCATGTGATCGGCGTGCTTATTTTAGCTGCTTTCTGGGTTGCGCCTGTGTTCGGTGAAACAGTTATCGAGGCGTGGGACCAGGTCAAAATACCACCTGCGCCGAAGATCCAGACCGTGGAAGCTGACAGTTCGCGGACCATGCTTCTTCTGCTCGACTTTAACAAGCAGGTATGCAACAACGAGAGACGCCCGAGGTGCATATCGTCGATACCTGCCGTAGAGAAGCTGGCACTGCGGGCCCGCAACGCCGGGGTCCCGGTGGTCTACAGCCTGACAATCGGATCCCGGATAGGTGACGTGGCCCCGGCCCTGGCGGCGAAGCCAGGTGAGCGTTCCGTGACCTCCGGCCCCGATAAATTCATCGGGACCGACCTTGAAAATATCCTGAAGACAAGCGGGGTGACAACCGTCATTGTTACCGGTACGGCCGCTCACGGCGCAGTGTTGTATACCGCGAGCGGAGCGGCGTTTCGCGGTTGCAAGGTCATTGTCCCTGTGGACGGCATCTCCGCAGAGGGGCTGTATCCGGAACAGTACACAGTCTGGCATCTCCTGAATGCTCCGAGACTATCAGGCCAGGTGACCATTAGCCGGACCGACCTGATATCGTTCAGGTAAACACTCTCTCTCGCCCGCTGCGCTGTCAGGGGAATAATATGCTATAATGGACTTCAGAAGGTGCGATATGACGAATATACGCGAGCCGGCCGTGAGCGGGATGTTCTATCCTGATAATCCGGCGACCTTGAAGAGGGACATCGCGAATTACTTGAAGTCTGCCGACGTTGGGACACCGCCTTCGGATATCCGTGCGGTCATCTCGCCGCATGCGGGGTATGTATATTCCGGGCAGGTGGCCGCCTGCGGGTACAAGGCCGTGTCCGCGCAAACATTCGATACGGTTATCGTTATCGCCCCGAGCCACAGGGCCTATTTTCAGGGGATTGCCGTATGGGATGAGGGGGCGTTCAGGACGCCGCTCGGCGATATCGCGATAGACGCGGCATCGGCGGCGGAGCTTGCGGGGGCAGGCGGCCCTATCCGGGCAAACAGGGAGGTCCATAAGGGCGAACACTCTCTCGAGGTCCAGCTGCCTTTTCTCCAGTGTATATACAAGGATTTCCTGCTGCTGCCGCTGCTCGTCGGGGCGGCGGATGAGGGTATTTACGAAGAGGCGGCCGGAGTGATCGAACACGTCATATCCGCAAGCGGCAAACGTTTCCTGATCGTCGCGAGCACGGACCTGTCCCACTATTACCCGTATGATGCCGCGGTAAAGATAGATGCCGTGACGATAGGGCACCTGAAGAATTTCGATATCGCGGGAATGGTGCGCGACACCCGGACGGAAAAGGCCCAGGCGTGCGGCGCGGGCCCCATGATAACCGCCATGATGGCTGCCGCAAGATTGGGCGCGCATGGGAGCTCTATCCTCAAATACGCAAATTCGGGCGATGTGTCGGGAGACCGCAGCGGCGTTGTCGGATACGTGTCCGCCGTATTGTTCAAGAATAAGACCTGACGGGATCGACCATGGCGCTTTCAGGAGAGGAAAAGGAAAGGCTTAGAAAGCTTGTGAAAGATGCCATCGAAGGCGTGCTTTTCGGGAGAGAGTGCGCCCCGGTCGAACTGACCGCCTCTCTCAAGGAAGAGTGCGGCGCTTTTGTCACGATTAAGAACCGCGGGGATTTACGGGGGTGCATCGGCTACGTGCGGGGGTATCTGCCGCTGCATGAAACGGTAAAAGAGATGGCAGTCCACGCGGCATTCAGCGACCCCCGGTTCGCGCCCGTTACAAAGGATGAGTGGGCAGACTGTGATTTCGAGATCTCTGTCCTGACGCCCATGAAAAAAATCAGAAGTGTCGAGGAGATCGCGGTCGGCGTACACGGACTGTATATAGAAAAGGGGGTCCACTCGGGCCTTCTGCTTCCGCAGGTGGCCACCGAGCAGGGTTGGAACAGGACCGAGTTCCTGGAGTATACCTGCTATAAGGCCGGCCTGCCGAAAGATACGTGGAAATCGAAAGACACAGATATATACATTTTTTCCGCGGACGTATTCTAAAAATTTTGGCCGTGTATCACGTGGCCGCTGCCGGGACGGAGAAAGGGATGATCGACAGGAAGATGTCTGTTAACGAGGTATTGACCAGATATCCCGGGTCCATAAAGGTTTTCGAGGACCTCGGTCTCGGGTGCGCCGGCTGCGAGGCCGCCCTTTTCGAGACCATTGAGCAGGCTGCACAGGTCCACGGCGCAGATATCGACCGTCTCATCGCCGGCCTGGTGCAGGTTATCGGGGAAAAATAAAAATGTATTGCGGCGGCGCGTGTACCCTATGAGAGAGATCTGTTCCGTGGTCCTGGCCGCCGGGTCTTCCCGGAGGCTGGGTTTCAATAAACTTACCTTGAAGATAGATTCCGAGGCAGTGATCCGCATGTCAGTCGTTCCGTTCATAGAGGCGGAGCTCGGCGATGTTGTCGTCGTGACCGGCCCGCACATGTCGGAGATAACCGGGGAGCTCCACGGCCTTTCCGTTACCGTGGTCCATAATGAGGACCATCGTTCGGGCATGTCGAGCTCCATCAAAGCGGCCCTTAGCTGCATACGCAGCGCAGAGGCGGTTTTCTTTCACCTCGGCGACAAGCCTTTCATAAAAAAGGGTTTGCTGAAGGACATGGTCGAGGCGTATCGCAGGACGGGCAAACCGATAATCGTTCCCGTATGCAACGGGAAGAAGGGCCATCCGGTCCTGATGAGCGTTGCCCCGTATATCGAAGAAATGAAAAGCCTTGAGGGTGATAAGGGCCTGCGTGAAGTTATAGAAAAGCACAAGGAAGATGTGCTATGTATAGAGGCGGACGACGGCGTTCTGTTCGATATTGACACGGACGATGATGTCCGCGACCTGAAGAGAAAAGGGTACAGCGTTGAGAAAGACAGGGGTTGAAGACTTATAAGGAGGTATCGGGGAATGCCCGGCACAGACCAAAGGATCACGGATACGGTAGTCCTCATCAAAGGGGCCGGAGAGATGGCATCCGGGATAGCACACAGGCTCTACCGCTCGGGGATAACGCGCATCCTTATGCTCGAAGCTGAAAACCCCCTTTGCGTACGGCGTTCCGTGTCATTTTGCGAGGCCGTGCATGACGGCACTGTTGAGGTCGAGAAGGTCAGGGCGAGGCTCGTTCCCGGTCTCTCCGCTGTCCTGCCGGTGTGGCAGTCCGGTGAGATCGCCGTGATCGTCGACCCCGCGTGGAGAAGCGTGAAAGACCTCCTGCCCGACATCGTGATCGACGCGATCATGGCCAAAAGGAACCTCGGGACACGCAAAGATGAGGCCCCGCTCGTCATCGGGGTCGGGCCCGGCTTCACGGCGCCGCGCGATGTCCATGTCGTTATTGAGAGCAACCGCGGGCACGATCTGGGGCGCGTCATCTACGACGGTTCGGCCGAACCTTACACGGGGGTGCCGGGCGAGATCAAAGGTCAGTCAAAAGAACGGGTGCTCAGGGCCCCCGTCGCAGGCCGTGTTCGGCAAATGCAGCAGCTCGGGAATGGCGTAAAAAAGGGAGACCTCGTGCTGTACGTTGGTGATGCCCCCGTCTACGCGCCGTTTGACGGGATGCTCCGGGGACTGATCAGGGAGATGACGGTCGAAAAAGGCGAGAAGGTCGGGGACGTGGACCCGCGGGCCAAAAGAGAGTATTGTTTCACGATCTCGGAAAAGGCGCGCGGTATAGCGGGCGGGGTGCTGGAGGCGGTCTTGCATCATTATTCCGGACAAAAGGGAAGGGAAGCTGGCGATGAGCATATATGACACCATCAAAGAAAGCCTTAAGGCCGGACGGAAGGGCGTTCTGGCGACCGTGATAAGCCGCTCCGGTTCCGCGCCCCGCGACGTCGGGGCCCGGATGTTCATCGATGAGAACGGGATGACGAGCGGCACGGTGGGCGGCGGACTTCTGGAACTCGAGGTGCAGAAAGCGGCCGGGGAGCGAAAGGACGACGCCGCGGCGGAGGTCTTCCATTTCCAGATGAACGCGAAGGCGGTGGCCGAGCAGGGGATGCTCTGCGGCGGCAATGTCGACGTTCTCCTGGAGCCTGTCCTTCCAAGGTATGGGGATCTGTATCAGCGGCTTGCGGACATGGAGCGAAAGGGCAAGAAGGGAACAGTCGTTACGTCATTGACGGGCAGTTTCACCAAGACGCTGATCGATGAATCCCTTGACATGACCGGGGACCCGATGAGCGAAAGCAGCGCAGTACACTTTTTTGGCCTTGTCACCGGCGGCCGGCCCGTCATTTCCGATGGCGGTTCTTACCTCCTGGAGCCTGTATTTAACCGGGCCCGGCTCTACATTTTCGGGGCAGGCCATGTATCGCAGTTCATCGCAAAGCTCGCGAGCATGGTCGATTTTTCCGTGAGTGTGGTGGACGACAGGCAGGAGTTTGCAAATTCGCTTCGCTTCCCCGAGGCCGATGAGATCGTTGTCGATGATTTTATAAAGGCTTTTTCGTGCCTGTCTTTTTCAGGCAGTGAATTTGTCGTTATCGTTACGCGTGCTCATTCGCACGATGCCGAGGTCCTCCGCGAGGCCCTCTCCAAGGACGCACGGTATATCGGCATGATCGGGAGCAAAAGAAAGGTAAGAATGATCTTTGACATGCTGCGTGAATCCGGTTTTTCCGATGAAGCGATCGCGAAGGTGTATTCGCCGATCGGTCTTGCGATACACGCTGAAACCCCGCAGGAAATAGCCGTCAGTATCGTGGGCCAGCTTATACAGGTCCGTGCCGGGTAGTAGAGGCGCTTCCTATGGACGAAGAAGAAAGATCAGAAAAAAAGCCGATACCGCCCGGGACCGAAGACGGCTCCCTGCCGACCACTTTCGATCCGCTGCGGAAGTATCTTTCCGAGGTCTCCCGTTACAGCGTCCTGTCACGGGAGGAAGAATTCGAAATCGCCCGCAGGGTGTGGGAGGATAAGGACAGGCTGGCGGCCCAGAAGCTTGTCATGTCGAACCTCAAGCTGGTCGTTAAGATATCCCTTGAGTATTACAACACGTATCTCAATGTGCTCGACCTCATTCAGGAAGGCAATGTCGGGCTCCTCCATGCCGTGAAAAAGTTCAATCCATATAAAGGGACGAAATTTTCCACGTACGCCTCGTTCTGGATCAGGGCCTATATCCTGAAGTACATTATGGATTCGTGGAGCCTCGTCAAGGTCGGGACGACACAGAGCCAGAGAAAGCTTTTCTACCGTCTCAACAAAGAAAAACAGAAACTGGAGGCGCTGGGGATGATCCCTGCTCCGGCCCTTCTTGCCAGCAATCTGGATGTGAAGGAGGAAGAGATCGAGGAGATGCAGAAACGGCTTGCATTCACCGATGTCTCCCTCGATTCCCCTATTCACGAGGAAAGCGACGACACTATCATGGATATGATAGGCGGCGGCGACGACGTCGAGGAAGTTGTCTCGGACAAAGAAAAGCGCGAGATCCTCGCACAAAGGGTGAGGGAGTTCAAGAAGACCCTCAACGACAAAGAGGTTTTCATCTTCGAGCAAAGGATCATGGCGGAAGAGCCCCTCACTCTCCAGGAGATCGGCCAGCAGTTCAAGATCTCGCGCGAAAGGGCCCGGCAGATAGAGAACCGGGTCATCAAGAAATTCAAGGACCGCTTCCAGAGCGAATTCAAGGAACTCGATTTTTAAATGCAGTGGGCAGTAAACAGAAGAGCGGCTTACAATTGTTCACTGTTCACTGCTTACTGTCTTACCGTGGGAAAAACATCATTCCCAGCCAGAGGTTGAGCTGGTTGTAGAGCGACGTGACCATGAGGATACCAATAATGATGAGAAGTATTCCGAGTGCCCGTACGGCATACCGGGATACGAAGCTGTATTTTTTCAGCAGGAAAAAGAGTTTGTCGAAGACGAGCGAAGACATGAGAAAGGGTATGGCGAGGCCGAGCGAATAGAGCGAGAGCAGGTAAAGGCCGTGGGATGCCCGGCCGTCCATCGATGCGACGATGAGGATCGAGGAGAGGGCAGGCCCCACGCAGGGTGTCCATCCCAGGGAGAACGTGATGCCCACGATGAACGACCCGAGGAGCCCGATGGGTTTCTGCTCGAGCTGAAGCATATATTGCCTGTTGAAAAAGGGGATTTTCAGGATATCGAGATAGAACAGGCCAAGGGCGATAAGGACCACGCCGCCAACCCTGATGATGTATGCCTGATAATGGTAAAGAAAACTGCCGATCAATGATGACGAGATGCCCAGCGCCACGAAAACAAAGGAAAAACCGAGAACAAAAAGCAAAGAGTGGATGAAGACCTTCTTCCGGTGGCCCGCTGCCGGGGCGGACATGTCACGGACCGTCACGCCGCTGATATAGATTATGTAGGAAGGGACCAGCGGCAGGATGCACGGTGTGAAGAAGGACAAAAGCCCCGATACAAAAGCTGCTATCCCGTTCACGTTCATTGCAACCGGTACGGCAGGGTTCATGTCACGTATCTTATTGGTTATCTGACGGGGATGTCAAATGAAATGTGCCGCCATTGGCATCGGTACGAAAGGGAGGTCATGGTCCATGGATCCTGTATCGTGAGTGCCGCCGGTGTGAGATACGGCCTCTTGTACGAGAGATGGTGAGAGTTGCAGGCCTTGCTGACATATGGTTTTTGTTGAGATCGCAGGGAATCTTTCACGTACCGTGCTCAGGGCAGTGAAAAAGAATATGGTTTTGCGAAAGGGCTGACGGTCATTTTTCTGCCGTCCGTGCACACCCTGACACACCCGTCGCGGTCCGTCCGGTAGACGGGTATGCCCGATGCCCTGTAGCGGGCGAGCGCCTCATCGGACGGTATTCCCCTGATGCCGGGCCCGGCGCTGAGTATGGCGATGTCCGGCCTGACAGTCCGGATGAATTCGGCAGTGCTCGAGTAGCGGCTTCCATGGTGGGGGACCTTGAGGACATTCGCCTTAAGGTCGACCGGGCGCCCGATCAGGGACCTTTCCACGTCTTCCCCGATATCGCCTGTCAGGAGAAAACTTTTGCCGCCGTACGCGAGCTTCAAGACGAGTGAAGAGTCATTCATGTTATCGGGGACGGGAAGGGCGTGGAGGACGTGGATATCGAGATCATTGCCGGCCCGGAGGGTATCTCCCGTTCGCATGCCGGAAAAAGGTATCTTCCTGGCCGCAATGATCTTGCGGATGCTATAAGGTTCCGGGCCGGTCATCGCTGCGCCAAAGTTCCGGACGTCAAAATACTGCAGAACATGCTGAAGCCCCCCGCAATGGTCTTGATGGGGGTGTGTGTTGATCACGTAATCCAGTGTTACTATCTTTCTTGCGAGAAGGTACGGAGCGATCACGGACCTGCCGATATCGAAATTGCTTCCATGAAAACCGCCGCCGTCTACGAGGAGCCTGATGCCATGGGGTGCTTCTATGAGCATGGCATCACCGAGGCCCACGTCGATGAAGCTTATGCAGAGTTCCTTGTTATGAAAGCGGTCATGGCACGCTATGCCTGCGGTCACGAGGGCAATCGGCAGGAGGAACGCCAGAAGAGCAAATTTGACAAGTTTCTTTCGCATGTGAAGGAGTAAGGCTGCGCCTGACAGGTACAGGAGCGCCTCGGCGAGGTTCGGCCGTATTATGGGATAGATGTAGCCCCAATCGAGCTTCCGCAAAAGGACGGTGGTGAACTCTATGAGCAGGCCCGCGATGCGCAGGATAGGGCCGCCGAAAGGGGCCGTGACGCCTGCAAGGGACAGTGGTGTCGCCACTGTGCACATGAGGGGAACGGCTATGAGGTTATGGACCATGCTGAGTGGGTTAAAACCATAAAAATGATAGAGCACCACGGGGAGCGTCCCGGCCGTAGCCGCCGCTGTCACGAGGACCATCGATGCGGGCCATCGCAGGTAGCGGGGCATCCGGGCTGCCGCGGGCCCGAAGGCCTTGTTGGCAAGGATTATAAACAGCACGCTCAGGAAGGTCAGCTGAAACGACGGTGAGAACAGGGAAAAGGGATAGACGATCAGAATTACGAGGGCGCTCAGGAAGAGGCCGTTCTCGACGTGCCGGCTGCGGTCAAGAACGATCGCGACCATATAAATGACTGCCATGATGGTTGCCCGTACGGCGGGAAGGCTCGAGCCGCTTACAAGCATAAAGGCCACTGCGAAAGGGATCGCAACGACTGCCGCGTATCTCCGGTCTGACCCTTTCTGCCGCAGGCCGGGATTGATGCGCAGGAGGAATGTGGAGAGAGAGAAGATCAAAGCCGTGACGACCGCGATATGCGATCCGGATATCGACAATATATGGGTGGTGCCCGTCCTCAGGAAAAGGTCCTTCACTGTTTCGTCGAGGCCTGTCGTATCACCGATCGTCAGGGCTTTGATCACGTCCCGGTGCAATGCCCCGCTTGCATCGATCCTGTCAGAGCAATAGCGACGTATCCGCTCGATCATGCCGGGGGCCGCGCGTGCCGCAATGATATTCCCGCGGATCTCGTAGAGTATTCCTTCACGTCTTTTTATCCATGCCAACGAAACACGGCCGGGGTTCTTGAAGGTGAGGGTAAGCTCCTTGAGGGTACCGGACGCGACAATGGTGTCACCGATCCCGACGCCCTCCTCCGAACGGACGATGGCTTTTGACCCATGCAGAGTTGCGGGGGAATCGATCCTGATCGTTTTTGTAGTCCGGGAGGACTCGATCACCGTTCCGCCGTACACACCCGGCCCCGCGTGAGCGACCGGGAGCGCGTCGCCGCCCGACAGCGATACCCTGAGCATTCCCGTGAGAAAGAAAGCCGCGATGAGGGCGACCCCCGATATGCGAACAAGATTATGCCGCAGAAAAAGCGGCAGGAGCAACACTACGATGAGGAGGAACGCCCCTGCGGATGCGATGCTGTGATATTCGAAAGTCCCGAGGTATACGCCTGCTGCAAAAGCACTGACTGACGCTACGAACAACCCTTCAGGATGCCCTGAATGAGAAACCGGGCGTTGACGCCGAGGTCGGCCACATAGTACCCGCCTTCCAGGAGGCAGAAGAGACGCCGATTGGCCGAGACCAGCCTGGCGCCTGCATTATGGTAATCTTCTCCGAACAGCAGACCGCCCCAATCCCGGACATACGTATCGAACCCTACGGAACAGCCCAGTATGTCGAACTTCGACGCATCGGCAAGCGCCTCATCAAGGTCCGCGAAAAAGGCTTCCCTCGAGCGCGCGTCAATGTTGCGAAATGCGATCCGGGGGTCCGATCTCACGATGTCGTACGTGCCGTTCCCGTAATGGAGATCGATATCGACGATCAGCGCGCTTTCTATCGTGTCGTGCGCGAGCAGGTTTTTTACGGCAATCGCCATATTGTTGAAAAAGCAAAAACCGCCGTTGAAGTTGTTCCCGGCGTGATGTCCGGGCGGCCTTATGAGTGCGAATGACGGCTCGCGCAGTGCGATCTCGGCTGCCATCATCGCTCCGCCGGCGGCAAGGACCGCGGTATCGAAAATTTCCTTTGTCCTCCCTACGGTTTTGATCAAAGCGTCGCTATGGCAGAGCGCCAGGTCAGATAAAGTACAGGGCTCAGGTTCAATAAAATCTGCTATGTCCTTTATCTTCGCATGAATGAACTCAACCCTGTCGGGATTTTCGCAATCAACGGTCGGGTAATCTGTAAGAAATACGGGGCTGTATATGGTCTTGATCTTTTCCATGCATTTATAAATCATAGACGGCGGGGGGAAGTCAAGAGAAGACGGGCGATAGGCAATAGGCGATAGGCAATAGGGAACAACCAAAATGATGGAAAAGATCCCTGTTTTTCCCATAGCCTATTGCCTATCGCCTATTGCCCGGTTTTTATGCTATATTCTACCAACCCATGAAACGCATCGTTATCGGTACCGCCGGGCATATCGACCATGGCAAGACAACCCTTATCAAGGCCCTGACCGGGATAGACTGCGACCGCCTGAAGGAAGAGAAGGAGAGGGGGATAACCACGGAATTGGGGTTTGCCCACTGGCGCCTCGATGAGGACCTCCTGGTCGGTATTGTCGATGTCCCGGGCCATGAAAAGTTCGTGCGCCACATGGTAGCAGGTGCGTGGGGCATCGATACCGTTCTTCTCGTGGTCTCCGCGGATGAGGGTGTGATGCCGCAGACCCGGGAGCATCTCGATATATGCGAGATGCTGGGCCTTTCCAAAGGCATCGTCGTCATCACGAAGAAAGACCTTGTCGACGGCGATATGGTCGAGCTCGTCGAGGAAGACATCAAAGACTTTTTGAAGGGCCGGGCACTCGAAGGCGCCCCGGTCGTGGCCGTTTCCGCCTACACAGGCGAGAACCTCGATGTCTTGAGGACGATGCTCGGCGAGATGGCGGACACGATAGAGGAAAGGTCGCGCGAGGGCATATTCCGCCTTCCGGTCGACAGGGTGTTCACTCTGAAGGGCCTCGGCACCATCGTGACGGGAACATGCATATCAGGCTCGCTCAGCACGGGTGAAGACGTGGAACTGTTCCCTTCCGCGAGAAGGGCCCGGGTACGGAGCATCCAGGCATATCATGATGACGTGCGGGAAGCGACAGCAGGCCAGCGGATCGCCCTGAATCTGCAGGGGCTTGACCGTCAGGAGGTCGAGCGCGGCAGCATGATAGGGCGGCCCGGCACGCTTTTGCTCACATCACGGATCGATGCGTCGCTTAAGCTCTTGAAACTCCCGATAAAACCGATACGGCATGACAGCATCCTGCGTTTTCATATCGCAACGACACAGGAAGAGGCCAGACTGGTACTCCTTGAGTCCGACCAGATCGAACCGGGACAGGAACAGTTCGTGCAATTCGTGTTCAAGAGACCCATTGTTGTCCTTCCCGGTGACCGGTTCATTCTACGCGGCTCATACGCAGTCCAGACCGTGGGAGGCGGGTTGGTCCTCGACATCATGCCCGCCCGCCATAAAAGGAAGACCGATACGCTTCCCGAAGTTTACAAGGCCTTGAAGACGGGCAGCGACCTCGAGAAAATGGCCTATCATATCATGAAGGGCTCTTATCGGGGCGTCAGGCAGGAAACACTTTCCATAATGATCGGCAAGGACGGTGCGCTGACCGAAAAAATGGGTGCCATCCTGACGAAGAGCTCGGATGTCCGGCTTGTCGGGAAAACGTATATACACAGCACTTTCTGGAAAAGCTACAAGGACAGGGTGCTGGCCTTTGTCGATGAATACCACAAGGCGAACCCCTTGAAGGTCGGCATATCGAAAGAAGAACTGCGCAGCCGGCTTCCCGCGACAGACGTCCAGGTATTCCAGGCGGCCCTCGACGAATGCAGCGCAAACGGACGTATCGTCCTGGAGAAGGACCGCGTGATCTCAGGGGCGCACGCGAGGGCAAACCAGAACAACGAGACCGAGAAAAAGATCGTCGAGGCGCTTCGTTCATCCGCTTTCACCCCGCCGGGCCCGAAAGACCTTGCCGCCGGCGTCGGCATCAACGAAAAGAACCTCCGTGAACTCCTCGACAGGCTTGCCTTCCGCGGCGGCGTGGTCAAGGTTGCCCAGGACATGTATTTCCACCCGGACATGATCGAAGAGGTCAAAACCCGGGCGATAGATTTCCTCAAACGCCACCAGGAGATGGCCCCGACCGATTTCAAGACGGAGCTCAACCTGTCCCGCAAGTTCCTCATCCCTCTCCTCGAGTATCTCGACCAGATAAAGATCACGATACGCAAGGGCGACAAACGCGTTCTGCGCGGATGAAAAAAACGTTCTGCGTTCTGCGTTCTGCGGTAAAGGCCGTTCTGCGTTCTGCGTTAAAAAGATCAAAGCCGCTGGATTCCCGCTTTCGCGGGAATG
>ERZ1645192.1393-NODE-1393-length-20172-cov-6.344982_pt1 | contig 20172 bp, 16 predicted proteins | sample MGYA00575354_ERZ1645192 | MGnify/ENA primary metagenome ERZ1645192 (study PRJEB40844, sample SAMN11349763) | freshwater sediment metagenome | isolation source: river sediment | host: Sediment | place: India: Faizupur Khadar , New Delhi | collected 2017-02-21 ... | reverse complement strand
ACGGAACTGAATGTGTATGATCAACTCGAGGACCACGCTGCTCAATCTCCCGTCCTGTCGTTCGGCAATCCCCGGCGCGGGCGGTGCCGGTGGGTGCACGATGTTGCTGGTAGCGACAACAGAAGGGACGAAGCATGACTGACCACTTGGACGACATCAAGAAGCACGTTTCCGAGGTCGACGAAGCCGCCCTGGCGAACATGGAGAAGACCTACCGACTCGTGCTGAGCAAGCCGGACTCCCGGGCCGTCTCGTTCAGCGACGAAGAGGAACTCAAGACGGTGCGCGAGTCCTTCCTCAAGAAGAAGCTCGGCCTCACCATCCCCGACGCAGAACTCGATGCGGCGATCAAGGAAGTGGGCAAGGCCATCCCGGGTCACAAGCAGCGTCTCACCGTCTACTACCTGTTGGCCCAGAAGTTCGACAAGCTCGACGTCTTCCACTGACTCGCCCGGCACGCTGATGCGCCCCCGGCCCGTTCTCGGTGCCGGGGGCGTTGCGCGTCCGACCAAGGACGAGTCGGACGCTCACAGTGTCACAGCGGGATGAGTGCCGCCACCATCACCAGCGGCAGCGAGATCAACGACCCGATCGATGTCACGGTTGTCATGGTCTTGAGGGCGCCTTGAGTGGTGAGTCCGAGCAGCCCTTTGAACATCCAGAAGAAGTTGCTGTTGACCTGGAGGGCGAACATCGCGCCGGAGGCCACCGCCAGACCGATCACCACGGGGGCCACCGGCAATGAGCCCACGATGGGGGCCAGAATCCCGCCGGCGGTGATCGCCGCCACTGAAACGGAGCCGATTGCCAGGTGCAGCAGGGCTGCGATGAACCAGGCGAGCAGGATGCTCACCACGACAGGGACGCCTTCGCCAACCGTGAACAGCCCGCCCAGCAGGTCGGCCAGGCCGGTCTGTTCGATGACTGCCCCGAGTGAACCGCCCACGCCGGTCACGAGCAGGATCTCACCTGTGGTGTGCAATCCGTCCGTGAAGGCTTCGCCCGTCTTGTCGGCCCCGACGAATTTGCGTGCCATCACGTACGCCATCAGCAGGCCGAGGAAGAGCGCGACGTTGGCGTTTCCGATGAAGTCGATCAGGGAGTTGTTGAACCCGAGCAGTTCGGCGAACGCCCCGAAGGCGATCATCAGCAGGGGGACGAGGATCGGAGCCAGCGACATCAGCAGATTCGGCCGCTGGTCGGCGGTGACGACAGCGCCGGAAGCCTCTTCCTCGTCCAGGGCATCGGATTCCTGCTCATCCTTCTCCGCGTTCCACCAACCGTGGTTCAGCATCCGCCGGAAGATCCAAACCGTCAGCACCGCAGTCAGCGGGCCGATGACGATACCGAACAGGAGGTAGGTGCCCAGCTGAATGTGGAGCAGGCCGGCGATCGAGATGGCAGCCAGCCCAGGCACCACGAAGACGTAGCCGGCGAAGATGCCGATGCCGAGCGCGCCGGCCAGCCAGGCCAGGCCGTTCTTGCCGAGGAACTTGGCAGACGATCGCGCCACGGGCGCGGCAAGCACGACCTGGACGTCGACGTAGATCGAAGGTGCAATGGTGCTCAGCGCGATCGCGAGGGCGTACGGGAGCCGGTTCGGCGGGACGACCCGCACCAGCGCCTCGACCATCGTGGTGAAGGCGCCCATCTTGTACAGCAACGCTCCCATCAGGACACCGAAGCCGATCAGCAGGCCGATCTTGGCCATGATCTCGCCGAATCCCGAGGTGATCGCACCCACGGTGTCCTCGAATCCGACACCAGAGGCAAGCCCCAGATAGAAGCAACCCAGGATCAGGGCCACGATGGGGTCGACCTTGAACCGGATGATCAGCAGGATGATCGCGACGATGGCGATCGAGGTGTGCAGGGCAACCATGTGCTACGACTCCTTGGTCTGCGCCACACCCACGTGACGCACCCCAAGACTGCTCCCACGAGCAGGGCTGAGGCATGCTTGTGTTCATAGTGTTCACCGACCGCGATCCCGACCGACGCGTCCACCCTCGTAGCGTGGCATCCCACGTTCTCTTGTCGTTGAGCGTGGTGGCCGTGCTAGTGGTCGCGATGTCAGTCGGGCTTGCGTACTGGCAGGTCTACCGGCAGGTCGACGAGGCGGCGTCCAACAAGGTCACAGATGTGGCCTTCGCGATCGCCGGCACCGACGATGTTCGCGAGGGCCTGGCCGCCGACGACCCGGCTGCTGCGTTGCGCGAGTTCGCCGAGCGTGAGCGGGCGCTGACCGGCACCGATTTCGTGGTGATCATGTCGGTCGACGGCATCCGATACACCCATCCGAACCCTGACCTGGTGGGTGGCCGATTCGGCGGAACGATCGCGCCTGCTCAGGCGGGCGGGGTCGTCGTCGAGCAGTACACCGGCTCTCTCGGGCCGTCAACGCGTGCGGTCGTACCGGTCGTCCAGGGCGGACAGGTGATCGGGCTGGTGTCGGTTGGCCTGGCGCGTGGCAAGGTATGGGACCAATTGCGACAGCTACTCCCGAGAGTCTTGCTGGTCGGTCTGGCGGCCGGTGCCGTTTCCGGGGTCGCCGCCTTGGCGGTGGCCCGGCGGGTGCGTCGCCAGACGCTCGGGCTCAACGCCAAGGATCTGGCCCGGCTGCACGACCACCACCAGGCGGTACTGCACGCCATCCAAGAAGGCCTGGTTATCACAGACCGGGAGGGCCGAATTCAGGTGCTGAACGACGAGGCGGCACGCTTGCTGGGCCTTGGGGAGGAGGTCGAGGGCAGACGCATCGCCGACCTGGGGCTGCCACCGGACCTGGCCGCACTGTTGACCGGAACCCGGCAGCAGACCGACGCACCCCATGCGCACCGCGGACGGGTCCTGCTGGTCTCATCCGGTGCGGTGCTGCGTGACGGACGTCCGGTCGGCACCCTGACCACGTTGCGCGACCGCACCGAACTCGCGGAACTCACCGGGCAGTTGGGCACCGTGCGCGGCATGGCGGACGCCCTGCATGCCCAGTCACACGAGGCTGCCAACCGGCTGCATTCGGTGGTCACCCTGATCGAACTCGGACGCACTCACGAGGCGCTCCGGTTCGCCACCGATGAGTTGCGCGCCACCCAACGACAGCGGGATGGCGTCCTGGCCGCCGTGGAGGAACCGGCGGTGGCGGCCCTGTTGCTGGGGAAGGCCTCCCAGGCCGCCGAACGCGGTGTGACTCTCGAGATCGACGCGGACGCACACCTGCCCGCCGGCGTCCTGCCTGCACGTGAGGCGGTGACCATCCTGGGAAACCTGATCGACAACGCGATCGAGGCGTTGGTGCAGGCTCCCGATCTGCCGGCCCGGACAATCGTGGTGGACGCGCAGGTGGACGGCGCGCAGGCGCTGCTCACCGTGAGCGACACCGGCCCGGGGCTGAGCGACGATGCTGCCGAACACGCCTTCGAGCGTGGCTGGTCCACGAAGGCAGTCAGCGGTCCGGCCGGCCGAGGGATCGGGCTGGCGCTGGTCCAGCAGACGGTTGAACAGCTGGGGGGGCACATCACCGTCACCGGGTATCCAGGAGCGACCTTCGTGGTGACGCTGCCCGTTCGCGAACGAACCAAGGAGGAGGGAGCGCCGTGGATGACCTGAGGGTGCTTGTCGTGGACGACGAACCGCTGTCGGCGCGCGGCCACGCCGAGTACGTCACGCGGGTACCCGGTTTCGTGGTGGCCGCGACGGTGGGGACTGTTCGCGAGGCGATCCAGACGCTGTCACACGGGCAGATCGACCTGATTCTGCTCGACCTCAATCTGCCGGATGGCCACGGGCTGGACATTGCCCGCGCCATTCGGGCCGGCGGGCGACCCGTCGACATCCTGACCATCACGGCCGGACGTGAGGTTGAACTGGTGCGTGCGGCGGTTTCGCTGGGGGTGGTCGGCTACTTGCTCAAGCCGTTCACTTTCGCCGACCTGCGCGAGCGACTCGCGGCCTACCGGCGCTACCGCGAGGGAATCGCCTCGACGACCACCGCAAGCCAGTCGGGTGTCGACGAGTTCTTCAGGGACCTGCGGCGTCCCCTGGCTGCCGGCGGTCTACCCCCGAAAGGGCTTGCTGGGAACGTGCTCGATCGGGTGATCGAGTTACTTCGGGACGCCGGCCCGGCCGGGCTGTCCGCGTCGGAAGTGAGCACGGCGCTCGGGATGTCGCGAGTCACTGCGCGCCGCTACCTGCAGTATCTGGCCGATGAAGGACGCGCCGGCAGGAGCCAGCGGGTCGGCGGATCCGGGCGTCCTGAGGTCACCTTCAAGTGGCGGGAGTGAGCGTGGAGTTCCGCATTCGGTCGCCACGCCGTCAAGCCCAGTCCGGCGCCAGCTGATCGGCCGCGCCCCCCGTGAAGCCAACCCGCCCCACGGTGCAGACTCCTAGTACCCGGGGCCAGATCGGCGTCGGGAACCTAGACTGAACAGCACAAGGCTCGCGATGGAGGGAGCAGACATGGACGCCTATCCGCACCTGTTCAGCCCGATCACTATCGGGACGTTGGAGATCAAGAACCGGGGAATCATGGCCCCCATGGTGGTCGGGCTCTGCGGACGCGACGGTGAGGTCACCGAAGACTTCATCGCCTATCACGTGGCCCGGGCACGCGGTGGTGTGGGTCTAAACATCACCGGCGGCGCCTTCGTCGACCAGGGGAGCAAGGTTTCGCCGAGGCAGTTGGGTTGCCACACTGACCAGACGATCCCAGGCCTGCGTCAGCTTGCCGATGCCGTACACGACGCCGGAGGCCGGATCGCGGTCCAACTCCTGCACGGCGGCAGACAGGCGAACCCGCTGTATTCCGGTGCCCCGCTGGTGGCACCTTCGCCGATCGCCTGCGGCGTCGTACAGGTGATGCCCCGCGAGCTGACCACCGCCGAGATCGGCGAACTCGTGGCCAAGTTCGCCGCCGGCGCGCGCCGGTGTAAGGAAGCAGGCATTGACGCCGTCGAGGTGCACGGCGCCCACGGCTACTTGGTCAACCAGTTCCTGTCGCCACACACCAACCACCGCACCGACGAATACGGTGGTGACGCCGAGCGGCGGGCCCGCTTCCCCCTCGACGTCGTGGACGCCGTCCGCGCCGAGGTCGGCCCCGACTTCCCGATCATCTACCGGATCTCGGCCAACGAGTACCTGCCCGACGGCTTGACCTCGCAAGACAGCGCGCAGTTCTGCGTGAGGCTGGTCGAACACGGCATCAACGCGATCCACGTGTCAGGATCCACCTACGAGTCGAACCGGGTGGCCGGCACCGAGGCCCTGCCCCTGGGAGCGTTCGTCGAGGACGCCATGGTCATCCGCGAGGGCATCAAGGCGGCCGTCCCGGTGGCGGTGGCCAACCGGATCAAGACCCCCGAGTTCGCCGATCAGCTGATCGCCGACGGCAAGGTCGACATCGTCGCCACCGGGCGTCCATTGATCTGCGACCCCGACTTCTACGTCAAGGCCCAGCGTGGGGACGCCGCCGACATCCGGGTCTGCCTGAGCTGCAACTGGTGTATCAACCAGATGGGCATGGGGGTTCACGCGACCTGCCTGTACAACCCCGAGATGGGCAACGAATTGCGCTACGCCCACGTCCCGGCGCCAGCCCACGCCCTCGACGTGGTCGTGGTCGGCGGCGGCTTGGCAGGCATGGAGGCGGCGCACACCGCCGCAGGCCGGGGACACCGCGTCCGTCTGTTCGAGGAGTCCGGCGAACTCGGCGGCAACGTGCTGCCCGGGGTCCGGCCGCCCTTCAAGTCGGAGATGATCGCCTGCGTCGACTACGAGAAGCAGATGGTCGCCAAGACCGGCGTGCAGGTCGAACTCAATCACCCGGTGGACGCCGACTTCCTCGCCGGCGCCAAGGCGGACGAATTGATCATCGCCACCGGCTCCATACCGGTCGTCCCGCAGATTCCGGGCGCGACCGCCGGCAGCGTGGTCACGGCGGAGGACGTCCTGCTCGGCACGGCGACCCTCGGCCATCGGGTGGTGGTGATCGGTGGTGGCTCGGTGGGTGTCGAAACCGCCGAGCTGCTGGTCAGCCAGGGCCACGACGTGACCGTGGTCGAGATGACGGACAAGATCCTGGCCGACATGATCCCGGGCATGGCGTTCCCGCTGCTGGCGCGAGTGGCCGCGTCCCCGATCAAGGTGATCACCGGGGAGCGGGTGGTCGAGATTGCGCCGGATGCCGTGGTCACCGACGCCCGCCGACTGGACTGCGAGACCGCGATCCTGGCGGTGGGCTACATCGCCGACACCGCCTTGTCCAACGATTTGAAGGCCCGCGGCGTCGCTCACGTGCTGATCGGTGACGCGGTCAAACCGCGGAGGATTCGAGATGCCGTGGTCGAAGGGTACGAGGCCGGGCTCGCCCTCGGCGTCCCACCCGTCGGGGTCGATGCCTGAACTTCAGACCCCCATCACCCACGGACACCTCGGAGCTGTTCGGCCCTCCGCAAGCCCGCCAGCAGCGACTCGCCCAGGTTCGGTGTCGCGGTGAACACGTTGCCGGTCCCCACATGATCAAGGGCGCGGGTGCCGGTGAGCTGGGCGAGGACGCGTTCGCTCACCCCAGTGAGGACGAGGTGGCTGCCGGCCGCCTCGAGCACGTCGTGGTAACGGATGATCGTCTTGATGAAGGTGCTGCCCAGTTCCTCGTTCCCGCGAAGCCGCAAGACCACCACCGAGCCACCCGATTCAGGCCCGGGGACGGGCAACTGGCTTTCGAAGACGGTCGCCGAAGCGAAGAACAGGCTGCCGTAGGGCGTCAGCACGACGACCTCCCCCGCAGGCAGCACCTTCGGGGGGTCGCTCTCGGTGGGCAGCGGCACTCCCGGCCCGATCTGCCACCGCTTCACCGTCACCCGGTTCGACTGCCTGGCCACGAACAGGATCACCGAGATGCCCACCCCGGTGAGGACGGCGTACTGCATAGGCACCAGCAGGGTGAGGATGAACGTGGTGGCCATCACGGTTGCCTGGGTGCCGCCGGTGCGCCAGACCATCAGCACCTGGTCGGGTTTGAAGGTGCGCAGCCCGATCAGCATCAGCAAGGCCGACAGGGACGGCATCGCCACGCGTCCCACCACCGGCCCGAGCACCAAGATGGTCAGCACCATCACACCAGCCGCAGTGAGGTTGGCGTACCGGCCCCGGCCGCCGGCCGCCACCACCACGGCGGTACCCGACATGGACCCACCCACCGGCATACCCCGCAGCAACCCCGAGACCAGATTCGCGATGCCCTGGCCACGGAAGTCGCCGGAGGCGTCGGGGTAGGCGCCATCGGGGTTGGGAACCGCCTGCCCGATCGCAGCACCCTGCACCAGCCCGACGAATGCCAAGGACGCCGCCGGCACCAGCAATGCAGCCACGGCGGTCAGTGACGGCAGCACCGGGGTCGGCAACGCGCGCGGCACCTCCGCCACACTCGCCAACGTCGGCACCCCCGAACCGGACCACAGCGCCACCGCCCCGGAGGCCAGCACGACGGCCAGGAAGAGCCCGAGCGGACCAAGTCGGGTGCGTTCAAGCAGCAGGACCAGCCCCAGTGTCGCGCCGGCGATCAGCACCGTCGGCCAGTGGAAGGCGGTCATGTTGAGCACCGTGTCGAGCGCCCGAACGACCCGGTTGGGTCCTTGGCCTGCGAAACCGGTAACGCCACCAAGTTGACCCAGCATGATGTTGACCGCGACGGCGTTCACGAAACCCGTCAGGACCGCATTGGGTACGTAACGCACCAACGCGCCGAGCCGGGCGATCCCGGCCGCCAGCATGAACAAGCCAGTGAGCACCGTGAGGGTCGCCAACCCTCGGTCGCCGCCCGGGCCGGTCAGGCCCGGTGTGTCGGCGACGATCACCGACATCGCACCGGTGGCCTGGACCGACATCAGCGCCGAACTGGTCGTCAACGCCCCGGCCAAGGTGCCGAAGAGGTAGCCATACAGGCCCGCGATCGGGTTGAGTCCGGCGAGCAATCCGGTCGCCAACCCGTCGGGGACACTGACCAGCCCATGCACCAGCCCGGCCCGCAGATCAGCCGCGGACGGCATCGGGAACGAGGTCGGCGCCCAACGCCGAACGCGGTCAAGCATCGCTCAGGCCTGCCGAGCGTCAGGGCGTCACGATGGCGTAGTCCGGATCCACCCGGTCCATGACTGCGAGCAGTCGAGACAACGTGCTCGGGTCGCCCTGAGTTTCGACACCGGACGCCGCGAGTTGGTCGGAGGCGATACGCCCCGTCAGCAGACCGGCAAGGGCGCGGCGATCGAGCCGCAGCGTGAGGTCAGCCGGCGCATGGTGCGGCACCGAGGTGTGGGTCAGCACACCGTTGCTCAACGTCAGCCGGTGCGCCTGGCCGACGTCGGTGAGGTTGACGTCGAGGGTGAGGTGTTCGTCCCAGGCGCGTGGCCCGTCTACGCGGATCGCGATCGCGTCGAACCACTGCTCGGGGGTGAGCTGGGCGTAGATGTCCGGCGCGGCCGCGGTCGCGGGCGTCCCAAAGGATCCGTGCCGCAACTCGTGTGCTGCCGACAGGTAGGCACACCGCCAAGTGCCGTTCTCAGCGCCGTAACCCAGTTGTTCGAAAGTGTCGGCCAGCAACTCGTGAGCCGCGGCATGGGCGGGATCGGCGAAGACCACGTGGCTCAGCACTTCGGCGACCCAGCGGAAGTCTCCCTCGTCGAAGGACGCCCGGGCCCTCGCCACCACGGCGTCCGCCCCACCCATGTAGTCGACATAGCGACGTCCCGCCGCTGTCGGCGGATGCCGCCACAGGTTCGCCGGGTTCCCGTCGTACCAACCCATGTAGCGCTGGTAGATGGCCTTCACATTGTGGCTGACCGAGCCGTAGTAGCCGCGGGCGTGCCACGCGTTCTCCAGCGCGGGCGGCAGCGTGAACCCTTCGGCGATCTCCGACCCGGTCATGCCCTGGTTCAGCATCCGCAACGTCTGGTCGTGCAGGTAGGCATACAGGTCCCGCTGCTCCGAAAGAAACTTCATGGCGCGGTCGTGACCCCAGGTGGGCCAGTGATGGGACGCGAAGACGACATCGGTCTGGTCGCCGAACAGTTCCATGGCGTCGGCGATGTAGCCCGCCCACACGTGCGGGTCGCGGACCAGCGCCCCGCGAATCGTGAGGATGTTGTGCAACACGTGGGTGGCGTTCTCCGCCATGCACAGCGCCCGCAGGTGCGGGAAGGCGAAGTGCATCTCGGCCGGCGCCTCCGTGCCCGGCGCGAGCTGGAAGACCACCGGGACGCCGTCAAGGGTCAGTTCCTGCCCTGTCATTGTGATCTCGATCGTCGGTGGGATCAGCGTCACCGTTCCCGTGGAGTTCGTCTGGCCCAAGCCCGCACCCACCTGCCCGACCGGGCTGCGGTCCAGCGCTGCACCATACATGTAGCCGGCGCGGCGGGCCATGGCCGTACCGGCGTAGACGTTCTCCGAGACGGCATGTTGGGTGAACCCGACCGGCGCGATGATCGGCACGTTGCCGGAGTCGACGTCGGCCTGGTCGACCACCCCACGAACCCCGGCGAAGTGGTCTACGTGGCTGTGGGTGTAGATGACCGCAGTGACCGGCCGATCACCGCGGTGGGCGCGGTACAGACCGAGCGCCGCCGCTGCAGTCTCGGCCGAGATGAGCGGATCGATGACGATCACGCCCCGCTCCCCCTCGACGAAGGAGATGTTGGACAAGTCGAGCCCACGGACCTGGTAGAGGCCGGGCACGACCTCGAACAGACCCTGGATCGCGTTCAACTGCGACTGCCGCCACAGGCTGGGATTGACCGTGTCGGGGGCGTCACCGTTCAGGAAGGCGTAGGAGTCGTTGTCCCAGACGACGCGTCCGTCGGCATTCCGGACGACTCCGGGCTCAAGGGCCGAGATAAACCCCCTGTGGGCGTCCGCGAAATCCTGCCGGTCGTGGAAAGGTAACGTTTGCGTCAACCGTTGGTTCTGGCCGACGATGGTGGGTGAGGCAGGCTTCGGCTCGGTGTTCATGGTCGCCTTTCGCTTCTTGTGCCTTGCATGTCGCCCTTGGTGGGAGGCGCGTCAAGCATGCACCCCCAGCGCTGGCGCGCATCACCTTTGCGGAGTGATCCTTGACTTCCCGGTCCGTGGCCTGCCCGCGTCCTTGGCAACTGAATCGCCGACCATCCAGACCCGGCATCCGGCATCGGGCCCCACCGCGCGCACAACCAGTCCCCAAGGACCATCCAGACCCGACATCGGGCCCCACCGCGCGCACAACCAGTCCCCAAGGACCATCCAGACCCGCTGGTGAGCACACACGCATGGCCGTCCGAATCCCCGAGGGATCACTCCAGGACGATCACACCTCCGGGCGCCACCGTCACCAGCACCGCCTTGCCGTTACGCGCCTGCACTGTGACCTCGGTTCCGACCTGGCCGGGGTCTGTCGAGTAGAGGCAGTTCATCTGGTCGCCAGCCCGGTGCAGATCGTTGTCGACCGTGACCCATGCGGTGCGCGACTGCGCGGAGTCGGTGTTGATCGCACACAAGATCTCACCGCCGTTGAACAGCCGTGACCAGGGCACCACGGACTTCAGCCGCCCCCCGATCATGGTTGGCACGCCGAAGTCCACGCCGTTCCCCGAGATCTCCCTCAGGTACTGCCGTCCCCGACGCAGGGCCAGCCGGGCCCGCCGCAACTCCAGCAACTCGGCCAGCGTCCGGTAGCCGGGAGCGTCTTCGTCGAAGAAGTGGACGCCCGTGGTTCGGAAGGCACCGAAAGGCCCACCGAAGATTGTCTCGCGAAGGTACTGGTCGTCGTCGCCGGCCCCGTCGAAGCCCTGCTCAGAGCCGTAATAGATACACGGGATGCCGAGGGTCAGCGTGTTAAGAGCGAAGACCGCCGGCAGCAGGGCGTCCGCACCAGGGTCGGCACAGAAGCGTGCCTTAGCGGGTCCCTTGCGCACTTGGTCGTGGTCGTCGAACATCGTGACGACGTGGTTGCGGAACCAGGTGTGCGACTGCTTGCCGACCAGTGTCGAGTTGCGGAACAGGGCGAAGTAGTCAGCAGGATTGCGTACCCCTTTGACAAGGTATTCGAGCTTGTCCTGCACGTCGTCGATGCCCAGCGCCGCGTCCAGGCCGGTGACCTCCATGGTTTCCACCGCGCGCTGGCGTCCGCCGGTGATCTCGCCTATCAGGTAGAAGTTCTCCTTGCCGAGACTGACCGCGAACTCCTTGATGACCGAGGTGAAGTACCTCGTCGCGCCGAGATCCATGTGCTTGACGGTGTCGACACGTAGGCCGTCCAGATCGGCGTAGGCGATCCAGTGGCGGTAGCACTGGGTGATCGCCTCCAGCGCCGGGCTCGGGCGGTAGCCATCGACATCGCCCTGCCCCTGGTGGACGTCCTTGAGCTCCTTGAAGTCCCCCTCCAGGAACTCCGGGTCATGGTCCCAGTCGCGGATCCTGCCGCGTCGGGTGAAAGTTTGCGGGTCCTGAAGTTCGGCGGGCCAGACCGCACCGTCGGGCCAAGCGTCCGGATGGGTGTCGAGGTCGATCACCGCGAAAGGCAGCGTGGGCCGTCCATCCTTGTCGCGGTAGCCCGAAACCTCGTACGGACGCCCGTCCCACCAGGGATCCATCCACTGGTTGCCGGGCTCCCCCACCAAATGACGGTCCGCGTTGTAGGCGAAGACGTCCCCGGTGTGGTTGAGGATGACGTCAAGGACCACCCGAAGCCCTAGCTCGTGGGCCGTGTCGACCAACGACCGCAGGTCCTCACGGGTTCCGAATCTGGGTTCCACTTCCAAGAAGTCCTGGATGCCGTAGCCGTGGTACGTCTGCTGCGAAGCTACCTGCTTGAGAATCGGGCTCAGCCAGATCGCGGTGACACCCATCCGGGACAGGTAGCCGAGCTTGGCCTCCAGGCCGCGCAATGTGCCACCAGCGAACCGACCACCCGCGTCCCGCCAGGCACGCGCGGCTTCCTCGGTGCCTACAGCGTTCCCGGCATCACCGGGCCGGAACGGCCGGGTGGTTCCCCCAGCGACCAAGCCGCCGTCGTTGCCTCGGACGCCCGCCTCGCGTCCGTCTGAGAACCTGTCGAGCAGCAGGAAGTACAAAACCTCGTCCTCCCACGCTGCGGGTGACGGGTGGAACCGGCGGTCAAGCACCGCGGGCATGTCGATATCGGCAAGACGTTGCATGGCCATGGGAAGCCTCTCGGGGTGTCGGCGGGGTCCATCGGCTTACGGGCGGACGCTACCACCGCGGGCTGCCAGTTCGATCATCCTTCTGCTCCGCCTCCGCGGTACAGCCGGGGGACGGGAGAGTAGCCTGCATGTGATGAGGGCAGAGTTGCTTCGATTCGGGGTAATCGAGATCGATGGACGAAGCTACGAACATGATGTGGTGATCGATCGCGGAGTCGTCAGCAAGCGAGACAAGCGTGCCTCCAAGCGGTTCCGGGGGCGCTTCGGCCACACCCCCCTGTCAACCGCGGAGGACCTGCCGTGGGGCGGGCAACAGCTGATCATCGGCACCGGGTTCGACGGGGCGTTGCCGGTCCTGCCGAAAGTGCGCAGACAAGCCGCCCGGCGTGGGGTGAAACTTGTGGTCGTCCCGACCAGTGAGGCCTGCCGGTTGATCGAATCCATGCCCCGCGAAGAGATCAGGGCGGTCCTGCACGTCACCTGTTGAAGACCGAGAAGACCGTCCGAAAAGCGAGTTGAATACCTGCCCCAAAGTCTCCCAACCGATCCGGACGCCAGCCAGGAGACACGATGACCGCCAAGATCACGCTTCACAAGGGTGACATCACCACCGACGCGGTGGACGCCATCGTCAACGCCGCCAACAACTCGCTACTCGGCGGCGGGGGCGTCGACGGCGCCATCCACCGCGCCGCCGGCCCCGAGCTGCTGGCGGAATGCCGCACACTGGGCGGCTGCGAGACCGGCGACGCCAAGATCACCAAGGGCTACCGGCTGCCGGCCGCCCACGTGATCCACACCGTCGGCCCGGTCTATCGCGACGGGACGCACGGGGAGCCCGAGCTGCTGGCGTCCGCCTACCGGCGCAGCGTCGAGGTGGCGTCCGCGAACGGTTGCGCCCGGATGGCCTTCCCAGCCATCTCCGCAGGGGTCTACGGCTATCCGCTGGACGAGGTCGCGAAGATTGCGCTCACCACGGTGGACGCCGCGCTGGCCGATCACCCCGAAGTGGTCGAGGCCCGTTTCTGGCTGTTCAACGACCAGGTCCTGGGGGCCTTCGAACGGGCGCTGGCCGGGCTCGGACGCCACGCTCATTCGGCTTCGTACCAACCGGGGTGACGGGTCTCGTCGGCTCATCAATGCGACCGTTTTGCCCGCGACTGCGCAGGCGAAACGGTCGCGATATTGGCCTTTTGCCCTGTAGCAGACCCGGCTGGGCGCCCGACATCAGCGCAGGGCACCCCTCACGCCTGGTTCTGGAACTCGGTGTCGCCCTGGGCGAGGTTTTCACCGAGCAGATCAGGGGGCAGCGCTTCACGGACGGCCTGCGGCACCTCGCTTCGGGCCTCCGCTGCCAGTCGCTCGCGAGCGGCCACCGGATCTGCCACCAGCGCAGTCGGCCAGACCATCAGCGCACGCTTGATGACCACCGTGTCCTGCACGATGCCCAGCAGCGTGGCCACTCTCGCGTAGCCAGCAGCCTTCTTCTTGAATTCGGGGATCGCGCCCTCCACCGACTCAGCGGCGTAACGGGCGGCCTTGGCGCGGCGGCGCAATCGATGCGCCCACTCCAACGGCCCCTCCCCGCCGGTCGGTCCGTCCCGCCACTCCCTAGCAATGCGCTTCTCGGCCCACCGCACCCGGCCCAGCACCCGGTCGTCAGTCGGCGCCCCGCCGGACGCGCGCCAAGGGTTGTCCACCAGTTCGGCGACCACCTGCAGCACCTGGGCGGCCCGCTCGCTGCCCAGCATGCGGTCGGCGATGTGGGCGGTGCGCCGCGCCTCGGCCTCTAGTGCGGCGATCACGGCACGGGCTCCGGGACGTTCATCGAGCAGATCGGCCACCTCTTCGGCGATGACTTCTGCGTCCCGTGCCTGCCCCAGTTGGGCGTTGTACCAGTCGAGAAGTTCGATCAAGTTGTTGGCCAACCTGGGACGAAGCAGCGGTTGGTAGAGCCGCACGGTGGCTTTCAGGCGCCGGCTGGCGGCACGCAAGTCGTGGATCGACTCCGGCTGCCGACTGTGCACCTCCGCGGGCAGCGTCCGCATCAGTTCGAGTTGGTCCGCCCAGTATTGCTGGACGGCGGCGGCAGTCTTCGCCATGGACCGATGCTACCCGCGGGAGGTGGACTTGGGCGTTGGAACCGGCCAGACCGCAAACGCGTGGGCAGGCCCTGCGAGCGTCGATCTGTATTGGCTCCCCGGACTGGACTCGAACCAGTAACCCTCTGATTAACAGTCAGATGCTCTGCCAATTGAGCTACCAGGGATTGCTAGCGTCTTGGTCGACGCGAGATGTAACGGTACCAGATGAGTTTCCGGGGCCCAAACCGAGCTTCGGGCGCCTCCAGATCAGCCGCGTTACTCGAACTCAGCGCGCAGTTCCGCCACCAGGGTAACGACCTGCGACTCGACGCGGGGGTCACCCAGGTCGCAGCGTCCGACCCCCTCCGCCTCCCAGATGATCGGGGCGTCCGAGCCCGGCGGGCGACGTCCGACCAGCAGGACGGTGCCCAACCCGCCTTCCAGCGTCACGTGGCGGGCGACCGCAATTGAGGCCCGCACCCGCTCGGCGAACGCCTGCGGCAGCTGGCCAGGCCGCTCCAACCTGATCTCGCCCTTGGTCCCGTCGACCAATTCCCAATAGAGGCTCATGTTGCGTGCGTCGAAGCCGCCCCGCTGGACGTCCACCCAAGCCATCAGTTGCCAGCCCTCGACCCTGCGGACGGCCATCCGGTCGTGCAGTAGCGCGATCACGTCCTTGTCGTTGCGGGCAGCGATCAGGATGTCCGGCCGTCGGCCGATGATGCGCTGCAGCTCGGCGGACTCGTCGGCGGTGAGCCGGAAGACAGGTGGAGCAGCCATGCCACCCATTCTGCCGGGTGTCGAAGGCGACCCGGCGTCCCGCCATCAGCTTGCCGCGAGTAGCCGACGGGCCCGGCTCAGGCCGCGCTTCTCTATCCGCCTGACCGTCGATTCGCTGATGCCCAGCCGTTCGGCCAATGTTTCGCAGCTCGCCTGCGGCCCGCGGAACCCGTACCTGAACTCAAGCACGACGCGCTCCTGCGCCGGCAACTCGGTGAGCCAAGGCGGTGGCGTCGCCTGATCGTGCTCCTCGATGGACGCGTAGTCCTCTTCCCAGGACAGCACGTTCACCAAGGTATCGCTGAGCGCGCTTGGTCGCGCCAGCTGGAGACTTCTGGCGACGGCCGCCTCATCGCGGCCCAACTGCCGGGCAAGTTCGGCCACGTCCACCTGACGACCGAGCTGGGCCTCCAGATGCCGGCATGCACGGCGCACCTCCAGCGCCGTCCTGGCCTGGAAACGACTGGCGTTGAGCTCTCCACACCTCAGGAGGGCAGCCCCCATGATCGCGCCCTCCACCAGTGGATAGGCGAAGCTGGAGAACTTGCTGCCGCGGCAGTGGTCCCAACGCCGAATCGCTTCTCCGAGTCCGACGCAACCCTCTTGGAAGAGTTCATCTACCGGCAGGGTGGCACGGGTCGCCCACTGGTGGGAGATCGACGCAACCAGCTTCAAGTTGGCCAGGAAGAACCCGCGTTGCGCCGCGTGGCCGGCTGCCACCAGCTGTCGTAGTTCGGCTGCGGTGGCACCGAGCAGGTTCTCGTCACGATTCAGGGCCTCGGCGGCCAGGACGCCCGCCTCGATGGCGCGGGCCAGTCTCACCTCGTCGGCAGGATTCAACAAATCGAATTCGGGGATGGTGATTCTCACGGTCCCAAGCCTGGTCCCCGGCGTCGGTCGGATTCGGGTCACCCACAGCCCCGAAACGGACAACACCGATCGCTGTGGATCGCTTGCGGAACCCTGTTCAGTCTGCTCCGCTGCTGGCGGCCTCCAGCGCCCGCCGCCGTGCCTCGAGGGCGATCAGTTCACTGAACGCCTGCTTGTGCGCGGACGCATGCTCGACCGGGTTGACCCGCTGCAGCCGGGACCTCAACTCTGTCAGCCGCCGAACCGTGCTGAGCAGTTGCAGACGCGCGGTGTAGGCGGACGCGTAGGTCTCGTCCGGGCTGCGCAGGATCGGCTCCACCAGCAGCGCCACCTGCAACTGCCGAAGCATCTCGTCCCCGGCATTGCTCTGAAGCCGCTCGGTCCAGCGTTCGGCTTGGAAGGCATTGGCCAGGATCACCTCGAACAGCGCCCGATAGGCGGGGTGCGTGAAGTCGTCGGGCAGCACCTCGTTCCATGCGGAGTCGAACAGAGTCGGGTGCTGCAGCATCAGCTTCAGCGTCCCGCGTTCAACCGCAGTGTTGCGGTCGTCGGCGTCCGGCCAAGGCAACGACAGGCCGTCCAGCGTGGGCCCGGCCGCAGCGTTCGGCGCCGGACGCCTGCTGGCCGGCTCGTCACGGGCTGCCGGCATCGGACGCCGCGTCTGCTGGGCGGCGATCTGCCGGACATCCTCGATGTCCATACCGACCAACTGAGCCAGGTCGTGCAGATACCCACGAACCAAGGACGCGTCCCGGATGCTGGACAGCAGCGGCGCAGCGGCCCGCACCGCCTGCAGCCGGCCATCGACCCGGTCGAGGTCGTACTGGCCGACCACGTTGCGCATCACGAACCGATACAACGGGATCCGGCGTCCCACCAGTTCACGAACCGCAGGCTCCCCCGCCTGCAGCCGCAGATCGCACGGGTCGAGGCCGTTGGGTTCGACCGCGACGTAGGTCTGCGCCACGAACGCCTGGTCAAGGTTGAAGACCTTGAGCGCGGCCGCCTGGCCGGCGGCATCACCGTCGAAGGTGAAGACCACCTCACCGTTGAACGCGTCATTGTTGCCCATCAGCCGCTGCAGCACACGGGCGTGATCGGGTCCGAACGCGGTGCCGCAGGACGCGACGGCGGTGTCGATGCCGGACAGGTGGCAGGCCATCACATCGGTGTAACCCTCCACCACCACCGCCTGTGACTTGCGTCCGATCGGCTGCCGGGCGAGGTCGAGCCCGTACAGCACGTGCGACTTCTTGTAGACCGGGGTTTCGGGGGTGTTGAGGTACTTCGCCGGCATCCGATCGTCGTCGTGGACGCGGCGGGCTCCGAACCCGAGCACCGACTGCGCCGAGTCCTTGATCGGCCACAGCACCCGCCCCTGGAAGAAGTCCCAGCCGGCCTCGCGTACCAGGCCCGCCTTGACGAGTTCCTCATCGCTGAAACCGGCGGCCCGCAGATGATTGCGCAACGCCTTGCCGTCCTTGGGGGCATAGCCCATGCCGAAGTACTCCGCGGTGGCCCGGTCGAAGCCGCGACCAGCCACGAACCTGCGGAAGACGACGGCCTCCGGTGTGGTGATTTGCCGCTGGTAGAACTCGGCGGCCGCCTGGTTGGCGGCGAAGATGCGCTGCCGTAGCCCCGGTTGCACGGCAGGACGCCCGTCGTCGGTGAACCGCAGCTGGACGCCGACCTTGTCGGCCAGCAGTTGGACGGCCTCAGTGAAGGTGAGGTTGTCGATCTTCTGGATGAAGGTGATCACGTCACCTCCTTCACCGCAGCCGAAGCAGTAGAAGAAGCCGCGGGCCGGCGTCACCTGGAAACTGGGGGTCTTCTCGTCATGGAAAGGGCAAAGGCCCTTCAACGAGCCCCCACCGGCATTGCGCAACTGCAGGTAGCCGCCCACCACGTCCTCGATGCGGGCACGCTCGCGGACCAACGCGATGTCCTCCTCGTTGATCCGCCCGACCATGGCCGCCAGTGTATTCCGCCGCTGTGTCACCAGAGCCGAGGGCCAAGACGACCGTCGGCGCACCGGCCGCGATCGGCGGCCGACCCCGTCGGTGGCAGGATGACCGGTGTGCAGATAGAACCGACCTGGAACCTTGCCATCGCCTTGGTCGTGCTGGTCATCCTCGGGACGCTCGTGGCATCGTGGGGCCGGCTCCAGATCAAGGGCCAGATCGTGGTCGCCGCGGTTCGGGCGGCCCTTCAGTTGACCGCCGTCTCCAGCATCATCGTGCTAGCCATCCAGCAACTGTGGAGCTCGGCACTGTTCGTGCTGGCGATGTTCACCATCGCAGTCTTCACCACCACCGGGCGGGTCGGCACCCGCAATGTGTGGTGGTGGTCGGCACTGGCGATGGCGTCCGGCGCGATCCCCGTGCTCTTGATCGTCTTCCTCACCGGGACGGCACCGTTCAACGGCCTCTCCCTCATCCCCATCGGCAGCATCGTCGTCGGCAACATGATGACCGCGCACACCCTCGCCGGACGACGGTTCTTCCCGGAGTTACGCGACAAAATCGGCATCTACGAAGGGGTCTTGGCCCTCGGGCTGCCCAGGCGACGGGCCATCTGGATGGTACTCGAGCCGGTGGCATCCGAACCGCTGGTGCCCACCCTCGACTCCACGCGCACGGTCGGGTTGGTGACGTTGCCGGGCGCCTTCATCGGTGTGCTGCTGGGTGGCGGCACGCCGCTGCAGGCCGGCGCTTCCCAGCTGTTGGTGCTGGTCGGGATCCTGGTCGGTCAGGTGATCACGGTGACCGTCATGCACCGCATGATCGCTGCCGCGTACCTGCTGCCGACCGACCTTCGCGGCGCGTTGCGCGCCTGACGGGCGGGCGTCGGTGCCAGATCTGCGGTTTCAGGCTCCGTGCCCGATGCCACGCGGCAGCCGCTGGTGCGCCCAACCGAGCAGTCGCTCGGCCTGGTCGAAGGCGAACCGGTCGGTCATGCCGGCTACGTAGGTGACCGCGGCGAGCACCCCGTCATCGGCACGGAAGGCAGCCGGCAGCGCCATCGGGTTGTCGGTGTAGAACGACACCAGGTCTTGCAGGACCGCGATGACCGCCTGCGACTGCGCGAGGGATTCACCGCGGGTGTAGATGTGTTCGTAGTTGAACTTACGCAGCGCCGCCAATGACTCGGCGGTGTCTGCGTCCATCCCGATCACCCCGCGGGCAGTGGCTGTCGCGCTCACCGCCCGGATGAGCACCCCGAGTTGCTCCCGGCGGCAGGTGCCGAGCCGTTCGACGACCAGCGCCGGCAACTCGTTGGGACGAACGATCTGTGCGGAGATGGCGTCCTCCAGGTCGTGGGCGCAATAGGCGATCCGGTCGGCCCAACTGACGATCTCACCCTCGATGGTGGCCGGCGCCGGACGCGACCAGGAGTGGTTGCGGATGCCGTCCAGGGTCTGCGCACACAGGTTCAGTTCCGCGAGCGCGACATCGGCGCCCCACGGTCCATGGTCGAAGCCGTCCGGCAGGAACGCGTCAAAGGCCTCCTCGGAGGCATGTCCCCCGGGCCCATGTCCGCAGTCATGCCCCAGGGCTATCGCCTCTGCCAAGGTCACGTTGGCCCCGACGGCACGGGCGATGGAGGTTGCGACCTGAGCGACCTCGAGGGCGTGGGTGAGGCGGGTTCGCTGATGATCGGTCGGGTGGACGACCACCTGGGTCTTGCCAGCCAGCCGACGGAAGGCTGTCGAGTGGACGATGCGGTCGCGGTCGCGCTGGAAGCAGGTGCGTTCCGGGTCGGGAGCCTCTGGGCGCGCCCGCTCCCCCGCGCCCTTGGCCAGCGTCGCACCGGGACGCAGGGTGGCGGCCTCACGTTCTTCACGGGCCTCGCGTCCGATCGGTTCACCGCTGTGGATACGGACGCTGCTGTCTCGGTGGGCAACCACCAGGTCGCAGCCGTGACCCTGCATGGTTGCCGCCCAACTGATGGCCCGAGGGTTGAGCCGCGGCGCGTCGGAACTCATGGTGCCAAGGCTGCCACACGACACCGACAACGCGACGCGGATGACCACGCAGGGACTACGCGGCTGATCATCCGCATTGATCACCGCGGGCGCAGGCCCCGCCCATGTCAGCCGCCGGAGATCTCCAATTCGGCAGCACTCAGGTCTAGTTCCAGCCCGCAACGGTCATCCAGCCACCCCCAAGGCATGGCGACCTTCGACCGCGGGCCGCCCTGGCGGCCGCGGGGGCGTCCGAGTTCGGCGACCGGGTAGCGGGCGTCAACAT
>ERZ1645192.1391-NODE-1391-length-20180-cov-13.197863_pt1 | contig 20180 bp, 27 predicted proteins | sample MGYA00575354_ERZ1645192 | MGnify/ENA primary metagenome ERZ1645192 (study PRJEB40844, sample SAMN11349763) | freshwater sediment metagenome | isolation source: river sediment | host: Sediment | place: India: Faizupur Khadar , New Delhi | collected 2017-02-21 ... | reverse complement strand
GCGTATGCCATACGCAAATGAGAATAATTCCACTACATGCATGTTCAATGCATAAAATGGAAATGTTCCAAATTTTCTCGAAATTTTCAATTGGAAAATGGCGAAACATGCGGGAGGTGATCGATTAAATAATAGGCAACTTTTTACTTCCTATTTATTTAGTTGAAAATCTCTCTCTCTCTTTCTAACAAGAAAAAGAGTAATAAAAACAAGCACATGATGTTCCAATGTTCCAAACTTGTTCCAAACTTTCGACGTTTTCGGTCAATTTGGTGACAGGTGACGTGTAAGATGTTTTGGTCGGTTCTTCTTAAAAATAATCCCGACTAAATTACTCATATATGGAACAAATGCGTAAGTTTGGAACATCTAATATAGCATTCCATCGTCGTATTCTCATGCAAGGAGCATGCAAAATGGCAAACAATCGCGCAGCACGTCGTCTAGCTGAGTTTGGACATTTCAGTCCTGACCGACCGTGGTATCAGAGCAATACGTTCAACGACATCTCGATCGGTAGGGACATCGCCGATGCCGAGAACGAAGTTTGGACGCTTTCGAGTGGGCCGGTAGATTTCTCCGCCCACGACATTTTGTGGTGGGAAGACCCCGGTTATCTCGCTCACAGCGAGTGCGGGGAGCATACCCACTACCGACTCCGTTCTTTCTTTGACAACTGACAACTAGGAGAATCCTGCCTGCTGCGCATTCGTCTTTAAGGCGAGCGCGCAGTTGGGGAGCATTCTGCTCCAAGCGAGGCGAATGGCTGTGGTGGCCGTTCGCCTTTTTTCATGCACTTTTCTCTAAAGGAGATCGCAATGAACACCACTTTCAATACCCTGTCCCTCGCTGTCAAGGCCGCGTTCGAGATCACTCTCGACGGTCAGCGCGTCAAGGATGCGCTGAAGGAGATGGCAGTGCCTGTGCCCTACGAGTTCGGTGTTTTCGCCGAGCAGGACGTTCGCGCTTGCGTCAGCACGTATTACACGCTGATTTACCAGCTCGTCGGGCTCATGCCCGTGCCGGTCGATCGGCCTCTTCAGGACCTCCCGAAGACGGGTAGTCTGGAAGCGAACGACACTGGCTATGACGATGAGCAGGCGCTTGAGCGCGAAGCGGCTATTGCCGATTGCCTCCGTGGTATCGGCGTTCTCAGCCGGCATCTCGAGTCGCTGCACAGCAAGGCCCGGAAGGACATGGAAGAGGCCGGCAGGCGTCAATCTGATGGCGGGCGTCTGCGGTTCAACTTCAAGGGTCAGCAGTTCCGGCCCTATGTCAAGTCGTTCGATGACGTTCTGCTGGACATGAGGGCGCAGACGCCTGTGTCTGATGCGCGCCGTCTGGCGCAGATCAGCATGGCAGCAGAGTGCGTCATTCCGTTGGTGGCTGAAACCGACGCCGTCATGGAGTTCATGGATTACATGGACCCCGAGAAGTTGACGGCGAATAGCCAGAAGGCGGCGGATGCTATCATCGAGCTGCTCATCGACATCGGCGACTTGTTGTCCCGTCACGAGGCTCGCATGACCGAGCTGAATGCGGAGCGCAATGAGGTGTCGGCCATCCGCGATCGTGATGCGCGCAAGTTCGCCGTTGATTCGGTCATGAGCCGTATGGCGGTTGAGCGCAACCAGTATCGCCTCGATATCAACAGGCCTCTTTGGCTGTTGAAGCAGCGCCTGTCCGCTGTCGCGTTCCTGCGGCATTCCGGCGGGTTCAGCGAGCTGGTCAACTCTTCGGAGTGGAGGACTGCCGAGGCACTGGAACGCGCCAAGGTGGCTCGCGCAATGGCCGCAGAGGCGCAAGCCACGGCGGTTGAGCTGGAGGCGTCCATCGTCGAAGGCGAGGCCAACATGGCGCTCTTCAAGGCTCGCCAGCAGCAGCTGGCAATGAAGCAAGCCTTGGAGGCGCAGACCAAGGCGTTCGAGGCGCTTGTCAATCCGCCCAAGGCTGAAGCCAAGGCCGAGACCGAGGTCGAGACCGAGGCCGTGACCGGGGCCAATCCCGAGCCTGTGAAGGCTCCGAAGGCGGAGGTCAAGCCCATGCGGCATCTGACGCCCATGGCGAATGCCGCTACCGGCTTCCGTCCGCGCGGCTAGTAGCATCGCAGCATCGTAGTGCTTGGGGGCACCCTTAGGGGTTGCCCCCTTTTTCTGGTTTCACGTGGAACAGGAGCAAACCATGACAACACGTATTCCCGACTGGGTCGACGAGATGATCGACCCCCTCGATCCCCTGACTCTTCTTCTTGCCAAGGAAGGGAGCAACGATGCGGCATATCAAACCGCCCAGCAGTATCGCAGCGGCACCGTGCAGATTATGCTGCACGCCGAGATCGAGGACACTGAAGAACGCGAAACGGATCATGGCTGGGTCCGTCGCACTCGCCGCATGAGCAGCAAAGCCACCATCATCCGGGGAACTTCGAAGTAGAAGTCCCCTTTTGCACTACCATCGTTTCAAGGAGCAATGTCATGAACACCGTTACCACCTCCATCCACTCGACTCCTCCCGTCCTTCGCGTTCGCAAGGTCAAGAGCAAAACGGTCCCGCCGGCTCCGGCCCCGTCTCCGGCTCCGGCCCTGACCTCGGATTCCAAGGCGCTGGAACGCGGCATCAAGGTTCGTACTACCGTCATCGCCGGTGCCAAGGTTGTCAGTTCTCACGTTACCACGGGTGCCAAAGTGGCTGCTTCCGGCGCGAAGGCCGTGGGCAATTTCTTTAAGGGCCTCATCAAGGGGGCTTGATGTCGTGCGAAACCGTCAGCCCTGATGGTTTTGTTCGTCATGATCAGGAGCAGAGCATGTTCGGATTGGGTCACATTGACTTCGGCCCCGTTATTTACGGGGTCGTCATCTTTCTCGGCTTGTACAGCATGTGGTGGAAGCTGACCCACGGGCGGCTTCTCGCCGCCGTGGTGGAAATCTTCGTTTTCATTCTCGTGTTCAAACTGCATGGCGGTTCGATGGCCGGCGGATTCGCCGCTACCGTCGCTGCCTTACTCGCCGGGATTGTTCTTCCGTTTTCAACAAGGAGTAAGCGCAATGGCAACAGTTAGCAAGGGCATTGCCGATCGTGTCATCGCAGGGGGATTCCCCGAAGACAACATCGTCAAGATCGTGGAGTATACCAACGCCTTTGGCGGGGTCAGCTACGGGCTGGTCACCTCGCGTGATGACCCCGACAGGTATCAGGCGAGCATGTTCGTTCACAATCCCCGTATCTACTGGGAGAAGCCGCAATGAAAATCATCATCAGTGAGTCGCTGTTCGAAAAGGCGCAGCAGACTCGTCAGGAAATCGTCAGCCTCTTTCGGGAGGATGGCGAGTTTTCCTCATTCGCCGAAGAGCGCAAGGCGCTGGTTGATGCCACCGCCGGTCGTATCCACGTTTCTGTGGGCACGAGCGGGGGTAATTTCGACGATCGGATCGAGATCAGTGTCAGCGACGAGCTTGTTGGCGCGACACTCGGTTCAACAAGCGTTTTTCGTGAAAGGAGAATAACCGTGCCCGTTCAAGCCGCAACTTCTCGTCAGCAGTGGCTCGTCGACAAAGTGCTTCGGCCTCTGGAGCAAGACGAGCCCTCAATGAAGCGACTTCGTTACTTCCTTCAAAAGGCCATTGAAAGCAAGCGGCCTACTGCTTCGATGTTTCGCAGCTTTGCTCGCGGTATGGTGTCCAAGCCAGCGGATTCGAATGTCTGTCTTTCTACACCGGATGTGCATTTTTGCTTGTTGTGGCTGTGGGTCAATACCTTGTCCATGCCAGTCAGTGAATTCGCTGTTTCCGCTTCCCCGAAAACAGCCGATGCCTTGGCAGAGCTGATCATTTCTTGTTTCATTCCTTATGTGCTGGCAATCGATATCATAATCGACGAGGAATTCAAGGGGGGCAAACGACTTTGAAAACAGAACTCGAACTTAAGCTGCTTCGTGCAGCACGGCGCGACATCGATGCGGGCGTGCATTGCTATATCTGCTGGAGCCTTGGCTCGATGGCGTCTGCCTCTGCCTTAATTCAGCGGGTCGTTTGGGAGCTCCAAAGAGAAGTGCTGGAGTTTCTCGATGGAAGAACAGCAGTACGGTTCTGGCTCGATGAAGATTGTTCTCCTGAACTGGTCAAGGTTTTTCAACTCGCCATTATCGATACTTTGATATCACGGCGGCAACAATAGGAGCATGCTAATGAGTTTTTCCGATATGCAACGGGGAGTTGCACTGCAATTCTCCAAGATGAAAGAGTTTGCTCTTTTCCGTGTCAATGTTTCTGGTGACGAGCTGTGGCAGCTGTATCTGAGCAGCTTTCCGGCCGGCACCAATCCGATATATCGGGAACGTACCGAGCACGATTGCAGCTGCTGCCGGCACTTCATTCGTACCATGGGCAACGTCGTGGCCCTTACCGACAAGGGTTTCGAATCGATATGGGACGTGGAATTGCCCGAACATGCCATGGCCGGCTATGGCGTGGTCGCCAAGGCTTTGGCCAATCGAGTGAAGGCCGGCGCTATCTGCGACGAGTTCCTGCACTACGAGAACATTGTCGGCCAAAGCAAGACATTCGAAGATGTGATGGGGCAAGTGAAGACGTGGGAACACTTCCACGTGACATTGCCCCGTAGCGCAGTTCATTCGAAGCTCAATATCCCGACCTTTTTGGGAAGGACACGTGGGCAAGTCGAGCTGTTTCAACGGGCGCTTGACACAATTTCACTGCAATCGATTGACACGGTCCTCGAATTGATTGCTCAGAACAGCATCTATCGTGGGCAGGAGTTCAAGCCTTTGCTGGAAGCGTTCCGTACTCACCTTGCCAACTACCTGCGTGCGTCGGCCGAAAACAGGTGGCATTATGGGTGGCATATTGCTGCTCAGAAAAATCGCGATCCGGCCGTTCTCACGATTCGCAACAGCGCCATTGGCACTTTGCTCGTCGATTTGTCGGAAGACATGGCTCTCGAAGATGCCGTGAAGAGTTTCGAGGCCAAGGTGGCACCGGCGAATTACAAGCGTCCCAAGGCACTGGTGACGAAGTCGATGATCGAAGCCGCCAAGAAGGACCTCGACAAGGCGGGGCTGATGCCGGCTTTGCAGCGACGTTATGCCACGCTCGAAGACATCACGATCAACAACGTGTTGTTCGCGGATCGTTCTGTCCGTGCTGTTCTCAATGGCGATGTGTTCGACCAGCTGGTTGCCGAGGCTCCTGTCAAGCCCGAGTCCTTCTCCAAGGTGGAAGAGATTCCTGTGGATCACTTCATTGCCGAGGTATTGCCGAAGGCCACCAGCCTCTCTGTTTTGGTCGAAAACCGGCATATCGGCAACTTCGTCAGCCTGATTGCTCCGACCGATCCGACTGCCCCCCGTCTCTTCAAGTGGGACAACGGCTTCAGTTGGAGCTACAAGGGGGATGTTGCGGATTCCATCAAGGAGCGTGTCAAGAATGCCGGCGGCAATATCGACGCCGAGTTGTGCTGCCGGCTGGCGTGGAGCAACGCGGACGACCTCGACCTGCACATGATGGAACCGAGAGGGACCCATATTTACTATGAGAATCGGAGGCGACTCAGTTTGCATGGTGGCATGCTCGATGTCGATATGAACGGCTGTGATCAAGTGAATAACGTTGATCCGGTCGAGAACATCTTCTACAAGCATGTGTCGAGCATGCGCCCGGGAAGTTACGTCCTCAAGGTGCACTGCTATTCGAAGCGAAACAACGATCCCGATCGGCAAGGCTTCGAAGTCGAGATCGATTTGCTTGGCCAATCGACGCTTCTCAGCTATCCGACCAAGGTCAAGAGCCAAAACATGATCACGGTGGCGAACATCGTCGTCACGAAAGAGAAGGAGATTGCCGTCGTTCCTTCGTCGGACATGCAGCAGACAGGACGGTCACAGCAAGTGTGGGGGATCAAGACCAACACCTTCGTACCGGTCAAGGCCGTCATGCTTTCGCCCAACTATTGGGATGAACAGAAGGGCTGTGGCAATAGCCACTGGTTCTTCATGCTGCAAGGATGCGCCAATGGAGATGTGGCGCGAGGGTTTTACAACGAGTTTCTGAACAACGATCTGCTCGTTCATCGTAAGGTGCTGGAGTTGATCGGTTCGAAGGTAACGACTGCTCCGTCGGAGCAACAGCTCAGTGGCGTCGGATTTTCTTCTACTCAGCGTGCGTCGTTGTTGTGCCGGGTTACCGGCGCTTTCACCCGTGTGGTACGCATCATTTTCTAAGGAGCCAAAATGGCAGACAATTTGTTCGAACGCGCCTCACGTCAGCGATTGCGTGTGACAACCTCCAAGGGGTTGATTTCGGTCGAAGACCTGTGGGATCTTCCCCTGACCAGCAAGACAGGTGCTGTCAATCTCGACGACATCGCCGGCGGGTTGTACAGCCTGCTGGAGAAGCAGCCGAAGCGGTCTTTCGTCAAGCCGGAAACTTCCGTTGCCGACTCGAATCTGCAACTGGCCTTCGACGTTGTGGTGTACATCATTCGCGTGCGCCTTGATGAGAATGCGCAAGCTGCCACGGCCAAGGCTCGTCGGGATCAGAAGCAACGGCTGATGGAGATCATTGCCACGAAGGAAAACGAGCAACTGCTCGGTCAATCGCTGGACGAATTGCGCGCCGCCGTCGCCGCCCTCGACTGACCGGTCGTTTCTCCCCACGCAGCCGCGAGCGTGTAATCTGGCGGCATTTTCAATTTCACAAGGAGCAAGGGAATGAGCAACAAAGAATACATTGAATTCGCCAGAAACGAGGTTCAAGTTGTCAAACAGAAGCTGTTTGATGAACTGCGTTCCGGCCCCGACGGCCATATCATGGCTCGTTTGGTGGAGCCCATCGTCAATGCCCTGATGACGACGACCCTCGTTTTGGAGCTGATCGAGCATCCGCTCAACAAGGTGATGGCCGCCGAGCTTTTTTCAAGGCTGACTTCCGAGATCGTGGATTTGGTGGTTCAGGCCAATTCCGCCGACAAGGAAACAGGCCGCATCGCCCTCGACCATGCTATACGCATGCACAAGGCCATGAACGACCTGATGAACGAGATGGCCAAGAACGCACCTCCGTCGGCGAAGCCGGTATCGTCGGCAAACGTGGAAGACATCTTCGAGGACATCCTGCGCCTGATTCAGAGGGTGCAAAAGCCGACCTGACAACGGCAAGTGGTTGATTAGTTTGGCAGTCTTTTTAGAGCTTGCAGTCCCCGAGATAGGCTGTCAGACTAGTCTCCTCGACTCCTTCTTTTCGAGGTTCCCATGTCTTTTCCTTTGACGTTTCTGAGCGCCAGCTTGCCTCTGACAAAGACGATCGAGCGGCTGCCAGATGGTTCCATTTACAAGTCGGGCTACCCGCTGGTGCTCAATTTTTCCAGTGAAACAGTCCAGATCAACAACATCATCGAGATGCACGCAGCGATTTTGCAGCGGGCATCTTCCCCGAAGAAGCCTTGCCTGTTGAAGGGCCGGCTGACTCACGAACTGACGTGCGAGCCCCGTAAGAACACCACGATCACCAACGACAAGACACGTTGGGTGTGCCTCGACATCGACGATGCCAAATTTTCCAGCCCGGATGAAGTCATGCGGGCGCTTGGGCTGGATGACATCAGCTACATTGTGCAGTATTCCAGCTCGTACAAGCTGTTTAACAAGAATCTCAGCTGTCATATTTTCTTCCTTCTGACGCGGGAAGTATCTGCCCCGGAATTGAAGGCATGGCTGATGCATCTGAACCAGAACGTGACCGCTCTGGAAAGCCAGATCAGCCTGTCCAAGAGTGGCGCGGCATTGCATTGGCCGCTGGACATCACGACGTGCCAGAATGACAAGCTGATCTACATGGCCATGCCTGTATTCAAAGGGGTGACTTCGCCAATCGATGAAGAAGAACGCATCCAGTTGATCAGGCGCAAGAAGGATGCTCTTCAGGTCGAGCGCATGGAGTTGCATCCGGTCGAGAAACTCAAACAGGTTGCTCGAGACAAGCTCAATACATTGCGCGTGGCTACCGGTGTTACTCCCCTCCGGGCAAAGACACGCATGATTGGTGAGTACGAAGTACAGACTGGCGTCGGTGAAGTTTCACGTTATGAAGTCTTTGATGCGGGGGAATACAACCGGTTGAATCTCAATGGCGGCGATAGCCTAGCCTATTGGCACCACAAGAATGACCCCACATATTTGCATAACTTCAAGGGGGAGCCGAGTCTTTTGCTCAAGGAGGTATTGCCGCACTATTATGCCGACTTGATCCGAAATGCCAAGGCGCAAGATGCGACTCCTACTTCGGCCGGGGAAGAGATTCTGGCATTTCGTGACAAGGTAACTGCCCAGTATTGGAAAGGCACGTGGAATCCGAATACGTTTGTGCTGGATTTGCACATGGTCAAGAGCGAACTTCAACTCGATCATTTCCTGCAAAGCAAAGGCAAGAGCCTTGGTGCATTCGTTCCTGAATATCACATGCGGTTTGATCCGCATGATGACACCATCGTCAATCATGACGCCAAGACGATCAATACGTTCATCCCCACCGAGTACATGCGGCGAGGGAAGAAGAACGCCAAAGGCGATTTCCCGGTGATCAGGAAATTGCTCGATTCCGCTGTTGGCGTTGGCGAAGTGCAGGAGCGATTTGTCAACTGGCTGGCCGTGGTATGGCAGCAACGTCGCAAGCCCCTTACTGCATGGGTGCTGCATGGTACAGAGGGCACTGGCAAGGGGATGTTCTTCCACGATGTTTTGCGTCCTCTGTTCAGCTTCAAGCATGCTGTCCAGAAAAAGGCATCCGAACTGGGCTCTCAGTTCAACGGTTGGCTCGAAGAGGCCCTGATTGTGTTCGTCGACGAGATCGACGCTGACATGTTTGTCAATGCACGAGCAGTGGAGGCCGATCTCAAAACCATGATTACCGAGCCTACTCAGCCGATACGTCGAATGCGCACGGATAGTTATGAGGCCAAGAATTACGCGGCCTTCATTTTCAGTTCCAACAAGAAAAGGCCAGTTGCAATTCCGCAAGGAGACCGTCGCTTCAATGTAGGGCAATTCCAGCCGGTACAAGTGCCAATGACCGAGGAAGAGAAGGACAATATCCCCAACGAACTGGAGGCGTTTTCTCGTTTCCTTTCCGATTACAAGGCGGATTTCAATCTGGCGCGTACTGTATTCGATAGCGAAAATCGTCGGGAAATCCAGAAACTGTCCATCACATCGGTTGATATCCTTGCCAAGGGGCTGATAGAAGGCGATTTGATGATGCTGTGGGAAGCTATGCCCGACGAGAATTTGCTGGAAGAGACCAACATGGTGGATGCTCGAGGACAAGCGTATGCCACGTTGGTGCGTCGTTTGTCATACGAGTCGATCTCTGACTTGACCAAGGATGAATTGTTCCTTATCTTCGAAAGATGCATCGGCAAGATGCCCGAAGGGATGCAGAAATTCACTTCGTACATCCGTCATCACGGGCTTACTTTGAAACGTGTTCGTGTGGGTAATCATTTGCAATACGCCTTCCGCGTGGAGTGGAAGGTTTCGCCTGAAGACAAGGAATTGCTCACTGATCTGCTTGCCCCTGCCAAGAAAGTCTCTCGTCTGTCTCGTGCCAAATAGGAGAAGCCATGTCACATCGTCGTCGCATCGTTCGTTCCGTCCCTGCAAAGAAAGACTGGCGGAAAGGGGAGTCTCCCATCGTCATGCATCCCTGCCAGCACGCCTTGATGCTTGCCATTCAGGACAAGGATTTTTCAACGGCTGACAAGATCAGCCGGAGGGCAATGCGGAAGGTGTATGGCAGCTTGCCGAAGCCGCAGCCGCAGCTTGTCGGGCTGCTGTCCCGCATGGTTGGGAGGCCGCTGTAATGGCCCGAATCCGTAGTTGGTCGTTCAGTCGCTTGATGGACTATGAGCAGTGTCCTTTCATGGCCAAGCTCAAGTACATCGAGAAAATTCCCGAGCCGGAGCGTAAGTTGCCGGCGGGGAAAACGGAGCATGCCAATGAGCGCGGATCACGTATCCACGAAGCATGCGAGGCCTTTGTTCGCGGAGACGGTTCGTTGCCGTGTGAAGCTGTTCACTTCGAGGACGAGTTCGAGTCCTTGCAACAGCGTTACAAGAACGGGAACGTTTTACTCGAAGATAAGTGGGGCTTCGATGACGCATGGAACGAGTGCAGTTGGGAACGTGCATGGCTTCGGATAAAGCTGGACGCCAATATCCATGTTACGGAGAAACACGTGGCTGTGGTGGATTACAAGACAGGCAAGAGATTCGGCAACGAGATCAAGCACGGCGAACAGACCCAGTTGTATGGGGTGGGAGTGTTTCGCCGTTATCCAGTGGTTGATCAAGTTACGGCAGAACTGTGGTATCTCGACGCCAATGACTTGGCCAGTCTGCACATGTCTCGTACAGTGGGCATGCGGCTTCTCAAGCCTTTCGATAAACGGGCTCGAACCATGACGGAAGATGAAACGTTCAAGCCTAATCCAAATACGTATTCGTGCCGTTATTGCCCGTATCACCCTGCTACGGGATCAGGCGATTGTCCGCATGGAGTTTGATCAATGACAGAGACTGATGCGCTATTCGCGAAAACGCGTGTCGATAGTTGGTAAAAGCCGGCCTCTGTCGTACCCCCCTTTTCGGGATAGCTCAGAGAAAGAGCGCGCTTATCACACTCAAGCGAGGTCGAAGGTTTAAGTCCTTCTCCCGAAACCATTTTTTTCAGAGGAAACGATGAATTTCGCTCAAATGCTTTTGACTCCAGTTCAACCTTTGATGTCACCGAAGGAAAGGCCAAAAGCTCGTAGCGGTAATCCTCAACCGGATCATGTCAAGGCCAACATGTCTCGGCGGCAAAAAAGCATAGAACGGTTCAAAGCTGTAATCCCTCAAGATCAGTGGGTAGCAGGGAGTACCATTGCAAACCGGCTGGGAGTGAGTTCTGTCAGTGCTAACAGCTCCTTGATCAGACTCAAAAAGGCGAACGTGCTGGAATGTCGCCGGATCGTGCCCAACAGAAAATCTCTGGAATGGAGGTGGATACCATGATCAACCATGTCGGGTTCGAGCCCCCTGAATTGTGCGTGTGCTGTGGCGAGCATTACCAATATCGAAATCGGCTTTGCTTCGATTGCTGGATTGCTGGTGAAGATCAGCGGGGCGAAGAACGGCATGATCGCAGGGTAATCGAACGGCAAGAAAGGGGAGAGAAATGAGCCTCTATAACATGCTATTCGGGGTGAATAGCGCAGCCCATTTGCTGCTGGCAATGCTAGGCATGACGAAGAATGATGTGCCGCGTTTCCGGGACTGCTACATCGACGGCGAGAAGATCGTGATTCACACCCGCACTGGCGGCGGAAACCGCGACTACTACGACAGCGAGGAATCCTGTTGCGCCAACTACCCCGAGTATTTCGACGGCAAGGACAACCCAACCGGCCCGTGGAATAGCACGCTAACCGCGAACCCCCACTTCCTCTACGACGAGGACAGCGATTTCGATAGCACCTACGCGAACTTTTATTTCAAGGTTCCAAAAGAATACGTGGCGGACTTGGTGGCTCTCGTGGAGCGTAGTGAGACGCACAAGCCGAGCGAGAAGTGGCAGGCGCTATTCAAGGCGATAGATAAAACGCAGCACGACCGTGAAATGGAACGCATGGAAAGAAGAGAGAAATGACTGAAGCGAAACAGGCCACCGAACCGCAAATCCTGCGGGCACAGTTCATGGATCACTCAATTCCGCTGAATGAAGCCGGTCATTGGGCGAGAAGGTACATCGAAGCCTTGGAATCCCCCTACGTAACCAAAGATATGATCGGGGCGGCGTTTGATGTTCTGATCAAGCGCGGAGACGTAATACTGTCCTACCGGCTGTTGGAAGACATCTTTACCGCAATGCACAATAGTTACCTAGAGGGACTGAAATGAGCAATGAGCCCAAAGTAGTTCGCCGCAATCCACGCTTTGGCAGCGCCCCATCCCCGGATCAGACGACCATGAAGTACATCCCTATCGACAATCGGGACAAGTGGGCAGCTGTTGTTGGGGGCATTATCGTTCTGATTGCCATCGCGCTGGATAGCGCGTGGCTTATGGGGTGGTTGAAATGACTGAACACCAGAAACGTGCTTTGCTCTACGCTCAAGGCACAATCATGAGATTGCTGCTCACCATCCTCTTTGTTGCTTGGCTCATGGGGTGGTTGCCATGACATTTGACGAATGGTTTCAGAGCAAGCGGGGAGAGCCGTCGATGTATGTGTTTGCGCATGACGCATGGAAGGCGACAAGGGCGGACTCTTTCCAGCTAGCTGATAAGTTGATGGGCAAACTGGAGAACAGAAATGACAGACTACAAGAGCATGTTTGAACAGGCGGTGCGCACACTGGCCGCGATTGATGAAGCACTCGGGATCGGTGACGACGGATGCGGCGACCCGGAGCAAACGCTTGACGCGATTGCCTGCCTGAAGGCTTCGTCAATAAGTGAAGAGGCAATGGACATCCTGCGTTCTGAGAACGAGAAGCTGAAAATCGAAGTGGAAGAGTTTGCGGTTTTGACTTCGAGACTCGCCCGGCAACTGAAAAAAGCAGCACCAGACAACGAGTTACCGGGAAAGGCTGCGGACTATTTGAAGCGCACAGGGCGTCAGGGTTCGCCACTGCGAGAAGTCGGCGCGGGCGGCACGGCAGTAACGCGGGAAATGACCAACGCGGCAATTGACGTGATGCTCGAGAAAGGCGACGTGATCCTGTCCGCCGACTTTGTGGCGAGACTTTACATGGCGATGGATTCGGTAAGGCATAAATGAAACTATGGCTATGGAAAAACTTCGTGGATGGAAAGCCTGAGTATTGGACTTTTGACAATCCATTCCCGGTCCATTTGAACTGCGGCGACCCGCAGACATTCGGCGAACCCTGCGGTTACGCGATCTTCAAGGAATCGCAAAATGGCCGACCCGGCTTTCCAGAACATGAAGTTTTGCGAAGAATCACAGCTTCACGGCTTACGAGGGAAGACCAATGACTGACGAACTTAAGGGCGGGGTGTTGAAGCTGTTGCGCAGCTACCGGCTTACAATGACCGAAGACGGTGAAGGCAATGGCTATCCGCTTGTAGACGCCATAACTCCTCCCGGCGATACAGCCATAACGCGAGGGATTGAGGAACTCGAGTACCTTGCAGAAGACATCGCTAGCATGGTGAGCGAAGCGCAATTTCTTGGCGGCAGATGGACCAGCTTTGACGCCGCCAGTCCGGAAGGTCCGAATTTGGTCCAGCAGTATCTTGGGGATTCCGTGCTGGATCATAGCGACCCGCCATTTTGGGCGTTTCCTACGTCAAGGTGGCATGGAACAAAGCAACCCTATGCAACGCACTGGCGCTATGTTGATGCGCCAGTTGTTACAGAGTAGAAACCATAATGAGAGAAATCAATGAAGGAATGTATGGTCACGTCATTATACGAGACCATGATAACAATGTAGTTAGTTGCCCACGAAATTTACGCGGGATATTACGATACCCCGTAACAGTCGAGAGTATCGGTATCAGGCACTGCACAATGAATATTCGCTGGATCAATAGGGCGACAACAATGGTTCGTTTTGCAGATCATTCCGTTATGGTCGACTGGATTAAGCGTCGTCGTAAATTTCGAAACGTGCCGGTCATAGATTTAGATAAGGAAACTACATGAGCACTTCGTACTTACTCGGAATCAACATGCTTCAGATCGGGAAGCATCGTCCGAAACTCAGTCTTCGTGTCGATTTTTCCAATGGGACACACCATTCGGTACGTGTTCCGGCGGGAGTTTCGGCCCGAGAATTATCCAAGGTTCTACGCGAGCTGGCCACAATCCTCGACGAAGACCCTCGGCTTTCCAAGTAGTCCCACAACCACAGGAGGTATCCGTGAAACATCTTGTTCTTGTTGCATTTTTTGCCTTTTCCTCATTCGCTTTTGCCGGTGGTAGCCATGGATACGGCACCAAACCGACTAGCCAAGCCCAAGGCCAAGCCCAAGGCCAAGCACAAGTTGCTGTAGCAACAGCCGTCGGCACAGGCACTGGCGGCGCAGGCGGCGCAGGCGGCGCAGGCGGCGCAGGCGGCGCAGGCGGTTCTGCCTACATCAGTCCCATGACGTTCAACTTCACCACTCCGGCCGGTCCATCCACTGCCTTCGCGTACCATGACTACAGCGGCATGCCGCAACAGGCTCCGGCGATGGGCAACAGCTACATCAGTACGTCGAATGGCTGTGAGGGTGCATCTGGACTTGGCTTTGTCTTTCCCGGCGGCGGTGTCAATTTCTCCGGCACGACTCTTCGCATGATGTGCGAGGGTCGACTGAACGCGCAGGCGCACAAGGCGCTCGGGCAGGAAGACAAGGCTCGCCTCACGATGGAAGTCGTGCAGGAATTCGCATGCGAAGAGAATGCCACGTGGGCCAAGATTGCTCGCAAGAAGGGCTTGTGCGCACCGGTAGATGAACCTAAGGCCGTGGCTTCGTCACCGGCAGCCTTCTTCAGCGCGCAGTAAGCCGGCCATGAGCGACTCAGTCAATCATCCCTCGCACTATACCAAGGGGGGAATCGAGTGCATCGACGCCATTCAAGCCGCCCTGACACCCGAGGAGTTTCGGGGTTATTGCAAGGGGAACACCATCAAGTATGCATGGCGTGAACAGCACAAGGGCGGCGATGAAGACTTGAAGAAAGGGGTATGGTATCTGAACAAAGCCATTCACCTTTCGGAATAGCGCCCCGCGCTTTCCGATGAACTCGCAGGAAACTGGTCTGCGTGAAAACTGATTTTCATAATTGCGGCATGAGAACGTCTGGAGTCAATAGTCAGTAGAACGACGTGACTGCCGGGAGAGACCGGCATAATTTTTAGGAGCTGAAAATGGACATGGAAATTCCGGAAGGTTACAAGAACAATTTCGAAACATTGAAACGTGCCTTTGCAGCGGATCATGTGGCGCTGCTCAGTTGCGTGAACAAGGCCGACAACACACCGGCCACACTTCTCTGCGCAGTGAATGGTGGTCCGGGCATAGACGAGATTGAATTCGTTCCTTTCGCCATGATGCTGTCAGACCCGTATGCCCAATTCGATCCCGCCTTGAACGAGGGCGCCACAGATGGCTAAACCTTTATTCGCCCACCAGAAGCAGAGCTTGAGCATGCTTGCCAATAACAAGCGTGTTCTGGATACCTCTGACCCGGGTACTGGCAAGACACGGGTCGAAGTAGAGGATTTTGCAAGGCGGCGACGTAAAGGCGGTGGTTGTGCGTTGGTACTTGCGACCAAGTCATTGCTGGACACAGCATGGCGACTGGACTTCAATGAATTCGCCTCTGATATGGGCGTTGTCACTGCCTACGCCCATAATCGAGCGGAAGCATTTGCTGCTACCGCCGACGTATATACAACGAATCATGATGCAGTGAATTGGCTTGCCAAGCAGCCGGCCAGTTTCTTCAAGAAATTCGACACGTTGATTGTCGATGAAGGAACTGCATTCAAGCATCATACGTCAATGAGGTCTAAGTCATTGGCGAAGATCGTGAAGTATTTTCCATACCGACGTATTTTGACAGGTACGCCGAACAGCAACGGCATTCTTGACCTATGGCATCTGCTGTTCCTTCTGGACGACGGGGCTCGTCTAGGCAAGAGCTTCTACGCTTTCCGCGCCGCTGCATGTGTTCCTGTCCAAGTAGGATTGAGTGCGAAGGCTATCAAGTGGGTGGATCGTGAGGGCATCGAAGCCGTCGTTGCTACGATGATTCGGGACATTACGATCCGCCATCGATTCGAGGATTGTGTGGATATTCCGGAAAACTTCCGGCATGCCAAACGATTCAAGCTCTCGAAAAAGCATGTGCAAGCTTATCAAGACATGGAAGAGTTTCGGATCGTCCAGATCAAGAAGACAAAGATCACAGCAATCAATGCAGCAGTGGTTGCTAACAAGCTTTTGCAGATTGCTTCAGGCGCTGTTTACAACGATGACGACGATTATTCGTTGATCGATTCGGAACGGTATCAACTGGTGCTGGACCTTGTCGAGGAACGGGCTCATTCCATCGTGTTCTTTCAGTGGAAGCATCAACGTGACGAACTCGTCAAGGAAGCCGAGCGTCGGCATATTTCCTATAACGTGTTCGATGGCTCGGTCAAGGATACAGGACGTGCCGAGATCATTGCAGATTTTCAGGCTGGAAAATATCAGGTCCTCTTTGCTCACCCAAGAACAGCCGGCCACGGTCTTACGCTCATTCGAGGAACGGCAACGATTTGGGCAGGCCCGACCTACAACTTGGAGTGGTTCTTGCAAGGGCTCAAGCGAATTCATCGTATCGGTCAAACACAGAGAACAGAGACTATCGTTGTAGTCGCTGAAGAAACTATTGACGAGCGCGTATGGCATGTCCTGCAACACAAGGATGCCAACATGGGCATGTTGCTGGACTGCCTCATGCCTTGAAGGAGTTGAAATGAACGAAATTCTTGCTGCGATTGAAGAAGCTCGCAGATTTGATCCAGATGTAACCACGTTGGTAATCACCCGATATGGTAACTGGCTCTTCATGACCGATGAAGGCTGCATACCGGCTTTCGATTCCACGGTCAATGTCGATATTCTGAAAGCAGCAGTGAACTTCGCCTATTCTGACAAGACGTGGCCCGCCCTCTACTATGTGCCGTTATCATCATGAAATTCAATCCCAACGAAATCGTGACAATCGACTTTGAGACTTACTTCGATACGAAGTATAGTCTGCGCTCCAAGGCGCATAACACGTCGTCCTACATCATGGACGACTTGTTTCAGGTCCATTGTTGCGCCATCAAAATTGGCACCAAGGTTTCTCGGTGCTATTGGGGTGAAGAAGCAGTTCGCGAAGCCCTTAATGCCATCGACTGGTCAGCACATGACTTGCTGGCACACAATGCTTTCTTCGACGGGGCGATTGCCACGTGGAGATTCGGTATCAAGCCCCGCCGTCGTTTCTGCACTGTGCAGATGACAAGAGGATTGCATTCGGATATGAGTCGAGCCGGTCTCGACGCCATCTGCAATTTTTACGGTATTCCCGGCAAGATCGAAGGATTGAATGATGTGAAGGGCTTGCGTACTGACGCCATACCGGCTGACAAGAAGAAAAGCCTGATGACGTATTGCAAGAACGACAACGACAAGTGCTTTGCTATCTTCATGAAGCAAGCCCCGGTATATTCTGAAGCAGAAATGGAACTGATCGATCTGACTCTTTCAATGTTCTGCAATCCTGTTTTTCTTCTTGATACTGCCCGGGCAGAGCAATCACTCAATTACGAGTTGAATGAGCGTTTGAAATTCATTGCCGTGTCTGGACAAGACGAACAGACGTTGCTCTCGACTCCGAAGTTTGTCGCAGCATTGAAGGAACTGGGAGTTGCTGCTCCCACGAAAATCAGCAAGTACAACGGGAAGATGTCTTACGCGCTGGCAGAAACAGACCCGGAATTTATCGAGCTGCAAGAACACGAGGATATTCGAGTAGTTCGTCTTGTGCAAGGTCGACTTGCTGCCAAGTCAACCATGATGGAAACTCGTGCATGGCGAATGCTTCAGGCATTTGCTACATGCAAGGCATTGCCGGTGATGCTGCATTACTACGGAGCAAAGACAGGACGGTGGTCAGGCGGCAACAAGATGAATTTCCAGAATCTGCCGAACTCCACAAGCGATGCGCCAATGGCTGGCGAATTGCGCAAGTCCATTATTGCCCCTGACGGACACGTGATCTTTGCCCCGGATTCATCGCAGATTGAAGCCCGCGTGCTGGCATGGGTGGCCGGTCATACGGAATTGCTGGACAAGTTCATTGCGCAAGACAAGAGAAGTTTGCTTCCGAAAGATCAGCGTACAGGGGGCGATGTCTATGAGTTCATGGCCTCGTTGATTTACAACATCCCGATTGAAGAAGTCGATTACGAGCGCCGCTTCATCGGAAAGATTTCTACCTTAGGCCTCGGCTACAGCATGGGGGCCAAGCGATTCCGTACTACATTGGCACTGGGGCTTATGGGGCCAGCAGTGCAGATGGAATTTTCCGAGTGTTACCGGATCGTCAACACGTATCGAAAAGTCAATGCAAAGATCGTGGAGTTTTGGGACACGTGCAATAAAGTGTTGCGAGATATGGCCCAAGGGAAGTCGGGATCATTCGGCCCCAACGGAATTCTCCAGTACGAAGGAACAAGCATCTGGCTTCCGAACGGAATGGGCTTGCATTATCCGGGATTGCACGAGGTATTCGATCGAGAGTACCGCTCCGTCGGATTCAAATACATATCGAATGGAGTGGCCAAGCATATCTACGGGGGTTTGCTGTGCGAGAACATTGTGCAGGCACTGGCTGGCGTAGTGATTCGCGAGCAGATGATCGAGATTCGGCATCTGTACGCAAAGCAACGGTTGCGGAAGGGAGAGCGGGCAGTGATCGCTACCATGACGCACGACGAAATCGTGTCGGTGGTGCCCGAGCGCCTTGCCAGCAAGTTGTTGATCGCCAACCTGAATATCATGCGCACGCCTCCAAAGTGGGCACCTGACTTGCCAATATGGGCGGCGGCAGATGGAGGATCGGCAGTAAATTATTCGGTCTGAAACCCTTGCATCTGTCACCGATTGATGTACAATCTGTTTTCAATAGGAGAACGAAACGTAATGGTTACGAAAACAAGCGTGGCTCCCAAGACTATTGGGGCGCTCATCGACGAGTTGAAGAAGATCGACACTCGTCGCGCAGTCCTTGCCGTTGAGGAGAAAGCCTTGAAGGCGGATCGTGACCTCATCGAGAGGGACATCATCGCTCTTATGGACAAGCAGGACACGAGAATCGGCGAAGGCAAAATCGCTCGCGCCAGTATCGTCGAATCGGAAGAACCCACTGTCGAGAACTGGGACACGTTTCTGATGTGGGCTCGTCGTACCAACAATCTTCATCTGGTGCAGCGCCGTATCTCTGCCCCGGCGTGGCGCGAAATTCGTGCCTTGAAGAAAACTGAGACCCCCGGAATCGGGGTTTTCAAGAAGCGCAGCCTGTCTCTTCGGGCTGTTTGATATCTGCAACTGGAGAAACACATGGCAACAGCAAGAAAGGCCCCGGCAGGGGCAGTAGCAACCGTCCAACGCGCACAAGTCCAGCTTCCGGCCGCAGTTCAGGAGCGAATGGCTGCTGATATCGCCGCCTTTCAAGGGCGGATGAATGCTCCCGTCGGCACCCGCATCGCGGTGACGCAGGACAAGCACTTCAAGAATGCCCTCGACGAGAAGTTCAAGGCGATTCAAGGCGTCATCGTCAATTTCGTCGCCAAGAAGGCGTGGTATCAGGACCCCTTTGACAAGGACGAACGTGTTCCGCCGAATTGTTTTGCCCTCGGCACCATGCCTCACAACGAACTGGAGCCTTCGAAGAATTCTCCTGACATCCAGTCTCCGGAAGGATGCAAGAACTGCCCGAAGAACCAGTTCAAGTCGGCGGCAAACGGCAAGGGCAAGGCGTGCAAGGACAGCTATGTGCTGGCATTGTTGCCGCCCGACGCCGCTCTCGATGGAGCAGATTCGTCACTGGTCACGCTGGAAATCTCGGCAACGGGCATCACTCCGTTCGAGAAGTACGTTCGTGCCTTGTCACGTGATTATGGCAAGGCTCCTTACGCCTTCGTGACGGAATTCGGTTTCGAGCCGACGGTGGACTATCCGTCCGTCCGTTGTGTCGATCCGCAGCCGGCGGATGTCGAGCTGGTCACGATGGCGCTCGATCGCTACGAAGAGGCTCTCAAGATGCTGCTGACGGAGCCCGACGTGTCCGAGTTCGACGCCAAGGTGCGCAGCAAGAACGCCCCGCCGGCGGCGAAGAAAGCCGCCCCGCGGCGGTGATGAAGAACTGGCGCACTAGCCGTGCGCTTGAGTCCTTCCGTGAACTGGTCAAGGTAATCGACCAGCTCACGGAAGACGAAGTGTATTACTGCTTACGGCTAGAAGCAGGAACCCGGAGGCGTAAGACCATAATCAACCGCCTCATCCATCGCGCCGCTGATCTTAATCGGCGCACATTCATTGCCAACTTACAGGAGAAAATCCATGGCACGCCCGAA
>ERZ1645192.1389-NODE-1389-length-20187-cov-5.565319_pt1 | contig 20187 bp, 16 predicted proteins | sample MGYA00575354_ERZ1645192 | MGnify/ENA primary metagenome ERZ1645192 (study PRJEB40844, sample SAMN11349763) | freshwater sediment metagenome | isolation source: river sediment | host: Sediment | place: India: Faizupur Khadar , New Delhi | collected 2017-02-21 ... | reverse complement strand
CCTTTTTTATCAATCTCAACTTGAAAATAATGATTACGTAACATTGCTCAATGAATCACTTGATAAAGATAGAATCCTTCAGTATACTACAACAGGGGTGCACAAGGATGATTTAATTTTTATGCTTGATTCTTTCCCCCTTAAAAAGTTTGGCTCACAAGGTCAACAAAAATCATTTATTATTTCATTAAAGTTAGCCCAATTTGAATATACCAAAAAAATGAAAGGTTTTAAACCGATTTTATTATTTGATGATATTTTTGATAAACTAGATAATTCACGTGTTGAACAATTAATGAAATTGGTTAGTGATAATAGTTTTGGACAGGTTTTTATTACAGACGCTCATCCGGAAAGAATTGAATTAATTTTTAGAGATATTAATACAGAAATAAAGATATTTGAAATTGTAAACGGAAAATCAAAAGAAATTTTACACCGATCATAATATTCTATGCTTAAATCGAATGAACATAGCTTAAAAGAAATCATTAACGAATTATTAAAAGAATATAAGTTAAATGATAAGTTAAGAGAATTAAAAATTATTGAAACCTGGCCTAAAATTGTTGGAAGTGTTATTGCTAAACATACCAAAGCCATTTACATAAGAGAGAAAAAAATATATGTAACAATGGATAATGCCGCAATTAAAGAAGAGTTATTTTATGCAAGAACAAAATTGATGAATTTAATTAACAAAGAATTAGCAGAGGAGTATATTAAAGAAATTATTTTAAAATAAATATCAATGTGTGTAGAATTCATTTGTTTTTGACTTAAATTTGTATGATTTTCACTAAAAAATAAAATTATGAAAAAAACACTTATTTTATGTTTAATCGTTTTTGCAGTTAATACTATTTATGCTCAAAGCGAAAAAGTTGAATTAAAATTAAGCTTGCGCGATGGTAATGTTATTTCGGGCACTTCTACAAGTATAAAAACGGTTTTGTTAGTAACCGATTTCGGGAAATTGGAAATACCAATTAAAAATGTTTCTTCTATTGATTTTGGAATTACGCCCGATGTTACAAGTAAAACAAAAGTGGAAAATTTAATAAAGCAAATGGCCGATCCTACTGAAGAAAAAAGACAAGCGGCATACGATGAGCTTGTAAAAATGAGCATAAATACGATCCCCGTTCTTAGCGATTATATATACGGCGAAAACTATCAAATGTCAGAATATACCGATTATTCACCCGAAAACGCACTGAGTGAAATGAAAAGCCTATATGGGGTAGATGAAAGCTATAATAATAAAGATATTATTAATATTGATTATGAATATAATATAGGTGGGGAATATGCTATTAAATCAATATCTCTAAAAACCGAATTTGGTGAATTAAATATACCAAAAGAAAAAATTAAAAATGTGGAAGTTTCTTATTTTGATGCATTAAATGGCGACAAAACGTTTAAATTAATAGCTTCAAAACATATTAGTGGAAATGAGAACGATGGATGGCTTAGTACAGGGATAAAAGTGAAATCAGGACAAAAAATTAATATTTCTGCTTTTGGTGAAATAACATTAGAAAGTTTATCGGGCAACAAATATACTCCCGATGGAAATACTTCTACAGAATATGAAAATGATTACTCAAGCACATATCCTACCTATGGAAATGTAGTATATCGTATTGGTGAAGAAGGGGAGAGTATTAAGGCTGGTTCTAAATATTCAGGAACAGCAAAGGCTAGCGGTATTATATATTTGTCGATTTATGAAACGGTGTTTAATGCTTCTAATACTGGATTTTATAGTGTTAAGGTGAGTGTAAAGTAATTAATACTTTTTTATTTATTTAAAGAGGCTGATTTTTATTATTAATTAGCCTCTTTTTTTTGTTTATTTTACGTTAAACCAAAGTAGTTTCTGGTCGTTTAAAAAACATTCTATTTTATCGTTTATCGCAATTATTTTATTTGAGTATGGACTCCCTGTAAAAATATAATCACCCATTTTTAAAGTGTGATATTTTGAAATATGGGAGATAATACGATTAAACGAAAAAAACATATTTGAAATATTGTTTTCTATAATACATTCTCCGTTAATCCGCATGGAAAAAGAGATATCTGCAAAATCGTTAAAAGCGATAAATTCTCCAATGCAGGCCGATGAGTCGAATGCTTTTGCCATTTCCCATGGAAGTCCTTTTGATTTGCATAATGCAAGGGTATCGACAGCTTCCATATCTATTCCTATTCCTATTTCATTATAATAGGTATGCGCAAATTTTTCCTGAATATTTTTGCCTAATTTACATACTCTTAAAACAAGATTAATTCTAGGAATAATTTTCTTTGCATGTTCAGGAATGAAAAAAGGTTCTTTGTTTTTAATTATTGCACTGTCTGGTTTTAAAAAGAAAATAGGAGGGGAGGTGTTTTCAATATTTTGTTCTTTATAATTATTTTCGACACAAATTATTTTCATTAAATTAAACGTTTTTTATATTCGAAGAAGATTTGTTAAACCCTCGGAGTTTAATAGAAGTAATAAGTTTTTTAGTAAAAAGAGGGAAATCGCTTTTCATCATCCAGTCGAAATAGGATGGTTCTATGTTAAAAATTTCCTCAACCGGTTTCCCTTTATGTTTCCCGAAGTTAAATACTTCTACGTTATTTTTATTGTATGCAATATGCCCAACAAAATCTGCAAAATGAGCTTGAAAAGAAAAGTTGTGTAATGATTGAATGTCGTTTTCAATAGGAAACGATTTGTTATTTACCTTGTCTATAAATGGCGTATCTTGATACATTTCTATTTGAGCTTTTAATACTTCATAAGTAGCCATCGTATCGGCTTCTGCTCCATGTGCTCCAACAAGTTCTTTTTTGCAATAAAACTTATATGCTGCACTCAAGGTACGTTGTTCCATTTTATGAAAAATATTTTGCACGTCAACAAAACGTCGTCCTTTTATTTCAAAATCAATATCCGCTCTTAAAAATTCTTCCACTAAAAAAGGGATGTCGAATTTATTCGAATTATATCCGGCTAAATCACAATTTTGAAAAATTTGGTAAAGTGTTTTAGCAAGATCTTTAAACGAAGGACAATCTTTAACATCTTCATCGGTTATTCCATGAATAAGAACAACTTCTTCAGGAATATGAATTCCGGGGTTTATTCTATATGTGTGAACTTGTTTTTGATTTTCTATATTAATTTTTAAGATAGATATTTCAACAATTCGATCGGAAACAATATTTGTTCCGGTAGTTTCAAGATCAAAAAAGGCAATGGGTTTCGAAAGTTTTAATTCCATGTATTTAAATTAGATTGGTCTACTTCTATAATTTCGGAAGTAAGAGTGATGTCTTTAAATATTTCATTATAGTTCGTTTTTTCAATAATTTTAATGGGTTCAATATGTTTTTTAAAACCAGCTGCTTCCACAATTAGTTCATAATTTCCCGGAGGAAGAATAATTACATATTTCCCACTTCTATAATTAGGTCGATAGATACCAGTAATTTCCTGGGTTAATAAATTTTTTACACTTATTTTGGTTTTAATTTCTTTATATTTAATTTCTTTTTTTGGTACGGAGGAATCGCTTCTTAATGTATCAGTAAACATGTTAATATTGTATGAGATGCCAATATCTATAGGTTCTTCAGCATTTTCGGAAAGGTTTAATGAATCTGTAATTTCTGGTATTTCAAATATAGAGACCGATTCTTCGTTCATAATTGTTCCTGTTAATGTAGTATAAGCAGGTTCTATATTATTAAATATGATTTTGTAAATATCAAGATCTCCATAACCACCTTCTCTAAAAGAAGAGATAAATGCGTGTCGACCGGTTGAAGTGAAACTAATTGTTTTGTTATCGTCGGGTGTGTTAATTGGGTATCCTATATTTTCAGGTTTCGACCAAGTTTCGAAATTATTTTTGGGTGTTGTTTTAAAAATATCAAATCCTCCCATGCTATTATGTCCTACAGAACAAAAATAAAGCGTTCCATCGGGTGCAAAATAGGGAAAATCTTCATCATATACGGTATTAATATTGGGTCCAATATTTTTGAGTACACTCCATTCTCCCGAAGGTAGTTTTTGAGAGATATATAAATCCATTCCACCTTCTTGAATATTTAAATCACACGCTATAATTAATGTTTTTTTATCGGGGGATATACATGCAGATGAAATATATTTAATAGGATTAAAAAGACTTCCAATAATTTCAGGTTTTTGATATGATTTCCCTTTTTTATATGAAATCATGGTTGTTCCTAGTGCGGTAAAATTATCTATATATGCAAAAAGCACTTTCCCGTCGGTAGAGAGACTAACTAATTCTTCTACAAGTGTCGTATTAATAGTGGTTCCAATACTTTTTACTTTAGCCCATTTGTCGTTCTGTAAGTATGAAATGAATATATCAGGAGTGTTAAATCCATCGAAATCTAATACATTTCCCGTTGTTCCTTGTCGTTTAGATGTAAATGTTATAAAAGATTCATCATTTGGAATAAATGGGTTGTAATCGGGATATGCTGAATTTATTTCTGCTCCGAGATTTTCTATGCTAATGTTTAATGGTGTTTTTATCAATAATTCAGCATTATCACACATTTGAATCATTCGTTCACTTGAAATAAGGAAATTTTCTTTTCCGTTACTAAGAAGTCCATATTGTTCAAAATAGTTTTTTGCTTTCGTAAAATTATAATTTAACATATATGCTCTGCCTAATTCATACCATGAATCTAAATTTGCTTTAGGGTTAGAAACGGCTTTTTCAAGATAAAATATACTTTTTGATTTATCAATGTATGTGTTTAAATAGCAAACGCCAACATAATAATTATACAAAGGGTTTAAGGAATCGTTTTTTAATAAAAGGAGGTATTCGTTTAAAGCGTCTTTATAATTACCTAATGTGAAATTATCTTTTGCATATTTGTTACTGCCTGTTTGATCCGTATTTTGAGCAACTATAAAATTATTAAAGTTAGCGGAAGCAGAGATGAAAAATAATAAGAAAAAAAAGCGCATACGTATTAATTTTTTATGATTTACTAAAGTAGTAATAATGATTTAATCGGATAGAAGTTTTAGGAAAAAGTTTTAAACAAAAAGTTAAAAAACTAACACCTACCCAAGAAAGGAAGTCCTTTGAAAATAATGTTAATATCATTCATAATTCGGTAATCTCGCGCATAAACTAAGTTAAGTCGATTTATCATATCGGAATTTAATTCCTTTTTGCGAAATGCGTCAATTGGACTCAAAACACCGTTTCGTATGAAAGGGAGTTTGAGAGATTCTTCATTTTTATAAAACCCAACCCACGATTTAAACCCTATTAATACTAAAAAAATATTTTTATAAAATCCTAAAATATTTTTTACAAATAAGAAAAAAACAGGGGATAAAACTAGTAAAATTAATGAAGTGCAAATGTCAAAAAAACGTTTGTTTCGTTTATTGCTAGTTTTACTAATGGCGTTAATATTAACAACATACAGGTCTCCTGACGTGTCAATTGAGTTACTCCCAATAATATATAAACTTTCAGGGGGTGCAATTTTGTAATCAACCTGACTCGAATTGAGTTCCGACATTTTATCAATAATTTCTTGAGGTGACATATTTTTTGCACAAAAAATAACCTCATTAATTTTATAGATTTCAATAATTTCTTTTATTTGATTTATATTCCCTATAAACCCATTCCCTTTGTTGTTTCCCGATAAAACATTTACTAATCCGATGAAACCCGGATTTATGCTAGTTTGTCTTAATACACTTACTACTCGTTCCGATTCTTCTTTATCCCCAACAATAATGAAATTTTTATATCTCCCTGTTTCAAAACGAAAATTATTAAACTTTAATAAATTAAAAATAGTTCTATACAAAAGCATAGAAATAATAGACCAAATAGCCCCTAATGTTATTAATGCCCTTGAAAAACGATATTCTTCGTTTAATAAAGCATAAATAACTAAGATTATTAGGGTGCCTATTAAAATCCCTTGAAATATTTTTAATATTCGTATAGGTTTGTCGTAACCACCACTTAAAAAAACAGAAAAAAGCCAAATAAAAATGTATAAGGGGACAAATAAGCTTAAATATTCGGTAGGGTAATGCCCCCCTTTACTAATTAAAACGTTTTGTTCCCAGTAATTTTTCAGAAAGTAAAATCCAATAAAAATAATTAGTGTGTCGGTTAAAGGAAGGAAAATTTTTTGAATAAATCTTTCTGCTATTGCAAAGAAAGCCCTTATGTATATTGCAAAATTAATCATGTAGGTAAATAATTTTGCATTTTTTTTAGAGAAATGTTTTTTTGCAAAAATGATCATTGCATTATAAAAAACAATTACATAATTTATGCTGCTTTTTTTTGTGCTTTCCCCCTTGTAATGAATAATTCGCGTTAAAGGGTAATAATAATTTTTATAGCCGGCTTTTATTATTCTGTATGAGAGGTCAATATCTTCGCCATACATAAAAAAAGTTTCATCGAGAGGGCCTGTTTTTAATAAGGTTTCTTTTCGAATCATAAAAAAAGCACCCGATAAAATTGCTACTTCATGCACTTTGTTTTTGTCTAGATAACTAAGATGGTATTGCCCGAATATTTTTGATTTCGGGAATATTCGAGAGAATCCAAAAATTTTATAAAATGCTACTGACGGAGTGGGTAATCCGCGTTTTGATTCAGGTAAAAATTTCCCTTTCCCATCTATCATTTTTACGCCAAGGCCACCTGCATCTGGATTTGAATTCATAAAATCAAGGATCTTCGAAAAAGTTTCTTCTTCAACAACCGTATCGGGGTTTAATAATAGAATATACTTTCCTTGTGCTATTTGAATGGCTTGATTGTTTGCTTTTGAAAAACCTAAATTTTCTTTATTTTCAATGATTTTAACTTCTGGGAATTTCTCATGTATCATTTTAATGGAACCATCAACGGAATTGTTGTCAACTATAATTATTTCATTGTCAATGTTTTTACAAGCGTTTTTAACGGAAGTTAAACATTGTTCAAGAAAGTATTTTACGTTATAGTTAACTATTACTATTGATAAATCCATTAATTGGGAAAGATTAAACAAAACAAAAATATAGTTTTTGTTTGAATGAACAAAAAATAAAAAAGTTTTAAATAGATGAAACTTAATTAAAGGTTTAAAGTATAATATATTAAATTACCTTAAAATAAAAAATAATATATATAGAATTGTTAAATTCATTTTATTTTAATAATTTTGTAGTTTATCTAAGTTAATTTGTAGTTTAGAACAAGAATAGAAAAATATTAAATAATATTATTACTTATATTTTTAGTTAATCATAAATTGAAAATTATGAAAAAAACAATACTCTTTATTTTCGGTATAATGTTAAGCAATTTGATAATGGCTCAGGCTCCTAAAACTCCTTTAACTCCATTACAAAAAGCGGATTCGGCTTTTAAATATAAAGATTATCACAATTCAATTTTGTTATATCAAAAAGCATTAAAAAAATCGAAAGAAACCGGATATATTAATTTTCAAATAGGGGAAAGTTATAAGAATGCAAACAATTTCACGGAGGCTAAAAAATGGTACGATAAATCTTCTTCTATCGGATATACGAATGCATTGCTAAATCTTCGTTTAGGAGAAATGTTAATACTCTCGGGAGATTATAATACGGCTAAAACATATATAGAAAAATATATGGCAGAAGTCCCTACCGATCCTATAGCTAAAATTCGTTTGGAATCATGTAATCTAGGTATAAAAGGACAAAATGAAAAACCACTCTTACAAGTTCATAACGTAAAAGAATTAAATACCGTTTATAGCGATTATGGTGTTGGGTATTTAAATAATAAAGTTATTTTTTCTTCAACAAGATCGGCTACCGGTGTTGAACTAAAAATAGACCCAAATACATCTCAAGGATTTTCTGATATGTATGAATCTACTTATGAAACGGATAAATTGCAATATACTTCTCCTAAAAAATTAGAAGGATCTATTAACACGACCTTTAATGAAGGATCTTTTTCATTCGATAGTAACAATAAATATGGTTACTATTCTCAATGTAATGGGACAGAAGGAAAATCTCGTCAATGTAATATTATGTATGCCCGTTATAATGAAACATCAAATTCTTGGGAATCATCAAAATTAATTAGTTTCAATAGTCAAACCTATCGTATTCAACAACCATCTATCTCCTCTGATGGAAAAACATTGTATTTTTCTTCCGATATGCCTGGTGGTTTTGGTGGAGCCGATTTATATAAAATAACTAAATTATCTGATACCTTATGGGGACAACCTGAAAATCTTGGTTCTGAAATAAATACAATTGGAAACGAAGGATTCCCCTTTATTTCCGGCGATACATTACTTGTGTTTGCTTCCGATGGATTACCCGGTTTAGGAGGGTTGGATGTTTTTACATCTAAGTTGAAATCCGGTAAATTTTCAAAACCGGTAAATGTGTTAAACCCTATTAATTCAAGCGCCGATGATTTTAATATGATATTTAAAAATAGCAAAGACGAAGGATTGTTTTCTAGTAATAGATTAGGTGGAGTAGGCGACGACGATTTGTACTCTTATGATTTAGTGCCTGTTATTCTTACTGTTATTGGAAATGTAAAAGATATAAAAACAAAGAAAAATATTGAAAATGCAATAATTTATTTTAAAGGTAGCGACGGAAGTTTAGATTCTGCTACTACAAACTCCGATGGAAATTATGTGTTCGATAAACTAAAATCCAAAGTAACTTACAATATAAAAGCTACAAAACAAGGATTTTTAAATGATAGTAAAAATATTTCTATAGGAGAAGAAAAATATTCTAAAATATTTGATGCTTCAATGGGATTGGATGTAAATTTCGAATTAATAAAAATTTCCAAAGAAGAAGTAAAAATAAATAATATTTTATATGATTATGATAAATGGTTCCTTCGCGAAGAATCTAAAAAAGAATTAAACCATTTAATTCATGTTCTAAAAGAAACTCCAAATGTAAAAGTTCAGTTAAGTTCTCATACCGACGAAAGAGGAGCTGTTAAATATAATGAAGAATTATCTCAAAAAAGAGCTCAGTCGGTGGTTGATTACCTAATTTCAAGTGGAATTGATTCATCGAGATTAATTGCAAAAGGATATGGTTTCTCAAACCCCTTAATAAAAAATGCAAAAACCGAAGATGAACATCAAATGAATAGAAGAACAACGTTTAAAATTCTAACTGAAGATAATAAAGTATTTCTTAAAGAAACATACGAAATAGACCCTGTTACCAAAAAACAAATAAAAACAGAAACCGAAATTGATATACAAACAGATTCGGAAACAACATCTTCTAATAATTATCACATCATTAGCGGTTCATATGCAACTCAAAATGAAGCCAAAAATGCGGTTGCTCTTTTATCGAAAGCCGGTTATGCTAAAGCAAGTATTGTTGATCAAGCTGCTAACGGAAACTGGCGCGTAGCTTATCAAAGCTTTACAAGCAAAGATGATGCTCAAAATGCATTAAATGCCATTAAAAAAATTAATAGCGGAGCTTGGTTATACGAGAAAAAATAAATAGATATAAGGACTATTTTTTATTTGTTAAACTATTAACATAAGAATTATGAAAAAAATTTACTTGATATTAATAACATTAGTTCTATCGATAGAACTAAGTTATTCCCAAAACGACCCTCAGTTCAGACATTATATGTATAGCGAAACTGCATACAACCCCGCAATGGCTGGCGTTACGAATACATTAGATGCTGCTTTAATTGTTCGAGAACAATGGATAGGTTTTGATGACGCACCGGGTACTCAATTTTTTAACGGGTCTTTATTCGTTAATAAAATGTCGGGTGGTGTTGGATTAAGCCTTATTAACGATAAATTAGGCTTTGAAAATAGTTTGAATTTAAAATTAATGTATGCTTATCAAATTCGATTAACAGACTTAAGTAAACTATCGTTTGGACTTGGATTTGGAATGTTACATAAATCGTTAAAAGGGAGTAAATTAATTTATGACAACATGGACGATCCGAATGGATTATATGTAGATGCTACTAAAACAAAACCCGATTTCGATTTTGGTGTTGCATATAATTCTGATAAGTTAACCATTGGGGCTTCTATTACTCATATAGATCAATCTATAAAAAAAGCCACGGTATTAAAAGCCCCACGGCATTATTACTTAATGGCAAAATATAAAATTAAGGCAAGTGAAAAAATTAACATAATTCCTTGTGTTAAATTTAAAAGCGCTGAATTTATTAGTCAAATTGATATGACTGCATTACTTGTATTCTCAAATAAATTTTGGATTGGCGGAGCATATAGTACTAAAGATGCCATGGTTGGAATGATCGGAATGAAAATAACGAAAGGAATAAGTATTGGATATGCCTACGATTACAATACAGGGGGAGTTAAGTCATTAAGCGACGGCTCACACGAATTTATGTTGTTAGGCTCTTTTGATGTAGCTCGTAAAATTATTCCTGTTAAAACACCCCGCTTCTTTGATTAGTTGCAAATGTTAATAATATAAAAAAAAGGAAGTTGTTTAATAATAACTTCCTTTTTTTATTCATAAAAAACAGCTAACCAAATACACTTAGGTTTATTTGACGTATAAGAAACGCGATGTTTTATATGTGCTGGAATATTTAAATAATCTCCTTTCTTTAAAGAGATAAATTCCGAATTTTCAAATTCCAACCTAGCTTCTCCTTCCAAAATTAATATCCATTCGTTTATTTCTTGATCGTACCAAAATCCATCAGGAGATTTATGCCCTGACGAAATAATTCGTTCAATTTTTAGGTTATTATTTTTTAAAAGTATTTCAAATGTTTCTTGCGGGAGTGCTAAATCAGAAATAGAATCATAAATATTGCTTTTTCTCATAGAAAAGAAATTAAATAAAAAGGTCGAATTTAAGAAAGAATAAAGTCTTCAATAATTCCTTTGCCTTGTCTAACAATTTTATATTCATCTTCAGTACAGTCAACTACTGTCGATTTTTCTATACTTCCTATGCCTCCATCAATAACAATATCTACAAGATCTTGGTACTTTTCATAGATAAGTTCCGGATTTGTTAATGTCTCTATATTTTCGTCGTCGCCTTTAACCGAAGTACTCATTATAGGGTTTCCTAACTCATTAACAATTTGACGAGCAATCATATTGTCGGGAATACGAATACCAACTGTTTTCTTTTTACTTTCAAATAATTTAGGAACGTTACTACTGCTATTTAGAATATATGTAAAAGGGCCAGGTAATGTCCTTTTCATTAGTTTATAGATAGGATTCGTTATTTGACGCGTAAAATCGGAAATATGACTTAAATCGTAACAAATAAAAGAAAAATTGGCTTTATCGATTTTAATCCCTTTAATTTGAGCAATCCGTTGAACTGCTTTATGTTGAAATATATCGCATCCAATGCCGTACATGGTGTCGGTTGGATAAATAATAATCCCGCCATCTCTTAAGCATTCAACAACCTGATGTATATGGCGAATATTTGGATTTTCAGGATAAATCTTAATTAACATACAAAATGTATTTTTAACATACAAAATTAATACTATTTTTTTATAGTATTCGTAATAAAAAAATAAATAAGAGGGGGGGAATCGTATTAATGATAAAGAAAAAGGAAAATAAAAAAGGGTAAGCCCCTTATATCGCACCGCTCAACCATTTACCCTTGCTTTCTTCCGAACCTGGGGGAGTTCAACAGGAGCTGGTCGTATAAGACTTACCCGCTGCAAAATTACAAAAAGAAATGATTTAACGTAATATTATTTAAGAAAATAATAATAAAAATTCTAAATTAGTATATTTGCATTAAATCGTAAATCGAAAAAATATGGAAACTACTCCCGAAATTAAAAAAAATAGCATTTTTCCGAATGCTTTGAACTATGGAATAATACTCGGAATTATTTCAATTATCTTCACAATTATTTTATACGTTTTAAATATAATGGATAACAAATATGCAGGTTTTGTTCCCTTAATTATTTTAATTGCTGTTTTGGTTGTTGGGATTTTAAATTATAGAAATAAAATTAATGGAGGTTTTATAACTTACGGTCAATCTTTAGGTACCGGGGTTTTAATTGGTTTAATTTCATCTGTTCTTGTTGCCTTATTTACCTTTATTTTATATCAATATATTGATCCTGATTTGATAGGCTCCCTTTTAAGCAAAACAGAAGAACAAATGTTAGAGAGAAATCCAAATTTGACCGATGAACAAATAGAAATGGCAGTGAACTATACCAAAAAATTTACAACCCCTTTATGGTTGACAATAAGTGCCTTTTTTTGGACAACCTTAGTGGCATTTATTGCTTCTTTAGTTATATCCATTTTTACACAAAAAAAAGATAAATCGTTCGAATCAAATTTTAGATAAAAAACTATGGATATTTCTGTTGTAATACCCCTTTTTTCCGAAGAAGAATCAATTCCGGAACTTTCGCAATGGATAGTGAAAGTAATGGATGTAAATAAGTTTAGCTATGAAGTTATTTTTGTCGATGATGGAAGTCGTGATAATTCCTGGAATATTATTGAACAATTATCGAAAGAAAATAATAATATAAAAGGTATAAAATTTAGAAGAAACTATGGAAAATCGGCCGCTTTAAATTGTGGATTTCAGGAAGCCCAAGGCGATGTAGTTATTACCATGGATTCCGATCTTCAAGACTCTCCAGATGAAATTCCTGAATTATTCAAAATGATTAAAGAGCAAGGGTTTCAGCTAGTTTCCGGATGGAAGAAAAAAAGATATGATCCGATTACCAAAACAATCCCTACAAAATTATTTAATGCTGCAGCTCGGAAAGCCAGTGGAATTAAATTACATGATTTTAATTGTGGTTTAAAAGCATATCGTAAAGATGTTGTTAAAACCATCGAAGTGTATGGTGAAATGCATCGATATATCCCTGTTATTGCTAAATGGGCAGGATTTACTAAAATTGGGGAGAAAGTAGTTCTTCATCAAAAACGGAAATATGGAAAATCTAAATTTGGCTTAAGTCGATTTATTAACGGATTTCTCGATCTTATGACCATTTCATTTATGGGTAAATTTGGGAAACGACCCATGCATTTATTTGGCTTATGGGGTACTTTCTTATTTTTAATAGGGTTTGGTATTGCAGCTTATTTGGCGTATGCTAAAATTGCTCTTGCAACCTATAAAATGACCGAAAGACCTTTATTCTATTTAGGAATGCTTTGTATGCTTATCGGATCTCAAATGTTTTTAACGGGGTTTTTAGCCGAAATGATTTCACGTAATTCAACAGAACGGAATCATTATGTAATTGAAAAAAAAATAACAAATTAATATGTTGTCAAAATTTATTAAAAATCGGTTTCTTTTGAATAGTATACTTCTTGTTCTAATATCATGTAATGGAAATAAAACAAGCGATAAGTTACCCCTCGCTGAAATAAATAGTATCTCCGATACCTTATCTAGTAAAACACAAGATGAACTATTAACAGAAAATGTTATTGGTATTTGGAATACGGTTGAAGAAGTAAGGGTTGAAACAATTATGTTTTCCGAAGATGGTATTTATAAAGGATACGACGGACAATCTTTTGAAGGAACATGGGAAATAAAAGATCAAAAAATTAATTTATCCTATAGCGGGGAATACGCTATTCGTATTACGAAAGATACCATGTATTTAGATTCAACTCGCTTTTTGCGACAATTACCGGAAATTACAGATAACTTATAAATACCTTGAATCTTCGGTTTAATAAAATATAACTGAAATAAGAAGAAAATAAACTCCTCAAACAATTGAAATCTACTAGAAAAATAATTATCATAGGCTCTGCTTATCCCTTTAGAGGAGGATTGGCTGCATATAATGAACGTTTAGCCCGTGAATATATTAAAAACGGGGATGATGTTGTTATTTATACATTTACGTTGCAATATCCGTCGTTTTTATTCCCCGGAAAATCGCAATATTCTGAAAGTCCCGCTCCTACCGATATTAAAATTATTAGAATTGTTAATTCAATAAATCCATTAAATTGGATAAAAGTGGGCAATCGAATTAAAAAGCAAAAACCAGATTTGGTAATTATTAAATTTTGGATTCCTTTTATGGCGCCATGCTTTGGGACTATTGCGAGAAGAATTAAAAAAAATAATTTTACTAAAATTATATCGATTGTTGACAATATTATTCCTCATGAAAAAAGAGTAGGCGATCGTATTTTAGCTTCCTATTTTGTTCAAGCAGTTCATGGCTTTGTGGCTATGTCGAAGTCGGTTATGGAAGATATAAAATTGTTTAATAAAACAAAACCTGTTTTATTTTGCCCTCACCCGTTATACGACCATTTCGGGGAAATTATCCCGAAAGAAAAGGCAATATGTAATCTAAAATTAGATACGAATTATAAATATATTTTATTCTTTGGATTTATAAGAGACTACAAAGGGCTTGACCTTTTGCTAAAATCCTTTGCAAAATTGAGTATTAAAAATAAATCAATTAAATTAATTGTTGCAGGTGAATTTTATACAGATTCAAAACCCTATTTTGATTTAATAAAAATAAATCAACTCGACGAATTTGTAATTATGCATAATAATTTTATTCCCGATGAAAAAGTAGCTGATTATTTTTGTGCTTCTGATATTGTTGTTCAGCCATATAAGAATGCCACCCAAAGTGGAGTTACTCAAATTGCCTATCATTTTAATAAACCCATGATTGTTACCGATGTAGGAGGTCTTGCTGAAATAATCCCCGACGGTAAAGTGGGTTATGTTGTAAAACCTGATAGTGAAAAATTAGCAGAAGTAATTTTTAAATTCTTTGATTTAAATAAGGAAAAAGAATTTATGGAAGCAGCTTCTGTTGAAAAAGAAAAATATTCTTGGACCAATTTGATTAAAACAATTGAAAAAATTTGATAAACGATGAAAATAATTTTTTTATTTCTTGCATTATGTGTTTATACTTCTGTTATTAGTCAGAATAACACAATTGAAAGTAAAATTTCAAATAATAATTCTCTCCGAGTTAATCTTCCAAATCCTTTGTTAAAAGGGAGTATGACATTAGAGGAGGCTCTTTTAAAAAGAAGATCGGTAAGGGAATATCAAGAGGTTCCATTAATGTTAAAAGAGGTATCTCAAATTTTATGGTCAGCATATGGTATTACAGATACTGTAAAACGAAAGGGCGTTGATTTAAAAACGGCACCTTCGGCGATGGCTTTATATCCATTATCTATTTATGTTGTTGTTGGTAATGTAAGCGATTTGCTTTCTGGAATATATTGTTATTATCCCAAAGGACATTATCTCCTTCAATTAAAATCGGGAGATTATAGAAATGAATTAAGCGCGGCTTCAAATAATCAGAATATGATTAAGAATGCGTCTTTTGTGCTAGTATATTCTTATGATACACTTAAATTAAATAGTAAATTTGGGAAAGAAGCCGCAATTAAATTGTCTAGTATGGATTTAGGTCATTCAGCTGAAAATGTATATTTGCAAGCAACCGCATTAGGACTAGGAACCTGTGCAATAGGAGGCTTAAAACCGGCTAGCGTTTCTGAATTAATCAGTATGCCGGTAAATGAAAAACCAATTTATATTATGCCCGTTGGTAAATTGAAAGATGAATAAATTAAGATAAAAAAAGTATTATTTAAGAAAATTGATATTATGCTGATTCGAAGTAAAGCCCCATTAAGACTCGGACTTGCCGGAGGTGGTACCGATGTTGCCCCTTATTCCGATTTGTTTGGGGGCGCCGTTTTAAATGCAACTATCAGCATGTATGCCTATGCATATATAAAACCCCGTAACGACGGGAAAATTGTATTAAAAGCAGTCGATAAAAATATGGAACTAGTTTATAAATCGGATTTAAAATTAAAAATCGATGATAAGCTAGCACTTCATAAAGGTGCTTATAATCGGATTGTTCGGGATTTTTGTAAAACCCCGCTATCATTCGAATTAACAACTTTTGTGGATGCTCCTGCAGGTTCCGGACTTGGAACATCATCTACATTAATGGTAGCTATAATAGGTGCTTTCTCAGAATGGTTAAAATTACCTTTAGGGGAATATGATATTGCTCATTTGGCATATGAAATTGAGCGAATTGATATGAAAATGGCTGGAGGAAAGCAGGATCAATATTCTGCTACATTTGGAGGGGTTAATTTTATGGAATTTTTTAAAGATGACAAAGTTATTGTAAATCCCTTACGAATTAAAGCACAATATTTATCGGAATTATCGAATAACCTGGTTTTATACTATACCGAAACAAGCCGCTTATCGTCTGTAATTATAGAAAACCAGCAAAAGAATGTAAGAGAAAAAAATAAAAAATCGTTAGAAGCCATGCATAAAATGAAAGAGCAGGCAGTGATGATGAAAGAATGTTTGTTGAAAGGAAATATAGATGGAATAGGGGAAATACTTAATTTCGGATGGAAATATAAAAAACAAATGGCAGACGGTGTTACCAATAAGTTAATTGATGATATTTATAATACGGCTATTAAATACGGTGCAACAGGAGGTAAAATTTCTGGTGCCGGAGGGGGTGGTTTTATTTTCTTTTATTGCCCTGCTAATCGAAGATTTGATGTAATAGATGCGTTGAAAAAGTTCGGAGGACAAGCAAAACGATATGATTTTACAACAAACGGACTACTTACTTGGACTTCATAAAATATTGCTTTTATTATTTTCTTCACCGTTTCCTTTTTTTTCAATAAAACGAGTTTTTACATAAATATAAATACCTATTTTTACACTAAATACTTGGATAATATAAATAATATGACAGAAAATATGCAGTTAAATCCGGATTATTTATTTGAAATAAGTTGGGAAGTTTGTAATAAAGTAGGTGGTATCTATACCGTTATTTCAACCAAAGCAAACATTCTTACAGAAAAATTTCAAAATAATTATATTTTTATTGGCCCTGATGTTTGGAAAGAAACGAGAGAGAACCCCGAATTTATTGAAGATAAATTATTATACCGCTCCTGGAGAGAAGAAGCCGAAAGTGAAGGCTTGCATTTAAGAATAGGAAGATGGAAAATACCTGGAAATCCAATTGCTGTTTTAGTCGATTTTACGAATTATTTTGAAATAAAAGATAAAATATTTGCAGAATTCTGGGAACATTATAAACTAGATTCTATTGCGGGTCAGTGGGATTATATTGAACCGGTTATGTTCGGATATGCTGCTGCAAAAGTAATTGAAAGTTTTTACCAATTTAATATTTCTGCCAAAGATAAAATAATTGCTCATTTCCATGAATGGATGACCGGATCGGGTATCCTATATTTAAAAAAAGCAGTCCCTCAGGTTGGAACCTTGTTTACAACCCACGCTACTGCTATTGCAAGATCTATTGCTGCAAATGGAATGCCCCTATATAAGGATATGGAGAATTTTAATGCAGACACCATTGCTCATAATTTCAACATTGTTTCAAAACAATCTCTCGAAAAACTTTCGGCTATCAATGCTGATTCATTTACTACTGTTAGCGAAATTACGGCAAAAGAATGTGAGCATTTTTTAGATAAAAAAGTTGATTTAGTTACTCCAAACGGCTTCGAAGATTCATTTATTCCTAAAAATGAAATTTTTCATAAAAAAAGAAAAGAAGCACGAAATAAATTAATAAATGTTGCAGAAGCGATATTAAATCAAAAGGTAGCAGAAGACACGATTTTTATTTGCACGAGTGGTCGGTATGAGTTTAAAAATAAAGGAATCGATATTTTTATTGATGCATTAGGAAAGCTTAATAAAAAAGGGGATACAAGTAAACAAATCCTTGCATTTATCTTAGTTCCGGCTAATCATGCCGGACCCCATAAAGATATTGTAGAACGCTTGAATAAGCCGAATTTTGATACCCCGATATCGAACGAATATGTTACACATTATCTGCATGAAGCCGAATCGGACCCGTGTTTATGTAAAATTAAAGAGAATGCGTTAACGAATGCCCCCGGAAATAAAGTAAAAATAATTTTTGTACCCTCTTATTTAAACGGAAACGACGGCGTTTTTAACGATTCATATTATGATTTACTTATCGGTTTCGATATTTCTATTTTCCCATCTTATTACGAACCTTGGGGTTATACCCCTATGGAAAGCGCTGCCTTTTTTATTCCCACTATTACAACTTCATTAACCGGATTTGGGAAATGGGTCGCTTCTAAATTTTCAAACGAGAATAATGCCATCGCTGTTATTGAAAGAACCGATGATAACAATTCTCAAGTAGTAGATTTAATCGTTGAAAAATTAATTTATTATATAAATTTAAATGAACTCGATAAAAAAAATATCAACGAAGAAGCTAATAAAATAGCTTCAACCGGACTTTGGGTTAATTTTATTGAAAATTATTATGTCGCTTACCATATCGCTTTAAAGAAAGTATTAGAAAGAGCTGATTTATATAAAAATAAAGTCATTCCCGATCAAGTACTACCCTATAAAACCTTATCTCAAAATAAACAAATTTGGAGAAAAGTCTTAGTTAAGTCCGATTTCCCCGAAGGATTAAGCGATTTGGTTCGATTGTCGAAAAATATGTGGTGGTCATGGAATTATGATGCACAAGAACTATTTGAAATGATTGATCCGATTCTTTGGGCTAAATGGAATTATAACCCTGTTTCGTTATTGCAGGACTTATCCTATGAACAACTCTTAGCATTAGAGAAAAACACTGATTTTATGAAACGCTTATCGGATGTTTATGCTCGGTTTTCTAGCTATATGCAAAAAGGATGCGAGAAACCAAAAGAACAGCTTGCGTACTTTAGTATGGAATACGGACTTCACGATTCTATAAAAATATTTTCTGGTGGATTAGGTGTACTCGCAGGTGATTATTTAAAACAAGCAAGTGATTCTAATATTAATATGGTGGGTGTTGGTTTATTATATAGAAACGGCTATTTTACACAGAATTTATCACCAACTGGAGATCAAATGGAGTTGCACTTAGCACAGAAGTTTTCTCACTTACCTATTCATCCAGTTCGTATTATTGATAACGAAAGTGGAATAGAAAAAGAATGGCTTAAAATAAAAATAGCATTACCCGGAAGAACATTATTTGCTAAAGTATGGCTGGTTCAAGTTGGGAGAACTCCATTGTATTTGCTAGATACAGATATTGATGAAAATTCACCGCAAGATAGATCCATTACATTTCAATTATATGGAGGAGATAATGAAAATAGATTAAAACAAGAACTCTTACTTGGTATAGGTGGAATACGCTTACTCGATGCGTTAAATCATCATCCTACAATTTATCATTGCAATGAAGGCCATGCTGCTTTTATTGGATTAGAAAGAATGAGAATATTAGTTCAAGAAGAATTTTTTACATTCCCTGATGCCATGGAACTGGTGCGTGCGTCTACTTTGTTTACAACACATACTCCTGTTCCTGCAGGTCATGATTCATTTAGCGAAGATCTTTTAAGAAAATATATTCCTCATTATGCCGGTCGTTTAAATATTGATTGGAATACCTTTATGAACCTTGGTAGAGCGAAAGAAAACGACCCCAACGAAAAGTTTTCGATGAGTGTTTTAGCAGTTAAATTATCACAAGAAGTAAATGGCGTTAGTCGAATACATGGTAAGGTTTCTCGTGAAATGTTTTCAGAATTATTTTCTGGGTTTTACCCCGAAGAACTGCATATAGGTTATGTAACCAACGGAGTTCACTATGCCACATGGACTGCTAAAAGATGGCAAGAACTTTATAAAAAGGAATTTGGAGAAGCATTTTTATCGGATTTGTCAAATAAAGAATATTGGTCTAACATATTTAATGTTCCTGATCAAGAAATATGGAATATTAGACAAGCTCAAAGAAAGGACTTAATCGTTTTTTTAAGAAAACGTTTAATGGAAAACCTTGCAAAACGCCAGGAAAACCCTAAAAATAGCATTGATATGATAGAAGCACTTAATGAAGATGCTTTAACAATAGGGTTTGCAAGACGATTTGCCACTTATAAACGCGCTTACCTTTTATTTAAAAACCTCGATAAGTTAGCTCAAATTGT
>ERZ1645192.1388-NODE-1388-length-20192-cov-8.090828_pt1 | contig 20192 bp, 13 predicted proteins | sample MGYA00575354_ERZ1645192 | MGnify/ENA primary metagenome ERZ1645192 (study PRJEB40844, sample SAMN11349763) | freshwater sediment metagenome | isolation source: river sediment | host: Sediment | place: India: Faizupur Khadar , New Delhi | collected 2017-02-21 ... | reverse complement strand
CTCCCGGGCGAGCTGTTCGGCCTGGACGCGGTGGGCTCCGGGCGGCATCGCTGCGAGGCGATCGCGCTGGAGGATGCCAAGGTCTGCGAGTTGCCCTTCAGCAGCCTCGCCACCGTCGCGGCCCAGCTGCCCAGCCTGCAGCGCCAGCTGCTGCGGGTCATGGGCCAGAGTTCCGACCGCGACCACGACCTGGTCGACGTGCTGTCGCGGCGCCAGGCCAGCGAGCGCATCGCCCTGTTCCTGCTGGGGCTGCGCGACCGCTACCGCCGCATCGGCCAGTCGGGCGAGGACGTGCACCTGCCGATGAGCCGCGAGGAGATCGGGCGCCACCTGGGGCTGGCGCTGGAGACGGTCAGCCGCGGCTTCAGCCGGCTGCACGAGGATGGCGTGATCGACGTCCGCGGGCGCCACGTCCGCGTCCTCGACGAAGCCGCCCTGCGCACCGCCGCCAGGGGCTGCGAAGAGGACGCGCACAAGGCCTCGCGGGCGCGCCCGCGCGCCTGAGCCGCTGCGGCCCGGGTTTGCCGCCGTTTGCGCAACGACGATGATGGTCGACCTCGACACCCTGCGCGGGCTCGCGGTGGCGGTCGGTATCGGCCTGCTGGTCGGCGTAGAGCGCGAGCGTCGTCGCGCCGAGGACGGGCATGGGGTGGCCGGCGTGCGCACCTTCGCGCTGATCGCGCTCGCCGGTGCGCTGGCGGAGCACGTAGGCGGGATCGGCATCGCGCTGGCCGGCGGGTTCGTGGCCCTCGCGGCGCTGGCGGCCTATCGCGGCAGCCGTGACGCGGATCCGGGCCTGACCACCGAAGTGGCGATGCTGGTGGTGTTCCTGCTCGGCGTGCTGGCCATGCGCGAGCTGGCCCTCGCGGCCGGGCTGGGCGTCGGCGTGGCCCTGCTGCTGGCGGCGAAGTCGCGGGTCCATCGCTTCGTGCAGCGGGTGCTGACCGACCAGGAACTGCACGACGCCTTGTTGCTCGCGGCCGCCGCGGCGATCGTGCTGCCGCTGTTGCCCGACCGCAGCCTGGATCCTTGGCAGGTCCTCAACCTGCGCAAGCTGTGGCTGCTGGCGGTGCTGGTGATGGCGATCAATGCCGCCGGCCATGTCGCGCTGCGCGCGTTCGGACCGCGTGCCGGGCTGTTGCTGGCCGGGCTGGCGGGGGGCTTCGTGTCCAGCACGGCGACGATCGGCGGGATGGGCGCGCGCGCGCGGCGCCTGCCGGCGCTGGCCACCGCCAGCGCGAGCGGGGCCATCGCCTCGAACGTGAGCACCATCGTGCAGATCGGGATCGTGGTCGCCGCGCTGGCGCCCGGCCTGTTGGTGCCCCTGGCTTGGCCGCTGCTGTCGGCCGGGGCGGTGGTGCTGGCGTTCGCCGGCGTGGCGGCCTGGACCTCGCGCGGCGCGGATGGCCACGATGGCGTGCTGGAAGGGCGCGCCTTCGAGCCCCGCCAGGTCTTGCTGTTCGTCGCGGTCGTGGCGGCGGTGCTGGTCGGTTCGGCGGCGATGCTCGCCTGGCTGGGCCCGGCTGCGTTGGAGGCGACGCTGGCGGTCTCGGGCCTGGCCGACGTGCACGCGGCCACCGCATCCGCCGCGCAACTGGCCGCGACCGGGCGCATCGCACCGGCGCAGGCGGTGCAGGGCATCGTGCTGGCGCTGGCCACCAATTCCGCGATGAAGCTGGGCGTGGCCTGGGCCACCGGCGGGCGCGGCTTCGCGCTGCGCCTGCTGCCGGGGATCCTGGCGATGGTGCTGGTGTTCGCGGGCGTGGCCTGGGCCGTGCCCTAGGCGGGCCGCAACGCCTCGATCCGCTGCTCGAGGTGGCGGAAGTACAGCGCGATGTAGCTGATGCCGTTGTGGCGGTCGATCAGCCACGGATTCATCAGGGTGTGGCGGAGGATCACGAGGTGGTCCTCGGCATCGACCTCGGTGGCCGGGTCCAGCCCGAGGGCGTCCAGGATGCGACGCATGCCGGCCTCGCCCAGCGCCTGCGGCCGCAAGGTGGTGGCCGACCCGAAGAAGCTGCGGTCCTGCAGCGGGGCGCGCGGGTCCACCCGCAGCTCGTCGTGCAGCCGGCGGACGAAGCCGTTTGCCACCGCGATGTCGCGGTTGCCGACCGGGTTGAAGGCCACGCAGACCAGGTTGCTGTCGGGCGGGAACGGCACCTCCACCCGCACCCGGTCGCGCACGCGCGCGGCGAACGCCAGCGCTTCCGCGTGGAAGGCCTCGGCGGCGCGCACCGTCTGCGCCGGCAACTGGCCGAAGTGCGCATGGTCGAGCGGCAGCACCTTGTGGGTGACATAGACCGCGGCGACGTTCGCGCCCGGCTTGGACCCTTCCGGGATGAACTGCCCGAGGTTGCGGTAGCGCGCGCGGTAGCCGCGCGGCGCATGGTCGTGGAAGACGTAGTCCGCGGATTCCGCGAGCAGTGCCATCGCGCGATGGTCGCGGCACAAGAAGGCGCCCGCGCCGTAGGGCAGGTAACCGAGCTTGTGCGGATCGATGGTGATCGAGTCGCTCGCGGCCAGTGCCTCGACGGCCGCATGCACGTGCGGGCGCGGGAAGCGGGCGAAGCCTTCGGCCACGGCCTCGCGCGGGCGCAGGCTGCCGTCGGGTTCGCGGAACAGGGTCGCGAGGTAGCCGCCCCAGGCGGCATCGACATGCACCGAGAACCCCAGGCCGCGCGGCAGCCACGCGTCGCGCGCGGCGACCAGGGCGTCGATCGGGTCGACCGTGCCGTACTCGGTGGTGCCGAACACGCCCACCGTGGCCAGCACCGGCTGGCGCAAGCGCAGGCAAGCCTCGAGGGTCTCCTGCAGCGCCGCCGGATCCAGCCGCATGTCGCACTCCGGCATCAGCCGCAGTTGCGCGCGACCCAGCCCGAGCAGCTTCATCCCCTTCGACCACGAGTAGTGCGCGGTGATCGGCGCGAGCACCCACGGCACCCGCAGGTCGGGATGCGCGGCGAAGAAATCGACCAGGCCGCGGCGCTCGATGCGTTCCGCCTCGACCTTCGCCTTCCACGCGCGGTGCGCGCCGGCGGGCTGCGCCGCCAGCCAGTCCTTCCAGCGCACGACCAGCGCGGTCGCCGCCGACGGTCCGAGGTTGAATGCCGTCCAGTCGTCGTCCGGCAGGTCGAGATCGGGCACGCCGGCGGCAAGTAGCGCGACCGGGAAGGCCTTCAGCGCCAGCGCCAGCCGCAGCGCCTGGTAGTTGGCCAGGGTGCCGCCGGAGGTGAGGTGGCCGAACGCACACGGGTCGCGGTCGGGATCGTGCGGATAGCCGACCATCCGCGCCAGTTGCAGGCCGACTTCGACCTCGAGGTCGACGGTTACCGGCGCCGCGTCCTCGCTGACGTTGTTGGGGTTGTAGGGCAGGGTCAGGATCTGCGCGGCCAGGCCGGGCAACAGCAGGTCCGAGGCCATGTGCCCGATGTAGCGCGGGCTGTGGAACGGCACCGATTTCTTCAGCGCGGCCGACAGCTGGTGCAGCTCGCGGCGCATGCGCGCCTCGAACGCGCGGTAGCCGGGGTCGAACGCGGCGTCGGTGGGGATCGCCGGCGGATCCTCGGGGTGGAAGTTGCGCCGCCAGTAGACGTGGTCGCGCAGGAACTCGACGACCAGCTTCTCCAGCAGGCCGTCGTTCTCGGCGTAGGGGCCGAGGAAGCAGGCGTCGAGCATGCCGGGGGTGGCGGGCGTCGGATCCATGGCGGTGGCCGCTAGTCGGGACGCGGCAGTCTGGCGACTGCCGCATGGTCCCGCCTTGATCGAAGTCAGGGCCGCGCGGCAGACCCCGCCGGCGTCGCCGGCGGGCTCGACAGGCCCATCAGTACACGTCGCCCACGGTGTTGTGCACGTTGAACTTGCCGGTGGGGGTGATGGTCCGCTTGTCGTCGATCACCGCCTTCAGCATGCGGGTCTTGTCGTCCACCACCACGATCGCCGAGCGCTGGTTCTTGCCGTTCCACACCGAGAACCAGACCTCGTCGCCCGCGGCGTTGTACTCGGGTTGCACCACGCGCTTGGGGCCTTCGCCGAGGTTCGCCCATTCGGCGATCGGCAGCACCTTGTAGCCCGCCGCGAGGTTGCCGATGTCGAACACCGCGATCGACTGGCTGGCCTTCGGATCGGGGTTGAGCGGGGTGTCCACCCACAGGTTGCGCGACTTCGGATGGGTCTTGATGAACAGCGAGCCGCCGCCCTGGCCCTTGATGACCTCGCAGACCTTCCAGGCGTGCTTCGGATGCTTGGCGGGGTCGGTGCCGATCAAGGTGATCTTGTCGTTGCCCAGCGCCGAGGTGCCCCACACCGGGCCGCAGGTCGGGTGCACGAAGTTGGCGCCGCGCCCCGGATGCGGGATCTTGTCCACGTCGACCAGCGCCGCCAGCTTCTGCGTGCGCGAATCCACCACCGCGATCTTGTCGCTCTGGTTGGCGGCGGTGAGGAAGTAGCGCCGGGTGGCGTCCCAGCCACCATCGTGCAGGAAGCGGGCGGCGCCGATGGTGGTGATCTTGAGGTTGCCGATGTCCTCGTAGTTCACCAGCTGGATCTGCCCGGTCTCCTTGATGTTGACGATGAACTCGGGGTGCTCGTGCGAAGCCACGATCGCGGCGACGCGCGGTTCCGGGTGGTACTCCTGGGTGTCCACGGTCATGCCGCGGGTGGCGACGATCTTCAGCGGGTCCAGGGTCTCGCCGTCCATGATCACGTACTGCGGCGGCCAGTAGGCGCCGGCGATCGCGTACCTGTCCTCGTAGCCCTTGTACTTGGAGGTCTCGACCGAGCGCGCCTCCAGGCCGATCTTGATTTCCGCCACCTTGTCGGGGACCGGCATCCACAGGTCGATCAGGTCGATGCGCGCGTCTCGGCCGATGGTGTAGAGGTAGCGCCCCGAGTGCGAGGTGCGCGAGATGTGCACCGCGTAGCCGGTCTTGACGATGTTGATGATCTTCTTGGTGTCGCCGTCGACCAGTGCGACCTCGCCGCTGTCGCGCAGGGTGATCGCGAAGATGTTGTCGGTGTTGATCGCGTTCATCTTCCTCTTCGGCCGCTTCTCCACCGGCACGAAGACCTGCATGCTCTCCCTCATCTCCTTCATGCCCCATTCCGGGGGCGCTGGCGGGTCGTGCTGGAGGAAGCGCGCCATCATGTCGATCTCGCCCGCCGTGAGTTCGCCCGACGTGCCCCAGTTGGGCATGCCCGCCGGCGAGCCGAAGTTGATCAGTGCCTTGAGGTAGTCGGTGCCCTTGGCGCGGGTGATGTCGGGTGTCAGCGGCTTGCCGGTCGCGCCCTTGCGCAGCACGCCGTGGCAGCCCGCGCAACGCTCGAAGAAGATTTGCGCGGAACGCTTGCGTTCATCGTCGGTCAGTGGGGGCAGGCCGCCTGCCGCCGATGCCTGGGTGTCGGCCACGGTGACCGTGCTAGGCGCCCCCTGGTACTTCGCTTCCGGCGTGCTGGTGCCCGCCTTGGCGGCGTCCTGGGTCTTGCCGCCGCGCGCCGCGGCGACCTGGTCGGCGCTGATGCTGCCACCGGCGTTGCCCCACGCGTTCAGCGCATAGGTCAGGGTGTCGGCGATCTCGCTGTCCTTGAGGTGCGCGAACGAAGGCATCACGCCGTCGTAGTCGGCGCCGTTGACGGTCACCTTGCCGGAGAAACCATGCAGCACGATGCCGACCAGCTTGTCGGTCGGCAGGCTGCGCATGTAGTCGGAGTCGGCCAGGGGCGGGAAGGCGCCCGGCAGGCCCTTGCCGGTGGGCTGGTGGCAGGCCGCGCAGTTGGCCAGGTAGCTGGCCTCGCCGGCTTCCATGCGGCCCTTGGGCGGACGTTCGTTGGTGATCTGGCCGGCGGCGTAGGCGGACATCCCGCCGAACAGCGCCAGCACCAGGCCGGTGAGTGCGTAGTTGCGTTTCATGCTGGTTGACTCCCCGCGATCGAAGGCGTGCTTCGGAATGGTTGGCCAGCGGCCATGCAGGGATTCTCGATCCGCGATGCGCCGCATGCGGATGACCTAGGTCAAGCGCCACGCGAATCGCCGCCGTGGGCGGCACCATCGCGGATGGGCGGCGCCTAGACTGGCTTCGCCGCCTCCATGCGCAACCTGCGATGCCCAAGTCCGCACTGATTCCCGCTGTCCATCCGCTCGTGCTCGCCATGGCCTGCGCATTGCCCGGGACCGCGCTGGCCCAGCAAGGCCCGGATGGCCGCGCTGCGGCACCATACGACCTGGATCGCGTGGTGGTGGTGGCGAGCAAGGTGGCGGAACCGCTGCGCCAGGTGGCCGCCACGGTGGATGTGGTCGATCGTGCCGAGATCGAGCGCCGCCAGGTGCAGGACCTGCCCCAACTGGTGCGCTACCAGCCCGGGGTGGACGTTCCCGTCGATGCCGCGCGCTTCGGCCCGCAGGGGCTGTCGATCCGTGGCCTCGACGGCAACCGGGTCGGCATGGAGGTCGATGGCGTGCCGGTCGCCGATGCGTTCTCGGTCGGGCAGTTCGCCGCGGCGGGGCGCGACCTGCTCGAGGTCGATGCCGTGCAGCGCGTCGAGATCCTGCGCGGGCCGGCATCCACCCTGTATGGCAGCGATGCGCTGGCCGGCGTGGTGGTGTTCCGCACCCGCGATCCGCAGGACCTGCTGGATCGCGTGGACGCGAGCCGTTACGTCGGCGGACGGGTTGGCTGGAGTAGCCTGGACAACGGTCGCCTGGCCTCGGTGGCGGTCGCCGGCGGGGCGCGCTTGCAGGGCCTGCTGCAAGTCTCGAGGCGCGAGGGCAACGAGGCCGGCAACATGTCGACCCGCATGCCCGCCAATCCCGCCGCTTACCGGCGCGACGGCATCCTGGCGAAGGTGGTGCTGGACGAGGCCGCGGCGGCCCGCTGGACGGCGACCTTCGACCATGCGAGCGGGGAGGTTCGGACCGACGTGCGCTCCTTGCGCTTCGGACCCGGGCGCTTCAACACCACCACGTCCTTGCTGGGCGATGACCGCTTCCGCCGCGACCGGCTCAGCCTGCAGGGCGATTGGGGTGCCGGCGGGTGGCTGGACGCCTCGCAACTGCTGCTCTACGCGCAGCGCAACCACATCCGCCAGGACACCGCGCAGGAGCGCCTCGCCGATCGCACCACGCGCTTCCCTTCCTTGCGCGAGCGCCGTTTCGAACTGGACCAGGACGGCAGCGGCATCGAGTGGATGGGGCAGGTGCGGCGGGATGGCGGGCGCCTGCGCCACTGGCACGTGTTCGGCATCGAATATGCGGTGCAACGCTACAGCGGTCTCCGCGACGGCCGCGAAACCAACCTCGCCACTGGCGCGACCAGCAACGTGGTGCTCGGCGAGCGATTCCCGGTGCGTGATTTCCCCACCAGCCGCAGCCGCACGCTCGGCCTGTTCTGGCAGGACGAGATCGGGATCGGCGATGCCTTCGCCGTGGTCCCGGGCGTGCGCTGGGAACGCTATCGGCTGGATGCCGAAGCCGACGCGCTGTTCCGCGAGGACTACCCGACGGTGCAGGTCCACGACCTCGCGCACGCGGCGTGGACGCCGAAGCTGGGGCTGCGCTGGACGCCGGGCGCGCATGCGACCTGGTTCCTGCAATACGCGCGCGGATTCCGCGCACCGCCGTTCGGCGACGTCAACATCGGCTTGTCGTTGCAATTGCTCAATTACGAGGTCCGACCGAACCCTGGCCTGAAGCCGGAGACCAGCCAGGGCCTGGAGACGGGCTGGCGCTGGCAGGGCGAACGCCTGCAAGCAAGCGTCTCGGCCTATCGCAACGACTACCGGGACCTGATCGAATCGCGCGCGAACCTGGGCGTGGATCCCGCCAGCGGCGCCCTGGTGTTCCAGTCGGTGAACCGCGCGCGCGCCAGCATCCGCGGCATCGAGGCGCAGCTGGACTGGGTGCCCGACATCCGCGGAGAATGGCGCATCAGCGCTTCGGCGGCATGGGCGCGCGGGCGCGATGAGGCGCGCGACCGCCCGTTGAATTCGGTGGCGCCGGGCAAACTGGTGCTGGGCGCATCCTGGGAGCCCGCCTCGGATCGCGTCGGGCTCGAAGTGATGGCGACGGTGGTCGCGCGGCAAGGCGCGCTGGATGAGTCCGCCAGTCCCTTGTTCCATGCGCCGGGCCATGCGGTGCTGGATGCGTATGCCTGGTGGCGACTCGCGCCGGGCCTGCGCCTGCAGCTGGCGGCGCGCAACCTGGCCGATCGCCGCTACTGGGATTGGAACGCGGCGCGCAATGTCAATCCCGCCGATGCCAGCCCGCCGCTGGACTTCTACACCCGTCCCGGCCGCAGTGTCGCGGCCACCCTGGTGTTCGACTGGTGACCGTCGGCGTGGCCGGCCTTCAGCCCATCCAGCCCGCGAGCCAGCCCAGCGGATGGTGGCTGCGGGCGATGCCGTAGATGCATCCATAGGCGGTGAGCGCGGCAAGGTAGAAGCCGGTGCGCTGGCGCGGCGGGCGCGTCGGGCGCATGGCCAGGATGCCGAGCCCGACGTAGCCCACCAGCAACAGCAGTTTCGCAGCCAGCCAGCCGTTGGCGAACATCCCCGCCGGCAGCATCGAGAACAGCATGGTGGCCGCCGTCAGCAGCACGCTGTCGATGCCGTAGCTGAGGTAGCGCGCCAGCCAGTACCGTGGCCAGCGTGCGCCGGCCAGCGCGGCGCCGCCACGCAAGGCGAACAGCGCACCGCTGCACAGCGCGGCATGCACGTGCACCGACTTGATCTCGGGGTAGTAGGCCAGCAGTGCGCTCATCGGTTCACCCGGGGCGGCCGTCCACGCGTGGCCGCAGGTAGATCGCCGTCGAGCGCAACACCCAGGGCAGGAATGCCAGCAGCCAGCCTGCCGCCGCCACGGCGTTCCAGGCCAATGCATCCGCGACGACTTCCGAACCGATCCGCACCACGGCGACCAGTTGCAGCGCCGCGAACGCGAACCAGCCCACGGCGGGCATCGCCAAGGGTTGGCCGGAGTGGCCCTGGGTGACCCGGGTCACCATCGCCACCAACAAACTGCCGAAGAATCCGATGTAGAGGGCGTGCGCCGGGCCCCGGCCGAGCAGGAACTCGCCGGTGATCCCGTACAGCACGCTTTGCGTGGCATACAGCGCGAACGCGGCCGGCAGCCAGGCGAACCCGGCGAACAGCACCCAGAGCAGGCCGGGCGCCTGGTTGCGTGGCCACCAGCGCCACAGGACCCAGGCGCTGCCGACCGCCAGGGTGGCGTCGACCGGCCAGAGCCAGGCGTATGCGTGGGCCAACTCCAGGCCGAGGTGGCCCAGCAGCAGGAACCATGCCGCGCCGAGCAGCCACAGCGGGCGCCAGGGTCGGTAGCCGGCCACGACATTGCCGGCGAAGAACGGGAACATGCGATGCGCCACCGTGAGGTAAATCGGCAGCAGCAGGCCGAAGCTGCCGAGCTTGATCGCGATGAACACCGGCCACGGGCCGGCGTCGAACAGCGAAGCCAGCATGCACAGCAGGCCGGCGAGGCCAAGCGCCATCGCCGCGAATGCGGACCATGCATGCCAGGTCGGCCCACGGTGGGCACGACGTTCCGCCAGCAGCAGGCGGAGCAGTTGCACGAGGCCGTAGCCCCAGCCCGCGGTACTCATGAGCACGCCGACGAAGACCATCGCCGGCTGCCCGAGCAGCATCCCGCCCAGCACCGCCAACTGGCCGCCGAACAGGCCAGCGCCGACCGGCACGTAGTGCCAGCGCGACAATTCCGGCAGGCCCATCCAGCGTGGGAACACGGTGAGCAGGAAGCCGAAGATGAAGGGCGGCAGCAGTTGGTACTGCATGACGAAGGCATGCATCCAGCCGGCCCACGGGCCGTCCGTCGGCAGCCCGATGGCATGCCAGCGCGCATCCACCAGCCACAGCAGCCACCATCCCATCGCCAGCAGCACGTTGCACGCACCGATGGAGAACAGCAACCGATGAGGGGTGGCGGCCAGCATGGCCGGCGACAGCGGAGGGCGCGCAGGGTGCGCTTGCGGGGGAGCCATGCGCGCAGTCTGCGTCGCGTGGCCATGGCCTGTCGTTGACGCAGGTCACCTGGGTGCCGGACGCGCAGCGGGCGGCCATTGGCCGCCCGCGTTCGTCTTGCATGCGCCTGGCCCGGGTCAGGGGGCGCGATCCTGCGCATCGGCGGCGTGCGCCGGGTCGGGCCTGGCCCCGATCCACTGGCGCAGCACGAACACCGCCAGCAGCAGCGCACCGGCGCTGAAGATCAGGTCGCCCGGCATGCGCATCCACACCAGCACGTCGAAGATCGGCTTGCCCATGAATTCGGCACTGCGCGCATACGCATAGCCATGCTCCAGCGCAGCCTGGAGCTGCAGCGTGCCCATCGGCAACAGGGTCAGCAGCGCCATCAACGCCAGGCCGATGTTGAGCGACCAGAAGGCCCCGCGCAGCAGGCCCGGTTGCCACCAGCTCGCCGGCTTCAACCCGCGCAGGCAGAACAGCATGAGGCCGATGCCTAGCATGCCGTAGACCCCGAACAAGGCGGTGTGTCCGTGCAACGGCGTCAGGTTCAGGCCCTGCATGTAGTACAGCGCGATCGGCGTGTTGATCAGGAACCCGAAGAGCCCAGCACCCACCAGGTTCCAGAAGCTGACCGCGAGGAAGAACATGATCGGCCACTTGTAGCGTGCCATCCACGGCGTGGCCCGGCTGTGGCTCCAGGTGTCGTACGCCTCGAGGCCGATGATCGCGAGCGGCACCACTTCGAGCGCGGAGAAGGTGGCGCCGAAGGCGACGCCGGCGGTGGTCGTGCCGACGAAGTACAGGTGGTGGAACATCCCCAGCACGCCGCCGAACAGGTAGATGATGGTGGCGAACAGCACGTTGTTGGTCGCCGTCGCGCCGCGGACCAGGCCCAGCTTCACGAACAGGAAGCTGATCACCGCCACCGCGAAGACCTCGAAGAAGCCCTCGACCCACAGGTGCACGACCCACCAGCGCCAGTACTCGACCACCGAGATGTGGCTGCCTTCGCCCCACATCAGGCCCGCGCCGTAGAACAGGCCGATCGCCACCGTGGACAGGAACAGCAGGCCGACGATCGAGCTCATTTCGTCCCGGCGCTTGAGCGCGGGCCACAGCGCGCGACCCACCAGCACCAGCCAGAGCAAGAGGCCCACGAACAGGAAGGCCTGCCAGAAGCGCCCGATGTCCACGTACTCCCAGCCCTGGTGGCCGAACCAGAAGTTGTTCGCCAACCCGAGCTTCTGCATCACCGCGAACCATTGCCCGGCGAACGCGCCGACCACGATCACCAGCAGGCAGGCGAACAGGAAGTTCACGCCCGCGCGCTGGAAGCGTGGCTCGTGCCCGGAAATCGCCGGGCCGATGTACAGGCCGGTGCCCAGCCATGCGGTGGCGATCCACAGCACGGCCAGTTGCGTGTGCCAGCTGCGCGACAAGGAATAGGGGATGACCTCCGCCAGCTGGAACCCGTAGGCCTCGCGTCCCTCGACCTGGTAGTGCGCGGTGATCGCGCCCAGCAGGATCTGCACCAGGAACAGGGCGATCACCACCCAGAAGTACTTCGCGGTCGCCTTCATCGAGGGCGTCGGCACCAACCCCAGCAGCGGGTCGCGTACCGGCGGCCGCGCCTTCTCCTCGCGGCCGTGGTACACGGCGTAGTGCCAGCTCATCAGGCCGATGCCGCCGAGCAGGAACACCAGCGAGAACACCGACCACATGAACGTGCCCGAGGTGGGGGCGTTGCCCACCAGCGGTTCGTACGGCCAGTTGTTGGTGTAGGTGTGCGTCGCGCCCGGGCGTTCGGTTCCCGCCGCCCATGCGGTCCAGAAGAAGAACGCGGTGAGCGCGCGGCGGTTGCCGGCGTCGGCCACGGTGTCGTCCTTCATCGCGTACGTCTCGCGCAGGCCGGCGGTGGCCGGATCGGACGAGAACAGGCTCTCGTAGTGCGCCGCCACGCCGGCGATGGCACGCGCCCGGGCTGCGTCGACCACCAGGTCGCCGCTGGCGGGATCGTAGGTGTTACGGCGTTGGCGCGGTTGCAGGATGGCGCGCAGCTTGGCTTGCTCGGCGGCATCCAGCGCCGCATAGGGCTTGCCGGTGGCGGCCAGCGCATCCTGGTCGAGCAAGGCCAGCGCCTCCCGCTTGAGCCAATCGGCGGACCAGTCGGGCGCGACCAGGGCGCCGTGGCCCCAGATCGATCCCAACTGCATGCCGCCCATGCTCTGCCAGACCACCTGGCCGCGCTGGATGTCGTCGCGGGTGTAGACCACCTCGCCGGTGGTGGTGACGACCCGTTCGGGGATCGGGGGTTTCGTGCGGAACAGGTCGCCGCCAAGCCAGAGCATGACGGCGAAGCTCGCGACGAGCAGGGCGCCGAGGCCCAGCCAGAGGCGTTTGGTGGTGGACATGGGAACACTCCCGGTGGAAGACCGATGGCATGGTCACGCGGCGCGGCCGGCGGACTCCATGACGTAGGTCAACCGCATGCGCATGGCGGCGCGGTGGCATCCTTGCGGCAGCATCACGGTGTCCATTCCACCTGCAGCCACAGCTTGTCGGTGTCGCGTGCGAAGCCGTCGCTGCGGTAGTGCGCCAGCTTCGCGAGGACGTCCAGTCCCGGGCGTAGCGTCACCCCGAGCGACGCGTCGAGTTCGCTGCCGTAGCGGAGGTTGCCGCGATCGCCTCGGAACTCGTGGAAGGCGACCTCCCACTTGCCCTTGCGGCTGCCGATCTCCAACCCGCCCTGGGCCGACAGGTACGTATCGCGGAGCCCGTTGGCGGGGGTCGCCAGGAACTTGTCGGCCCAGCCGTTGAATGCGTGCAGGGTCGCCAGCGGGGTCTGGAATGCGCGTGCGCGACCCGCCCCCAGTCGCTCCCAACCGGCCTTCAGCACGAGGCTGCCGCGCTCGAGGCGGGGCTCCACCAGCATGTACGCGGCCGAACCGCCGTTCGCATCCGCCCAGGGCGTCTGTTGCGCGCGTTCCAGCACCAGCCCGCCCTTCCAGTCCTTCGACAGTACGCGCGAGGCGCTCCAGCGCAGGCCAAGGGTACGGGTCGAGGCGCTGGCGACATCGCGGTCCTCGATCCAGTAGCCGTAGCCCACCAGGCTGCCGCCGGGCACCGCATGCGACACGCGCAGCAGCGGCGCCCTGAGCCGGCGTTCGCGCGCCAGCGGATCGCGTGCCTCGTCGCCGTTCACCCGGTGCACGCGATCCAGGTAGATCGCCTGCAACTCCAGTGCCTTGGTCGGCTTCAGCTTCAGCTGGGCGGCATCGAAGGTCTGCATGTTCTGCCGCCACGCCACGTTGCCGATGAAACGGGCGTTGTCGAGGATGATGGCTTGCCTGCCGACGCGGGCTGCCGCCCTCTCGCCGGCCCAGTCCAGCCATGCCTGGTTGATTTCCAGGGCGCGTGCATCGGCGACCACCGGATATGCGGCCTGGCCGTTGGCGGTCGAATTGAAGCGGTCGTTGAGTTCGGCCACGCCTTCGGCTTCGATGAAGCCGGTCCAGCGCGGGGAGAATCGATGCGCGAGGCTCCCGCGAACCCGCAGGGTGTCGGCCTCGGCCGGTCGTGCGAATGCGTCGTCGTCCACGTGTTCATGGCGATAGCGCAGGTTGAGCATCCATGGCTTGGCCGCCGAGGAGGCTGGCGGCTCGACGGCATGGGCAAGCGGGCTGGCGAGGATGCCCCAGGCGAGGCAGGCGACAAGCGGGAGTCGCATGGCGGATTCCGGCAGTGGAGATTGCCATCGATCTTCCGGGGCGGCGTTGCACCGCGCCCTGTCGCAGGTCAAGCGTTGCCGAGATTGCGCGCGGAGGCGATGGCCCCGCAGGCATGGCGACGTTATTCGCGCAGCACGGGGGCCGCCAATGCATCGATCTGGGCGCGGTCCAGCAACTGCACTTCGCGCCGATCGACCGCCAGCAGCCCCGTGTCCTGCATGCGCCGCAGCACCCGGCTCACGGTTTCGGGCGCGAGCCGCAGGTAATTGGCGATGTCTGCCCGGGCCATGGTCAGCTGGAAGCGGTTCGCGGAGAAGCCCCGGGCTGCCAGCCGTCGCGAGACCCCGACCAGGAACGCCGCCACCCGCTGGTCGGCCGTCCAGTCGCCGGACAGCAGGGCGGCACGGCCGATGTCGCGGCTCAGCAGCCGGAACAGTTCGCGCTGCAGGCCGGGGACGCGCGCGGCCAGCATCGACATCTTCGGGAACGAGAAGCGGCAGAGCATCACCGTGTCCAGCGCCACCGCGTCGCAGGGATATCGGTGTCCGTCGATGGCGTTGAGGCCGATCACTTCGCCTGGGAAGTGGAAGCCGAGCACGTGCTCGTGGCCGTCGCGCTCGCTCACGCAGGTCTTGACCGTGCCCGCGCGCACCGCGGCGATCGCGTCGAACGGGTCGCCCTCGGAGAAGATGCGGTCGCCGGCATGGAACGGTCCGATGTGCTCGACCAGGACGTGCAGGTCCATCAGCGCCGCCTTGTCCATGCCTTGCGACAGGCAGGCATGGGAGAAGGCGCAGGTGGAGCAGAACTGCAGCTCGTCGCCATCGTCGGCCATCGCGCGCGCGTTGAAGCGCGGGAACGGCACCTGGCTCATCGGGCGCTCCGGGCAGGCGTCAGATCGCACGCGAGAAGCGCGGGCGGGCGTCGGTCACCGGCTGGTCGAGGTAGCGGTCGAAGCACATCGCGATATTACGCAACAACAGCTGCCCGCGCGGCGTGGCGCGGATCGATTCCGGGGACATCGTCACAAGCCCGTCCTCCACCAGCGGCTGCAGGCGGGCGAGTTCCTGCGAGAAGTACTCGGCGAAGCCGATCGCGTAGCGGTCCTGCAGGTCCTTGACCCGGATCTCGCCCTGGCACATCAGCGACTGGATGAGGTCGGCGCGCAGTTCGTCGTCCTCGTCCAGGCGCATGCCGCGGAACACCGGCAGGTGGCCGGCATCGATCGCGGCCTCCCACGACGGCAGGTCGCGCGGGTTCTGGCTGAAGGTGTTGCCGACGTGGCTGATCGCGGACACCCCCAGCCCGACCAGGTCGCTGTCGGCGTGGGTGGTGTACCCCATGAAGTTGCGGTGCAGGCCGCCGCGCGACTTGGCGATCGCCAGCTCGTCGCCGGGCAGCGCGAAGTGGTCCATGCCGATGTAGGCGTAGCCGGCCGCGGTCAGCTTCTCCACCGCCAGCTGCAGCAGCGCGAGCTTGGCCTCGCCATCCAGCAGCAGGGTTTCGTCGATCTGCTTCTGCGGCTTGAACAGCTGCGGCAGGTGCGCATAGCTGTACACCGCGAGGCGGTCGGGGTGGATCGCGGTGACGATGTCGAGGGTGCGCCCGAAGCCTTCCAGCGATTGCCCGGGCAGCCCGTAGATCAGGTCGATGTTGACCGAGCGCATCCCCGCCGCGCGGCAGGCATCGACGATCGCCCGGGTTTCCTCGACGCTCTGCACGCGGTTCACCGCGCGCTGCACCGCCGGGTCGAAGTCCTGCACGCCCAGGCTGGCGCGGTTGAAGCCCGCAGCGGCGAGCACCGGCATGTCACGCGGGTCGCAGTAGCGCGGGTCCAGTTCGATCGAGATGTCGCAGTCGTGGGCATCGGCGAAGCGGAACTGCCCGCGGATCGCGCCGACCACCTCGGCCAGTTGCGCCGCCGACAGGAAATTCGGGGTGCCGCCGCCGAAGTGCAGTTGCACCGCGCGCCGGTCGCGGTCGAACAACGGGGCGACCAGCGCGATCTCGCGCTCCAGCCGGGTCACGTAGGCGTCGCCGCGCGCCTGGTCGCGGGTGATCACCCGGTTGCAGCCGCAGTAGAAGCACGGGCTGTGGCAGAACGGCACGTGCACGTACAGCGACAACGGCCGCGGGATCGGGTCGCCATTGCTGGCGGCGGCGGCGGCGCGCAGGTCGGCTTCGCCGAAGTCGGCGCGGAACTGCGGGGCGGTCGGATAGGACGTGTAACGCGGTCCGGGCCGGTCGTAACGGCGCAGGAGGTCGGCGTCGAAGGCGAGGGCGGTTTGCGGCATGCGGGCAAGCCTAGGCGCTTGCCGGGGCCGCCGCGTTGACCCGGATCAAGCCGGGCGCGAGGGCCTCAGCGCCGCGCCAGTCCGTACACCGCCGTATCGAGGCGCGAGGCGCCGCCGACGTAGCCGGGATGGTCCGGCAGGATCTGCCGGCGTTCGCGCAGGTCCACGGTCCAGTCGCCGGCGTACAGCGCCTGGACCTCGTCTTCCTGCACGCTGAACGGCGGGCCGTCGCGATCGGCCTGCGGGTACTCCAGGGTCACCAGCAGGCCACGGCAGCCGGGCGGCAGCCGGGCGTACAACTCGCCCACGTAGCGGGCGCGCAGTGCGGGGGGCAGGGCGATCAGGGCGGCGCGGTCGAACACCGCCGCGCAGCGCGACAGCAGGCCGGCATCCAGGTCGAAGGCGTCGCCGCGGATCAGCTCGATGCCGCCTCCGCGGTGGTGCAGGCCATGGCGGGTGGCCTCGACCTCGGGCACCAGGCCGTGTTCGGCGAAGAATTCATCCACCGCGACCTGCGACAGCTCGACCGCCAGCACCGGATGGCCCTGCGCGGCCAGCCAGGCCATGTCCAGCGACTTGCCGGCCAGCGGCACGAACACCGTCGCCCCGGGCGCGATGCCGAGCGCAGGCCAGTGCTTCAGCAGCAGCGGCGTGGGCGTGGACTGGTGGAAGCCGATCTGGTGCCCGGCCCAGCGCTGGTGCCAGAACTCCGGGTTCATGCCTCCACCGCCAGCGCGTCCACCTTCTGCCAGCCGCGCGGCAACAGGCCGCCGCGCGAACCGCGGGCGCCGACGTACTCGTCGAGTTCGCGGAACGACAGGCTCATGGTGCGCGCGCCGGATTTCACCTGCAGCTTGCCGGTCGGCGGCACCACCGCGATCGCGACCACCTTCTCGGTGCCGCGCTTGGCCTTCGGGATCTCGATCAGCTTGTTGCCCTTGCCCTTGTCGAGTTCGGGCAGTTCGGCCAGCGGGAACGCGAGCACGTGGCCGGCGCTGGTGACCGCCACGATGCGGTCGGCGGCGACGTCCGCCACCGCGGCCGGCTGCAGCACGCGCGCGCCCTCGGACAGCGACAGCAGCGCCTTGCCGGCCTTGTTGCGGCCGGTCAGGTTCTCGAAGCGGGTGACGAAGCCGTAGCCGTGCGAGCTGGCGACCACGAAGCGGCTGTCGAGGTCGCCGCTGGCCACCGCCTGGAAGCCCGCGCCGGCCGGCGGGGTGAAGCGCCCGGTCAGCGGTTCGCCGTTGCCGCGCGCCGAGGGCAGGGTATGCACCGCGGTCGAATAGCTGCGGCCGGTGGCGTCGAGGAACGCGACCTGCTGGGTGCTGCGTGCGCGCACCGCGGCCAGCAGGCCGTCGCCGTCGCGATAGGCCAGCGAGGCCGGGTCGATCTCGTGGCCCTTGGCCGCGCGGATCCAGCCTTTCTCGCTGAGCACCACCGTCATCGGCTCGCTGGCGACCAGTTCGGTCTCGTCCAGCGCCTGCGCCGCCTCGCGCGCGACCAGCGGGCTGCGCCGCGCGTCGCCGAACTTCTTCGCATCGGCCAGCAGCTCGTCCTTGACCAGCTTCTTCAGCTTGGCCTTGCTGCCGAGGATGGCGATCAGGCGATCGCGCTCCTGGTCGAGGTCGTCCTGCTCGCCGCGGATCTTCATTTCCTCGAGCCGCGCCAACTGCTTCAGCCTGGTGTCGAGGATGTAGTCGGCCTGCTCGTCTGACAGGCCGAAGCGCGCGATCAGCGCGGCCTTCGGCTCGTCCTCGGTGCGGATGATGCGGATGACCTCGTCGAGGTTGAGGAAGGCGACCAGCAGGCCTTCCAGCAGGTGCAGGCGGCGCTCGACCTTGTCGAGGCGATGCTTGAGCCGGCGGGTCACGGTGTCCTGGCGGAACGTGAGCCATTCCGACAGCAGCAGCTTGAGGTGCTTGACCTGCGGGCGGCCGTCCAGCCCGATCACGTTGAGGTTGACCCGGTAGCTCTTCTCCAGGTCGGTGGTCGCGAACAGGTGGCCCATCAGTTGTTCGGCATCGACCCGGTTGCTGCGCGGGACCAGCACGATGCGGGTGGGGTTGGCGTGGTCGGACTCGTCGCGGATGTCCTCCAGCCATGGCAGCTTCTTCGCGCGCATCTGCGCGGCGATCTGCTCGATGACCTTGCTCGGGCTGACCTGGTAGGGCAGCTGGGTGATGACGATGTTGGCGGCTTCCTTCACGAACACGCCGCGCGCGCGCACCGAGCCGGTGCCGGTCTCGTACATCGCCTGCAGGTCGGCGGCCGGAGTGATGATCTCGGCGGCGGTCGGGTAGTCCGGGCCGCGCACGTGCTCGCACAGGTCGCGCACGCTGGCGTCGGGGTCGTCGAGCAGGCGCACGCAGGCGCTCACCACTTCGTTGAGGTTGTGCGGCGGCACGTCGGTGGCCATGCCGACCGCGATGCCGGTGGTGCCGTTGAGCAGCAGGTGCGGCAGGCGCGCCGGCAGCCAGGTCGGCTCCTCCAGGGTGCCGTCGAAGTTCGGCGTCCAGTCCACCGTGCCCTGCCCGAGTTCGCCCAGCAGGACCTCGGCGATCGGCGACAGCTTGGATTCGGTGTAGCGCATCGCCGCGAACGACTTGGGGTCGTCGCTGGAACCGAAGTTGCCCTGGCCCTCGATCAGCGGGTAGCGGTAGGAGAACGGCTGGGCCATCAGCACCAGCGCCTCGTAGCAGGCGGAATCGCCGTGCGGGTGGTATTTGCCGATCACGTCGCCGACGGTGCGCGCGGACTTCTTCGGCTTGGAGGCCGCGTTCAGGCCCAGCTCGCTCATCGAATACACGATGCGCCGCTGCACCGGCTTCAGGCCGTCGCCCACGAAGGGCAGGGCGCGGTCCAGCACCACGTACATCGAGTAGTCGAGGTAGGCGCGCTCGGCGTATTCGCGCAGCGGGATCTGTTCGTGCCCGTGGAAGGCCGGGCGGATGGCGTCGTCGGTCATCCGCGCATTTTACGGGCGGCGCCCCGTCGCGGGGTCACAACAGCAGGGCGACCGCCTTCACCTGCGCCCATGCCGACTGACCCACCTGCAGCTGCAGCCGGTCCACCGAGCGTTGCGACACCCGCGCGAGCAAGGGCGCCCCGTCCGCCGACAGTCGCACCAGCACCTGGCCGCCCGGGAGCGGCGCCAGGCCGAGCAGGGTGACCGGCAGCAGGTTGAGCACGCTGGAATCGTCGTGGCGATGCAGCGCGAGGCTCACGTCGCGGGCCTGGATGCGCACCCGCAGTGGCGTACCCCGGGCGTGCGCGGAGCCGTGCGCGTGCAGCAAGCCGGCCGCAGTGCGCAGGTCCAGCAGGCCGTCCGCGTCGCGGGCCTCGACGGTCGCATCCAGCACCACGCCGGCATCCTCGCGCAACGCGGTGGGCAGGTCGTGGCGATTGAGCAGGGCGAGCGCGGGCCCGGATGCCAGGACCCGTCCGCCCTCGAGCAACACGAGGTGGTCGGCGAGCCGCGCCACGTCCTCGATCGCGTGGGTGACGTGCACCACCGGGATGCCGGCCTCCCGGCGCACGGCCTCCAGGTAGGGCAGGATCTCCGCGCGCCGGTCCGCATCGAGCGCGCTCAGCGGTTCGTCGAGCAGCAGCAGCCGCGGCGCGGTCACCAAGGCACGGGCGAGCGCGACGCGCTGGCGTTCGCCGCCGGACAGGGCATCGGGCCGCCGGTGCAGCAACGGGGCGAGGTCGAGGCGTTTGATCCAGGTGGCGAGCAGGTCCGCGGATGCGCCGGCGCGCTGCCAGCCGTAGCGGAGGTTGCCGTCGACGCTCAGGTGCGGCAGCAGGGCGGCGTGCTGGAACACCACGCCCACCGCGCGGCGATGCGGCGGCAGCGCTTGCGCCTCGTCCAGCCAGGCCATCCCGTCCACCCGGATGCGGCCGCGCGCACCCGGTTCCAGCCCGGCGATGGCGCGCAACAGGGTGCTCTTGCCGCAACCGGACGGGCCGAACACGACCGTCGTGCGGTTGGCGGGGAGTTGCAGGTCGACGTCCAGCCGGAACGCCCCGCGCGACAGGGCGAGCCGGACCTCGACGGCATGCGCGGACTCAGCCATCGGCCACCGCCGTGCGCCTGCCCAGCCATTGCATCAGCAACAGCAGCACGAACGAAAACACGAGCAGCCCGGCGGCGAGCGCATGGGCCTCGTCGTAGGCCATCGCTTCC
>ERZ1645192.1387-NODE-1387-length-20196-cov-13.013753_pt1 | contig 20196 bp, 17 predicted proteins | sample MGYA00575354_ERZ1645192 | MGnify/ENA primary metagenome ERZ1645192 (study PRJEB40844, sample SAMN11349763) | freshwater sediment metagenome | isolation source: river sediment | host: Sediment | place: India: Faizupur Khadar , New Delhi | collected 2017-02-21 ... | reverse complement strand
TGTTCATGCTGATCCTGCTGGTGTGCCTGTGGGGATTGATCTTCCCGATTGTTTCCGAACTGTTCACCGGGCAGAAGGTCACCTTTGGCCCGCCCTGGTATGAACGCATCACCGGACCGCTTTTTGCCGCCCTGCTGTTTTTGATGGGCGTAGCGCCGCTTTCGGCGTGGGGCCATTCGACGGTGAAAACGCTGGGACGCGCCATGTGGAAACCAACTTTGGTATCGCTGGCCGTACTGGCCATCGCGCTGGTGTTGGGCGTGCGCTCGGTGGGCGCGTTGATCGGTTTCTGGTTGGTGGGCTTTGTCATTTCGATTACCCTGTACGATTACGGCCGCGCCATTTGGGCGCGTCACAAACGCACGCAGGAATCGCTGCCCGTGGCCTTTTGGAACCTGGTTGGACGCAACCGCCGCCGGTACGGCGGGTACATCATTCACCTGGGCATCGTCCTGATGGCGCTGGGAATCATCGGCATTGAAATGTTCCAGACCGAAACGCAGGGCACATTGAAAACCGGCGAAAGCCTTTCGCTTTCCGGTTATACGGTGACTTTCCGCTCATTGGCCGAGTGGAACAACCCCGACGGGCGCAATATTGCCCGCGCAGTGGTGGATGTTTCCAAGGACGGCCGCTACCTGGGCCAGCTTGCCCCGCGCCGCGATTTCTACTTCGACGCGCAGCAGTCGATGACCATCCCGGGCGTGCGCAGCACGATGGAGGATGATCTTTACCTGCTGCTGGTGGACTGGGAAGAGTTTAACGCCAATCAGGCCACCCTCAAATTGTTCCACAATCCGCTGATCAACTGGCTGTGGGTGGGCAGTTTTGTGCTCATCCTGGGCATGCTGGTGGCTGCCTGGCCGGATCAAGAACCGGAAACGGCGGTTCAACGCGCAGCGAAGAAAGCCAACGGGCGCGTAACGGCGGGTTAGGCCGGGAGCTGCAGCCTTTCAGGCGAAATGGTTAACCTTCTTTTCCAGGCTGGTGAGTAAGATGCGCGACAAATTGGACACATTCTCCATAAAGTCATTCAGATATTTTGCCCTGGCGCTCCTCCTGGCTGCGTCGCTGCTGGGGACTTTCTCGAACAGCGCCCGGGCGCAGGATCCGCAACCGCCCAGCGACGACCAGGTCAATGCGGTGGCCAAGGAACTGTATTGCCCGGTGTGCGAGAATATTCCGCTGGACGTATGCCCGACACAGGCCTGCGCTCAGTGGCGCGAGTTGATCCGGCTGAAATTGTCGCAGGGTTGGTCGGAGGATCAAATCCGCAGCTATTTTGCCGAGCAATACGGCGACCGGGTGCTGGCTGCGCCGCCGTTGCAGGGCTTTAACTGGGTGTTTTATGTGTTGCTGGGAGTCTTTGTCGTAATCGCGGTGGTGGTTTACATCCGCGTGGTGCGCAATTTGAAGGCCAAACCGGCTGCCGCGGACGCGGCTACCGTGAAGCCTGTTGAACAGGATGATTATTTTAAACGGATGGAAGAAGAACTGAACCGCCGGGAAAAAAGCCGCTAGCCCGCGCGGCCGGGAGATGCAAGCATGGATCAAAGTGTAGATCATTCAACGAAAACCGCAACTGCCGAACGGCGCAGCCTGCCGGCCTGGGTGGTGGTGCTGGCTTTTGCCGCGCTGATCGCGTTTTTGGCCCTGATCGGCGTGGGGCTGCGCCGCGTGCAGGCTGGACCCATCGTGATCGGCCAACAGGTGCCGGATTTTTCGATGACTTCATTTGACGGGCAAACCCATCACCTGTCAGATTTCAAGGGGAAGGTGGTCGTGTTGAATTTCTGGGCTTCCTGGTGCGCGCCCTGCTCGCAGGAGGCTGCTGAGTTGGAGGAAGCCTGGCGCAACTATCAACCGGGGGGTGAAGTGATTTTCCTGGGTGTGGATTATACCGATACCGAACCTGAGGCGCTCTCCTACCTGGCGAAATTCGATATCACCTATCCGAACGGGCCTGACCTGCGCACGCGCATTTCGCAGATGTTCCGCATTACCGGCGTGCCGGAGACCTATTTCATCGATCAGGAAGGCAAACTGGCTTACGTCAAGAAGGGTCCGTTTACTTCGCTCGCAGAAATTCAGGCGGTTGTGGATGGCTTGCTTCAGTAAATCGGGATAGGTCCACAGGGAGAATTCATGGATATTGGCTCGTTATTTCTCATTCTTGCACTTGCGCTGGCCGTCGGCCTGTTTATCGCGCGCCCCTTTTTGAATTCCTCAGTGAATGAAGCCTCAGACCGGAATATTGCGTTTGAAGCGCGTGAACATGTTCGCTCGGCGCTGCTGGCGGAACGCGAGCAGGTGCTGGATGCGCTGCAGGAGCTGGACTTTGACCAGGCGTTGGGAAAAATTCCCGCCGAGGATTTCCCGTTCCAACGCAGCCGGTTGCTGGCCCAGGGCGCGGCCGTGCTGCGCAAACTGGATGAGATGGAACCGCCCGAAGCCGAGGCGAGCGCGGAAGACCGCCTGGAGGCTGCCGTCGCGGCGCGCCGGGCTGAAACGCGCGCGGCCGTTGCTTCAGCCAACATCGGCGCGGGGGACGCGATTGAGGATCAGATTGCCTTGCGCCGGCGCGCGCGAGAAGAAAAATCGGCAGGCTTTTGTCCCAAATGCGGCCGTCCGCTGCAAAAATCCGACCGGTTCTGCCCCAAGTGCGGAACCGCCCTGTAGGGGGTATGATGAAACGCTCCATCCTTGCAGCCGCCGCTGTGGTTTTATTTTTCCTGTCGGCCTGTTCGCTCGCCGAAGACATCACCCCGCCGCCCGGTTATCAGGCGCCGACTCCTTCGGTGGACGAAACGGTGTATCCCATCGTTCCACCGGACCCTGCCAACGGCGCGGAGATTTTCGCTGAGAAATGCGCGCCCTGCCACGGTGTGGACGGCCGGGGCAACGGCTCCATGGCCGCCAATTTGTCCGTGGAAGTGCCTGCGATCGGCAGGGCTGAAGTCGCGTTGAGCGCGAAGCCTTCAGAATGGTTTGACCTGGTGACTAACGGGCGCATGGAACGCAGCATGCCGCCGTTCCGGTCGCTCACCGACCGCGAGCGCTGGGATGTGGTCGCCTATACGCTTTCACTGCACGTCACCCAGGCGCAACTTGATTTGGCCGGGGAGGTTTTCGCACAGCAATGCCAGAGCTGCCACGGCGAACAGGGGCTGGGTGACGGCCCCCAGGCGGCCAACCTGGCCGTGCCGGATTGGTCGGTGCAGGAACGCCTGGCGCAGCTCTCGGAAGAAGAACTGTTCCAGGTGATCACCACCGGCGCCGGTTCGATGCCGGCCTATCGGGATGCGCTCAGCGACGAGCAGCGCCTGGCGCTGGCCGCCTACGTGCGCTCGCTGACCTTCACATCGCCAGGCAAGCTGGCCAGCGCGGCGGCCACAGCCACCCCCGAGCCGACTCCTGCCGGGACGGACGAACCTTCCACAACGCAATCGGCCGCTGAAACCGCTGCCGTGCCCGAAGCTGGCACAGCGCCGACAGCGGACGGGACAGGGCTGCCGGTTACAGTTACGGCTACGATCAAAGGCACAGTCGTCAATGGTTCCGGCGGAGAGCTGCCCGCCGGGTTGGAAGCCAACCTGCGCGCTTTTGACGGCATGCAGGAGGCCGCGACGTTGACCGCGCCGATTTCGGCGGACGGCAGCTATGAATTCAACGACGTCGAAGTCAACGAAAACCGCGTCTTCATGGTGACCGTCTCGGTGAATGAAGTGGACTACAATTCCGATCCGCTCCACGGCAGCGACATCCTCGCCGGGCAGGCGGCCGAGCTGCCCATCACGGTCTTTGACGTCAGCACCGATCTCGCCCTGCTGCGCGGCGACCGCTTGCATGTGTTCTTCGATTTCACCGATCCGGCCAACGTGCAGGTGGTAGAACTGTTTATCTTCAGCAATCCCTCCCAGCAGGTGGTTGCGCCGGCAGATGCCGGCGGCGCGCTGCTGAATTTCCGCTTGCCGGAAGGCGCCCTGGATGTGCAGTTTCAGGACGGCCAGCTCGGCGACGGCATTTATGTGCAGACCTCGGATGGTTTTGGCGTGGCGCAGGCTTATGCGCCGGCTGAAGGCTATCAGATCCTGTTTGCCTACAACCTGCCTTATGATCGCAAGATTGATTTGGAGTTGGCGGTACCCATCGACGTGGCCGAGTCCATCGTGATGGTGCCGCAAGACGGCGTGAGGCTGAAGAGCGATGCATTGACCGACGCGGGCACGCGCACGGTGCAGGACGTTCCGCTGCGGCTGTACACCTCCGGTACTATTTCCTCCGGCACGCCGCTGAAGCTGTCGCTCAGCGGCCGCCCCGCGCAGGGCGCGCGAGTGAGCGCCGGCTCCACCACCACGCTGTTCATCGGCATTGGTGCGTTTGCGCTGGTGGCCGGAGCGGCCGCGTTTGTGCTGGTGCGCCGGAAGGGAAAACCAGCCGCCCGGGATGAAATAACGGAAGAAGAAACCCCGGATGCGTTGATGGACGCGATCATCGCGCTGGATGACCAACGCCGCGCGGGTGAACTGGGCGAGGAGGCTTACCTCGTCCGGCGCAGCGAGTTGAAACAGCGCCTGGAAGCTGTGTTGGCAAAAGAAAGCAAGAAGGATTCTGAATGATTGAAGTGCGCTCGCTGGTGAAGCGGTTTGGACCCAAAACCGTGCTGCGCGGCCTCGACTTCACGGTGGAGCAGGGCGAATTTGTCGCCCTGCTGGGCCCGAACGGCGCGGGGAAAACCACCTTCCTGCGCATCCTTTCGTCGCTTTCGCGACAGTCCCTGGGCGAGGTAAAAATCGCCGGCTACTTTCTGCCGCATCAATCGGCGGCCGTGCGCCGGCGACTGGGCGTGGTTTCGCACCTGCCGCTGCTGTACGGCGACCTGAGCGCCGAGGAAAACCTGCAATTCTACGGGCGCATGTACGGGGTGCCCGCGCTGCATGACCGCATCAGCGCAGTCTTGGAGCTGGTGGACCTGACCGCCCGGCGGCGCGACCTGGTGCGCACCTTCTCACGCGGCATGCAGCAGCGGCTGGCCATCGGCCGCGCGATTCTGCATGACCCGGATGTGCTGTTGCTGGACGAACCGCACACCGGCCTGGACCAGGATGCCTGCGCGATGCTGGACGACGTGCTGCGCCAGGTGGCGGTGCGCGGACGCACGGTGGTGATGACCTCGCATGACCTGTCGCGCGCGCAGGATCTGGCCTCGCGCTTCGATATTCTTACCCGCGGGCGCATTCAGGCCTCGGTCCGGGGGGCCGACCTGGCGGCGGACGGCCTGTTGGCGTTCTACCGGCAAACGCTGGAAAGCAGCGCCCAACCGGCCAGGGAAGGCAGGCCAGCATGAACCAGGTGACGCCCTTCCTGCGCGCGCTGAGCGCGGTGGTCTGGAAAGACCTGGCGGCTGAGTGGCGCAGCCGCGAAATGCTTTCGGCCATGCTGGTGTTTGCCCTGCTGGTGATTTTGATCTTCAACTTTGCCCTGGAATTGGATCCGGTCGGGCGCGCCAACATCACAGCCGGCATCTTGTGGGTTACATTCACCTTCGCCGGCACATTGGGTCTGAATCGCTCGATGGCGGTGGAGAAAGACCGCGGCTGTTTGGATGGGTTGCTGTTGGCGCCGGTTGACCGCACTGCCATCTACTTTGGCAAGGCGCTGGCCAACTGGATTTTCATGCTTTCGGTGGCGGTGATCGTGCTGCCGGTGTACAGCATCCTCTATAATATCAACCTGTTTCAACCGGGTTTGCTGCTGGTGATTTTGTTGGGTTCGGAGGGGTACGTGGCGGTGGGCACGCTGCTTTCCACAATGACGGTGCAAACGCGCACCCGCGAAATCCTGTTGCCCATTTTGCTCTTCCCGATTGTCATTCCGGTGGTGGTGGCGGCGGTAAAAGCATCGGGAAACTTCCTGGCCGGGCTGGAGATGGCCGAGATACAGCCCTGGTTAAATTTGTTAATCGTATATGACGTGGTTTTTACCGCGGTTTCCTTCATGGTGTTCGACGCGGTGGTGGAAGAATAAACGGTAGAAATAATGATCCAGTGAGCAAATTCGAGGAGGAGAAGGATGACGGCGCAACCAACGACTTTAAAGATTCTGACCGTGGTGACGGTGCTGATGCTGGCGGCCGCGACCCTGATGGTGATCTTGTACGCGCCCCTTGAGGCAGTGATGGGCCAGGTGCAGAAGGTGTTTTACTTTCACGTGGCTTCCGGTTGGACAGGGATGCTGGGCTTCTTTGTCGCCTTCGTGGCCGGCATCGTCTACCTGATCACGCACAAGCGCATCTGGGATATTGTTGGCGTGGCAGGCGTGGAAATTGGCCTGGTGTTCATGCTCATCTGCATCATCACCGGATCGATCTGGGCGCGGCCGATCTGGAACACCTGGTGGACGTGGGATCCGCGCCTGACGACGGCCACCATCATGGAACTGGTTTACGCGGCTTACCTGATGCTGCGCCAGGGGGTCGAAGATCCTGATCGGCGCGCGCGCTTCGGCGCGGTATATGCCATCATCGGCTTTTTGAGCGTGCCGCTGACCTTTTTCTCGATTCGCATCTTCCGCACCATTCACCCCGTGGTGATCGGCGGCGGCGACTCGGACGCGACCGGCTCGTTTGACATGACCGCCAAGATGCTACAAACCTTCATGTTCAGTCTGGCGACCTTCTCTGTCCTGTTCGTTACCCTGCTTTGGCATCGCATCCGCATGGGCAAGTTTGCGGATCAACTTGAACAACTGAAAATGAAGCTGCTGGCCTGAGGAAAGGAGACTCGCGATGGAAGGACCTGCCAATACCCTGACGTATCTGATCGCCGGCTTCGCGGTGATCTTTGGCATCATGTTGATCTACCTGGTCAGCCTGCTTTCGCGCTGGAATAACCTGCGCAAGGATGCTGAATTGCTGAAAGAGCTGGAAAAGAAAGAATAAGCCCGAATCCAATCGATTTCGAGTGAAAACGGACTGGCAGGGTTTTGCCAGTCCGTTTTCTTTAATAAAATCCATAAAGAATTGGGAACATTTCAATGCGCACCAGCGTCAAGGAGATATCGATATGAAGGAGAATGGCAAAATGAGCAAGAAAACCCTTGTGATTGTATCTACGTCTTTATGGATCATGCTTGCGCTGGCAGCCTGTATCCCGGGCATGCAACCGGCACCGACCCTGAGTCCCGATGTGATCGGCACGCTCTCGGCGCAGACGGTGACGGCGCGCCTGACCGAAATTGCCCGGCAGACGCCGGCCGGTGGGCCGCCTACGCAAGAGCCCGCACCTGCCACGCCCACCGCGCAGGTGATTGTGCCCACCGAGAGCATTCCTACGGCCACCACCGTTCCGCCCACGGTCACAGCTGTTCCGGCCACCCCCACGCCGAGCGTTCCCTGCGATGCAGCCCGCTTTATCAAGGATGTCACCGTCACCGATGGCACGGCCTTCACGCCCGGCCAGACCTTCACCAAAACCTGGCGCATCAAGAATGATGGCGCCTGCACCTGGTCGGCGGATTACGCCGTGGTCTTTGTCAGTGGCAACTCCATGTCTGGCCCGTCTTCGGCCAAGATCAATGCCAGCGTCAAACCCGGCGAGATGATCGACCTGTCGGTCAACCTGACCGCCCCCAGCAAGACGGGCGAATATACCGGCTACTGGGCGCTGCGCAACGCCTCCGGCGCCATCTTTGGCATCGGCAGCGGCTACAAGGACAGCTTCTGGGTCAAGATCAACGTCAAGGCGGCTGATACCATCGCCTACAACTTTGCCGACAAAGGCTGCGACGCAGGCTGGAAATCGACTGCCGGCAACCTGACCTGCCCCGGCGCTGAGGACATGACCAACGGCTTTGTCAGCAAAGTGAATGGGCCGAACACCGAAAGCGGACAGGAAAATGAAGCGGCGCTTGTGATGGCGCCCAGCGCAGGCGACGGCGGTTACATTGAGGGCCGTTTCCCGAATTTCAAAGTGCAGAGCGGTGATCATTTCAAAGCCGTGGTTGGCTGCATGGCCTCCAGCCCGAAGTGCGACGTGATGTTCCAGGTGAACATCTCGGTGGAAGGCGCCGCCGTGCAGAGCCTGGGTTCGTGGACGCAGACTTCTGACGGGCAAATTGCCAAGATCGACCTGGATCTGAGCGCATACAAGGACAAGAACGTCCAAATCATCCTGAAGGTGTCCAACAACGGCAAACAGGAAGACGACCGTGTCTTCTGGCTGCTGCCCCGCATCTTGAGGTAAGCGGTCCTCCATTGGCTGCTGCTTTTGAAGCGGCAAACGAAGCGGCAGCCAATTCCTTGATTTTTTTGGATAGATTTATCGACGCAAGGTTGCTATACTGTAATGATAGAGTGGGATTGAGTGAAGGAGTTTGAAATGAAACGAGTTATAGCTGGCGCGAGATTATCCTGGGCTCAGCGCGGTGTTCAACTGGCGCTGGTGCTGGTGTTGATGGCCGGCCTGGCGCTGGTGCAGGCGCCTTCCCTGGCACAGGCGGCGACCATCCCAACCTTCGAAATTCTCAAAGTTGTCACCGATGACAGCGTGACCATTCGCACGCATAACTTCCCGGCTAACATGGTTTTCACGGCCCGCATGGGCAAGATCGGCACCCAGGCGGTCGGTGGAACCGTTGTGGGCAATACGGATTCTGGCAAGGGCGGCAGTTTTGACGTGACCTACAAAATCCCGGCCGACCTGAAAGGCCTGGCCCAAATCGCGATCCGGATGGACGGCAAGCAGGGCTACTATGCCTATAACTGGTTCGACAACAAAGCCGGCGGCATCGGCGGCGCCACCACGCCTGGCTACAGCGGCTACCCGACCTTCAGCATCACCGCGGTGGTCAAGGACGACAGCGTGACCATCAAGACCAGCAACCTGCCTGCCAACCGCACCTTCACCGTGCTGATGGGAAAGATCGGCACCCGGGCTGTGGGCGGCGTGGACGTCGGCAAACTCGAATCCGGCAAGGGCGGCGCGATGGAAGCGACTTTCAAGGTGCCCGCGACGCTGAAAGGGCTGGCGCAGATTGCCATCCGCATGGATTCGTCACCCTATTACGCCTATAACTGGTTCTACAACAGCTCAACGGGTTCGTCAGGCGGCACGGGGACGCCAACCCCCACTCCGGCGCCCGGTTACAGCGGCTTCCCGACCTTCAGCATCATCGCGGTTGACCGCGACCAATCGGTCACCATCCGCACCAAGAATTTGCCGCCGAGTGTGACCTTCACCGTGCGCATGGGCAAATATGGCACGGCCGGCGTGGGCGGCACGCAGGTGACCACCACCGATTCGGGCAGCGGCGGTACGATGGACATCACTTACCTGATCCCGGCCGGTTTGAAAGGACTGGACCGGATCGCCATCCGCTTGGAAAGCAGCGCAGGGTACTACGCCTACAATTGGTTCTGGAACAACGACGCACCGTAAGTAAGAATGATTTTGTTCGCCCTCCCCTCGAAACCGGGAGGGCGATTTGTTTAAGAATGGGATGATAAAAAACGATTTGCGATTGGCGTTGCTTGACCATTTTTTTTCGCTGTGATAACATGCTTTCCATGAGGAACTTTTGAATATGAATGAATCGTCGACATCGAGCTCTACCGATCGTTCCGATGCCGATCCACAAAGTGAACAATTGAATAACGCAGTGCAGCCTGCTCCCCGCAAAGGATGGCCCCACTGGTGGGGGCAACTGGTCCGGATGGGACTGGGAGAGGTTGCGCTGCGCGTGGGCACCGGCATCGCGTCACTGGTCATGATCCTGGTGGTTGTGTGGGTGATGCGCAATTTTTACATGAAAGGCGAGGTTGAAGCGGCGCCAGGCGGGGCAGCCATTGCAGCAGCGCTGCCAACGGCAACGCCTGAGGTTGAAGCCCCGGCCTATGTGCTGCCCGATTCCGAGAAGTTGGTGCAGGGGGTTCCGCGGCTGGCCGTGCTGCACACCACGCTGCCGACTCGGCCGCGCTTTGAGGTGGTGCAATACGATGTGGTGGCGGGCGATACGATTTTCGATATCGCCGAACGCTTTGGTCTGAAACCGGAGACCCTGCTATGGGGCAACCAGCAGATCCTGGGCGACGACCCCCACCGGCTGCAGCCGGGCGTTACGCTGAACATCCTGCCGACGGATGGCGTGTACTACGAGTGGCATCAGGGCGACGGCTTGAACGGCGTGGCGGAATATTTTAAGGTCGATCCGGAAACGATCGTCGCCTGGCCCGGGAACAACCTGGACAAAGCCGCGGTTGGCGATTATGCCAGCCCGAACATTGCAGCCGGCACCTGGCTGGTGATTCCTGGCGGGCGGCGTGAATTTGTCTCCTGGAGCGCGCCGCGCATCACGCGCCAAAATCCCGGCGTGGCCCGGCTGTACGGCCCGGGCGCGTGCGGCACGATCGTGGACGGCGCGGTGGGGTCGGGGGCGTTCATCTGGCCCACCACCAACCGCTGGCTTTCCGGTTACGATTTCAGTTTAAGCGCCAACCACCCCGGCATCGATATCGGCGGCGCGACCGGCAACGCCATTTACGCGGCTGACAGTGGCGTGATCGTGTATTCCGGCTGGAACGACCTGGGTTACGGCTACGTGATCGTCATCGATCACGGCAACGGCTGGCAGACCACGTACGCGCACCTCAGCCAGATCTACGCTGGCTGCGGCGCCAGCGTCACACAAGGCGCGACCATTGGCCTGATGGGCAGCACCGGCAACTCCACCGGCCCGCACCTGCATTTTGAAATGTACAGCGACACCTACGGCAAGGTCAACCCGCACCAGTTCCTGCAGTAGATCTGAACCGGCTCATGTGTCATTGAACCTCCGGCGGTCCTGGGATCGTCCGGAGGTTTTTTGAGGATTACTGGCAAAGCCAGCGTGACTGGAAAGCGCTTTTGCGTTATAGTTAATTCATCGGGTAAAGAGCGCAATAATAATGCGCATAGCTGCTCGACCCCTGGCAGAGAAAGGACCTGGCAGATCATGATCGCGGATATTCGGCCTTCACCTATCGCAGGAACCTGGTACAGCGCAGATCCCACGCGGCTGGCCCGCCAGGTGGATGCCTACCTGCAGGCGGCCGTGCTGCCCTCCCTGGAAGGGGAGGTGATCGGCCTGATCAGCCCGCATGCCGGGCATCGTTATTCCGGGCGCACGGCCGGGTATGCCTTCCGCGCGGTGCAGGGACAGCATTATGACTTGGTGGCGGTGATCTGCCCGCTGCACGGGTATTTCCCCGGCGACTTGCTGACCACGGGCCACAAGGCCTACAGCACGCCGTTGGGGCCGGTGTGGGTGGATTCCGCGGCCGTCGAGGCGTTGGACGAAGCCCTGCAAGAGGTTTCTCCTGTGAAATTGGCCCGCATTGTGAACGATTCGGAACACTCGTTGGAAATTGAGCTGCCCTTCCTGCAACGGGCGCTGGCGGACGAATTTCAATTGCTGCCGGTGATGGTGCGCAGCCAGAGCAAAGCCGCGGCGCGCGCGCTGGGCGAGGCGTTGGGGCGCGTGCTGGCCGGCAAGCGCGCACTGCTGGTGGCCAGCACCGATTTGTCGCATTTTTATCCGCAGGAGATCGCCGAACAACTGGATAAAACCATGCTGCAGCAGATCGCGGATTTCTCGCCCGAGGGCGTTTTTCGGGCCGAGGAAAGCGGCGCTGGCTTTGCCTGCGGGTTTCCCGCGGTGGCGGCGGTGCTGTGGGCGGCGCGCGCCCTGGGCGGCAACGCGGTCCGGGTGCTGCACCACAGCACCTCGGCGGATGAAACCGGCGATGCCAGCCAGGTGGTCGGGTACGGCGCGGCCGCGATTTTGAAGAAGGACAGCCATTGACCACCTTCGTCCAGGTTGCCGTCAACGTCCCGTTGAGCGGGCCGGGGGTTTTTGACTATCATCTGCCCGAAGAAATGGAAGGGACGGTTTTGCCCGGCTGCCTGGTGATCGTGCCATTTGGCCGGCAAACCGTGCAGGGATTGGTGCTGCAGTTGACAGCGGAAAGCGCGGTGCCTGAGACGCGCCCGGTGCAGGCCCTGGTGGACCCGCAGCCTGCCCTGACCGCCGCGCAGATGGAGCTGGCGCGCTGGATGTCCGGGGAAACGCTCTCGCCACTGGCAGCCTGCATCGACGCCATGCTGCCCCCGGGATTAAGCCAGCACAGTGACACCGAATATGGATTGAATGAAGAAAAGCTCTCATCCAATGAAACCTTCACCCCGCTGCAAAATCGCCTGGTCGCGCTGCTGCGGCAGCGCGGCCGGCTGCGCGGCCGGCAGGTGGACGCGGCCCTGCCGAAAGTGCGCTGGCGTGAAGCGGCCGAGCCCCTGGTTCACAGGGGCGTGCTGACCACCCGGCCGGTGCTGCTGCCCCCATCGGTACAGCCTAAAAAAGCACGCACGGCCTGGTTGATCGCTACCCCGGAGACCCTGGCCGACCGGATCGACAATATTGGCAAAGCGGGCAGCCCAGCGTTGGAGCGTCGCAGGCGCGCGCTGCAGTTTTTGCAGGGCGAAACGCTGCCCGTGGAGGTCGCCTGGGTGACGGCGGCCAGCGGGGCAACACTGGCCGATTTGCAACTCCTGGCCGAAAAGGACCTGATTGCACTGGGCGAGACCGAGATCTGGCGCGACCCGCTGGCACAAATTTCGCCGGCAGCCTATCTGGCCCCCGAATTGACCGGCGGGCAGCAGGCGGTGCTGGCACAGGTGATCGATGGGCTGCGCCGACCGGCTGCGGCAAAAGCGCCAGTGCCTTATCTGCTGCATGGCGTCACCGGGTCTGGCAAAACCGAAATTTACCTGCAGGCTGCTGCTGAGGCCTTGCGCCAGGGCCGGCAGGTGGTGATCCTCGTCCCGGAGATCTCGTTGACCCCGCAAACCGTCCGACGCTTCCTGGGTCGATTTCCCGGTCAGGTTGGACTGGTGCATTCGAAGCTCTCGCCCGGCGAACGCTTTGATACCTGGCGGCGGGCGCGCATGGGCCGGCTGAACGTGATCGTCGGGCCGCGCAGCGCGTTGTTCACGCCGCTGCCGCGCCTGGGGTTGATCATCGTCGATGAATGTCACGATGATTCCTATTACCAGGACGATTTTACGCCCGTCTATCATGCCGTGCAGGCGGCGCTGGAATATGCGCGCATCACCCGCAGCGTGGCATTGCTCGGTTCGGCGACGCCGGATATCGGCCTGTATCACCGCGCGGAACGGGAGCGCTGGCACCTGCTGGAGCTGCCCGACCGTATCCTGGCCCACCGGCAGGTGCTGGCGGTCCGCTCATCCGGGACCGGCGCGGCGTTGCCTGAGTTCAAGGGGGAAAGCGAGGCGGCCTTCCTACCGCTGCCGCCGGTGAATGTGGTGGACATGCGCCAGGAGTTGAAAGCCGGCAACCGCTCCATCTTCAGCGGTGTTCTGCGCGAATCGCTTGCACGCGTATTGGAAGCCGGCCAGCAGGCGATCCTGTTTCTCAACCGGCGCGGCTCCGCCACCTATGTGTTCTGCCGCGAATGCGGCGCCGCGCTGCGCTGCCCGCGCTGCGACCTGCCCCTGACCTTTCACAGCGACAGCGAGGATTTGCAGTGCCATACCTGCAATTACCGCCGCCAGATGCCCAAACACTGCCCGGCTTGTGGCAGCAGCTCCATTCGACAGTTCGGCACCGGCACCGAGCGGGTGGAAAGCGAGGCGCAGGCAGCCTTTCCCGGCGCGCGTACGCTGCGCTGGGACGCGGAAAGCACCCGCCAGAAGGGCTCGCATGAAATCCTGCTTTCGCATTTCAGCCGCCACCAGGCGGATATCCTGATCGGCACGCAGATGCTGGCGAAAGGCCTGGATTTGCCGCTGGTGACGCTGGTGGGCGTGGTGCTGGCGGATGTGGGGCTGAATATGCCGGATTACCGCGCGCCGGAACGCGTGTTTCAATTATTGACCCAGGTCGCCGGCCGCGCCGGGCGCAGCCCGCTGGGTGGACAGGTGATTTTGCAAACCTACCAACCCGAAAGCAAGGCCATCCAGTTCGCGGCCCGGCACGATTATCACGGTTTTTTGCGCCAGGAGCTGGAAGCGCGCCGAAAAATCAACTATCCGCCGTTTTCGCGGCTGGTGCGGCTGGAACTGCGCGGCCGCGACGACGCCCGGGTCGCAGAAGAAGCCCGGCAAATGGCCGAGCGCCTGCGCTGGTGGATCGAGCAGGAGGGGCTGGATTCCACCGATCTGATCGGCCCCGCGCCCTGTTTCTTTGCGCGCCAGAACGGCTTGTACCGCTGGCAGATTCTACTGCGCGGTCCCGATCCGGCTCGCCTGTTGCACGGAAAGAACCTGGGCGAGTGGCGCGCGGCGGTGGATCCGGTCAACTTGCTCTAAATTTGGGAACAAAAAAACCGGCGCATCCTCAAGACGCGCCGGTTTCGTTTTTCAACGGTGTTGGAGTTACGGCAGCACGTACCACGGGTTGATAAACGCGCCGAAGTAGCGGATTTCAAAGTGCAGGTGCGGTCCGGTCGAGTTGCCGGTGGAACCGGCGTACCCAATCACGTTGCCGCCGTAAACGCTCTGTCCGCAGCGCACGTTGACCGAACTGAGGTGACCGTAAACCGTGTGATAGCCGTTGCCGTGATCGATCATGATCATGTTGCCATAGCCGCCGTTGATCCAGCCGGCGTACACCACCACGCCGCCGTCGGCAGCGTAAATCGGCGCGCCGGATCCGGCTGCGATGTCGATGCCCAGGTGTCCGTCCCAGAAATCGTTACCGGAGACGGAATGGTTATCCGCCGGCCAGACGAACGCGCCGGAGCCGTACACGCCGCCGGCCGGGATTTCGCATTGGTCGGAAATGGACTTGTTCGCGCCAGAGGAGGGCCGCCAGAAGGTTGGCACCAGCCAGGTGCGCTGCCATTCACGGCTTCCGCCGGGGATCATGACGTAAGAGCCGGGCTCAAGCTGCGGGTTGGTCACGTCCAGGCGGTTCCCCGGGAAGAACAGGATCTGATCGGGGGTGGATTTGTATTCCGCTGCCAGGGTATCGACGGTATCGCCTTCCTTGACCTGGGTGTAAATGCCGTCGGTTGGCGGAATGATCAGCGTTTGCCCGATCGAGATCAGATCGGGATTGTCGTTGAGCACGTTGTAGTTGGCCCACAAAATGGTTTCTGGTTCAACGCCATAATACTTTGAGATGCCGAAGATCGAATCGCCGGCCTCGATGGTGTATTCCTCGGCCGCCTGGCGGTCGTCGCTGGAAATGATGGTGCTGAGGCTGGAAAGGCGCGCCAGTGACTCGACCGGCGCGGCGGCCGGAAGTTCGGGCAGCGCAGCCGTCTGGGAGCTTTGCTCGGGGATGAATTTATCCACCGATGGGGCTGCCGAAGCAGGCGAGCCGGTAAATTGCAGCAGCAGAATTACGCCAAAAGCCACCATTAATGCTGCGATCCCCCAGGAAATGACCGGGAGCCAGACATCTACCAGTAAAGAACGCCTGGTTGCATCTGGGCCCACGGATTGGGGTTTTGCTTGCTTCAAGCTCACATATCCTCCGTAAGTGTTTCCAGGAATTCCTGGTTGTTTCTGCTTTTTGACATGCGCTGCAAGATCGCTTCGGTTGCCACGGCGGTATCCATACCGGCGCCCTGCGGGGCAGGGGCGATCATTTGCAGGTACATGCGGCGCATCAACCACACGCGCGCCAGCACATCCGGGCCGAGCAGCAATTCCTCGCGGCGGGTCGATGATCGTTCGAGATCGATGGCCGGGAAGGTGCGGCGTTCCTGCAGCTTGCGCGACAGGTGCAGTTCCATGTTGCCGGTGCCTTTGAATTCTTCGTAAACCACGTCATCCAGGCGCGAACCCGTGTCCACCAGCGCGGTGGCGATGATGGTCAGCGAGCCGCCTTCTTCGATGTTGCGGGCGGCCCCGAAGAAGCGCTTGGGCGGGTACAGCGCCGAGGGATCCATGCCGCCGGAGAGCGTGCGCCCGGAGGGGTTGACCACCAGGTTGTAGGCGCGCGCCAGGCGGGTGAGCGAATCCATCAAGATCACCACGTCGCGGCCGGTTTCCACCAGGCGCTTGGCGCGCTCCAGCGTAATTTCGGCGGTGCGCACGTGCGAGGTGACCGGTTCATCGAAGGTCGAGGCCACCACCTCGGCGTCCACCGAGCGGTCCATGTCGGTCACTTCTTCGGGGCGCTCGCCGATGAGCGCCATAATCAGGTGTACATCGGGGTGTTTGGTCGAAATGGCATTGGCAAGCTGCTTGAGAATGGTGGTTTTGCCGGCCTTGGGCGGCGAAACGATCATCCCGCGCTGGCCGCGGCCAATCGGGGCAATCAAATTGATCAACCGGGTGGAGAGAGTTCCACGGTCGGTTTCGAGATCAAAGCGTTGATCCGGGAATACCGGGGTCAGGTTTTCGAAAACCGGGCGGCGTTGCAGATTTTCCGGGTTTTCGCCGTTGATGGACTCCACTTTGAGCAAGCCGTAGTGGCGCTCCGATTCGCGCGGCGGCCGCACGGCGCCGATGACCATATCGCCATTGCGCAATTCATAGCGGCGCAATTGGGCCTGCGAGACGTACACGTCCTCCGGGCCGATACGGTAATTAGTGCGCAGAAAACCGATGCCCTCCGGCATGATTTCGAGAATCCCGCCGCGCACTTCGAGCCCCTCCCGCTCAGCCTCAGACTGGCGGATGCGGATGATCAGGTTTTCTTTTTTCAGGCGATGTGCGTCGGCAACGTTCAAATCTTTGGCCATTTGACGCAGGGAAGCCAGCGAATTGTTCTCAAGCTCAAGTATTTTCATGGAAGCATTCATCCGTGAATAGAAAGGGTAATTTTATCACAAGCAATATTCCAGCTCTTTTTCAAGCTGGCTTGGGCATATATGCAATTACATGGTTTGGGTAAAAAGAAGTGTGGTTGGCTTTCCCGTCGGTTCAAAGTCCGGCGGAGAAAGCAGATTCAGACATCTGGTAAATCTCCGTAAAGAGATTATAACATGGCGGAAAATGTCATGCAAGTTGAACCCGCCTGAAACTGCATTGGCATGAATCGGCAGTTTGCTTAATAAAAACGACCCGGTTCATGGAATGACAGGATTGTTCAGGCTTACGGCTCAATGCGCGGTTGCAACCAGAAGGCCTGATCCTGGTTGGATTCCCCGTTGGATTTTACGATCAGGATGAACTGGACTTTCTTCCCGGCCAGCGTGGAAAGGTCGAGGTTGACGCGAGTGAAGTTGTTGTCATAGGTTTCGCTCCACTCGGCCAGTTTGGTCTCAGAGCCGCCTTCGGGAATGTAAGCAAGAATGAATTTCACATTGCAGTTGGTGGCGCCGTCCAGGCAGCCAATGATGGACTTGAAATACATGCCGCTGGTGACCGACAGGGCCGGGAACGTGCCGCGGATTTCCGTATCGGTTCCAGAGGGTGGATTGGCCCACAGGGCGGCTTCATTTTCTTTTGTACCGGTTTCCAGAGTGGGCTCATCCACCTTGACTACAAAGCCGTTGTCGCCGGTTTGGCCGGGGCAGGTCAGGTTGCCGTTGGTGCTGCGCCATTCGCCTTTACAGAAATTGTCGACAAAATTGTATGCCGACGAGGAGACCTTAACCTTCACCCAGAAGGCTTTCGAGCCGTCGCTGCCCAGCCCAAACACTACGCCGGCGGCGTTGCGCAATTTGAAATTCGCCTGGAAGGTGCCCACCTTGTTCGGCACGGTGAAGGTTAAGGAAACCTGTACGATCTGCCCCGGCGCAACCGAACCGCTGGTCAGTTGCGTGGCCGGGGCCACGCCCATGCTTTCGCCTGTGTCAAACACAATGGCGTAATTGGAATTCCAGGTGCAGGAGCCGGTGTTCTTCAACTCCCAGGTTTTGGTGAAGGTCTGGCCGGGATCCACGGCGGTGTCATCCGGGTAATTGACGTCGCGCACGAATTCCACCCGGTCGCAGGGGGTAGGCTGACTGGTGGCGGTGCCTGGTGAGGCCGTGTTGACCGCCGGTGGAGTGGCGCTGGCGATTGGGCCGCCCGGCGACTGGGTGGCAGGGGCCTGTGTTTTGGCGTTTGCCACGGTGGTGCTGAGGGCAATCACGGTTTGCGCGGCAAAGGTGTTGAGCTGGTCGGGGCCGGAGACTTGCTCGGTGGGGCGCGGCAGGTTGCAGGAACTCAGCAGGATGACCAGCGTTGCCAGGATGGAAAGGGTGACAAGGTTTTTCTTCATTGCAAGCCTCCCAATGGATGCCGTAGGGCCATGATTGCCCTGACGTGATTTTTGTCCGTTAGGATGATTATAGCCAGTTTTTGTTTCCTTAAACGAAAAACGCGGCGCATTGAATTTACGCCGCGTTTTTCAGGGTTACGGCTTATGCTTTGCCGCGCAGGGCATTGAAAAAGAGCTTCAAGTTAAATGTCTGGCCTGAAAGCAGCCGCTGGGCGCGGAACATGCCTGCTACCGCGCGAATTAAGAAAAAGGCGGTGGCCGCCAGCAGCGCAACCGAGATGGCCAGTTGCCACCAGGGGACGATGGCCGTCGACAGGCGCGCCATCATCGTGATGGGCGAGGTTAGCGGGAACAGGCTGAGCACCAGCGAAATGATGCCGTTGGGCTTTTCAGCCAGCGTGTTGATGAAGAACAACGGAATGACCAGCGGGATGATCACGATGGTGGTGGCCTGCGAAGCCTCGCGCAGGTTGGGCACCAACGCCCCCACCCCGGACATCAGGGCTGCATAAACGGCGTAGCCCAACAGGAAGAATACCATGCCCCAGACGAGCAGAGAGGGGGTGATGATGAAAGTGGCCAGTTCGGGAACCGAGCTGCGCGAAAGCATCATCACCAGGTAGCTGTAACCCATCCAGACTGTGGTTTGCAGCAGGCCCGCCAGGCCCAGCGCGATGATCTTCCCGCCCAGCATCTGCGTCGGTGTGATCGAAGTCATCAGCACTTCCATGACGCGGTTTTCTTTTTCGGTGGTGATGCTGTTCAACATCATGCTGGCCGAGGTCAGGATGACCATGTAAAACAGCATGGTCACGATGTAAGGCACCATGAAGCTCAGGAAGCTGCCAGAATCGCGCACGGGTTGTTGTGAGGTGTAGGTCACTTCCAGGTTATAGGGCTGGTTGACCCGTTCCAGCAATTGCGGGTCGTCGATGAGCAGGTTGTGGCGGATGACGGCAAACAAATTACCCGACCGGTCCATGCCCCCCAGCGGGTTGAAATCGGTGCGCAGGTAGGTGATTTCCCCGGACTGGAGAAAATCGGGCGGAAGGATGTAATATGAGTCAATCTGGCCGGCCTGCAGCGCCTGGTTGGCGGCGGCTTCGTCGGGGAATTGGATCAGATCGGCTTCCATCCCCTCCAACATGGATTGGATCAGTCCGCTTTGATCGACCAGGCCTTCTGGTTTGACCTCTTCCGGCGACGAGATGATCCGGCCGATGGCCGAGGTGGGATCGGTGCCGCCGATTGAGCCGAAGATGCCAAAGATGACCGTTCCAATCAGTGGAACCAGGATCAGCGTGAGAAAGAAGGACTTTCTGAGTACAACGACCCGAAATTCGTTTTTGAGTACAAGCAGCATTTTTTCCATGGAGTCCTCACGCGCGTCCGAAGAGTTCTTTCCATGACAGGCGTTTTCCATAGCGCAGCATGCCCAGGCGGAAGGCCCGGCTGGCAAACCAGATGGCAACCACAGCGGTCAGGATGAGCAGGCTGATGGTCGCGATGATTTCCCAGGCGGGGATATCCGTGAGCACTGCGCGCATCGGAAGGGTTATTGGCGCGGTCAACGGGAAGAAGCTGAGCACTTTGGCCAGCGCGCCGTTGGGGTGCGACATGATGACGCTGATGAACCAGAGCGGCAGAAAGATGGGCAGGGTGAACAGGCCGGAGACCTGCTGCGCCTCGCGCGTTTCGGTCACCGTGGCGCCGATGGCCGCCATAAGCGCTGCGACCATGATGAAGCTCGGGATGAAGGTGCCAATCATCAACCAGAAGTAGGAAGGCGTGATCAGTCCGCCCATGTTCAGTTCCGGGTTGGCGCGCATGAGCAGGTTGATGGCCGCCACGCCGCCCAGCACCCAGATCACCACCTGGGTTAACCCCACGCTGAGATTCCCAAGGATTTTCCCGGCCATCAACTGGGACGGCGAAATGGATGTGACCATGATTTCCATGGTGCGGTTTTCTTTTTCTTCCACA
>ERZ1645192.1386-NODE-1386-length-20197-cov-7.474580_pt1 | contig 20197 bp, 21 predicted proteins | sample MGYA00575354_ERZ1645192 | MGnify/ENA primary metagenome ERZ1645192 (study PRJEB40844, sample SAMN11349763) | freshwater sediment metagenome | isolation source: river sediment | host: Sediment | place: India: Faizupur Khadar , New Delhi | collected 2017-02-21 ... | reverse complement strand
GCGGGAACGATGTGTCCGCGCCACGGTTGCGACAGGGCCTCCCGGACGGACAGATCCATATCCTCAAGACGCGCCTCCATGCTCGAAAGCAGCGTCTCGCGCGACCGGCCGGATTCGCCGCACTCGACTTCGATCGCCTGCTCCGAAAAACAACGCCCCGACTCCGCGCATGCGGAGAGGATATCGGCAAGGGATCTCATTGTCCGTCTCCTTCAGCGGTATACAGTTCAACGACCCGGAGGATGGACGGATGCGCCGCCGCGACCGCCTCGCGCAGATCGTCTCCCGGAGTTCCGGAAAGATCCATCTCCGCGACGAGAGACGCAAAACCGCCTCGCGTCTTTCGGTGCAGCGTCATCGACGCGATATTGATCTTTCGGCTCGCCATGAGCGCCGCAACGGCGGCCACAACGCCGTGCGTGTCCCGGTGAAAGGTGACGAGCGTGGGAAGCTCGCCGGAGATCTGGACCTTGAAACCGTCGATCTCCTGAAGCTCGACCGCGCCTCCGCCGATGGACGCGCCGACGACCTCCAGGGATCGCCCGTCGAGTCCGGTGAAGCGGAAACGCGCCGAATTCGGATGGACGCCTTCGATCTCGTCGCGGTCGAAGCGGTACGAGAAGTTCCGCTCCCGGGCGATATCCGGCGCGTTGCGGATTCCGGGATCGTCCGGCAGCATCCCCAAGAGTCCGGCGACGATGGCCTTGTCGGTCCCGTGCCCCTTGCTCGTGAAGGCGAAGCTGCCGCGCAGGAAGACGACCACCTCTTTCAGCGGTTCTCTCCCCCAGCAGGCCGACGCCAGGCGCGCAAGCCGGGCGGCCCCGGCCGTATGACTCGACGACGGGCCGATCATGACCGGCCCGATGATGTCCGTAAAGCCCATTGAATCATCCCCTCCCGTCCGAAATGACAAAGAAGCGCTGCTTTCGCGATAAAGCTATCACAAGATTAGCCCGCATTCCATGCGGATTTCGCTCCATGGGACCCGTTCATGGGATGACATTTTCCCTGTCCCGCTTCGGGGATGACAGTATCGCTGTCCGACCACAATGACAAAAAATCGCGCTTGACACGTGACGAAAACGGGTTTATTATGCTACGCAATATGCGGAAAGCGCCGTATTTTAAATTTTTAGACAGAGGGAGGGGATCATAATGAGAGTCTCGAATCTAACGCTCAACGCACAGCTTCTCCTCGTCCTCGTTATTATCGGCCACGGCGGTCCCCTCGTTTTCGGGTCCGGCGCCTAAGCCGTATACCTGAAATCGAGAGCCGGGACCGCCAAAAGCGGTCCCGGCTCTTTTTTTATGAGAAGGGGGTGGTTCGCGAAACGCAGGAACGTCCGGAAGCAGTGCATACGCGCCGAAGAGGTACGAAAAACGAATCGCAGACGTTATTTCATTCGCTTTTATAGAAAAAGGGAGATGTGACATTATGGGACAGAAAGAATTCGAAAGCCTTGCGAATATGTATTCGTATTACCGTCGCGACGACCGGCATCTGGAGGATCTTTTCTCGGGTTCCTGGCGGGGTCCGTTCGAGGGAGTCACCTGTTTCCGCCGCGTCGATACGCCGGACGTTTCCAATCCGCTGGATACGCAGTGGCGCGGCCCGTTCGAGGGTCACAGATAACCGGAATCCGGGTTCTCCGGTGACCGCGTTCCGCGCTTCTCCGGCCCCCTTTCACGATGCGCCTTTCTTTTCGGGAGCCGCATCATGAAGGAGGCCGGACGAAGCGGTGGACACGAAAAAGCCGGTCTTCAGCTTTTCGTCACGCCGCGATACGCCATCGCGCCCAGGATCGCGCCGAGGACCGGCGCAACCCAGAAGAGCCAGAGCTGGCCGATCGCCCATCCGCCGGCGAAGAGCGCAACGCCCGTGCTTCGTGCGGGGTTGACGGACGTATTGGTCACCGGAATGCTGATGAGGTGGATCAGCGTCAGCGCAAGACCAATGGCAAGCGGCGCAAAGCCTGCGGGGGCCCGTTTGTCGGTTGCGCCGAGGATGATGAAAAGGAAGAACATCGTCATGACGACCTCGGTGACAAGCGCCGCAAACATGGAATACCCTCCGGGGGAATGGGCGCCATAGCCGTTCGCCGCAAATCCCTTCGACGCTTCGAACCCGGCCGCGCCGTTCGCGATCACATAGAGCACGCCGCCAGCAAGGATGGCGCCGAGAACCTGCGCGGCGATATACGTGACGAGATTCTCCGCAGGGAACCTTCCGCCCGCCCACAAGCCGATCGAGACCGCCGGATTGAGATGACAGCCGGAAATCGGGCCGATTGCATACGCCATCGTCACCACCGTAAGCCCAAACGCAAGCGAGACGCCGAGCAATCCGATCCCTACGTTCGGGAAGGCGGCGGCGAGCACCGCACTGCCGCACCCGCCGAGAACCAGCCAGAACGTCCCGAGAAATTCGGCTGCGAACTGTCTCGTTTGCATCATCTCGACCACCTGTTTCGTCTGTTTCATCTCGGACAGCTGTTTCGTGTGCTCGTGAATCGATTGCGTCATCTTTTTCATATTACCATTCACATTCTGCTTCATACTTTGCAGCTTATCTTGCATCGAATTCAAATTCATCGGCATTCGTATTTTCTCCTCCTTCAGGTGAACTGGCGGTATCGTTCGGTTCCATCTGAATGGTGCAGTCAAAAAAGAACAGGATGAAGCGTTCTCTCCGTAATGCAAAGACCGGGTGAACATCGAAAGAACCGGACCTGGCACGCTTCCCTCCTTTCCGAATCACACGCAGTCCGTGCGTTGCGGAAGTGTGGAGAACCAATGATACGGAGGATAACTCCGGGTATAAATTCCGTTCTCATCGTACGCCAAGCGAAAAGCTTCCGTCAAGCGCGGCATTCCCAAACTGTCAAAGTTTATTGATGATCGCAGGACAACTCCGAAGGCGATCGCTTTCCGCGGCTATTTTCATGATGTATACTATTAAATATGTTTTTTCCATGAAAGGAGCCGGATGAGGCGATGGACACGACACGCGAATGGGCGATACGCAAGGATCGCGACGATCCGCTGCGGCGTTTCAGGGAACGGTTTTACATTCCCGAAGGGTGCGTCTACATGGATGGGAATTCACTCGGATTGGCGTCCCGGGATGCCGAGGCGTGCATTCTCCGGGTGCTCAAAGAGTGGAAGACGCTCGGAATTCACGGATGGCTCGACGCGAAGCCGTCGTGGTTCACCTTTCCGGAGCATGCGGGGAAGTTGATGGCCCCGCTTATCGGCGCGAAAGCCGAGGAGGTCGTCCTCGCGGCCTCGACGACGGCGAATATGCATGTTCTCGTGGCGACATTCTACCGGCCGGAAGGAACCCGGAAGAAGATTCTCGCGGACGAGCTCAATTTTCCGTCCGATCTGTACGCCCTGTCGAGCCAGATTGCGCTCCGGGGCGGAAATACGAAGGAGAACCTGATTCTCGCGCGAAGCTCCGACGGCCATACGCTCGACGAGGACGAGATCATCCGCCTGATGGACGATTCCGTTGCGCTCGTTCTGCTTCCGTCGGTCCTCTACCGCAGCGGCCAGCTCCTCGACATGGAGCGTCTCACGCGCGCGGCGCACGACCGAGGCATTCCGGTCGGGTTCGATTGCAGCCATTCCGTCGGCTCCGTTCCGCACCGTTTCGACGCATGGGGAACGGATTTCGCCTTCTTCTGCTCGTACAAGCACCTGAACGGCGGCCCGGGGGCTCCCGCGTTCCTTTACGTGAATGAACGGCATTTCGGAACCGCCCCGGGGCTCGCGGGATGGTTCGGCTTCCGCAAGGAGCGCCAGTTCGACATGGCGCTCGAATTCGACCCGCAGCCCACGGCGGGCGCGTGGCAGCTCGGGACGCCGCACATGATGTCGGCCGCGGCCGTAGAGGGGTCGCTCCGGATGTTCGACGAGGCCGGAATCGATTCGATCCGCCGAAAATCGCTCGAACTCACGACGTACTTCATGGATCTCATCGACGAGACCCTTTCGCGCTCCCCCTACGACTATTCGTACGCGACGCCCCGCGACGAAGCGCGTCGCGGGGGACACGTCGCCGTCGAGCACCCGAGGGAAGCGTTGCGAATCTGCGAGGCGCTGAAGGCGCGCGGCGTCGTTCCGGATTTCCGGCCCGAGCGTGTGATCCGCATCGCGCCGGTCGCGCTCTACTCGACCTTCGAAGACGTCTGGCGTGTCGCGCAGGCGCTGAAGGAGATCATCGACCTTCGGGAGTACGAACGCTTCGGGAAGGGGCGCAAGGCCGTTTCGTAAGTTCGGTGTAACGGAAGCACGTCACGAGGTGATCGTTGACCATTCCGACCGCCTGCATGTGCGCGTAACACACGGTCGGCCCGATGAACGAGAATCCGCGTTTTTTCAGGTCCTTGCTCATCGCTTCCGAGAGAGGCGTGGAGGCCGGCAGCTGCGAGAGGTCCGTCCACGCGTTGACGACCGGTTCGCCGTCGACGAAGCGCCACATATAGGCGTCGAACGAACCGAATTCCTCCCGGACGCGGAGGAACGCGCGCGCGTTTCCGATCGCGGAGCGGATCTTCGCGCGGTTGCGGACGATGCCGGGGTCGCCGAGGAGCCGCACGACGTCCGCATCGCCGTACGACGCCACGCGACCGGCGTCGAAGTTTTCAAACGCCTGCGCGTATGCGGCGCGTTTGCGAAGGATCGTGATCCAGCTCAGGCCCGCCTGCGCGCCCTCAAGCGTCAGGAACTCGAAGAGCTTCCGGTCGTCATGGACCGGAACGCCCCACTCCTCATCATGATAGCGCACGTAAAGCGGGTCCGTGCCCGGCCAGGGGCATCGGACCCGCTCGTTTTCGGGCGACGTCGCCATTCTCCGCTCAGTGGTGGTGATGGCTGTGTTCGTCGACGAGTTCGTCGTGCGTTTTTTCAGCCCACGGCTCAAACCCCTGCTTGCGCCGGTAGTCGTTTATGGCGGCGTGGATGCACTCCTCGGCGAGCACCGAACAGTGCATCTTGATCGGGGGCAGACCGTCGAGCGCCTCGGCGACGGCCGTATTCGTGAGCTTCCAGGCCTCCTCGAGCGTCTTGCCGAGCACAAGCTCGGTCGCCATGCTCGACGACGCGATGGCCGACGCGCAGCCGAATGTCTTGAACTTGATATCCGTAATGACGTTATCGGTCACCCGGATGAATATTTTCATGATATCCCCGCATTTGGGGTTTCCGACCTGACCGACGCCGTCCGCGTCGGGAATCTCTCCGACGTTCCTGGGGTTCGTGAAGTGCTCCATAACCGTCTGGCTATACATGGTTTCCAACTCTCCTTTATGCTTTCTTCAAACCCGCGAGGTAGTCTTCCCAGAGCGGGGACATCTCCCTGCGCCGGGCGACCGACTTCACGAGGGTATCGAGGACGTAGTCGATGTCTTCCTGCGTCGTGGTCTCCCCGAGCGTCAGGCGCAGCGATCCGTGCGCAAGTTCGTGCGACAGGCCTATCGCCATCAAAACGTGCGACGGGTCGAGCGATCCGGACGAACAGGCGCTGCCCGTGGACGCTGAAATCCCGGCCGCGTTGAGGTCCATGAGCATCGTTTCGCCCTCAAGACCGATCAGGCTGAAGTTCGCGTTGTTCGGAAGCCTGCCCGCGCCGGGGGCGCCGTTCAGTTTCGCGTGGGGGATGCGATCCATCACACCCGCGATCAGCCGGTCCCTGAGCGCCGCAACACGTTTTCCCTCTTCGTTCATGTGCGACGCGGTCCGCTCGATCGCCGCGCCGAGTCCGACGATTCCGGCGACGTTCTCCGTCGATGCGCGTCTGCCCTTTTCCTGGGCGCCTCCGTGCATGAAGTTGCCGACCTTCGTCCCCTTGCGGATGTAGAGCACGCCGACGCCTTTTGGCCCGTAGAACTTGTGCGCCGACATCGAGAGCATGTCGATCTTCATGGCCTGAACGTCGATGGGAACGTGGGCGGCCGCCTGTACGGCGTCCGTGTGGAAGATCACGCCGCGCTCCCGGCACAGTTCGCCGATTTCGGCGATGGGCTGGATCGTTCCGATCTCGTTGTTGGCGAACATGACGGAGACGAGGATCGTTTCCTTCGTCATCGCCTTTTTGAGCTGATCGAGGCTGATTTTTCCTTCGGCGTCCACGTCGAGATAGACGACGTCGAATCCCCGTTCTGCAAGGAAATGTCCCGTGTGCAACACCGCATGATGTTCGATCTTCGTGGTGATGATGCGCCTGCCCTTGTTCTCGTGAGACCATGCGACGCCCTGGAGCGCCCAGTTGTCCGCCTCGGTGCCGCTGCTCGTGAAGAATATTTCGGCCGGAGCGCAGTTGAGAACTGCTGCGGCCTGCTCCCTGGCTTTCTGTATGGCGGCGCGGTTCCTGTCGGAAAAGGAATAGATCGAGGACGGATTTCCGAAGGATTCGGTAAAATACGGCAGCATCGCCTCCACAATCTGCGGGTGCGTAAAGGTCGTCGCCGCGAAATCGAGGTACACGTTTTTCGTCATGAAACATCCTTCCCTTCCGAAAGCTTCTCGCATGCCCCACCCGTACAGGGGCCCCCTTGAAACCGCTCCAGCGCCTGATCTTCCGCAAGATCCTTCAGCGTGGTTTCCTCGAGGATCGAATCGATGCTCGTCTTGACCTTCGACCAAAGGCGTCTTGTCGGGCATCTGGAGCTTTTGTCGCAACCGGCGCCTTCGAGACATTCCGAAAACACGATGTTTCCTTCAAGCGATTCGACGATGGACGCTGCGGAAATTTCTTCCGGCGGCCTGCTGAGCATGTACCCCCCCTGCGCCCCGCGGACGCTTTTTACGAGTCCGGATTTCCGGAGCTTCTGAAAGAGCTGCTCGAGGTACGTTTCCGAAAGTCCCTGTTTCCGGGCGATATCCCCGATCGAAACGGCCGATTCCCCGTCGTATCCGGAGCAGAGTTCGATCAACGCACGAAGCCCGTACCGCGTTTTTGTGGAGAGTTTCATCGCATCGCCTCCTCTCCATGAACGCATGTACGATACTATTTCCTACTAAATTTGTCAAGTATAGCGTTTTCTTGTGAACGGTCTTTCCTGAACCGGGAGCCGACGACGCAATCCCGCCCGAAAATCGACAGAATTTCATTGAAAAAGCTCGGGCGAACCGATAAAGTAGTGTCAATCACGATGCCCCCCCGGAGGGGGGCGATCCGTTGAGGAGGTGTCACAAGAATGAAGACTCGTTCCGTACGTTTCGGCTCCTTCGGAATGCTTTCCGCTCTTTGTGCTGCATTTCTGTTCCTCGCTGCGCCGGCGGACGCGAAGATGCGAATCGCCATTCTCCAGTTCCAGGATAACGCGGGGTCGGGCGCCCCTGCGGCGGCGATTACGGATATGATGACCACGGAACTCTTCAACACGGGGCTCTTCACCGTGGTCGAACGTTCCCGGCTCGACGCGATCGGCCGCGAACACTCGCTCGGCGCCTCCGGACTGGTCGACACGAATACTGCGGTCCAGGTCGGACGCCTCCTCGGAGCGGACTCCCTGATGACGGGCTCGATAACGGAGTACAAATCCGAGACCAGCGGGGGCGTGGTTCCTCTTCCCTTCGGAGGCGTCGCCGTCGGGTCGCATACGGCGCACGTGACGCTCGACGTCCGCGTGATCAACGCACAGACCGGCGAAGTCACGATGGTTCTGCGCGAACGGGGCGCGGCCAACCAGAGCATGGGGGGCGTCGCGTATAACTGGGCGGCCTTCGGAACCGGCAAGACCGGGGGCATTCTGGGCGCGGCGACGTACAAAGCCGTCCAGAATGTCGTTCAGAAGCTCCGCGGCATAGCCGCGGCAAGCGGCGCGGGATCGGCGACGAACAACGTCATCGAGGCCGGCGCGCGGATCCTCATCGATGTCGGCGAGACGAACGGCGGCGCGAAGCCCGGACAGTACTACGCCGTGTACCGTGAGGGAGACGTCGTCAAGGGGCTCAAGGGGGAGATTCTCGACGTCGAGAAGGTCTATACGGCCCTGCTCGTCATCCGCGAAGCGAAACCGAAGTACTCCGTCTGCGAAATCGTCCGGGGAGACCGCGTCCGCAGAGGAGACAAGGTGGAGCCGTATTTCGGCAAACCCGACAAGTTGCAACTCGGAAAGTAGCGGCACTCTCGAAGGGAGGAGACGAATCATGAACACACGGATGCAACGCGCCTTCCTGTGCTTTCTGACAGGGTTCTTCCTCTTTGCGGCGACCGGAATGCTTCATGCCGCGGCGATTCCGTCCGGCAAGACGATCGCGGTGGTCATCTTCGAGACGACCCGCGACCTCTACAATCCGGGAAAGGGCATCGGCGCCGCGGAGTCCATCGTGAAACGGGAGCTTCTTGCGGGCGGATACCCCGTCGTCAACGAAGCCCAGCTCGAAAAGATGAAGCGGAGCAAGGCCGCCGCGCTGGCGCTTCAGGGCAACGCCGAGGCGATCATGCGGCTCGGAAAATCCTACAACGTGAAGATCCTTCTGCGCGGTCAGGCATCCATGCACGAGCCGAGGCTGAACGAATTCCAGCTCTACACCGCGACGGCGAACATTTCGGTTCAGGCCTATTCGACGGCGAACGGGAAGTACATCTTCTCCGATACGGTCATGGCCAAGGAAGTCGGCTACACGGCCGACGAGGCCCGCGAAAAGGCGCTGGCCGCCGCGGCGCAGATCATGGCGCAAAATATCATCCGCGGCGAAGGGAGCGCCGGCGGCGTCGGTCCGGATTCGGGCCCGGTCGGTCCTGCCGGCGCCATCACGCTGGTCGTGACGGGAATTTCATCCTTCTCGCAGGCGAACGAGATCCTCGCCGCCGTGCAGCATACGTCCCGGGTCTCCGAAGCGCGAATGATGGCGTACGAAGGCGGGACCGCAACAATCGAACTCAAGAGCCAGGACTCGCCGAAAACCTTCGCGGGACTTCTCTCCCGGACCGGGCTTCAGATCCGGATTCAGGGAATCTCCGCAAACACCGTTTCCGCGGAGGCATATTAGGAGGAATTCTTCCATGACGGATGCAGGCAAGACAAGCGAAGAGCTTCTGAAAGAGCTGGAAACGCTTCGCAAGCGGATCTTCGAACTGGAAACGCTCGAAGAGCAGCACCGGAAGCTCCACGAACAGATCGGAGGCATTCAGGAAGACCTCTTCAAGACTGCGACGACCGACCGCCTGACGGGCGCGATGAACCGGCAGTATTTCGAGGACATCCTGGGCCGAGAGGTCTTGAAGGTGCATCGCTACGATTCGCTCGTCTCCGTCCTGCTTCTCGATCTTGACGGGTTCGAAAGGATCAACAGAAAGTACGGCTACGCCGCCGGCGACAGCCTTCTCAAACTGGTCGCGCGCATCATCGGCGGATATATCCGGACGTCCGATTCACTCGCACGATGGGACGGCGACAGCTTCGCCATTCTCGCTCCCGTTGACGGCGAACACGCGCTTCAGCTTGCCGAAAAACTCAAGACGCTGATCGCCGAACATGAAGTGCCCGCGGCGTGCAACCTGCGTTCGAGCGTCGGCGTCACGCAGATTCTCGGGGACGATACGGTGGAAACGGTGATGGGACGCGTGACGGACGCGCTGATCAAGGCGAAACTCCGGGGGAAGGATACGACGGACCTCCTCTGAGCGTCGTTCCCGAATGAACACTGCAATACAAACGCGAGGGGCGGCTTGGAAGCCGCCCCTCGCGCGTATGCGATCCGTATGCCCCGTTACGATTTCTTTTCGGCTTTCGCCGATCGCGTCGCCCCAGTCCCAAGATACGCGGCCGTGACCTCGGGATTCACGAGGAGGTCTTTCGAGTCGCCTTCGAGCACCACGCGCCCCGTCTGGAGCACGTACCCGCGATGGGAAAGCAGCAGCGCCTGGCGCGCGTTCTGTTCGACGATGAGGATCGTGACGTTTTCCTCGTTGATCCGCCGCAACTCCTTGAAGATATCCTTGATGATGATCGGCGCAAGACCGAGGGAAGGCTCGTCAAGAAGCAGCAGCTTGGGACGGGACATCAGCGCCCGGGCGATCGCAAGCATCTGCTGCTCTCCGCCCGAAAGCGTTCCGGCGTACTGTCCGCACCGTTCCTTGAGCCGCGGGAACAGGGTGTACACCCATTCGAGATCGTCGCCGATCTTCGACCGGTCGGTTCGCGGAAACGCTCCCATTGTGAGATTCTCCACGACCGTAAGCGGCGCGAAGATCCGCCGTCCTTCGGGAACGAGCGAAATCCCCTGCCGGACGACCTGGTAGTTGCGCTTCGCCAGCGGGGCGCCCTGAATGTGGATATCGCCGGATTCGCGGCCGACCTGTCCGATGATCGCGTTCATGAGCGTCGATTTTCCCGCTCCGTTGGAGCCGATGACGCAGACGATTTCCCCCTCGTAGACTTTCAGGGAAACTCCCCGGAGCGCCGCGATCGCTCCATAGTTCACCTTCAGATCCGTCACCTCGAGGAGCGGTGTGCGTTCTTCCGTCATGCCGTTTCCTCCTCATCCCCGAGATACGCCTTCAAAACTTCCGGATGCCGCTGGATGGCTTCCGGACCGCCTTCCGCGATTTTCGCGCCGAAGTTCATGCAGACGATGTGCGGGCAGATTTCCATCACGAGGTCCATGTGGTGTTCGATAACGATGATCGACAGGCCGAAATCCCTGTGGATCGCGGTGATGAGGTCGTTCAGCGCGTAGACCTCCTCAGGGTTCATTCCGGCGGCCGGTTCGTCGAGCAGCAGGAGCTTCGGATCGAGCGAAAGCGCCCGTGCGATCTCGAGCCGCCGCTGATAGCCGTAGGGAAGCGTCCCGGCTTCCTGAAGCGCCCGGTCCGCGAGACCGACCCGCGCGAGAAGATCCATGCTCTTGTCCCTGATTTTGCGCTCGACGCCCCGCCATCTCCCCAGGTGCGTGACGCCCTCCCAGAAGGAGTACGGCAACCCGTTCTGCGCCGCGGTCATGACGTTCTCAAGGACCGTGGAGCGCTGGAAGAGCCGCAGGTTCTGGAACGTGCGGGCGATCCCCTTGCGAATGACCTGGTACGTCTTGAGCGGAGTGATGTCCTCCCCGTCGAAGACGATGCTTCCCTGATCGGGGTCGTAGACTCCGGTGATCAGGTTGAAGACCGTGGTCTTTCCGGCTCCGTTGGGTCCGATGAGTCCCGCCAGCTCCCCCCGCTCCACGGAAAACGAGATTGCGTCGACGGCGCGGACGCCTCCGAAGGTTTTCGTTATGTTGGTGAGTTCGATAATCGCAGCCATCAGGAATCCCTCCGCAGGAACCGCCGGAAGAAGGACGGAAGCTCGCGGTTTCCGAGAATGCCCTCCGGGCGGATGACCATGATGATGACGAGCACGGCCCCGTAGATGAGCATACGGTACTGGGAGATCGGGCGGAAGAGTTCCGTCACGAGCGTGATGACGAGCGTGCCGAGCAGCGTTCCGCTCATGGATCCGAGTCCCCCGAACACGACGACGGCCGTCAGCTCCGTCGATTTCATCATATCGAACATGACCGGCTGGATGAACGAGAGGAACCCGCCGAGCAACGCCCCGGCCACGCCGCAGTAGAACGCGGAGAGCACGAGCGCCAGGATCCGGATGTTCGCTGTATTGAAGCCGAGCAGCGACGCCGCGATATAGTCGTCCCGGCACGCCTTGCAGGCCCGCCCGTAGCGACTGTTGATAAAATTGAACATGAGAATCAGCAGGATCAGGAACGCGCCGACCGCCACCGGAAGGGTGGTGTACGGATCGATTCCCGGGTAGCCGCGCGCTCCGCGCGTGACGGATTGCCAGTTCTCGAGGATCAGACGGATCGCTTCGCCGAGTCCGAGGGACGCGATGGCGAAATAGTCGCCCATGAGCCGAAGCGTCGGAACGCCGATGAAATACGCGACGATCATGGCGACTATCCCCCCCGCGACGATGGCGGGGAGCCAGTGCATGGAATACTGCACCGTGAGAATCGCGGTCGTGTACGCTCCGAGCGCCATATAGGCCGCGTGGCCGAGCGAAAAGACGCCGGCGAAGCCCGTCAGGAGCGAAACGCCCATCCCGGCGATCGCGTTGATGCACAGGAGGATGATGATTCCTTCAGTATACCCGGACATGGGAGCCTCCTACACCTTTTCGCTGACGTTCTTGCCGAAAAGCCCCGAGGGCTTCACGAGCAGCGTGACGACCAGCAGCGAAAAAACCACGAGATCCCGGAGCTGGCTCGAAATGAACCCGGCTGTCAGCATTTCCGCGAGCCCGAGGATGATGCTCCCCACGACGGCTCCCGGAAGGGATCCCAGTCCGCCGATGACCGCCGCGACAAATGCCTTGATCGTAATGCCTCCAAGCTGCGGGTAGAGCGTGTACCGCACCGACAGGAAAATGCCCCCGACGGCGGCGAGCGCCCCCGCGACGAAGAAGACGATCGAGACGAGAAGGTTCACGTTGACGCCCATGAGCCCGGCCGTACGCAGGTCATAGGCGGCCGCGCGGATGGCCAGTCCCCATTTTGTGCGGAGAAGGAAGATTTGCAGCGCTCCGAGGAAAACGACGGACGCGACAAGGGAAAGGAGGTCGAACGCGCTCGTTGTAGCAAGGCCGAAGAGACTCACGGGACTCGTCGGGATGACCGGAGGAAGCGCCCGGAAGCGACCTCCGACGAAGATGACGAAGAGATTTTCAATGACGATGCTCATGCCCATGGATGCGATGAGAAGATAGAGCGTTACGTTGGTCCGCTCGCGAATGGGTTTGTACGCGAGGCGTTCCGTGACGACAGCGACGATCCCGGCGCCGACGAGCGACATCGCGCTGGCGACCCAGATGTTCGCTCCAAGGACCTTCAGCGCCGCATAGCACGCGTACCCGCCGACCACCAGAAAACCGCCGTGGGCGAAGTTGGAAAAGAGAAGCACCGAATAGACCAGGCTGTATCCTACCGCGATCAATGCATAGACAGAACCCAGAGACAATCCGTTGATGACCTGTTGCAGAAAAGTTTCCAACCCGTGGCTCACCTCTTTCATAATTGTATGTATGGAACATCATGACGCATCTGCCGATGCGGGAAAAAAAAGTCCTGACAGCTCCCCCGAACGTGTTTCGGCTTTACAGACGACACAGACAGCCTTTTGGCTTCAGCGTAGGAACGAATGACGGGAATGAAAACAAAAAGAGCGACGGACCGAGCGGTCCGCCGCTCGGTATGGATGCACCCGACCGGGGTGATTGTATCACTAATTCGTTCGTGACGAAGTTATGAATTCCGGTTTTTATTGTGGCCGAATTTTCTTGAAGAAGACGCTCTTTCCGTCCTGAACCGTCAGCACCACGGCATCCTTGTCGAGCGGGTTGTGCGTCTTCGGGTCCATGGTCAGCGTCGCGTGATGCAGTTTCAGTTCCTTTGTCGCTTCGAGGGCGTCCCGGATCGCTTTCGGTTCCGCCGTCCCCGCCCTGGTGATCGAATCGGCGAGCCAGTACAGACTGTCATACGCGAGCACCGCAATGGCGAACTCCTGGCAGTCGTCGTTGTACTTCGCCTTGTACGAATCGAAGAAGGGCTTCATCGCCGGGTCCTGCCGCGCCAGGTGGTACATCCAGTACGAACCGTCGAGCGCCTTGCCCGCGATCTCGACCATGAATTCGCCGTAGCCGTCGCCGCCGACGTAGATGATATCCTTCATCCCGAGTTCGCTCGCCTGCTTGATCGGCAACGCGAGATCCTTGCCGATATTCGGAAGAACGAGGATCTCGGCGTCGGTCGCCTTGATCTGCGTCAGCTGGGCCCGGAAATCCATATCCTGGCCGCCGCGGAAGCCGTAGTCGGCTACGATCGTTCCGCCGTACTCCGTGAAGCTCTTCGTGAAGTATTCGCGCAGTCCCTGGGAGTAGTCGCTCCCAACGTCATAGAGAATCGCAGCCTTCTTTTTCTTCAGTTCCTTCGCGGCGAAATAGCCGATCAGACGTCCCTGGTAGGGATCGATGAAGCAGATCCGGAACATGAACGGACGGACCTTGCCCTTTTCGTCCACCGTCACGAGCGGATTCGTGGACAGCGTGCCGATCTGGGGAATACCCGCGCGGTTCACGAGCGGGGCCGTGGCGATGTTCGCGCCGCTGGACGCGGAGCCGAGGATCGCAACGACCTTGTCATGGTCGATGAGCCGCCGGACCGCGTTCACGGCGTCTTCGGGCCGCGACTTGTAATCGTAGATGACGATTTCGAGCTTCTTGCCCAGAACGCCGCCCTTCGCATTGATCTCTTCCGCCGCAAGCTTGACCGCATTGACTTCGGGCTGGCCGTACGCAGCGAAATCTCCGGTGATTCCGGCGAGATACCCGACCTTGATGGTCTCTTCCGCCCACGCGCCCGAAACGACACAGAGACACAGCATCGCGAGGAACAAAACCGACTTTCTCAAAACACCCACCTCCGAGACGTCTGTCGGTCGCCGGAAACCCCTTCGAGTGCGGCGTCCGATCCGATATAGTATCCGATATCTGATATCCTAATGACAGACGTCCCCCTTGTCAATGCTGTGGATGGCTTCCTGCCGAAACGTGTCTCCGGCGACTTCCCCCGGTGAAAGAAAAAAGAGGCCGCCCGTGAGCGGGGCGGCCTCTTTTCGTCACGAATAAACCGTACGCTGCGGAATCAGCCTGAGGGGCTGTTTTTCCGCGTCGTCACGGGGCTTATTTGTCTCCGGGCTTGATCTTCTTGAAGAATACGGCCTTCTTCGCCTTGATGTCGGAGACAAGGATGATGCCGTCCTTGTCCTTGGGGTTGTGGAACTCGTCCATCGTCAGCGTTGCGTGCATCAGCTTCAGATCCTTCGTCTTCTCGAGCGCCTCGCGGATCTTTGCGGGATCGTCGCTTCCGGCGCGCTCGACGGCGTCCTTGAGCCAGTAGACGCAGTCATACGCCATAACCGCGTTCATGAACTCCATGCATTCGGTCTTCGTCTGTTCCTCGTACTTCTTGAAGAAGCCCTGCAATGCGGGGTCGGCCTTGTCGACGTGGCTCACCCAGTAGGTATCCTTCATGGCGTCGCCCGCGATTTCCCACATGAAGTCGCCGTAGCCGTCGCCGCCGATGATCTCGACGTTCAGTCCGAGTTCGCGGGCCTGCTTCACCGCGAGCGGGAGGCACTTGCCCATCGTCGGGATGACGAGCACATCGGGGTTCTTCTGCTTGATGACGGTGAGCTGCGCCCGGAAGTCGACGTCCTCGCCGCGGTGTCCTTCATCCGCGACGATGGCTCCGCCGTACTCCTTGAACGACTTGATGAAGAACTCGCGAAGTCCCTGGGAATAATCGCTGGAAACGTCGTAGAGAATCGCCGCGTTCTTCCGCTTCAGCGTCAGCGCCGCGAAGTTGGCGATCATCTTTCCCTGATAGGGATCGAGGAAGCAGATGCGGAAATTGTACGGACGAACTTTGCCCTTCTCATCGACCGTTACGAGCGGGTTCGTGGGGAGCGTGCCGATGTGGGAGACGCCGCCCCGGTTGAAGACGGACGCCGCGGCGATGCAGAGTCCGCTGCCGCTGGGTCCGATGACCGCGCAGACCTTGTCCTGTTCGACGAGGCGCCGGGCCGCGTTGACCATGTCTTCCTGCCGCGTGCGGCAGTCGTACATGACGAGTTCGATCTTCTTGCCGAGGATTCCGCCCTTTGCGTTGATTTCGGCGACCGCAATCTTGATCGACTCGACTTCCGCTACGCCGTACGCCGCGAAGTCGCCCGTCACCGTCGCGATTTCGCCGACCTTGATCGTGTCGCCGGCGAATGCAGGAACCGCCATGAGGAACAGAAGACACAAGAGGATCGCGCCCTTACGCATACTGCTGAAACCACCCATACGTATTACCCCCCTATCCTGATTTTGTTCCTGTTTCCTGACTCCGGGTACGACGCATCGCTTTAGCAAGGCGCCATGCTGCCATCGCAGCGGTTGCAACGAGCGGTCCGCTGCAACCGTGTAAATGATACTACATAAACGAAGATTCCGCAGGATGGTCTTTTCGGGGCGCACGAAAAAGGGCCGCCTCCACGTTGAAGGAGACGGCCCCGCGTTATTCGGAGATGACCGTTACGGCTTGATCTTCTTGAAGAACTGTCCCTTTCCGTCTTTTGCGATCAGGACGACGCCATCCTTGTCGAGCGGATTGTGGGTTTTCGGGTCCATGGTGATCGTGGCGTGATGGAGCTTCAGATCCTTCGTGACCGCCAGCGCATCCGCTATGGCCTTGGGGTCCGCTTTGCCCGCGCGCGCGATCGCGTCCGCGACCAGGTAGATGGAATCGTAGCCGAGAACGCCGTTGACGAACTCCTTGCAGTCGTCATTCCACTTCGCCTTGTATGCCTTGAAGAAGGGCTGCATCGCGGGATCTTCCGGCGCGACGTGGTTGATCCAGTAGGACCCCTCCATCGCCTTTCCCGCGATTTCCCACATGAACTCGCCGTAGCCGTCGCCGCCGACGAAGACGATGTCGTTCATCCCGAGTTCGCGTGCCTGCTTCATGATAAGCGCCATTTCCTTGCCCATGTTCGGGAGCACGAGGACGTCGGCCTTCTTGTCGCGGATCTCGGTGAGCTGCGCCCGGAAATCGACATCCTGGCCGCCGCGGAAGCCCAGATCGGCGACGACTTTGCCGCCGTACTCGCCGAAGCTCTTCATGAAGAACTCGCGAAGCCCCTGGGAATAATCGTTTCCGACGTCATACAGGATCGCCGCGTTGAGTTTTTTGATCTCCTTTGCCGAGAAATAGGCGATGAGCTTTCCCTGATACGGATCGGTGAAGCAGATACGGAAGGAGAACGGGCGGACCGCTCCCTTCTCGTCCACTGTGACCAGAGGGTTCGTCGAAACGGTGCCGAGCTGCGACACTCCGAGACGATTGACGACCGGAGCCGTGGCGATGTTGATTCCGCTCCCGTTCGCGCCGACAATAGCGAGAACCTGATCCTGTTCGATCATCCGGCGCACCGCGTTGACCGCGTCTTCGGCACGCGTCCGAAAGTCGTACACCACGAGTTCGAGGTTCTTTCCGAGAACGCCGCCCTTCGCGTTGATCTCGTCGACCGCAAGCCTCGCCGCTTTTTCCTCCGTCTGTCCGTAGGCGGCCCAGTCACCGGTCAACGCCGCAAGATAGCCGATTTTCAGGGTATCCGCCGCAAAAACCGCCCCACAGGAAACCAGAAGCAGCACCGCAACCAATCCGCAACGCAGGAACTTTTTCAACGCCTATCCCCTCCTAAAAAGTAGTTTCTCCAACACAGTGACATTGTACTATGTTTCATTTCCCGCGGCAAATGCTTTTTTGTCGATTGAAACGGCGAGATGTCGGAACAGTGTATAATATCCGGGATGCGGTACGCGGCGTTGCAGCCGCAATATCGGAGGGGATTTTATGAGTTTCGAGCTTCCAACGTACAATGCTCCGGACTTCTCGAAAGAGGCGTTTCGGTCCGTTCCCGACGTCCGGACGGCCGTCGTAGAACTGGAAGGCGTGGCGCCTGAGGGATTCCATGCTTTTTCCATCTACCCGGAGTATTTCCGGATCTCGGGGAAATGGGTGCTCGCCACGGAAAGCCGGATGGACTGCGTTCCCGTCATTCGTGATTCCGGGCGTCCGGATGTCGTGGAGTTCCGGAATCTTCACAAGGGAGACCGTGTGGTCCTTGGGCGTTCCGAGGACGGGAGCGAAGGCGTTTTCGTCCATTGCTCCGGATTCGGCTGCGGCGAGGGCGATGAGGAAATTTTCAGCTTCCGGACCGGACGGACGCGGGAAACCGCATATTCCAGAGATTACGACAACCTGTACGAACTGCTCCGGTTCGAACGGGATCACGGCTCCATCGTCTGGGTTCTCGGCCCGGCGGTCGTTTTCGATTACGACTCGCGCGAGGCCATGTCCGCCTTGATCGATCGGGGTTATGTCAACGCCCTTCTCGCGGGCAACGCGCTCGCCACGCATGACCTCGAAGGCGCGATGCTCGGAACGGCTCTCGGACAGGATATCTACACGCAGGAGCAGGTCCGGGGAGGACACTACCACCATCTCGAGGTGATCAACAGGGCGCGCCGGGCCGGTTCCCTCGAAAAGCTCGTGGAGGAGTGGGATCTTTCCTCGGGCGTCATCCGGTCGGCTCTCCGGAAGAATGTTCCCGTCGTGCTCGCCGGCTCCATCCGCGACGACGGTCCCTTGCCCGGAGTGTACGGCAACGCGTACGAAGCGCAGGACGCGATGCGCTCGCATCTGCGCCGCGCGACGACGGTCGTCGCGCTCGCCACGCAGCTCCACACGATCGCTTCGGGCAACATGACTCCGGCGTTCACGGTCCGGGACGACCAGGTGCGGCCCGTCTTCATCTATTCCGTGGATGTTTCCGAATTCGCCGTGAACAAGCTCCGCGACCGGGGGTCTCTCGAAGTCGTCCCAATCGTCGCGAACGTCCAGGACTTCCTCGTTCACCTGAAGAACCGCCTGGAATAACGGAGGTCGCCATGGATCGCGACGAGACGCTCCTGCGGTTCGATACGGCGCACCCCGTCTGGACCCGCGACCTTCTGCGGACTGAAGGCGCAGCGGAAGAAACAATAGACGCGCTGATTTCCGGCGCGTTGCTCGCCGGGGAAAACGGCGTGCTTCACCTCACGACCGAGGGAGAGAACGCCTTTCGTCTCCTGGTTTCGGAGTGCTTCCTCGAATCCGCGCCGGGACGCCCTGCGGGCGACGCGCCGACGCAGCTCTTCCGGACACGCCTCGAATCGGCGTTCCGGCGGAGCTTCATCCAGAGATGGGGAACGAAGGAGTTCCACCCCGGCGCCCGACTGTCGTACATTCCGGATTCTGCGGACGCGGCCGTCGTCGCGATCGCCGGCGGCCGGCCGGACTGGCCCGCGCTCCGCTCCGCAGAGAGCCGCGCCTTCGCCGAACGCTTTCCGCGCACGGGAATGGCCGCCCGCGATTGTTTTCCCAAAGTCGACGAGGTCCGGGAGTGGATCCTGCAATCCCGAATCCGCGTCGGCGCGCTCGAGACGGACCTTCTGATGCTGTGCGGATACGACGTGAACCACTATATGCACTTTCCTCCACACCCCAACGACGACCTCGGGCTGAAGGACAAGGACCGGTATTTCTGTTTCCGCGCGCCCGGAACGGTCACGGTCGAGACGCTTCTGGCCGCGACCGGACGCATGCACCTGGCGCTCGATTTCCTGCGCCGTGCGGTCCTTCCCGGTTTCGTCGACCGTGACTCCCAGGACCAGGATAATATCAACTGGCTCGTGTTCGCCTCCGACTCCGAGCGCGAGGTCGACCGGGTTCTGTCCCTTCTCGCTCCGTTCGGCGACGACCTGATCGCGCCGGTCTTTCCCTTCGAGATATGGGCCGTGTCGGTCGAGGCGCTCGTCTCGGTCGGCGAGCCATTCGAGAACGTTCACGAACTCTTCGAATCCCGCGGCCGTCCGGTCCGCAGGATGTCCTGAACGCAGGATTCCGTCAGGCCGCGTCCCGCGACATCGGCTCGCGGGACGCGGCGAACACGGCGCACAGGATGATCGCGGCTCCGGCGATCTCGTTCCACGACGGCGCCTGTCCGAGCCAGAGGGCGGCGATAAGCATCGCGGTAACGACTTCGTTCATGCCGATGATGCTCGCCGTCGAGGCCGGAACCGTCCGGAGGCCGAAGAAGTACAGCGCCCAGCCTCCGACGCTCGCGAAGAGCCCGAGATAGAGCATCAGCGAAAATTGCCGCGCTGTAAGGACGCACAGGTCGCTCCAGCCCGTTCCGAACGTCTTGTCCAGCGTGAGCCAGAAGAGGCCGAACACCTGGCTGTACAGGAGAAGCGTTCCCTGGGACACGAACCCCGACTGGGCGGACAGACGCCCGAACAGGGAGTAGCTCGCCATCGCAACGGCGGCCGCAAAGGCCCAGAAGAGCCCGATGCCGGAGATGCTATCGGCGCCGAACCCCAGCGACGGATACACCGCGATCAGGATCCCGGCCATCGACAGGAGCGCCATCGCGATTTTCTTCGCCGAGAGGGGTTCCTTGTTGACGAGGACGGCTCCCAGGCTTGTCATCAGCGGATACGTCGCGATCACGACTTCGTTCAGGGCGACGGACAGATGCTGGAGCGCCCGGAAGAATCCGGCATACATGCAGTAGGTTCCGAAAAGACCGAACAGCGCGAGGAAAACC
>ERZ1645192.1385-NODE-1385-length-20211-cov-38.615400_pt1 | contig 20211 bp, 29 predicted proteins | sample MGYA00575354_ERZ1645192 | MGnify/ENA primary metagenome ERZ1645192 (study PRJEB40844, sample SAMN11349763) | freshwater sediment metagenome | isolation source: river sediment | host: Sediment | place: India: Faizupur Khadar , New Delhi | collected 2017-02-21 ... | reverse complement strand
ATTCTTGGACGCGGCGTTGAAGGTCACGATGTGCGCTCCATGTCGCAAAAGATTGCTAAAATTCTGGAAGAGAAAAAAGGTTCTCTTGCCGACTCGGATTTGAAAGGAATCCGCGGTATCGGCGAAGCCAAAAGCTTTCAGCTTCTTGCCGCCTTTGAGATTGCCCGGCGATTTACCAAGGGAGACGCCGTCAAAATAAATAATACGGAGGATATTATACCGCTGCTTCAGGATATTGCCGCCAAACAGCAGGAGCATTTCGTCTGCATATCTCTCAACGGGGCCAACGAAATCATTGAAAAACGTGTAGTCACGGTCGGCCTTCTGGATCGCAGTCAGGTTCACCCCCGCGAGGTTTTTGCCGACGCCATCGCCGACAGAGCCGCCGCCGTGATTTTGGCGCACAACCACCCCAGCGGTGACATCCGCCCCAGCGACGCCGATCTGAAAATGCACAATCAACTTACGGAAGCAGCACAAATTCTTGGATTACGTGTAATAGATCACATCATTATAAGTAAAAAAGCGTATTTCAGTTTTAGCAAGTAAGAAATCGGGGTCGAATCTTTACCCTTGACATTTTACATCGTGATTAACTTTTCATCACGGACAAAGCATGAAAGATATTAATAAACTTCGCGTCATCCTTTATGCCGTTATCGTCGTATTTCTAATGCTCTGCGGTGACGGCTATTATTTCTCACGTTAATATATGAAGCAGTGTTGTAAAGCAGATGAATTACAAATTATACCCGGTGTCGGCCAAGCCACGGCAGACGATTTGAGAAGTCTTGGCATTAAGAAAATAAGTGATCTTAGCCATAATAATCCGGAAGCCCTCTATCATGCGTTGTGCAATAAAACAGGGAAGCCGGTTGATCGTTGCATGCTGTATGTTTTCCGGTGTGCGGTATATTTCGCATCCCATACCAAACATGATCCGGACAAATTGAAATGGTGGAACTGGAAAGATACTTGATCATTTCAGACAGGCTGTGTAAGAAATAAAACAGCATGTCGGACAGGCTGCGCTAAATAAGCGATGGGGGGATTTCGCCATGAAAAAAGAGAAAATGACGGAAATTAAAAATAATCCGAAGATTAAAAACAAGCTTATTCAATCGATACGGGAATTGCTGGAGCACAGAGCCGCCTGGCTGTATCTTCTGATTGATGAGGCCGAGAAGCGCGGCATAAGCACTGAAGACTTTGCGAAATCGGCCATTATGAGATGCGGCTGCTTTCAGGGCAATCAATTGACGGCCAAAGCCGGCACTAAAAGTCTTAAAGGGTTGAAGAAAACACTTTTCTCTTTGCCGGCCAGGATGGTTTTTGAAATGAAGATATTGACGTGTTCCGATGACCGGTTGGATATAGACTTTCATTATTGCCCGCTGGTGGCGGCATGGCAGAAACAAGGCGCAACGCATGAGCAGATTGCCAGGCTTTGCGATATGGCCATGCAGGGAGACAGGGGCATTGCCGGTTCCTTTGGCTGCGAACTGGAGCTGGGCGAAACGATTGCCGAGGGCTTCAATAAGTGCGAGATCCGATTTAAGCGGTTGAAGTAAGGATTTAATAAGTCGATTGATGAAGATTTTTTATTGCCATGTCCTGGTATGACGGCGTGGCTAAAAGGTGCAGGGGAAGAAATTCCGGTTTCAATCTTCTGTGTTGCAGTCAAAAAAGATTCTCCACCTCCGTCCCGATTTTACATCGGGACACCTCCGCCAGCGGAGGACGCGAAATGTGAAAGCTGCATGATTTACATGCGGCGCGTTCGCCCGGGCATTTGTCACGCAGGGAAACCGCATCAGCAAAGCCAAAAGCGTGTAGGGCGCAACCGTCAGTTGCGCTAAAATCCACGGAACGATTGAACCAGCAAAGCCATATATGAATTTATCTTTTTGCTTGCAATATTGTCCTAAGTATATATAATTAACAAAAATGATAATATAGTATTCTTAGTAAAATGACAAAATTACAGGAATTGAGCAGAAAAGATTATTTTACTGTTGAAGACGTGGCGCAAGCTTTCGGCATTCAACCGGCCTCCGCCCGCGTGTTGTGCAGCCGCTATGTCCGACAGGAGTTGCTCGTCAGACTAAAGAATAATTTTTACTCAACCGTGTGGAGATGGGAAAATTTTTCGCGCCATGATTTGTTTAAAATCGCCAACATCCTACAGGTGCCTTCTTACATTTCACTAATGACGGCCCTAACGTTTTATGACGTATCCACTCAGGCACAGAAAAATTATCTCGAAAGTATGTGTCTGAAGCGTTCTGTCACGTATGCTGTAAAAGAAACTGCCTTTCATTACATAAAATTGCAGAAACAGTTCTATGGCGATTTTGTAAAAAGCAACGGGGTGTTTATCGCCACGAAAGAGAAAGCTTTTCTGGACGCGGCTTATCTTTATTCTTTCGGCAAATACAAGTTTGATGTCGCTTCGCTGGATTTGAAGAAGATGGACTTTATGAAACTTGAAAAACAGATGAAAGGCTATCCACAGAAGACAAAGGATACGGTTAAAAGATTATGCGGGATTTGATCCAACACGAGCAGTTTGAACTGGAAGTTCTCGAACGTCTTCAAAACGGACGTTTTCTTGCCCATTTGATTTTCGGCGGTGGGACCATGTTGCGTTTTTGCCACGCTTTGGACCGCTATTCTGTTGATTTGGATTTCTGGGTTATAAAGGATATCGATTGGCCGAAATATTACCGCCGCATGGAGGCGTATTTGCTTCAATTTTACAAACTCACAGATTCGGCCAATAAATATTATACAATTCTATTCGAATTGAGATCGCCACAATATCCGCGATCGCTGAAAATTGAAATCAGGAAGGAAACCAAGGTCATTAAAACCGACACAAGCATTGCCTATAGTCCCAATTCTTCTGTGCAGGTTATGTTGAGAACGGTGGCATTGGCCGATATGATGAAATCCAAAATAGATGCTTTTCTTAACCGTGGTGAAATTCGCGATGCTTACGACATAGAGTTTTTATTAAAAAGGGGAGCGCCTCTTGATGCCAATCATGAGACGCTGGGCAAACTGCTGGCCGGTTTGAAAAAGTTGGGTAAAAAGGATTTTTCGGTCAAACTGGGGGCGTTGCTTGATGCCGACAAGCGTAAATATTATCAGAGCAACGGGTTTGGCATTTTGGAAATGAGCCTGCGGGATAAACTTGGAGGGTAAAAGCAGGCTGGAAAATCTGCTTTCATAGCTCGCAGCGCGCTGTCTGCCGCACCACCTGGCATCGCATCAGCAAAACCAAAAGCGTGTAAGGCGTAAACGCCGGTTGAGTCGGAATCATTAGTATATTATGCGACGTATTCGGTGAACACGCACGACCAACATATAATTGCCAGGCTTTGTGATATGGCCATGCAGGGCGACAGGGGCATTGCCAGTTCCTCTGGCTGCGAAATGTCGGTGGAAGTGCGGGTGTAAATGTAAACCAAAAGTCCACAAACTGTTAAATGTTGATTTGATGTGTTGTTAAATGCCTGACCTGTTAAAAGAGTTTTGCCCTTTTGACGGGCCAAATGGGATGAAAAATGATGGCGGCAGTTTTCAAACATTTCGACCTTAAACTTGTTGAGCCCGCTTTCAGTTCCAGGCTGACCGATCTGGTGATTGAGCTGGATTATCTGCGAAAAAAACAACTTGGCGGCACAACACCACCGTTGGTGTTTTTCCAGTTAAAAGATCTTTTTCATATGCTGGAGAGCCTCGGTTCAGCGCGCATCGAGGGGAATCGCACAACGCTGGCCGAGATTATCGAAAACCGTCTGGAAGGGGCGTCTTCCGGCGACGAGAAATATCGTGAGATCATCAATATAGAAGAGGCCGTGAATTTCATTGACCAAAACGCGCAGACCGTTTCGCTGAATCAGGCATTTATCAGTGAACTGCACCGCCTGACGGTCAGGAATTTAACACCGCCGCCCAGGGGCGAAGGCGATGTAACGCCGGGAGTTTACCGCCAAACAAATGTCACAATTGCGGGGTCGAATCACAAACCGCCTGAGTATTTGCAGGTGAGTGGCTATATGGAGGTTCATGGGGCAGGCCGATTTGCCAAAATATGATTTGATTAAGACGGCCATCGCGCATCACCGGTTTGTCTGGATTCATCCGTTCAATAACGGAAACGGCAGAATGGTGCGCCTGCTGACTTACGCGCTGATGGTCAAGCAGGGATTTCATGTGAATACGGACAGGATATTGAATCCAACAGCGGTGTTCTGTTCCGATCGGAAGAAATATTATGATTGTCTGGCTAAAGCGGATGCCGGTGATGAAAAAGGAACAACGGCATGGTGTGAATATGTCTTGTCCGGCTTGAAACAGGAAATAGAAAAAATCGACCGGCTGACAGAATATCAGTATTTGAAGAAGGAAATCATTGTGCCCGCGATTGCCTTTGCGCATGAAAGAAAAGTCATCACGGATACTGAAGCCAGAATTTTAAGAAAGACGGCGGAGCTTGGCCGGATGCAGGCTTCTGACATTGCCGATGTTTTCCCCGGTAAAGCATCCGCGGAAATTTCACGCCAGATTGCCCGACTAAGAGACAGAAAAATGTTGCAGCCGGAAAAAGAAGGTTCCCGAAAATATGTAATCCGTTTTGATAATAATTATCTGCTGCGCGGAATCATCAAGTCTCTGGATGAAAAAGGGTTTCTACCGATTAAGGATTAATGGAATAAAGGATACAGACAAATTATTTCCCTGCAGGGTTCGCTTGACGCGCGCGCCCTGCAGGTCCCGTCGGAAATATCAGGGTAACAACAGCCGTCTATTTTAGCTGACGGTCGATCTCCGTAATCAGCATTTTGGTCTGGTCCGGCGGCAGCGTGGTGAGCCCCACATCTTTTTTGTAGATGATGTTCATCTGCGGGTCGATGATCACGTAAACGCGTTTGGAAAGCGGCAGCAGCCAGTGATCCGCGTCATACATCTTGGCCACCTTGCCTTTTTCATCCACCAGCAGGGTCATTTTGTTTAAGCCGTGCCTGGCGATAAACTTGCGGTGCGATTCGGCTGAATCTCTTGACAGTCCCAAAATCTTAATTTTTCTTTCTTCATACGCTGCGATGTTTTGTTGAAACTCAACAAACTGCTGCGTTCAAAGCTTGGTGTCGTCTTTGGGATAAAAGGCAAGCACCACGGCGCGGTAATCTTTCACGGCATCGCTGAGCTTCCAAAGTTTGCCGTCCTGATCGGCAAGGGTGAAATCGGGAGCGATCTGACCGGAAGCGGCAGACGTGGTTTTGACATCCGTTCCCGCGGAAGCGGACATCACGAAAAGAAAAAGAAAAATCAACAGGAAAGAAATGCGTCGCATAAGACCTCCTGAATAAAAATAATGCGGCGGGCAGGCCTGCTGGAACAGCCTCCCGCCGCTGGTTTTAAAAGGTTAATCGTCAAACGCCATTTTGGTTTTCCAGACTTCCCAGACCTTGCCGACTAGATCGGGGCCGGGCTTAAGCGTCAACTTGCCAGGTTTCCAGCCCGAAGGTGTCGCTTCGGCGCCTTTGGTTTTGCGGACGCGCTGGAAGGCCTGAATCTGCCGGATGCTTTCCATGACGTTGCGTCCTACCGGCGGGGTAAGAACCTCATAGCCCTGAATGATGCCGTCGGGATCAATGATAAATCTGCCGCGGGCCTCCACGCCTGCGTCTTCCAGATAGACGCCAAAGATATTGCCCACTTTGCCGCCACCATCAGAGAGCATGGGAAAGGGCACACCGCCTTTGACCATTTTGGAGAGTTCATGGTCGTTCCACATCTTGTGAACGAAAACGCTGTCCACGCTCATGGAAAGAACTTCGACGCCCAGTTTTTGAAATTCGGGATATTTCTCTGCGACCGCAGAGATTTCAGTGGCTCAAACAAACGTGAAATCGCCCGGATAAAAGCACAGGACGACCCATTTGCCCAGATAATCGGAGAGTTTAACATTGATGAATTTCCCTTTGTGATACGCGGGCGCTGTGAAGTCGGGCGCTTTCTTGCCTACCGTGACCATAGTTTTCACCTCCTTTAGCATTGGTTGTTGCGGGGGTTCTTGTTTTGCTCCAGGTTTTTCTCCGACCGGGCCGCCGGTGGGTCTGGCGCAGCCGGCCTTGATTTCCTCAGCCATACATTTTTACCTCCTCTCTCCATTTTTAAGGTTTTGAAAATTGATTTCCTTCTTTTCTTCGTCCCCGATGTGTTTATGATTCATTTGTTCTATCGGACTATTTATCAAGGGTTACTTCTTCAATATCATTCTAAAACGCTTCACTTCTTTCCTACCGCGTAGTCCCGCAAGGCTTTGTGAAACGTGGTGGCGGCCAGAAGCGCGCAGTGTTCCGAGTCTTCGGGCATGCCGCCCAGATGTTCAAGGATGGTGCTCTGTTTAATTTTAATGCACTCCCGAACCGGGTTGCCCTTTGCCATAACAGTGACTGCCGAGCCCGCGGCATGGGATGTCATGCAGCCGTCCGTCGTGTAGGTAATATCATCAATTTTATCGTTTCTGATTTTCAGAAACACTTCCATGGTATCCCCGCAGGGTCCGGTAATCTTGGCATAGCCATCGGGCCTCTCCAGGCTTCCGTAATTTCGCGGATGGGTCCCGTAATCAACAACCTTTTCGGAAAGACCACCCGATATCTTTTCCATAAGGAGATCGATCATCTCCTTTTTGATTTGTTCTTCATCCATGGGACAACTCCTCATAAGAATGGGTGCAGATATTCACGAATATTTTTTGCTCTTTTATTTTTCTCTCGGATACGGCCAGGCCATGATGCCGCCTTCCATCACTTTTACTTTTTTCCATCCATTGCCTTCCAGCGCCAGCGCCGCCTCGTAGCCGCGCAGCGAAATCTTGCAGTAACAGATGATTTCTTTGTTTTTGTCTTCGGGCAGTTCATTGAGGCGTTTACGAATTGCGCCCAGCGGGATCAGCGTTTCGCCGATGCCCAGCCGCATTTCTTCGAATTCCTCCGGACCTCTTGTGTCGATGAGGAAGGGCCTTTCACCGGCTTGCAATTTGTCCTTCACATCCTTGCAACTGATCCCTTTAAGCCTGCCCTTCATTTTGTTTTGCATCAGATGTGCCGTAGCGACAAAATGATCAATGGCCAGCGAGAAAGGCGGCGCGTAGGGAAGATCGGCGTTAATCAAATCTTCAACGGTCAGTTTGCCCTGGATGGCCATAGCCCACTGGGCGATCTGTTTGGAGACATTGCCCGGTCCGATGCACTGTGCGCCCAGGACGCGGCCGGTTCTGGAATCAGCGATGAGTTTGGTGATCAGAAGCTTGCCTTCCATGAATCCCGGCTTGTCGGGGCTGGCGTTCATAACGGTGATAATATCCGAATAACCAAGCCGTTTGGCTGCGGTTTCCGAAAGTCCCGTGGAGCCTGCTGCATAATCGAATACCTTGCAGATGCCAGTTTGAATGGTTCCGGGAAACGTAACGCAGTTGGTCGAAGCGGCGTTTTCCCCCGCCACGCGACCTTGGAGGTTCGCCAAGTCGCCGTAAGGCGCGAGCACCTTTTTGTCGGTAATTCGGTTCACGGTTTCGACGCAGTCGCCTACGGCATAAATATCCGGGTCGGAGGTCTGCATGTATTCGTTCACGTCAATGCCGCCCAGCTCACCGATTTTCAATCCGGCTTCTTTAGCCAGTTTGACATTGGGGCGCACGCCAATGGCCACGACCGCCAACTCACAGGGCAGTTCCGTGCCGTTTTGAAGTTTGACAGCCGTAAGCTTTCCGTTTTCGCCCAAAAAGGCCGCAATACCATTTTCAGTAATCACGTTGGCGCCTTTGCTCTTGACATGGTTCTCCACAAGTTTCGCGAGTTCCATGTCCAGAAAGGTGAGCAGCTGCGGCAGCAGTTCGATGACAGTAATTTCAATACCCGCCAGTTGCAGGGCTTCGCACGTTTCGATGCCGATGAGGCCTCCACCGATGACAACGGCTTTTTTGATTTTGCCTTCATCGCGGACCTTGCGCAGAAAATCTGCATCTTTCATGGATTGCAGCGTCGTGATGCCCGTCAGGTCAGCGCCGGGTACGGGCGGCATGCGTGGGATAGAGCCCGTGGCGATAACGAGTTTGTCATAAGCCATCGTGCCGGTTTCACCCGTGGCCAGTTTTTTGAAAGCGACGGAATGATTTTTTGTGTCGATGCCTGTTACTTCCGTGTTCACTTCAGCGTCAATATCCTTTGCGTTTAGGTAAAACATCGGGCTTCGCACGACACCCGTCGGCGTGCACAAAAGCATGTTGCGGTCGTTAAAAAACCCGCCGACATAATACGGATAACCGCAGGACGCCATGGACAGGTCTGCCTCTTTTTGCATAATGACGACTTCGGCATTGTTGTCAATTCTCCGGGCTTTTGCCGCCGCTTTGGGGCCGGAGGCCGATCCGCCAATGACGATGATTTTTCTTTTTTTGGTCATAAAGTGTCTCCTCTTGTATGGTGATGAAATTTTCGAATGCATCGGCAGACCGTATCAGTGCTCGATACAAATCTTTTTATTTTTAAGCAGCTTCTTAGCAGCCGTTAATCGACTGTGCATTGATTGGAATCAATGTATTGCGCATTTCTTTCATAAAAATAACTCCGGTTCCCTGCGAGGGGAAGAATATGCAACTTCCAGTTCCTGTTTGTGTCGTAAATAATTGGCATCATCAAAATATTTTGCCTCGACCGGGCAGTTTTTGATGCAGGCGCAACACTTAATGCAGATTCCCGTTATGTTGGCTTCATCATCTGCGTCAATGGACCCCATGGGACAAAGGCTGACGCAAAGGCCGCAGTGGGTGCAGTCGATGCTGGTTTTGGGAATGACCTTGTGTATGGTAACAGGGTTGCCGTCTTTGTCTTTCGGCCGGTAATAAGGTTGGTAAGGTTGTTTTCCCGGCACGGATACAACCCCGCTGTCACTTTGAGAAGCCGTGAGCTTTTGATAAATTTGCCGTGCAAATTCCGTGGCACACGACATATCCTGCGTGTCAGGTCTATTCTTCCCGAGAATTCGGGAAAAGGAGTGTTCGCCGATAAACGCGCCTGCGGCAATCACTCTAAAACCTCTTGATTCCAGAATATCGCGCCACTCGATCAGCGCATCGTCGTAATGACGGTTTCCATAAACCACCACGGCAACGGCCAGGGCGCCATTTCCCTGCGCGGTATTCAAATATTTTAACAATATATTGGGAACCCTGCCCGCATAAACAGGAATGCCGGCGATGACGATATCCTGTTTGGTGAAGGACGCCGGTTCCTTTCGGCTATCCGGTAATGTGAAATCAAGGTTTACGACCGCTTTACCGCCGGAACTTTTAGCAAGTCCTCCGGCGATCCCAGTCACGATTTTCTTGGTTGTTTCCGTGGCACTGAAATAAAAAATTTTAATATTATTCTTCAAGATAGAAAACCTCATTTCATAACGTTTTATAGCATAGTTAAGCCCTGCATTGACTCAAGTCAATGCAGGGTATTTTTACTTCAAGATGCTATTTTTTCAGCAGAGCCTGCATCATATGCTCGGGCACCTGGACAGCAACAACTTCGCCCCGTGCACAGACATTGCCACCTGCGCTGAGTGTTGATTCGACGACCACTTTGCGTCCCCTAACTTCCTTAACCTTACCGCGAATTTCGATCGGCACACCCAAAGGAGTGGGCAATAGATAATCCACATGCAGCGATGCCGTAAGAAATCGTAGCGTTGGCTGCGTATCCATTTCACGATTTTCCGCGCGGTATTTGGCTGCCGCCGCCGTGCCTGTAGAGTGGCAGTCAATGAGCGATGCGATAAGTCCGCCATAGGCGTAACCCGGCACGGCCGTGTAAAAGAGTTTAGGTTGGTAGATACAGATGGATTCTTCGCCGTCCCAGTAGCTTTTTATTTTCATGCCATGTTCGTTGAGGCGGCCGCACCCATAGCAGTGGCTTAGATCATCCGGATAATAATCCTGAAACGCTTTATCTTTCATTCAAAATCCTTTCAATCAACGAGATACAATTCATGAATCACGCGTTTTACGCAAAAGTCAGTTTTGTTCCCGCCATGTTTAAAATAAATTGCTGCGGCATCTGTTTTTCCATCTCCATAATCGCTTTGCGACCAGTGCAGTGTGTGGGAATCACATAAGCCGGATTCAGTTTTTGAAGCTCCTGAGTTGTACGGTCGATGATAGGCTCAAATAATGGGCCTGAGAGATGAAATCCGCCCATCACTGCATGAATTTTGTCCACGCCTGTGACTTTCGAGGCGTAGGAAACCGTGTTGACAATGCCCGCGTGCGCACAGCCCGAAAGGATAACCAACCCTTTGTCCTTTAAATTCATCACAATGGATGAGTCGTCTTCAATAGGATCCCACTCTTCCTTGCCGTCTTTTTGGCAATGCGGGAGGGGCCAGCCTTTTTCAAAATCCGTGGCGTGTGGAACTTCGCCTAAGAAAAGAATGGTGTCGTCCAGCATCGGGTAGGGTTTTTCTGTTTCGATTACGGAAAGCCCCGCTAGTTTAACCATGTCACGCGTCAATTTCGGAAAATTGATTTTGAAGTCTTCGCCGAATTTGACATAACGTGGTGACTTAAATGCGGCCGGATGAACAACTAATGGAACGTTTGCCTTCCCCATCAACGCCGTCATTTTGGCCATGCCCCCTGTGTGGTCACTGTGTCCATGCGAGAGAGCCACAGCCTCCACCTCCTTCAGATCAGCACCCAGCGTTGTGACGTTCTGTGCCGCACCGTTTTCTGAAAAGCCGAAATCAAAAAGCAGTGTGTGCGTTTTGCCATCCACCGTCGTTTTGACCAGCGCTGAAAAACCATGTTCCGCCAGAATGGAGGCTTTGATTTCGCCATCTTTTAAAGGCATGGCGCGGGTGACAACAGCGTTGTTGTCCATAGCTGTCATCTCAATGTAGTTGTCCTGCAGGGTTAGAATCTCAACTTTTTCTACAACTTTTAATGCTGTTTCCGCCATTACTTTACTCCTCCTTTTTTTAGGGCTAGCCGAAAAAAGACTATTTCAATTCCATGAAAATATTCCGGCAAGATGTCAGAATTATACATTATGAACTTATTTCGTCAACCTGTAGCGTAGATTTTAAAACGTTTTGGTTAAATCGTAAGCGCCATGCGTCCTATTCAATGATCGCAGACGTTTTCTCCGACTTGCAGTGTTCCCGCGAAATACTCCGTGATCAGTTTCTCCGGTGTTTCGGCAGGGGCGCCGACTACAACCTGAATGCCCTGCTGGGCGAATAACTGCTGGGCGCGTTGTCCCATACCGCCCGCGATGATCACGCTTGCACCTCGTTCGGCGAGCCACGGGGGCAAAAGGCCCGGTTCATGCGGCGGCGCGGCGATTTCCTCGCTGCAAAGAATTGTTTTTGTCTGCGGGTCCACGTCAACCAGTGCGAAACTGGCACAATGGCCGAAATGCATGGTCAACTTCCCTTCTGCTAAAGGTATGGCAATTTTCATAGTCGTTTCTCCTTAAGAATTTAGTTTATTTGTTTTATCTGTGTCAGTGATCTGGTCGATAATCTCCTGCATGATTTTTCCTGTCGGGGTTTCTGAAAAATGGTAGATGAACACACGGCCGGAATCGCCGGACTGGGCGAGGGCCGGATCTATCGGAATCGCCCCCAGGAAAGGCACTTTCATATCCGCGGCGATTTTTTTGCCTCCCCCTTCAGGAAAGATTTGAGTCACTACTCCGCACTTCGGGCAGACAAACCCACTCATGTTTTCAATAATACCCAGTACCGGCACATGGACCTGACGGCAGAAGCTAATGGACTTACGGACATCCACCGCCGCGACTTTTTGGGGTGTGGTGATAATCACCGCGCCGTCAAGAGGCTGGATAAGTTGGCAAAGCGATAGCGGTTCGTCGCCGGTTCCCGGAGGGGCATCGACAATCAGATAATCGAGATCCCCCCAGTCGACGTCGGTTAAAAACTGTTTGATGACACCCATTTTCATTGGACCGCGCCAGATGATGGCATCGTCGTGATTTTTAAGCAAGAAACCAATCGACATAATTTTCATACTGCCAAATGTAATGGGAAGCAATCCGTCGGGGGTGCCTTGGAGGGTTTCGTTTTCCAGTCCCAGCATGGTGGGTACGCTCGGGCCATGAATATCCACATCCAATAGTCCTACGCGTAGGCCAGAAAGCGAAAGCGCCGTAGCCAGATTAACCGCTACCGTGCTTTTGCCGACACCGCCCTTGCCGGACAGCACAACAATTTTATGCTGAATGCGGCAAAGCCTTGCCTGAAGCCTTCGTCGGTCCTCGTACTCTTCCTTAGTTTCGTTTTGCTCCTGTTTTTTGGCCGAGCAACCTGTATCACCACATGAATCACAAGTTTTTTTACTTTCCACTTTGGTATATTCCTCCTATTTTTGTTTTTGAGAGATAATTGTCCGAATTAATAACTTCCATTCTACTTATCATGCCTCCTGAAGATTAAGATTTTCCCAAAGTTGTTTCAAGTCGTCGGCGCTTGGAGCGTCGATTTCTACAACCGCTTTCTTTTGTATTTGTGCCCGGGTGACAGATGAGTCGTAGCGGATCCGTCCAGCAACCGTTGCGCCAGCGGTTCTGGCTTTTGCCTCGATTTGTTGCGTCATCTCTTCGTTGATGTCCCATTTGTTGACACAAATAGATGTGGGGATGTGAAAATGTCGCGTCAGAGGCAAAACTCGTTCCAGGTCATGTTCGCCCGAGACAGTTGGCTCCGTGACGATCAAGACCTGCGAAGCGCCGGTGACGGATGCTATCACGGGACAGCCAATGCCGGGCGGACCGTCCACGATTACCGTCTTGAAGTTTTCCTCTTCCGCCAGATGTTTGGCCTCGGCGCGCACAAGCGACACCAGCTTGCCGGAATTTTCCGCGGCCACGCCAAGTTTTGCATGCACCATCGGTCCCAGGCGCGTATCCGATACATACCAGTTGCCGCAGAGAGACTCCGGAAAGTCAATAGCTTTTTGCGGACAGAAGTGCACGCAGACGCCGCAGCCTTCGCAGGCGACCGGATCGACCGAAAATAAATCAGCATTATTGACGATCGCGCCAAAACGGCAAACATTCCGGCAGATGCCGCAGCCGATACAGTCGGCCTCACGAATAACCGCCTCATGCCCGCTTCGAAAGTCATGACTTTCCTGAATCGTGGGCTCCAGCACCAGATGCAAATCCGCCGCATCAACGTCGCAGTCGCAGATCACGGGACGGTCCGCCAGCGCAGCGAGCGATACCGTAACGCTAGTTTTGCCCGTTCCTCCTTTGCCGCTGATAATGACCAGTTCTTTCATTCCAGTTTCTCAGCTATCTTGTAAAATATATCGTGTTCCACGCGCAGCGCCGTAATCATCTTTTCGTCAATGAGCCGTTGAAGCCTTTTGGCCGCGTCATGCGGATGCAGTCCCAGGCCCTGGCAGACGCCTTCGAGCGTGCAGGGTCTTCTGGCCAGCAGATTCCAGATGTCGGCGTCGGTTGCGCCTGTATCGTCCGTAAGTGTCATGTCTTCGGGCACCGCGTCGGCAAGAATCTCCACAGGGCTGGTAAACAGAGAGGACAATTTTTTCAACTGCCGCGCATCTACCGCGCAGGCGTACTCTTCCGTGGCCGGACGGCATATCGTGCCCAGTTGCACTTTTTTGGCGTGAATTTTTTCTGCCAGAGCGGCAATTTTTTTGACATCCGCGTCCATGCCGGTAACGCCGGAAACGAGAAGCACTTCCAGCCACACCTGACCCGGATAATCGGCGGTGAAGTCGATCAGACCATTGACCATCCGATCGAAGACAATCGATGGATGGGGACGGTTGACGTATTGAAACATCGTTTCATCGCCGGCATCCAGCGAGGGAATGACCAGGTCCGCCCTCATCAAAGCGGCGCGGACTTCCGGCAGATACAGTAAAGAGCCGTTGGTCAGGACGGCCACGGGAATACGGGTCATGTTCTTGATCATCGCGATTAGTTCGTTGATATAGGCATGCAGCGTCGGTTCGCCTGAACCGGCAATGCTGATGTAATCGAACGTATCGGCCGCCGTCAGTTTGACCTTCAATTCACGGATAATATCCTTGACCGGAGCATAATCGAGCCGCTCCATTGTCTTATTTGTTGTGCGTCCCAACTGGCAATAGATGCAATCGTACGTGCAGGTTTTAAAAGGCGCCAAATCGATCCCCAGGGAACGGCCCAAGCGTCGCGACGGCACGGGACCGTATAGATATTTAAAACTTTCTGAACTCATTTTTCTAATCTCCACAGGGCGTTTGCCCGCAACGCTGGCTTGCGCCGCAGCATGTTTTGCCGGTTTCTTCCAGAGAACATCCTTTGGTCTGATCGCGGCGGCTTGCGCCTTGCGATTTCATGATGAAGCCGCTTCCACCGCTCACCTGCCTGCGGACATCGCCCTGGCATTCGGGGCAGACCGAAATGGGTTCGTCATTCATACTCTGTTGCCTTTCAAAGCGCAGACCGCATCGGCTGCATTCATATTCATAGGTCGGCATTTCTCATATCCTTTTATTCTTTTCAAATTTAGAGATCTTTTCCATCAGGCTTTCAAAAAGTTCTCGGTATTGCGGCAGCGCGTCCACCATTAAAACACCCCGCGAGTAAGCTTCGGCAATTCGTCGGTCGTCGGGAATTTCAAGCGTGATGGGAATCTTTTCTTTTTCACAGTACTTCTGCACGCGATCATCGCCTGATCCCATCCGGTTCACGATGACGCCGAAAGGGATTTTAAGCTCCCGCACCATGTCCACAGCCAACGACAAATCATTGAGGCCGAACGGCGTGGGTTCCGTAACCAGCAAGACCAGATCCGTGTCTCGAATAGCAGCAATGACCGGGCAGGATGTTCCCGGCGGCGCGTCCAGAATGGCCGGTATAGCCTTTTGCAGGCGCTCTTTGACCGCCCGGATCAAGGGCGGCGCCATGGCCACGCCGACATCCAGACGTCCCCCAACGAGTGTGATGTTTTCTGATGCCATGGTTTCAACCACACCGATCCGCCGGCCGACTTCCGTGATGGCTTTGGGAGGACAAACTAATGTGCAGCCGCCGCAGCCGTGACACATCTCCGGAAAAATCAGCGGCACTGTTCCAAATGTGACGATGGCATGATACTCGCAAATTTTGCTGCATTCACCGCAGCCGTCGCAAAGCGATTCATCCACCTGTGGAATCGGGATCTCTACGATTTCATCTTTGACTTTGTCGCCCTTGAGAAAAAGATGTGCGTTGGGTTCCTCCACGTCACAGTCCAGAAGCTGGATGGGGGAGGCCATCGTGCGCGCCAGATTGACGGATACGGTTGTTTTGCCGGTTCCTCCTTTGCCGGAAGCGATAGCAATTCTCATTGCGCGCCTCCGTGGGAATCGTTAAGGTCATTCCGAGAGTTTTTGTCAATCCAGAGCAGCGGAAAGATAATGTCGCTGGTGCAGCAGGGAACCCAGACAGCCAGAAATAGAAAGACATAAACTAATATTATGGTAACGACGTCAATGGAGGTTTCTAGTGCCATCATGATATGAAACAGCGACGCCCAGGTGCTGAGCAGGACATGTCCGGCATGGGATATTTTTGTATGCGAAAGGAGATAGCCCAGACCGATACCCGCAAAAGCCAGCGGATTGACTAGCCACCACTTTTCAATAAAACCGACATGCACGCCGCGATTCGGAAGGTCCAGCAACCATTCCCCGACAAAAGGCATCAGCGAATCGCTTAAGGTGGCAATCCCCACCGACCCCACATAGCCGATAATAAGCGTCCGCAGCCATCCGCCTGCGGCGTGATTGCGGTACATGGCGGTGGTCACCCAGGCGCTCAGAAGCACATGCAGGGGATGAAAAATCCAGAAAAGCGTTCCCGAAACGTTCCGCGATACATGGAATTGAATAAAAGCCGCCATAATAACGATGCCCGTCATGGTTCCAAACGCCGTAAAAGGGGCGTGCGCTCGCAGTTCGATCGCAATGACTGGTGCTTTCATTAAATGCCTCTTTCCGCGAGGATGTTTCGGTGCTGGGGCCGATTCGTCGCCACGTAAGATCCCACGGAAAATCCCGAATGCAGACTTATGACCGGACATTTGGCCCGAAACAGGAAGAAGATGTCGCGCGGTTCATCGGAGAGGCTTTCAAAATTTCCCTGGCCTTTGGCGATGACCATATCCGCCTCGTCAAAACGGCGACGGAATTCGGCACTGCAATCGTTAAGAATTGTCCCCGGTGCGTCAGAGCCATTATCGATAATTTCCACGAGGTCTTCAAGGTTTGCCGCCAGAGCATCGGTACGGGTTGCGTCATTGATGATGGGCGCGCCGCGCACAGCCAGCGTAATCTTCGCGCCTGGCAGTTTTTCGATGAGCAACCGGTCGAAAAATATTTCGCCTGCGTTGTCCGTCAGGTAAAGAATAGTCTGTGCTTGACCGCATGCTTTTTTAAAAGCTTCCATGTCGCCAAAAATTGGCTGAAGAGGCGCGCTTTGCAGTTCTTCGTAAATTTCTCCGTAACCAATGCCGTTCTTGGCGCCCAAGTCAATGATGTTGCCCGTGATGGCATAGCGAACCGCCATGGTCAGAGGATCGAACGACGCCGCAATACGCCGGCGAATTGAGGGAATCAGCGCTTCTGCCAGTGCGTTATGTGCATCCTTGGCGGCGCGGTAGGGATCAGCCATTACCAGAAGCCCCCGCACCTGGCGATTAATGATTTGCGAAATGGCCGGCGGTGATTGATCTAAATCGATTTTGGCGATCCACTGCAAAATTCTACGAACTAAACGAGCTCGTTCGTCTTCCGACACAGCCCATATTCTGACCGCATCCGTGGCTTGGCGGACAAAACAGGGAATGCAATCCAAAGAAGTTTTCATGATCGACTATACTCGCGTTTTCCCCGCTTTTGTGCGGTAGGTTCGTCCACTTCATCCTGCCAGCCGTTGCATTTGACGTGATACAAATCAAACTTGGCTGTGTAGGGTTTAATGTCCAAAAGTGGTGTGCCGTCGAGAATATCTACACCATCCAGATGTAAATTGTTGTCTTCAATGCCTATGAGTTCCACTACGCTCAACCCGACAGCGTTGGGACGGTAAGGTGCCCGCGTCGAAAATATGCCGCGATCAACATCTTGAAGAAAGGGTTTGACGATCAATTTAACCTGCGGCACGCGGTGGAAATGGTAGATCAAATAAATGTGGGAAAAACCTTCCAGATCACGCAGCCCCTCGACGAATTCAGGGAAGACTTCGACTCGTCCCTTGCAGCCTTTGGCATATACGGGCTGGATCGGTGTCTTTTCGGCAATCGTATGCTCACTATGAATAATACCGATGGGTTTGTAGGTGATTCGCGAGTCTTTCATACCCAGTGCCCTTCGACGTCAGCAGATGCGGCCTCGATTAATTTGCCGTTGCGGTAATCGTTAATAGCATCCAACACGGTTGAAGCGGTCGTGTTGTAAATTTTTATTTTGGCCGCCTGCAAAACGCGGAACGCCTTGGGTCCGCAATGTCCTGTAATCAGAGCTTTGACTCCCAGGCGCGCGATGTTTTGCGCGGACTGAATACCCGCCCCTTGCGCCGCATTTAAATTTTGATCGTTGTCCACCACCTCGAAGGTCTTGGTCTCCAGATCGTAGATGATAAATTTCGGGGCGCGTCCAAAACGGCTGTCGAGTGGTGCATTTAAGTCTTTGCCTGATGTGGTTAATGCTATTTTCATAGAGTCCTTCCTTTAATTAATCGGTGGCGGCGGTGCGAAGCGGCATGAGACGCACCACCGCCGTCCGGGCGTGGAAAAAATCCACGCCTATGTTGAATATTTCCGTCGGCCGGAAATTATTAGCTTTGGCCTTTGGCGGTTAGTTCATCCAATCGTTTTTTAATGGCATCCAACTCAGTCTGTAATATTTCGACTCGATTATTGAGAAACCGCTTTTCCATATCCGGGTCTTGATCTGAATCTGAATACGAAGTAGCAAAGATTCCGCCGGACGACGCCAAGCTCTTGGCAACGAAGCGATTGCGAAAACCTAAACCGCCACCGCGTCCCCCTCGTCTACCGAAACCCGCGCCTCTTCCGAAGCCCATGCCGAAGTTCCACCCTCCGGCATTATTTAAATAACCAGGCATATTGTTACCTACACAGTATCCGGCCTTACGACCTGTCATGGGTCCCATTCCCATGGGACCTGTTGAGTCACCTCTCGGCATGATAAGAATCCTCCTTTTCTATGAATGTTAATCTATTCCCGAGCCATCGATGTCTTGCATTTCGGGCACTGAACCTGTGTGCAGGGCACACCTCGTTCATGCGGCTGGCGATGCCCGCATTTCGGGCATAAGCAAGTGCCCACCGCCCCGCCGGCAATCGGTCCGCCCTGACGGCCGCGAACGCCGCCTAGTCCCTGTCCGCCCCCCTGTCCTCTTCCGCTACGCGTAGTCCCATTCATTAGCCTTTTCCCCTTCTTACTTGATCGCTTTCCGTTCTTTTCGTTCGATTAATCATAATAAGCTCTGGCCATTTATCCGCCGTCGTCAGAAAACAAAGACCGCCGCCGCCAGAACGGTGGTATGGTCCTTGGTTTTTAAAACGCATGACTGTGTGGTGTTTCTTGTCCCGACGATTTTTCCGCTGATTCTAAACAATTCCTTTTTTTCATCCCAGCTTTCATCCACGTTGAAATCAATACCCAGTGTAGAAGCCAACATGGCCGCCGCCAGATCTTCCGCGTAGTCGCCTGTCTGCCGTTCGGTGTAACCGAAGGTGTGATGTTCGCTGATATAGCCATAGGCTTTTTTATCCACGGGAATCGCGCAGCCGATGGATGCGGAGATGAGCCGCCGAGGTTCGTCGCTGCAGCATCGGCTCATCACGCAGAATGTGATCGCGCCAGGTTTAAGTTTTTTAAGTCCCTCCGCTCGCGAGATAATCCGACAGCCAGGCGGCATGATGCTAGAAACCTGCACCAGGTTGCATTTTTCAATGCCCGCATCGCGAAGAGCCAATTCAAACGAATGAAGCTGTTCACGGTGCGTGCCAACACCCTTGGTAAAGAAAATCTCTTTGGGGATGGATTGATTCAATGTTTTTTCTCCTTTAAGTTTATAATTTATAAAAAAATTCTATGATACTCTCTGTTACTGCCATACGCCTTTCAAAATAAAAACGTGCGGTTATTTTTTAGTTATTGCCAGATGTGACTTAAATTTTGTCAATCCTTTCCAGATTTCATCTGTGCCAATGTATTTTTCTATCTCAGCCGTAGAAAACTTGATAACGCAAGTAGGCGTGGCATCAATTTTATTTTCTTTGATCAAAATGCTAAGCTTCGGAAAAACTGACCTTTCATCCGATACTTTCCAGGCAATATTCTTTTCTTTTAAAAAATTAACCAGATCTTCTTCCGTCTTGATGTGTTTGATCTGTGCCGCATCAAAAAGCGTTCTGCGAATGTGGAAAATATAATCAGCATCAGCGCGCGCATTAGCCGCATAGAGATAATACTTGGCATAGATTGGCGTAACGTGTGAAATGGGGACATCGGCGAATATAATTTTAACTCGCTCTGTAGCCATTAACTCTTTGAGTAATGGCTCTGCTTTTGAATCAATCATCCGGCAGGGCGGACAGAAGTAGTCCGTAAACATTATAACTTCGCAGGCACCTTGCCCTAGTGACGGTATGTTGTGGGTTTTATCCTGACCGTAGGCAGGTACAACGGAACCGGAGAAGGAAAGTAGAATTATTAAATACCCTAGCATACTTACGACAAGCAACGGCAACTTATGTATTTTCAACATGGGGACATTTACCTCCCCAAGAAAATAGAGCCACATTCGGCGACGGTTATCGTGCCAGACAGAGGGCACTTCGTAATTGATCAGAAAAGACGCGATCACTAGCACGGAAAACGCCAGACAAAAAGGACAATAAAAGTCATTTTGCAGTTGAAAAGCGCATAAATAAACCTCCACACCGAGTCCGGCGGCCAGCAGCGCGCGCACCAAAGGTGTCTGACGGAAAGCGGCAAAAACAATGATGGCAGTCATAAAAGCAATACCGACCCATTTGAGATCAATTCCCCAAAGATCACCTTTCAGGTAACTGCAGGCTGTGTCGCAATAATCG
>ERZ1645192.1381-NODE-1381-length-20241-cov-6.409343_pt1 | contig 20241 bp, 17 predicted proteins | sample MGYA00575354_ERZ1645192 | MGnify/ENA primary metagenome ERZ1645192 (study PRJEB40844, sample SAMN11349763) | freshwater sediment metagenome | isolation source: river sediment | host: Sediment | place: India: Faizupur Khadar , New Delhi | collected 2017-02-21 ... | reverse complement strand
AAGGGCGTCATGATACATGCATTGCCCTAAGAATACCGGTTATCGTTGAAGCTGCAGCAGCCATCGCACTGGCAGACCTGTTCCTGACAGACAGAGGAATTCACGGAAAAAGGGAAGTATTCTGATCTTAAGTCTGAATTATTAGAATTTTTTTTGTTTCAGGCTTTATCCTGAACCTGTTGTCAATTCTTTTCCCGATAATCCAGACAATTTTCCCATCGCTTTCCAGTATCCTTACTTTGTCTTTCTCAATCAATGATAGCTTGGTATCTGTTAGAAAATCACTGACTTTTTTTCTGCCCGTCATTCCAAAGGGATAAAAATAGTCTCCTTTTTCCCATTTTCTTATTTTAAGTGGAAAAACAAGACTTGCTTCATCAAGACAGGCTGTTCCTGTATCTCCGGGGATGATAAAGTTCTTTCCGGGGCGCACCGATCTGCACGATTTTATGAATTGAAGCTTCCTGAGTTTATTTAGATCTGTAATGATATAGCTTTCCTCATTTTCTGCAGAAATTGGAATAACTATAATGCTGGCCCTGTTTTTTAAGATCCTGTGTGATTCAGTGTTTAGTTGTTTACCTGTTTTTCCTTTGATTATGTTTATAAGATCTTTTACCTGGTTTCCCCTTAAACCGTAAATGCGGAAAAGTTCAAATATAAGTGTTTCATTATCAGTTAGCTGATTTAGTTTTTTACAGTCAATCCTGATGTCAATACTATCATTTGATATTAATTCTGATCTTGCAGATTTGATATATTGTTCAAGAAGCTTGTCAGTCTCTCCAAGCCGTTTTATTGTCTCTGCAATTGCAGTTTCAAAGGAGGGATTTATGTCCTTTAAGACAGGTATGACTTTATGCCTCAGCTTGTTGCGGGTGTATTTAGTGTCGGCATTGCTTCTGTCCTCGCGATATTGTATCCTGTGTGATTTACTGTATTCTTCAATCTCAGAGCGTGTTGCAAAAAGCAGTGGTCTGATAATACTTCCATTGACCTGTTTCATACCTGTGAGCCCGGATAAACCTGTTCCCCTTGTCAGATTTATCAGCAGAGTTTCAATGTTGTCATTCAGGTTATGTGCCACTGCTGTGAAATCACAATTTTCCTTAATCCTCGTTTCTTCAAACCAGCTGTATCTCAGTTCCCTGGCTGCCATCTGGATTGACAGGCCGTTTTTTTCTGCATATTGTTTTGTGTCAAACCGGACTGACCTGAATGGAATTTTGTGTTTTTGTGCGTATTTTTTTACAAAATCCTCATCACCATCTGATTCCTGTCCCCTGAGAGCGAAATTGCAGTGAGCGATTACAATCCTGATCTTTTCTTTTGCAAAAAGATCCATCATTACCATGGAATCTATTCCTCCGCTTAAAGCAAGTAGTACTGACTTATCCTTTTCTGAAACTGAACAGGAGGACAGGTATTTTCTGAATCTTTCCTTCATTTGGCTTTATAGGCAGGTACAAAAATAAAAAAGGTATCCGGAAAAGGGATACCTTTTATTTTAAAATTGAATTTTCCTTAATGTTTTGAAAGATAGTTTGCTACACCTTCCTGGGTTGCTTTCATACCCTTCTTTCCCTTTTGCCAGTCAGCAGGGCATACTTCGCCGTTCTCTTCAAAGTACTGGAGGGCATCTACCATTCTCAATGCTTCGGTTACGCTTCTGCCAAGCGGCATATCGTTCACAACCTGGTGTCTCACGATTCCTTTTTTGTCAATCAGAAACAATCCCCTGTAAGCCATTGGAGATCCGTTGAATGAGACATTACCTTCATCATTGTAATCATAATTTCCGGCAAGCACATCATAGTTTTCTGAAATTGTCTTGGAGAGATCAGAAACAAGCGGATACTTAACACCTTTGATTCCTCCTTCCTTAAGATCAGTCTGAAGCCATTTCCAGTGTGAGAACTGCGAATCGACTGAACAGCCAACTACTGCCACCTTCCTCTTTTCAAATTCCTTTATTTTATCCTGGAAGGCAATAATCTCTGTTGGGCAGACGAAGGTAAAATCAGCAGGATAAAAGAAAAACAAAACATATTTTTTATTCAGGTATTGCTCAAGAGAGAATCCTTCAACTATTTCACCACCGTTTATAACTGCAGGTGCAGAAAAAGACGGAGCTTTTTTTCCAACTAGTACAGACATGTTAAATAAGTTTTAATTGTTATTATCTGATTGTAAATACAAATTAATTGCAGTTTTGTTCATTATCTGTATGGGATTACTGACGGAGGCCCGGGATCAAAATTTGACAATATCCTTTTCTGTTCACCTGTAACTATGAAATTGTTTATTCTGGAGTATTCAGGCATTGGGTTACTAGGATAAAATGCAATCCGCAACTGGAAGGTGTTAAACAGCAAATTGTCGTTTCTTATCCTTACTCCCAGACCTAGTGAACTTAATGTGAATCCGTCATTCAGAATAATGGATGGTGAAGCCAGATAGCCAAGGTCTGCAAAGCCAAAATAGGAGAACTGGAAGCCAAAAAGATTTGACGGACTGAACAATACTGTTTCAATTCCGAAGGTAAACCTTTGTTTCCCAAGCACTGAATCATTTCTGAATCCTGAAAAACCATTTTCTTTCAGAAAACGTAGATGTTCGTCTGAATATCTTTCTGATCCCCTCGTGTAATCAGCCTTAATAAAATTTCTGATTTTAGACCTGCCTGCAGTAATAAGGTTTGAAAAATAGGAGAATTTAATGTTCAGAATTTCCTGTTCCCTGCTGTCGTCAAGCAGATAACCGCCAACGGCAATATTGGTATAGATATATCCAATTTTTCTAAAGGATTTCCCGAAGGAGAAATCTGTGCCAAGGTATGTTCTTGTCTTGAATTCATTGAATTCCCTGCCGCCTGTAAAACGCAGAAGGGCGCCATAGGGTATATCCTCTGTTCGTCCGTAACTGTAAAGGAGATTTGTTTTGTAGTATTTCTGGTGCGAGAAGGCGAATGAACCCAGAAATACTTTATACTTCTGGAAGGAATGATAAGAATCCTCAAATATCGCAGGATGTTCAAATACATTGTTATTGTAATACCGTGCTCCAATAATGATTCTCTTTGCAGTTTCACTGCTTAGAAGAAATGATCGTGATATCCAGTAGTCTTGAAGATTATAGCTCAGCGGTTGTGCAACTGCCATTGTATCAAAGTCTTCTGTTGTGTACATCAGGCTTACAGAGATTCCTCCTGCATATTTTGTTGATGTACTGACCAGCGACCGGCTTATATTGAAGCCATAGTTTTCTATTCCCAGCCCGTTGACGTAGAAAGTTCTCAGGTTAATGAAAGACCTGCTGATGTTATTTATAAGGTAAGTTGCTCCAAATCCTGGATAATTGGATTTTTCAAAATCAAAAGGCAGGTCAATTTTAAGATGATGTCCCAGTCCGAAAATGTTTTTTTCAAATATTGAGAGGTTTCCCTTGTCAAATCCCTTGTAATCATAAGAAGCACCAAGGGAATATATGTCCCGTGTAATAACTACTATATCAGCTTCTTCATCAGAAACAGGGACTACAAGTATCCTTGCGTCATTAATAAAGGAAAGCTGCCTGAGTAACCTTTCATTGTCGCCCAGTGTTAAAGGAATTATTTCATCTCCGGATTTGAACAACAGGTTCTTCCTGATTATGTTCTCATGGGTGTTAATATGAGTCTTGTTTAGAAGGTTATCAACCTTGTGGGTTGATTCGGATCCCGGGTTATTAATGTTTGTTCCGAAAACATCAAGTCTCCGGACCTCGATATTGCGGATCTTTTTTCCTGCATAATTCAGATAGTTTTCGTCACTTCTTTTTTCTATTGCAGGAGGTGCTGACCTGTCCGGAGCAACAATAACAAAATCATACAGTTTCTTAGTTAAGGGTTTTCGTGATGCCTTTATTTTCAGTGAATCATAAAATCCACGGTTTCTTTCATTTTCAAATATCATGTAAGGATCTGCTCCTGAAGGCACCCATAACACAGTATCTGTTGAAAAATATGAAATACTGTCTTTTATCTGAATAAAAGATCCTGATGGTATCGAGATTACAGTGTCACCAATGGCACGTAGTTGTGAATATGATTTCAGGGAAATTATGCAAAGGCCAAAAACTGTAATAGCCCTGATTATTTTTCTATATATCTTGGGTGCAATACACATCAGGTATTATCAGGGCTGCCCATAAGAACATCATCGGAATTGAACTGAAATCCCAGTCTTTTTCCAGTGATTAACCTGGAGTGCTGGATCTTTGCTTCAGCCTGTCCTACAGAGGCTATCTTCACTGTATCGTAGGGCGGAACCAGCAGGTCAAATTCAAGGGCATAATTGATGGCAGTAGTAATTATGAGCTGCAGTGATTGTTTGTTTATTTCCTCGTTGCCGTAATTTGTGAAAAGCATGCCCATCTGCCTCTTGCCTTCAACGAAATACTGCTTCTCATGATTTATGAATATTCTGGCTATCAGATATCCGAGGTCATCGAGTCTGGAATATTTGAAAGAGTCGGCAAGGTAGTTATAGATGTTAATTATACCGGAATAGGCATTGAACTTATTCTTTTGTATATAAGTGGTTTTCCAAGCCGGATGTTCCCTGTCGAACTGAAATATGTTCGAGTGCATGCTGAACAGCAATACATCACCGGCTACTTTAAGCTGGGCATCAAAGTTGCTTCTGTCTGTGTATTCGAGCCTGATGCGTGAATCAGTGCCTGAAAGGTTGCCGTTAATATCCTTTGTAAGGCTTTTAAGTACATCTTTAACAGTGCAGAAAGACTGGAAAGTATTGTCGTATACTTTTTGTTTCAACAGGGATTTCTCCCTTAAGGTGCTGATTATTTCCGCTTTTTTATCAGTATTGTCTGTCATGTCTGTAGTAGATTTTAGTCTGAATACACGACACCTAAAGTAATAAAAATAACGGTATAAAAATAGCAGGGACTATCTGATGATAATCCCTGCTTAAACTGTTCTAGTAGGAGCGGGCAAACAACACTCTTCGACGGCTTGGTTTTCCTGAATAAATGCATTTCCCGTCTTCCAGAGGACTGTCGATTGGGATACACCTTATTGTTGCCTTGGTCTCCTCCTTTATCTTTTCCTCGGTTTCAGTTGTTCCGTCCCAGTGAGCCATTATGAAACCTCCCTTATCATCAAGGATCTTTATAAAATCATCCCAGTTGTCAGCGCGATAAGTATTTTCATTTCTGAATTTCAGGGCTTTATTGTATATGCTGGTCTGTATGTCATCGAGCAGTTTTACAACATGGTCAGTAATCTGGTCCAGCTGAATCGTCTCCTTTGTCAGGGTGTCTCTTCTGGCTACCTCAATTGTCTTGTTCTGGAGGTCCCGCGGACCAAGTGCCAGCCTTACAGGGACTCCCTTCAGTTCATATTCGGCAAATTTGAAGCCTGGAGTATTGTTGTCCCTGTTGTCGTATTTTACAGAGATTCCTTTTAATTCAAGCTCAGTCTTAATCCTGACAGCTGTTTCTGATATCATACCAAGCTGTTCCTCATTTTTGAAAATTGGAACAATAACAACCTGAACAGGCGCCAGTTTTGGCGGCAGAACCAATCCGTTATTGTCTGCATGTCCCATAATAATTGCTCCCATCAGCCTTGTTGAGACTCCCCATGATGTTGCCCAGACGTAGTCCAGTTTTCCTGATTTATCAGTGAACTGCACATCAAAAGCCTTTGCAAAATTCTGTCCCAGAAAATGGCTTGTACCTGCCTGAAGTGCCTTTCCATCCTGCATGAGGGCTTCAATGGCATAAGTTTCAATAGCCCCTGCAAAACGTTCATTCTCACTCTTGACGCCTTTAATGACAGGAAGCGCCATGCTGTTCTCGGCGAAGCTTGCATAAACATTTATCATTTTCTCAGTTTCCTCAATGGCCTCTTCCCTTGTTGCATGCGCTGTGTGGCCTTCCTGCCACAGAAATTCTGCTGTACGCAGAAACAGCCTGGTCCTCATTTCCCATCTTACCACATTTGCCCACTGGTTAATGAGAATGGGCAGATCACGGTAAGACTGTATCCAGTTCTTGTAAGAATTCCAGATTATTGTTTCAGAAGTAGGCCTGATAATGAGTTCTTCCTCGAGCTTAGCCGAAGGATCAACAACAATTCCCTTTCCCGTTTCATCAGTTTTAAGCCTGTAATGAGTTACTACTGCACACTCCTTTGCAAAGCCCTCAACATGAGCAGCTTCCTTGCTGAGAAATGATTTTGGAATAAAGAGAGGGAAATAAGCATTCACATGTCCGGTTGCTTTAAAAAGCCTGTCTAATTCAGCCTGTATTTTTTCCCATATTGCGTAACCATAAGGTTTTATAACCATGCAGCCTCTGACCGCAGAGTTTTCAGCAAGATCGGCTTTAATTACAAGATCATTGTACCATTGTGAGTAGTTTTCTTCTCGGTTTGTAAGGAATTTAGCCATTGTTTTGGTATACTATTTGTTTTAACTTTGTTGAGATTGCGCAAAAGTAAATAAAAAGTTCACTCATTACTCAAAAAAGAAAGGCAGGTTCATCATGAAAGCAATAATCAGAAAACTATTTCTCTTCATTCTGACCCTTGTTCCCTTTGCTCTGACAGCCCAGCAGCATGGCAACTCTGATTATGATTATTTCTATTCATCGAGGATAAAAAGATTTCACAGCTCATATACGTCTTTCAGTTATTATGCACCTGTTTATTCTGAAACATACTGGTATAGTTATCAGCCAAAGACCTGGGGTTTAAGTATTTATGACAGGCCTGGCTATGGTGCCGGGATAGTTTACTCAGCCTGGCAACCTTCATGGAATTACAGCAACTATGGCTGGGATCAAGCCTATTTCTCAAATTCATATTACTGGGGATATACTCCTGTTTATTATAATTACTGGTATTCTCCGGTTATTGTAAGGATTGGAAATTCCCGCCCTGGTCATGCGTACAATTATCCTGATTATGGCAGACCGCATAATCATTTTAATGATAATGGATATCCGGTAAAAAGCAGTTATAACTATCATCCTTCAGATAAAGCTGACAGTAAAAAAGTAAACTCATCAGGCAGGGAGCAAATTTCATCGGGCAATAATTCCGGAAATACAGGTGATACGCGAAGATATTCCGATCCTAAAAACAGGCGCTCATCAACAATTGACTATAACAGCAGCAATAGCAACAGCAACAACAATAACAACAACAACAGTAACAACAGTAACAACAGTAACAACAACAGTAACAACAGTAACAACAGTAACAACAACAGTAACAACAACAGCAACAACAGCAACAACAGCAACAACAGCAACAACCATACAAACAACGGGAACAACAATAACAGTGTAGACGATGGTAACCGCAGTAACAATACAAATAACGGGAACAACAATAACAGTGTAGACAATGGTAACCGCAGTAACAATACAAACAACGGGAATAATAATAACAGTGTTAATGACGGTAACCGTAACAGCAACATGAATAACGGAAACAATAATAACAGTAACCGTAATTCAGGAGGTGGTACAAAAAGCGCCGGCAGGACTGTTACTACCGGCAGGAGTGCTGTAAAACCCGGAAATTCAGTATCAGTAAAAAGCAGACAAGACCCTTCCGGCAGCTCAGTTTCTAAGTCAGGTTCAAGGACCAGAACCAGTCAGGGCGCAGTTTCAACACGCTCAGGCAGTTCAGCCGGGAGATCATCAAATGCAACACAACAGACTGATACTTCAAGTGGAAAGTCAGGTTCAGCAAAAAGGTCAAAATCCTCTGATTCAGAAACTTCCACCAGTAATACTTCCAGGAGAAGATAGCTTTGGCTGAATAAAATTCTGTTACGGAACAATTGAAAAGGAACTTAACTTTATTAAAAATCAGTTCAAATTATAAAATTGCTCATAAATTGTCTTTTTTGGTACAAAATTTGAGTAGAACAATATATAACCAACACTAAAGGAACAATGAAAGCTTTAGCATACATATCAGTAGTACTCCCTGTGGTTCTTGCCTCATGTGCTTCAACACAGTATTCAGGGGGTGAATATGATGATCTGTATTATTCATCTTCTGACACTCCTCCGGTGAAAAGTTATGTTGCAAAGGAACAGATTGCAGAGCAGAATCTCAGTGTTGGTGATTACTACGACAATAAGTATGCTGTGGATACACTTGTCTCAGACCAGTTTTCAGATGTGGCTCCGGCTGAAGATCAGATTATAATAAATAATTATGGCGGAGGATATGATTATTATGATTCATATTATGGCCGGATAAACAGTTTTTACGGTAATTATTTTGATCCATACTGGCGTGATCCGTACTACTTCAGCTACAACTACGGATGGCCATATTCAGGCTTCAGTTTTGGTTTCGGATATCCATATTCCGGTTTTGGTTTTAATTACGGCTGGGGATGGCCTTACAGGTATTCTTATTATTCTCCGTTCTATGATCCATGGTACGGTTATTCTCCATATTATTCATATTATTATCCTTCATACTATTATGGAAACTATTATGGCTCGTACCATAATATAAGAGGTCACAACGACAGCTTTACAAGTTACGGCAGAAGGGAAAGACCAAGTTCTTTGTCATCACGCGGATCTGCTGACGTTTCAGGTGGAAATGCTTATTCAAGACGAGACCCTTCAGGCTTGTCAAGAGCTTCATCATCACAGGGATCGCGCACTTATGCAGGAACTGAAACATCATCGGGAAGCGTAAGGAGAACTTCCCCGGGGAGCACTTCAGAAACTGCCGCAGGAAGAACATCTTCCGGGAGCAGGACTGTTGCACAGGATGCCAAAGGCACTTCGAGGTCAGCTTCATCATCACAGGGATCTGCAGGCAGCAGGCCGGAATACAGGAGCTCGGGAAGAACCTATCAGCCAAGCTATAATAATCCCAGAATGAGCACAAGGCCTTCATACAACAACAGCCGCACAATAAATTCAGGTTCAGATAATTCAAAAACCTACAACAGCGGAAGCAATGGAAGGTCTTCCTCGGGAAGTTCATACCAGAATAGTGGCAGCAATGTGAGAAGCACTCCTTCATATAACAGTGGTCAGAGAAGTACTGTTTCACGTCCTTCCGGCTCTGTGAATTATTCAGTTCCGTCAAGGCGCAGTGTTGAATCGGGAGGATTCTCATCCGGATCAGGGAGCAGATCTTCATCAGGATATTCTTCACCAGCCAGGTCTGAAGCAAGAAGTCATTCATCAGGGTCTTCATATTCCTCTGGTTCCTCATATTCTTCGGGTTCATCATCAGGTTACTCCGGAGGACATTCATCATCAGGTTCATCTTCAGGCTCATCCAGTTCATCCTCGGGCAGACGCTAAACGATGTTGTGAAATGTTGATCTTACAGGTCATTCTGAATCATAGAGTGCAGATATTGTATTAAGAAAAAAGAAACTTAAATGAAAAGGACAGCTTTTATACTTGTTTCAGCAATTGTTCTGGGTAGTCTGGCAAAAGCACAGAATATTGATGATGCATTGAGATATTCACAGGTATTTTATTCAGGAACAGCCAGGTTTAATTCAATGGGAGGTGCATTCACGGCTCTGGGAGCGGATCTTTCGTCCCTTAGCCAGAATCCGGCAGGCGTTGGTCTGTTTCGTAATTCAGAATTCAGCCTGACTCCTCAGCTGAATTATATAAAATCGACTGCTGACTTCAACGGAAGCACAGAGGATTATCTGTACCGTTTCAACCTTAACCAGGGCGGTTTTGTGAATAACATAATTTCAAATCCCGGAAGTAAAGGACTGGTAACACTTAATTTCGCTTACTCGTTCAATATGACGAATAACCTGAATCAGAATACTCTTGTTTCCGGCACAAATAACTCGAGCTCAATAGCAGATGCCTGGGCATGGTACAGTGAGGGGACTCATTATACTGAGTTGGGCGGAGCGGAAGGGATAGCCTATGATGCATGGGTAATTGATACCTTAACAGGTTATGGAGGCAGTTATTACGGGACTGTATTCTCAAACTATGGTGATAATCCTCCTTCAAGATATGGACAGAGTGTAAGGAGAACAATTCAGAATGAAGGTTACCTGGGAGAACATGCAATATCAATCGGAGGCAACTATGCCGACAAACTGTTCTTCGGCGCCACTTTCGGGATAAACACCATGAGATACAACAGTTATTTTCAGCATGTTGAATCAAGTGATGTTGCCCTGCCTTCACAGTTTAAAAGTATGGAATATGTTGACTATTTTGAGGACAAGGGTACAGGATTCACATTCAAATTCGGGATGATAGCAAAACCAGTTGAGATGGTTAGAATTGGTGTGGCATTCCATACTCCTACATTCTATAAAATTGATGAATATTTTTATGAGGATATCAGCTCTAAATTCACTGACGGCAGCAATTACCACTCGTCAAATGACCCGATGAGGTTTAACTACGGTTTTAACACACCTTTCAGATTCCTTACAGGTATTGCAGTACAGGTGAAGAAATCAGCTCTTATAAGTGTTGATTATGAATTTGTTGACTATACTGCAGGACATTTCTTCCAGACAGGCGATGGTTATGATTACTCGGAAAAGAACAACGATATACGGTCAGCTCTCAGTTCTGCAAGCAATATAAGGATCGGAGGGGAGTACAGGCTTAACAAGCTCTACCTGCGATCGGGTTATGGTTATTATGGAAAACCGTTCAGGGCCGGGGAAGCTAATGTTGATATGGATTACAGGACACTCTCCTGCGGGATTGGTTTCAGGGAACGCAACCTTTCTGTTGATTTCGGATTTACAAATTTCAAATCATCACAGGTTTCTTTCCTATACCAGCTTGATCCCGGATTCACTCCGGCAGATTATCAGCTGACAACAATGAAAAACCTGTTCTCTCTTACCTTGGGCTATAAATTTGGTTTATAATACTTTGAATACTTCCTATTTTTTTGAAGGTGTCTCAAAAGGGCACCTTTTTTCTATAAATACAGGCCTGCATCAGGGCCAGTATTGAAGAGCAGGTCAACAATGCTCAGCCCTGGAACAAAGCCGTATCTTGATGAGAACACCTGTGTATATTGCCTGTAAGCCCTTGTATCAGTGATTTTTGGAGAAATAAGATACCTGAAATCATAAGGCTTATTTTCAGCAGGTTCAAAACTGTTGGTAAAACATGTTGCTGCTCTTATGCCGATATGCCTGCTGATTAGTTCAATAAGTCTCTGGTTCATATCTATCAGGAATTCATGTTTACCAGAAATAATCTTTTCGATTTCATCGAAATAGTACTGGAAAAACGGAGATGATCTGTACGCTGAGATAAGGGCTCCTGTATGCACCTGCTGCCACCTCCTTGAGCAATCAATTCTGATGTCCTTTACAACAGTTTTGTGGAAGCTGCCCAGAAGTACTGGAACTGAAAGGAACATCGGACCATTTGCCGAAAGGATATAACACCTGTTTCTGTATGACTGCTTTATGTAGTTTTCTTCGTGTTCAATCAGTATTTTCTGGTACCCCTTGCATGCTGAAAAAAAAGAAACTGGGGGAAGGTAGGCAGTTGAAACAAGTATGTTGTTATGCATCAGGTCAGCCTGTCATTGAATTTTGTTTATCATGCTTGCCGAGAATCCTGCTCCGAATCCATTGTCGATATTCACTACAGTAACACCTGATGAGCAGCTTGTAAGCATTGCGAGAAGTGCGGAAATGCCTCCGAAATTTGCACCATATCCGACACTTGTCGGCAAAGCAATCACGGGTTTATCTACCAGTCCCCCAACAACGCTGGCAAGTGCTCCTTCCATACCGGCAATAACTACAATAACCTTGCATTTTCTGATTTCGGGCAGTTTGTCAACAAGCCTGTGAATACCGGCTACTCCGGCATCATAAATCCTTATTACATTGTTGCCGAGCAGTTCAGCTGTTACAGCTGCTTCCTCTGCAACGGGCATATCTGAAGTGCCTGCAGTAATAACTGCTATCATGCTTTCCGGAGTTTCCGGCTTTTTCTTCTGAACAGAGATTATCCTTGCCATTTTATAAAACACGGCATCGGGAATAACTGATTTAACAGCATCGAACATCTCCTGGGATGCCCTTGTGCCTACCACGTTGTTTTCCCGTTGTGACATGACCCGGAAAATCTCCCTTACCTGGTCAACTGTTTTTCCTGAGCAATATACAATCTCCGGATAGCCTGTCCTTATCTCACGGTGGTGGTCTATTCTTGCAAAGCCAAGATCCGTGTAGGGGAAATTCTTCAGTACCTCAAGCGCCTCTTCAACACTTGCAGATCCGTTTTTTACTTCATTTAATAGTTTCTCTACCTCTTTAATATTCATTTTTCGATGTTTAAAGGATTCAGGCTCCCGGTTCTGTAGCCTTCCAGGTCAAGAGATATGTATCTGAACCCCAGTTTTTTAAGTTTGGAAACAATCTCTTCGCGGGACGGACTAAGTATTATTTTCTCAAGGTAGCCATGCAGGCATTCAATGCGGGCAATATCGCCATGCATCCTTACCCTGGCACCCGGATAACCGCTTTCGAATAGTATGTTCTCAGCTTCTTCAATTGTTCTTAATGCTTCAGGCCTTATTTCTGTATTATAAGGTATTCTTGTTAGCAGACAGGCCATTGCAGGTTTGTCCCATATTTCAAGTCCTTCATTCCGTAAAGAATCTCTTATATCCTTCTTTGTCATTCCTGATTCCAGGAGCGGACTTCTGATCCCCATTTCCCTCAGAGCCTTCATCCCGGGACGATATTCACCTGTATCATCAAAGTTCGAACCGTCAAGTATATATTCGAAATTATGCGTATTTGCAAAATTCCTGATATGTGAAAAAAGGGTCTTCTTGCACAGGTAGCACCGGTCTGTCGGATTGTGCCTGATGAGTTCAGGGAAATCAAGTTCCAGCACATGGTGTTTTATGCCATACATCGAAGCAAATTCCGATGCTTCCTTAATTTCATGTTGGGGAATATATGGTGTTTTTATGGTAACCGCAGCGATCCTGATATTTTTGCTTTTGAAGGCACTGTACAGAAGGAAGGAACTGTCTACTCCCCCCGAGAAGGCAATAACTGCAGATCCTAATCCTTTGAGAATATTGTTTAGTTTTTCTGTTTTCTTTCCTGCCATCGCATTACTTGTTTGCGTCACTGATTTGATTTTCTTTCAGTCAGAATAGCCATAACCTGGTTGTAGACGTCTTTTACAGGAATACCTTTCTCAGCAGCCAGCAATTTACAGTCGTCATATTCTGGTTTCGCAGAAACCTCCTTTCCCCTGAAAAATGACCTTTTTATTTTAACCTGGCCAAGCGGAGTGCTGATTGTTTCAAATTCTCTTGAAAGAGTATCTTTCCTGAATGGGTATGTCCTGATACCCAGTGATGTGGATTCAGTAAAGATAATTTGTTTCATACTGTCGGCAACGTCGTTTTCACAGATAACATGCAGGACAGTACCAGGCCTTCCCTTTTTCATTATTATGTTTGAGAGGTATACATCAGCTGCTCCGGCCCTGAAAAGCTTTTCCGAGATGTAATCGAAGAACTCCGGGTTCATATCGTCAATATTACATTCCATCAGCAGGGCATCATGACCAGTTTCCGGTCCGCTCACAAGTTCTCCGAGTGAAACTCTCAGAAGGTTAGGCACATCAGGATGTTCCTTGTGACCAACACCATAACCTGTTTTGCTGGCTTTTACTGTTATCTCTTTGCTAAACATTGTTCCGAGTGCAGTTACAATAGCTGCACCGGTAGGTGTTGTGGCTTCAAAATCAACTCCTCCTTTTTTAAATGGAATATCCTTTAGTATCTCTGCTGTGGCAGGAGCCGGAACCGGCAACCTGCCATGATCGCATTTAACGAATCCTCCCCCTACTTCTAACGGAGTAAAATGCACTGCATCCGGACTGAACCAGTTGAAGCAGATAGCTGCCCCGACAATATCTATAATTGAATCAATTGCTCCGACTTCGTGAAAATGAACCCGCTCCAGAGAAATTCCATGCACTGCTGCTTCGGCCTCGGCAATCTTCATGAAGATCTTCATGCTGAGTTCCTTAACCCTTGTATCGAGAGCTGAATTATCAATAATCTTCCTGATATCTGAAAGATGCCTGTGGGCATGTTCGTGCTTTGTTTGCCTCACTGTTACCTTTGTTCCGTGAATTCCATGCCTCTGGTCTTTCTGAACAAGCAGGTCCCACCCCTTAAGGTTCAGCTTGTTAAGTTCATTTATCAGGAAATCCTTGTCAACTCCAAGGTCAATCATGGCACCTAGGTTCATATCGCCGCTTATTCCTGAAAAACACTCGTAACACAAAACTTTCATATAACCGATAGTATTTTACTAATATTTTTTCTAACAAAATACGTTAACATAAGTTCATATTCTGCTTAAACTGCAAGCAAATATACTATTAAGAATTCTTTGATATGGCAAATACTATGTCAATTATGATATTTGTCTTTCCTTACATAAAATTAACATTGTAAATTTGCTGCTCTTAAAAATAAATTATGAAACTATCACATATTGAGCATATAGGAATCGCAGTCAGCAATCTTGAAAATGCTATTAAATTCTATGAGAATGCCTTTGGACTTGAATGCTATAAAATTGAAGAAGTAGCTGAACAAAAGGTAAGAACAGCTTTTTTTATGATTGGACAGACTAAGATTGAACTTCTTGAATCAACTGATCCTGAAGGACCTGTCGGAAAATATATTGAGAAAAGGGGAGAAGGTGTTCATCATATTGCCTTTGCCGTAGAGGATATAAACGGAAGCTTATCGGAGGCTGAAAAGTCGGGAATAAAGCTTCTGGACAGCAAACCCAGGAAAGGAGCAGACGGTCTTGATATAGCATTCCTTCATCCTAAATCGACTTCAGGTGTTCTTATAGAGCTTTGCGGAAAGGGCAGATAAGCTGCAGTCACTTTCCGGCGCCTTCATATCAGTTCTGAACTATTTGCTTCGCTTTGTCGGCATTTATTCTTAACTTTATGATATATACTGCTTCAGCTGATATGGAAAACATGATTGCAGTTACCGGAAATTCAGGCCCTAAAGTCAGGTCTGATTGTGAGATTATCCTCAGGATTAAGGACAAAGGAGGAATATCAATTGATCTGAATTCAAAGGTAAAAACCCTTTATGGTTCTTCAATAACAAGCCAGTGCACCGAGGTTCTGAAGTTCTTCGGAATACAGTCGGCAGAACTTTCAGTTAATGACTCCGGAGCTCTTCCTTTCGTCATAAGTGCAAGGCTTGAGGCAGCTGTGAAAAAATTAACAGATGCACCGAAAGAATTTCTGCCTGCAATGTCAAAATCAAATCTTTCTGAATCTGTACGTGACCGGTTCAGGTTTACACGTCTCTACCTGCCTGGTAATACTCCCGGGCTCATGATAAATGCAGGTCTCCATTCAGCTGATGGTATAATACTTGACCTTGAAGATTCTGTAGCTCCTGAGAAAAAGGATGAAGCCCGTTATCTTGTAAGAAATGCCCTCCGGCAGATAAATTTTTATAAGGCCGAGAGGATGGTGAGAATAAATCAGGGGCAGAGGGGGCTCGAAGATCTTGATTTTGTGATCCCGCATCATGTGAATCTTATAGTGATCCCTAAATGTGATTCGCCTGATGATGTGAAAAAAGTTGATTCACGGATAAAGGAACTTGCCAGGAAGAATGGCATTAAAAAATATGTTTTCCTGATGCCTGTGCTTGAGAGCGCACTTGGAGTTGAAAATGCCTTTGAAATAGCCAAATCATCAGTGAATATTGCAGGAATGGCAATCGGACTTGAAGATTTTACATCTGACCTTGGTGTTCAGCGAACTGCTGAAGGAACAGAATCCTTTTTTGCCAGGTCACGTCTTGTTCTTGCATGCAAGGCTGCAGGTATACAGCCTATTGATTCAGTCTTTTCGGATGTCAATGATACAGAGGGACTAAGGAAAGCAGCGCTTGCTTCAAGGGCAATGGGATTTGAAGGAATGGGATGCATTCACCCGCGGCAGATTCAGGTAATCAGGGAGGGCTTTTCGCCCACTCAAAAGGAAATTGACAGAGCGCTTGAGATTGTTGAAGCCTACAGACTTGCAAGGGAAAGAGGATTGGGTGTTGTAGCTCTTGGTTCAAAAATGATTGATCCTCCGGTAGTTAACAGGGCAATCAAGTCAATTGAACTTGCAAAGGTACTGGGCCTCTTGCCGGAAAGCAATAAGCAGCATTAAAATAAATAAATTACTGGGTTATGGCTGTGAAATCTCTTATTAATGCTGCCGGACGGAGAATACCTCCTTCGGTAAATGGTCGGCAGGTAATTCCTTTTAAAGGAGTTGGAAAACACAGACCAGACGGAAGAAAATATTCACCGCCTATCCCATCCTGTATTGATTATCCCGATGATGGCAAAAAGGTGACAGACAGCCTTGGTGAGGCGCTTAAGAAGTGCGGCCTGTCAGACGGAATGACAATCTCAACTCATCATCACCTGAGAGACGGGGACCTGATAAGCAACAGGATCTTTGAACTTGCCTCGGAGATGGGGATCCGTGACCTTGTATGGTTTCCCTCTGCATCATTCCCCTGCAACGATACGCTTATCAGATATCTTGAAGACGGTACCATAAACAGGATAGAAGGAAGCATGAACGGCCCGCTCGGAAAATTCGTTTCGGAAGGCAGGATGAAAGGCACAGCAGTATTGAGATCGCATGGAGGAAGGGTTCAGGCTATACAGGATGGAGAAGTCAGGATTGACATTGCTGTTCTTGTTGCCCCTTCCGCTGATCCTTTTGGTAATGCAAAAGGTACAGGAGGGCCTTCATCCTGTGGTGTGATAGGTTATTCAAAGGCTGATTACATGTTTGCAACAAAGGTAATTGTTGTAACAGATAACCTTGTCGATTTTCCCTGCTATCCAATGGAAATTGAAGGAAATTATGTTGATTATGTTGTAGTTGTCGATAAAATAGGCGTGCCGGAAAAAATAGTTTCTGGGACAACTGAAATAACAAAAAGTCCTGACAGGCTGCTTATTGCTGAACTTACAGCCCGTTTTCTGGAAAAATCAGGGATACTGCATGATGGTGTTACAATACAGGCAGGAGCAGGAGGAACTTCACTTGCAATCGCCGTTTTTGTGAGTGAAATTCTCAGGAAAAACGCCTGGAAATCAAAATTCGGATTCGGTGGAAGCACACGTTACATGGTAAAGATGCTTGAAGATGGTCTAATGGGGCATATACTTGATGCACAGGTATTTGATCTTGATGCTGTAAGATCTGTCACAGATAATCCCAAGCATATACCTTACCCTGTCTTCAATGCCTATAACTTTCATTCCAAGGGCAACCTTACGAGTATGATTGATATTATGCTGCTTGGGGCTACTGAGGTTGATCTTAATTTCAATGGAAATGTTGTAACTCACTCTGACGGTTACCTTTTACACGGGATAGGCGGATGGCAGAACTGCCTGCATGCACGGAACGTAATTCTGCCTCTTCCTCTTTTCCGTGACAGAATTCCGGTTATAGTGGATGAAGTAACAACCCTTTGCGGACCAGGTGAATTAATCGATGTTATTGTCACAGAGCGGGGAATTGCAATTAATCCTTTACGGAAAGACCTGATAAAAAGTGTTAAGGGCAGTGGTCTTCCCCTCGTTACAATACGTGAACTTAAGGAGGAGGCTGAAAGTATCTGCGGGAAACCTGACAAGCCACAGTTCAGCGACAGGGTAGTGGCTGCTGTTAAATGGGTAGATGGTACAGTTATTGATGTAGTTCGGCAACTGAAAATATATTAAAACAGATAATAATATGTACAAGTGTGTGATTTGCGGATACATATACGATCCGGAAGAAGGTGATCCGGCAGGAGAAATTCAGCCAGGTACACAATTCACTGAATTACCCCCTGATTATGTATGCCCGGTTTGCGGAGCATCAAAGGATGAGTTCGTTAATTATGATTAGTTATCTGAGAGCTAAGCTTTGATCTCTGACATGCTGCGGATAACCTCAAGCAGGAGATCCCAGAAGCGTTCTGCAGAAGCTATCTCAATCTTTTCTTCAGGAGTGTGTGCACCTCTTATCGTAGGACCGAATGAGATCATATCAATATTTCTCACCTTTTCATGTATCAGGCCACATTCAAGGCCGGCATGAATTGCCCTTACAAAAGGTTCATTCCCAAACAGCTTTCTGTATGCGTTCGTGGTGACAGCAAGTATTTCAGAATTAATGTCAGGTTGCCATCCGGGGTAACCTTCTGATTGTTTTATATCTGCACCGGCTTTTCTGAGGCATGCGGCAACCATCTCACCGGCTTCATGCTTTTCCCTGTCAACAGAGCTCCTCTGTGTTGTAATTATCACTATCGTATTCCCTTCTGATGATTTTGCTGAAGCCAGATTTGTTGAAGTCTGAACAAGGTCATCCATTTCAGCAGACCATCTTATAACACCATGAGGACAGCATTCAAGCACTTCAATTAGCAGGGACTGGCTTTTATCGTCAATGACAAATTCAGGCAGGCCTGCAGGTTTTGCAGATATTCTTAGATCCGGATCAATATTTTTTAATTCATCAGCAATCAGTTCCTCATAATTGCTTACAAGCTGAAGAAGCTGTTCCAGGTTATCAGGTTCTATCGTAATCAGGGCAAAAGCTTCGCGGGCAATGGCATTTCTGAGATTACCGGCATTTATATGTGAGAGCCTTGCACCGGTATTAGCACTTAATTCACGTAAAAGCCTGTTCATTATCTTAACAGCATTGCCAAGGCCTTTATGAATCTCATCACCTGAATGGCCTCCCCTGAGACCTGTAACCGATAATTCAACGGCAATGTCATCGGAAGATACAGGTACAGGATTGTACCCAAGAGTTCCGACAGTATCCATACCACCTGCACATCCTATGTACAATATTCCTTCATCTTCCGAATCGAGATTAAGCAAGGTCCTGCCTTTAATGAATTCAGGCTGTAGATTTACAGCACCTGTCATTCCCGATTCCTCATCAACAGTGAACAGGCATTCTATCTCTCCGGCATGGATTTTTTCATCCGTAAGAACGGCTAATTGTGCAGCTATTCCAACACCATCATCTGCACCAAGTGTAGTCCCTGATGCAGAAACCCAGCCATTTCTGATAACCGGTGTAATCGGATCTGTTTTCCAGTTGTGAGGATGGTCAGCATTCTTTTCCCCGACCATGTCCATGTGACTCTGCAGAACAAGTGGTTTTACTTTCTCAAATCCAGGTGCTGCCTTTCGTGTAATCAGGATATTACCTGTACTATCCTCCTTTGATTCCAGATTATGTTTTGCGGCAAATTCAAGCAAATACTGTCTTATCCTTTCCTCATTCCTTGAAATCCTCGGTATCCTGCAAATCTCCTCAAAGTACATCCACAATGCCCAAGGCCTTAGATCCTTCAAAATCCCCATAAATATTTCCTTCCCCCCAATCAAAAATTAATCGACAAAAATAGTATAATATTTTGTTTAAATACAAGTATTTGATTATGCCAAAACTCATTCTGTTCAAGGGAAAATTTGTTTAAATTTACTGATATGCATTGGGATAATGTAAAAATCTTATTATGATGAAAAGGCATTCAATTGTTACGCTTCCTGGTGACGGTATCGGCAAAATTGTTATGAATGAGGCTCTGCGGGTGCTCGATTCTGCAGGTTTCAGGGCTGACTATCACCATGGTGATATAGGATGGGAATTCTGGTGCAGAGAGGGGAATCCTCTCCCTGACCGGACAATTGAATTATTGAAGAAATACAGAACTGCTCTTTTCGGGGCAATAACTTCAAAACCAAACGATGAGGCAAAGGCAGAATTGGATATTTCACTTAGGGACAAAGGTTTTGTTTATTCAAGTCCTATTGTCGGCCTCAGGCAAAAGTTCAACCTTGATATCTGTGTCAGACCATGCAGATCGTATAAGGGTAATCCTCTGAATTTCATAAGAAGGGGCAGGGGAAATACAATTGAAGAGCCTCTTGTGGATGTTGTGATTTTCAGACAGAATACAGAATGTCTGTATTCGGGTGTGGAATGGACTGCTCCTCCCGAACAGGTTTATAAGGCATTTATGACTCATCCTAAATTTTCTGAAAATTACGGGCAGGTTCCAAGAGATGAACTTTCAATTTCAACCAGGATTTTCACAAGAAAAGCTACTGAAAGAAT
>ERZ1645192.1380-NODE-1380-length-20259-cov-7.409028_pt1 | contig 20259 bp, 11 predicted proteins | sample MGYA00575354_ERZ1645192 | MGnify/ENA primary metagenome ERZ1645192 (study PRJEB40844, sample SAMN11349763) | freshwater sediment metagenome | isolation source: river sediment | host: Sediment | place: India: Faizupur Khadar , New Delhi | collected 2017-02-21 ... | reverse complement strand
AGAAAGAAGATCTTCTCCATGTCGCAGAATGCGGGATACAGCACTGAACAGATCCAGCTCCTCCTGAAATCGGTCAACTTTTACCCGCCCGCCCAGCTCTTGAAGGGGATCGAGCAGAACGAGCAGGCGATCGCTCAATTTCTTAAGATGGGGAATTACCCGAACCTTCTGGAGGTCGGCGAAGATGCGGCCGAAGGGCTCTACACAACACCGACCAAGTTTATCCGGCAGGGTTACGAGACAGGCAAACGGGTGCAGGTCTCCGAACTGGCCGCCAAAGAGGGCTCGGATTCGTATGAACTTGTCCACAAGGCAACGGCTGAAGCGGAGCACGCGGCGGAACAGGTCGGCGAGGCCAACCTCAAGGGGTACGTGCAATCTGCGGAATACAGCCTTAACGAGGCCCAGAAGGCCCTGAAAGAGGGAAAGCTCGACACGGCCAAAAAGAACCTCGCGCGGGCCAAAGACCGGCTCAAGAGCGCGCGGAAACTGGGCGGCGTCAACGCCGAGACCGGTGTCATAAAGGACCTTGACTCGCTTACCACCGAGGTGGACGATGCGATCAAGGCCGCCTTCGAATCGGCCGACGATGCAAAGGCGATGCTCGCAAAATCGAGGCAGCTCGCAAATAAGCTCGGCGGCGAGGTCATGAAGAAGGGCAATGTCGAACTCACCGCGCTCGAGGCCATGACGGCAAAGGCGTCTGCGCGGTACCGCGCCTTCCTGAAGGGAATACTGGAGGGCGAGGGGAAGTGGGCAACCCTGCGGGTCAACCTTGAAGAGGCATCGGGCGGCGCCCTGTCGACCCTCCAGAGCGGGGCCAGGCTTGCCTATAAGAACTGGTTCATGTCGCTGATCGCTCTGTGGGAGTTGAAGGAATTTCCAGCGGCCGTGGAAAAGGAGGGTGCGGCGAAGGCGAGCGCCCGCCTTGCGACAACCATCGCGGGCCTTGCGAACCCGACCTTCGGCTACGCCCAGCTGTTCAGTGTCATATTCATGACGACCGGGGAGCTTCTTGTCGACTGGATCAGCCAGTACGGGTACGGGGCCGTAGTCGGCAGACAGGACTGTATGGACCTCATCGCCGGGCTCTACACGGTCCCCGGCAGGGAGCACAATATCGAGGACAAAACGTGCGAGCAACTCGTCGACGACGGGAACCTTGCGTGCAGAATATATGATTCCAAGGGCCTCAGAAAGAGTTTGGAGATGGGGCACAAATTCCGGCAGGACCTGATACCGCCTTACATGATGACCCTTCTGAACTGCCACGCAAAGGCTGCGTCGAAGCATTACGACGATTATGAATCACAGCACGACGAAGGGGTACAGCAGGCCCTCGTCAATAAGTGCCTCCAGCCTGTTCTCAAGACGTGGCTCGATAGCCGCCAGCTGAAGGTCAGCGAGACGGATGCCCTGCGGCAGTCCCTCGAAGAGCAGAAGGTCACCGTGGCGGCGAGCCCGGCCCGGCTCAAGGAGAAAGGCACGGTCCGGCTTTCCGTGAGCGACAGCAAGGATGTGGACGCGGTCCGGAAGGATATCGAAGAGCATGCGAAATGCCTCGGCGGGATCCATGCGAAACCGGGGTCCGGCCGCACGTTCGTGTGGACGGTGAACGGCAGGGAATTCGCCAGGGGGTACAGGGGAACGGCGGAGGTGTCCCTTGATACCCCGGGAAGCTACGAGATCTGCGTTGCCGACCAGTACGACTGGTATGTCACCGGCCTGCCGATCGTTGCGCTGGAAGACGGGCTGTCGGGCAAGGCAACGAGAAGGGGCTGTACGACGGTGATCGTCGAGCTGCCGCCGGAAAAGCCCCAGGATGCGGCGAAACCGGGAACGGATACGATGCCCCCTGCATCGCCCGCAAGTACCGTAAAGAAGGAACCGCCGTCATGCTCCTACGAGTATTCCGAGTGGGGCGAATGCGTTCGGGCGACAAAGAAGCAGACCCGGACGGTAACGGCGATGACGCCCGACGGGTGTGTCGAAAAAGGCAAACCCTCCCTGGAACAGGGGTGCACGCCGCCGCCGACCAAAGAGGAGCTCGACGCACGGTACTATAACTGCCTGTGCCGGTGCTATTGCGGATGGGCCGGTCACATCGGCGTGTGGTGGGACCCGGAAGGAAAATCGATCCCGGAAGCGAAAAGCTCCGGCCCCTGTTTTGGCGGCGCGGGCGCCTGGGGGGCTACGAGGCGGCACAGCTTCGGCGCACCGAATGACTGTGCGAAGGGCTGTTGGGAGGGGGCTTACGGCAAAGGGACCTGGGATGCGGCGCTCGCCGACAAGATGAGGCGCGAGCAGAACAAGAAACACACAAAACCTCTCACCGTGAAACTGACCGCATCGAAGAACCCCGCCGATTTTGGCGATATTGTCGAACTCACGGCGGAGGCGAGCGAGGGGTCCGGCGGCTACAAATATACCTGGGGCGGGTGCGCCCAGGACGCGAAGGACGACCGCGCAAAGGTCCTCAACACACGCGAGTGCAAAACCTGCACCGCCAGTGTCACAGTTACGGACCAGGATGACAGCAGTGCATCCGCGAGTCTCGCGGTCCGGTGCACGGGCCTGAAGGTCAAGATAACGAAGGAGAGCCCGAAGGAGATGAGCGTCCCGATAGGCGGGAAGGCCACGTTCCTCGCCGAGGTCTTTTCGGGGGACAAGCCGGCGGCCGGCTCGTTCACGTATATATGGGAGCGCAATCCCGACGCGGTCTTCGGCGATCCGAAGAACCCGGCGTACGAGACGAAGGGCGGTGCGCAGTCGCGCAATACGGCGTCCTTCAGAAAGCCCGGGACGACGCCCGTCTGGGTCGTCGTCCAGCGTGATGTCGACGGCCGCAAGATGACGGTCGGCGAGTCCGAGCAGGTACCGATCCAGGTCGTGAAGCCCTCGATCACCCTCAAGGCCCAGCCGGCAGACCCTCTTGTCGGGCAGGAGGTCAGGATCACCCTGACGGAGCAGCCGAAACTTGACGGGCAGACGGTCTCGTACTGGTGGGAGGCGTCGGGCAACACGCAGGGAGGGGGCGCCGCGACGCAGGACCAGAAGACGTACACCTACAAACCGAAGGACGACAAGCCCGTCACCGTGACGGTCCATGCGAAGGCAAAGGACGGCGGGGACGAGATCGGGGTTGAAAAGATCACGGTTACCGCGAGAAAGCCGTCCGTCACCGTGACGGGCCCCAAAATTGCCGGACCGCCTCCGATGATCTGGAAGGAAGGGGCCGGGCTCGTCCCGGCAGACCGCCAGATAGCGGAGGGGCAGAGGGTGGAGTTCGCGGCGGCCGTGACGCCGGCCACGGAGAACCTGCGTTACCAGTGGGCCGTATCGCCCGAAGGGTGCAGCATCTCCGCTCCCGCCTCGAAGGAGACGGGGGTGACGTGCAGCAAGACAGGGTCGTACACGATGACGTGCTCTGTCAAGAGCGCGGACGGGGCTGACCTCGGCAGCGGCACAGGTTCCCTGAACGTGACAATTTCGCAGTCCGATGTAGCGACAGGCAAGAAGAAAGACGAGGCGAAGAAGAAGCTCGACACGGCGAAACAGCTCTGGTCGCAGAAAAAATATGACGAGGCGATAGCGGCTGCCGAAGACGCGGCGAAAACGGACCCGAAGCTCGCCGCGCCGGTCCTTAACCAGTTCTCCCAGGAATGTAAGAAAATGGGATGGGATGCCCTGAACAGGGCAGACCACAAGGAAGCGATAAAACGGCTGGAACAGGCAGTGAAACTGAACCCGTCCGATGCGGACGCGAAAAAGAAACTCGAACAGGCAAAGCAGTACGCCGGTGTGTGGCCGCGCGTCGAGGCAAAGGCGAAGGAGTTTGACGCGTTTATCGCGCAGAAGAAGATATGGTCTGCCCAGAAGGCGATGCTCGAGATGCAGGACATCCTGCGCCAGCAGGCGGGCGGACAGGCGTCGACGAACCCGCTGTGGGCCCGCGTGATGTCAGACTTCAATAAAGGGCTTGCCTGGTACAATGACTTTTCGCAGAAGAGCAACGCGGAGTGGACGCGGCTGTTCAAGGCAGAGGATTGGGAAAAGGCCGAGGCCCATGTCAAACAGGTCCTGACGTACGAGTTGAACCCTGCTGATAAAAAACACTACGAGGCGGCGCTCGGGACGATAAACACGATGCTCGCGACGAAACGCGGCGCGATCCAGTATTACGAGACAGCGAAAGCGAATTTTGCGAAGGGCGTCCCTGCCGATGCGAACGGGATCGCGGCGGTCGCAAAGGAGCTTAAAAATAAAGCCGGACAGTTCAAAGCCGATGATCCGAGGCGCGCGCAGATAAACGGGCTTGCCGCGGCGATGGAGAACAAGCAGAAAGCGATAAACGCGAAGGCGTATGCCCGGTCCTTCTTCAACACCGGGGACCAGTATTACGGCTCATATAATTTCGAAGCGGCGGCTGCCAGTTACGAACAGGGCCTGAAGGCCATCAGGGACAACGGGGACATAAAGGACCCCGACTATGCAAAATATTCGAAGCTCCGGGAAGATGCCGGCCTCAAGGACAAGAGGTTCAAGGAGCTTTATACATACGTTGCCGGGCTTGCAGCGACAACACAGCCCCTCGACGAGGCGACGATCAAAAAGGGCATAGCCTCGGCGGAAGAAGGCCTCAAGATACGGCCCCGCAACGGGGACATGGAGGTCCACTGGAACAAGCTCAAATGGAAACTGGGCGAGCTGCAGCAGGCAAAGGCAAAGAAAGAGGATGCGGCCCGCAAATGCGAGGCGAAATGGACAGAGGGACAGGCGCTCTACAATGCGGGCAGGCATGCGGACGCCCTGGCAAAATTCAGGGAGAACATTGCCTGCGCACCGGGCAACAAGCAGCGCGAGTCGTATGTTAAGCAGCTCGATGATTCCTTGAAGAAACAGGCGGCCGCAAAGCAGGCATGCCTTGCGCTGCGTCAGCAGGGCGACTCACTGGCACAGCAGAAAAAATATGCCGATGCGATCACAAAATACCGTGAAAGCCTGAAGTGCCAGCCGGACCCGAAGCTCGAAGGTTACATCAAACAGCTCGAGGCCGAGATGAAAAAGCTCAGCGACGCGCAGGCGGCGGCGGCGCGGGCAAAACAGCTGCGCGCGGAAGGGGAACAGTTCCAGAAGCAGAACAAGATACCCGAAGCGGTGATGAAATATAAGGAATACCTGAAGTACGCCCCGAACGACACCGCGATGGCAAATTACATAAAGACACTGGAGGCGAAGTATGCGGCCGACCAGAAGAACTCGCAGTACGCCATGCAGCTTCGCACCCAGGGCGAGCAGTACCAGAAGCAGAACAAGATCCCCGAGGCAATAGCCGCATACAGGGAGTACTTGAGGTACGCCCCGAACGACACCGCCATGGCCAATTATGTAAAGCAATTGGAGGCCTCCTATGCGGCAAGCAAACCGGGGGCCCCGACGGGGAGGGTGTATACCGCAAAGCCTGTCGAGACGCCTTCTCAGGGCACGGGGGCAGGGGTACCGTGGACAGGCACGTGGAAGAGCTCTGCCGGCCCCGAGGGCGAGGTCATAACCTTCAGCCTGACATCAACCGGCGCCCGGATCACGGGCAATTTCTCGGTCGTTGTCCCCATCAAGGTATCGTCGGGCGCGCGCAAGACAGAAACGCTCGGCGGGCCGCTCGAAGGGACGGTCTCGGGCAACACGGCGAAAGGGACCTTCCGTGAGGCAAGCGACGCACGGAACACGGGTACCTTCAGTTTTGTCATGGCCCCGGGCGGCAACCAGTTCACATGCACGGTGCGCGCAACGGAAGGCGGCGACTCGCGGACATACGCGGTCCAGCGTGTCCGGTGACACGGCTTTGATCACGGCTCGAAAGAGCAGGGAGGCGTTATGCGAAACACGGCAGTCTTAGCTTTTCGGTCCCTGGCACTTGTCGCTCTCTTTTCCCTGATCATTCCGATGGGGGCGGGCGCCCTTACATCAGATCCGATGATCCAGCTCAATACGGGAACCCATAATTCGGCGATCTATACCATGTCCATCGACGCCGCGGGAAGATTTATGGTAACCGCCTCGGAAAAGCAGGTGAAGGTCTGGTCGCTGCCTGACGGCAAACTTTACAAAACGCTGCATTTCCCCATCGGCGAGGGATTGCAGGGAATTGTCAACGCCGCCGCTATCTCGCCCGACGGGGAAGTTGTTGCATTCGGCGGTTATACAAATACTGCGCCGAACGATTACTGCGTATATTTTTATGACCGCGCGTCGGGCAGGATGCTCAAGCGGTTGGGCGGTTTTCCCGACCGCACGCGGTATCTCCAGTATGCGCCCGACGGGAAAACACTCGCGGTCGGTCTCAACAGCGGCGGCATACATACGGTAGACACCACCACATTCGCGCGTATCGGGCGTACGGCGGAATTCCCCGGGGTAGTCAGGTCCGTCGATTATGACCGCTCCGGACGGTGCGTCGCCTCTTCGGCCAACGGGGACGTGGTCCTGTATGACCGGGGCCTGAAACAGATCGCGCGGACAAAGACCCGTACCGGCAATTGGGCGCAGGTCAGGTTCTCTCCCGATGGAAAGCTGATTGCGGCGGGCATATCCGGTGCGGCGGAGATCGAGGTCCTGTCGGGAGACAATTTGAATTTCCTCTATTCACCCGATCTCTCCGGCCTGAAGAAAAACCAGAGCCTCGTTGCCGTTTCGTGGTCGCCCGACGGCGGGAAGCTGATAGCCGGCGGTACATATGTCCAGAACGGCAGGTATCCCGTCGGCATCTTTGACGATGCCGGCAGGGGAAGCGTGAAGTGGCTGATTGCGGGAAGCAATACGATACTCGTCACCCGGACCGTTCCCGGCGGGAATATCGTGTACGCGACGGCGGACCCGATCCTCGGCGGGTTTAGCCCGGAGGGAAAGCGGTTATTTCTCCGGTCTGATGTGGGGACCGATTATCGGCAGACGACCATCAGGGTCTCCGGTGACGGGAGTGCGATCGGTGTCGTGTTCGGAAAGGGCCCGGCGCCGACGTACCGTTTCTCGCTCGTCGATGGTGATTTCGACGCCGCATCGGGCCGCGATTCCGAGCTTGCCGACCCTATCCGCTCCGCTCCCGGCATCAAACTGACCGGCATCAGGGTCAAGGACGGTTTCAAGCTCAACGATCAAAGGATCGACCTGGGAAAGGATGAGATGGCGAGGAGCGCCGCAATAATCCCCGGAGGGCAGTCGTTTATCGTCGGCTCGAACTGGTCCCTTTTCAGGTTTGACGCGAACGGCAGGGTCATGTGGAAAAAACGTGCCTTTTCCACCCCGTGGACCGCGAATGTCTCGCAGAACGGGAAGGTTATCGTTGTGGGCCACGATGACGGGACGATACGCTGGTACCGGGTGTCCGACGGCGCGGAACTGGCCGCAATGTTCCGGGTCATCAAGTTTGACGGCCCGAGAAAGCCGTGGGTCGCATGGACGCCGCGCGGGTACTATGCGGCGAGCCCCGGCGCCGACTCCATACTGGGATGGCACGTCAACAACGGCTGGGACCGCGAGGCATACTTCTATTCGATCTCCCGGTTCCGGAAAACATATTACCATCCTGAGGTCCTGGCCGCACTCATGACGACCCTCGACGAAAACGCCGCCCTGAAGGCATCCGGCCAGCAGACGGCACGGCCGTCCATTGCCGGGAGCCTTCCGCCTGTGGTCCGGATCACATCGCCCGCCGACGGGGCGCGGACCGGCGCGAATACCGTGGCAGTGAAATTCTCCGTGGATTCTCCCTCAGGCGAGCCTGTGACGGGCATCAAGGTCCTCGTTGACGGACGCCCGGTACCGCAGGCGCGCGATATCGTTCTCGAGGGGGCAACGCCCCGGGCAGCGCAGGGCAAGGGCCCGGTTTCGAGGACTGTCAATGTGCCGGTAGACGGGCCGCAGAACACGATAAGTATTATCGCGATGACGAAGAACACGACAAGCGAGCCGGCTTCTGTCCGGGTCACGAGAACGACCGCTGAGCAGCCGGCGGCCGGCGCTTTTACAATAAAGCCGAAACTCTATGTCCTCGCCATCGGGGTCAGCAAGTACACGAGGCATCCCGAGAACAACCTGAGGTTCGCGGCGAAGGATGCAAACGATTTTGCAGCGGCGATGAACGTGCAGAAAGGCAAACTGTACCGGGACGTATCGGTGAAGGTCCTCACGGATGCCCAGGCGACCCGCGCCAACGTGGTTGACGGACTGCAGTGGCTCAAGCGTTCCGCGACCCAGCACGATGTCGCGATGATCTTCATGTCGTCCCACGGGGACAACAGTTCGGGGCAGTATTACTTCATACCGTCCGATTTTGACAAGGCCCGCCTCGAATCGACGAGCGTTCTCTTCACGTATATCAAGGATGCGGTGGCGTCGATCCCCGGCAAGGTCATTGTTTTCATGGATACATGCCATGCCGGCGACGTTCTCGGCAAGCGGGGAACGAAGGCCATCCCGCCGAGTATCGATGGCGTCGTCAATGAGCTGGTAAGCGCGGAGAACGGCGCGGTCGTGTTCACATCATCGACGGGGCGCCAGCAATCGCTCGAGGACCAGAAATGGAACAATGGCGCATTCACGCGGGCGCTTATCGACGGGCTCGGGGGAAAGGCCGACCTGACAGGGAAGGGGAGGGTCACCATCAATATGCTTGACCTCTACCTGTCGGAGAGGGTAAAAGAATTAACTCAGGGCAGGCAGACGCCTACCACCGCGAAACCGCAGACGATACAGGACTTCCCGATCGCGGTGGTCCGTTAATTCGTCAGGAGGCATCCAATTCGGCATCGGGCGTTGTCGATGTTTTTAAAAAGGCCGGTGGTTTCTTCGGAAAATAACGGTTCGCCTGTTCCGGGCCGTGCCTGGTATGCCTTCATACCCCTCGGCGCGGCGCTGATCGCGTATATCAATTCATTCCAGGGTGCGTTCCAGCTCGATGACTACAACGTCATCGTGTTCAATTCCGCCGTGCACTCCTGGTCTGCATTCGGGAAACAATTTTTTCCCGGGATCCGCCCTTTATTGAAACTTACGTATACCCTCAACTGGACATCGTCCCCGGGGGTCTTTGGATTTCACGTTTTCAATCTTGCCATCCATCTCATCAACACTCTTCTCGTCTATCAACTGACGGTCTCTTTTCTCAAGGAATGCAGGACGGGCCTTCCGCAAAATGCCCTGTACCCGGCAGCCATCCTGACCGCCGTCCTTTTCGCCCTGCATCCTGCAGGGACCGAAGCGGTCACATATATAAGCGGGCGCAGCGCGTCAATGATGACGATGTTCTACCTGGGAAGCCTCACCGCCTATATCAAGGGTTCGCGGGAAGGGAAGAAGTCCTGGCTCTACGTTTTGTCGCCGCTTCTGTTCCTTATGGGCGTCGCGACGAAGGAGTATGCCGTTACCCTGCCTTTCGCCCTTATTCTGTACGAGGCATGCACCGGGCAGATGCGGCCCGTCAGGAGGACGGTGTACCGGCAGTGGGTCCACTGGGCGCTTCTTGCCGCGATTGCCGCCATGGTCCTTGGTCACCCGCGGTACCGCTTCATCCTCATGTACAGTTTCGGCTTGAGAGGGTTCACGCAGAACCTGCTCGGTCAGGCGGCGGCCGCAGGGGAGCTCCTCTCCCATATTTTCCTGCCGAACCGGCTCAACATTGACCCGGGAGAGGTGCCGGCGTCATCGGTCTTTTCCGTGCAGGCCGGGTCCGTTGTCATCCTCGCCGTCATCGGCGTTGCGGGAATGGTGCGCCGGAAGGCGTGGCTTGCCTTCGGGGTGTGCTGGTTCTTCCTCAACATGGTGCTCGTCGTCCTTGTCCCGCGTATCGACAGTATCAGCGACCGCCATCTTTACCAGGCGAGCTGGGGATTGTTCCTCGTTGCCGCGATCGTCATAACCTCGCTTTTTTTCCGGCGTTTCAAGAGCGTCAGGTCCTTCGCGGTCCTCGCCGCATGCATTGCGGCCGTGCTTGGTTCTTTTACCGTTGCGCGGAACCATGTGTACCGGAGCGAGATAACGCTGTGGGAGGACACGGTGAAGAAGTCGCCTTCGAACGCACGGGCTTACAACAACCTGGGATACGCGTACTTCCTGGCCGGCCGCCCGTCTGACGCGCGCAGGGCCTACCTGCAGGCGATCGAGATAGACCCCGGGCTTGAGCACGCGGTGAACAACCTGCAGATGCTGGGGCCTGACCCGGCCGCCGCGCCGCAAGGTTCAGATTGACAAGACGGTAATATCCCGTTATTGTACGAAATATGGCGGGGAACACGGGGCACATCGGTGGACAGGCCGCACCGGCATCCGGCCGCTGCCTTACGATCGCGACGGCGGGCCTCATCTCGGGCGTCGTGACGATCGCGATGGCCTGCGCCTTTTCCGCCCTCATCTTTGCGGGCCCTCTTTCCGGTTACGTCTCCACGGGCATCTCCCTGATACTTTTCGGCGCATTTGTCCTCGGCACCGTGACCGCACTGACCAGTTCCTACGCCGGGACGGTCGCGCGCCCGCACGAGATACCCGCGGCCATTGTCGCCATCATTGCCGCTTCCATTGCCGGTCACATGACAGCGGGAGCATCCGGCGCAGCGGTTTTTGCAACGGTCCTTGCCGCTATTTTTATAGCGTCGTGTGCAACGGGGATCTTCTTCCTCCTTCTGGGGTACCTCGATCTCGGGAACCTCATCCGTTTTGTGCCCTATCCCGTCATCGGGGGATTTCTCGCCGGGACGGGCCTCCTCCTCGTCAAGGGAGCATTCGGCGTCATGACGGACCGGGCGCTGACCTTGGAAAACATGACCTACCTCGCCTCGTCGGGCCTTCTGATCAAATGGCTGCCGGGACTTGTCTTCGCCCTCGTGCTTTTCTTTGTCCTTCGCTGGCGCAATCACTATCTTGTCATGCCGGTCTGGCTGGCCATTTCTTTCACACTCTTCTTTGCTATCGCGCATGCCGCCGGCGCCACATTCGGCAGCCTGCGTGCCGGGGGCTGGCTCATCGGGTCCATCGAGGGCAGCGGGGCCCGCGATCTCACGCTTTCGGCCGTTTCACAGGTCGACTGGAGGCTCGTCGCCGCTCAGACCGGCAAGTTCCTGACCATTCTCATCTTGAGCTGCATATCGCTGCTGCTCAATGCAAGCGGGCTGGAAATTGTCGTGAAGGAGGACATTGACCTGAACAGGGAACTGCGCGCGACAGGGTTTGCCAACCTGCTTTCCGGCTTTACCGGGAGCACGGTGGGTTTCCATTCCTTGAGCCTTTCCGCCCTCGGGTATTCAATGGGGGCGAAAAGCCGCATGGTAGGGGTGATCTCGGCCTTCCTGTGCGGCTCCATCGTGGTTTTTGGGAGCTCGCTGCTCGCATATTTCCCGAGGCCGATCATGGGCGGCGTGCTCCTCTTCCTGGGGCTGACATTCCTTTACGAGTGGCTCTATCGCACATGGTCCCGGCTCCCGAAGACCGATTACGTCCTCATTGTCTTTATCCTCGTTATCATCGGGATGTTCGGTTTCCTGCAGGGCGTCGCTGTCGGGATGCTCGTTGCGATCGTCATATTCGTCGTGAAATACAGCCATGTGAGCGTCGTCAAACACTCGTTGTCGGGGACGACCTTTCAGAGCAATGTCGACCGGGCCCCTGTGCAGAAACAGGTGCTTGCCGGGAAAGGCGGCGGCATCTATATATTGAAGCTGCAGGGCTTCATCTTCTTCGGGACCGCCAACGACCTCTACGACAGGATCCGCAAAAGGGCGAACGACGGGGCGCTCCCGGCCCTGCGGTTCGCCGTTCTGGATTTCCGTCTCGTGAACGGGCTTGATTCGTCGGCGGTCAATACCTTTATAAAGATGGGGGAACAGGCCCGGTCAGCCGGTTACGTCCTTGTGTTTGCCCAGGTGCCCGAGGATGCCCTCGCATTGTTCCGGCGGGAAGGTTTTGAACCGGGCCATACCGGCCCGTTCCGGGTGTTCCCTGATCTCGATCTTGCCGCACAATGGTGCGAGGACGAGATCCTGCGCTCGGAACACATGCTGCTCGAACACGAGGTATATCCCCTCGAGGAACGCCTTCGCGAGCTTTTCCCCGGGGATGCGGGCGAGGTCCGCGAACTCATGGAATACGCGGAGCGCAAGGAGGTACCTGCCGGTTTTTACCTGATACGGCAGAATGACCCGCCGCATTCGCTCTACTATCTCGAGTCCGGCAGGGCAACGGTCAATCTCGAAGACGCATCGGGCCAGACGGTCCGCTTAAGGACGCTCGGCCCCGGTACGATCATAGGCGAACTGGGCCTGTATTTGCGTGAGCCGTCGACCGCATCGGTGGTGACCGAGGCACAGAGCGTCTTCTATAAGATAACTGTCGAGGCATTGCAGCGAATGGAAAAGGAAGGCCCCCATCTGGCTGCGGCGTTTCACCGGTTCATAATTAGGCAGATGGGGGAGCGGCTGATCTACACCAACCTTTCACTCAAGGCGCATCTCGACTGATCACCAGGCGGCAATATCGCTCTTGAAACGTTCGAGCTGGTCCCGTGTCAGTACCCCGGACAGGTCCTTCATTGAAGCGCTTCGGAGCTCTCTCATGTCTCGATCGGCCGCCGTGAGGTCCGGCCGCTCCATTTTCTGATATTTTTCGATCACGAGGTCCTCACGTTTATTCAGGTCTTGAAGTATCGCCCCCATTTTTTCGCGCTGGGATGCGTTGAGGCCGAGGAGCCGGGCGGTGGTGCCCATGTCCGGCATTCCTGACCTGGCGGCCAGCAGCGACTTGAAATACATCGCGTCAAACCGGGCAGACAATTTCTCCTGCTTTTTCTGAAGTTCTGTTTTTTGTCCGGCATTCAGCTTTTCACCGATCTGTTCGAATCCCCGGTCAAATACCCTCTTCAGTTCCGGCTGATACGATGTCCTGACGGCTGTTGCCCGCGCTTCGGTTGCCGCTACTATTTTCCGGGCCTCGGCCTGTTGACCGGCATCGAGTTTCAGGTCTGCGGTCAGGCGCCCGACGATCCTGTTCACCCTCTCTTCCGGGCCCTGCCTGTCAGCCCCCGACCTTTCAAGTTCATGCCGGTAATAGATCTTCGTTCCCAGGGAGCCTGCGAATACCCCGACAATAAGGACCAGGACGAGCATGACGGCCAGTTTTGCGGTGTTCATGGCATCTCTCCTTTAGCCGTTGGTGTCGGCCAGCATCATTTCGATCGTATTGTCCGGCGCAACCATCCGGGCAAAGTCATCAGCGGGAGCGACATTTATCCGGTACGAGGCGATCGCAAGGAAGACAATGACGGCGCACGCGGCAGGGCATATCTCCCAGAAGAGCTTTCCGACGAGATCAGGCCCGGGGGCCTTCTCGGGAACGTCGGGAATGTTCCGTATGCTTCTCATGACGGACAATTCCCAGCCTTCGCCGGGCTCCGGCCCCGTGCGGTCGCGGTACGCAGCTGCCAGGGCCTTTTCGATCTTTTCATTCTCCTTTTTCATGGGCCTCACTCCTTTCATCTCCTGCCGGCATCCTTCAGGAGCTTGTGCAATTTCCTGCGCGAACGGAAGGACCGGATCTTGACGTTTGCCGTGCTCCAGCCGAGAAGGCCTGCAACCTCGCGCACCGACAGACCTTCCATGTAGACGAGCTCCAGGACCATCCTGTCTTCGGCCGACAAGCGTGATAAAGCGTACTCGAGCAGCTCGCGGGCCTCCGCCTGCCGGGCAATATCTTCTATGGACGCGGTTTCCGACGCTGCCCGTTCCAGCCATTCGCGGTGCTCGTCGCCGAGGGAGCTCATCGGTACCTCTCTCGACCTGTATGCCCGCCGCCAGTAATCGTAGCAGGCGCGGGTGGTTATCGCCGCCATCCACTGCCTGAAGCCGCCCTCTCCCTTGAACCGGGGAAGGGACTCATAGATGCGGACAAACGCATCATGCGCCACTTCCTCCGCCTCTTCATAAGGGATGTGACGGTTGACTATCTTGAGCACGTACATCTTGTATGTCTTTATAATAAAGGAAAAGGCGTCTTTATCGCCCTTTTTGACACGGTCGATATATCCCGCAACCTCGCGGTCCTTCGCGTCCTCGCTCATGCCGTCTCGCCCCACCACTCTGTTATAACAGACGCCACGGGCCACGGCAAGCCCGCCCGTCCGTGACCCGCATATGTCCTGCGGGGGGCGACACCCGGGAAAGGGTATTGCAACTGTATTGACCGATGGGATTGATAGTGTTGCCGATGAAACGATCATTCTTTTCCCTGCGGGCCTCTTAAAATCTCCAGCCCGGCTCCTTTATTCTCTAAGTCGCAACGAGAGGGAAAAAGGTTACATCCCATGGAGAAGATTCTTGTCTCCTCCTATCGCTCCGATTACACGCGACCTGCGTCATAATTCTTGTCGTCATTCCGGTGCTTGACACCGGAATCTAAGGTTCTTCTTTTAAGTTTTTTTGAAAGCCCGGACACTGAAAACAATTACGAGAAAACCTTGGATCCCGGCGTCAAGCGCCGGGATGACGGGTAGGGGGTCAGGCTCGGCCTGAGGCAGGTGGTTTGTTCGGGGTGGGGTAAAGTGCCCGGTCCGGCCAGGGATTCCGAAACGGGCCCCCGGGGCCGCAATAACAGGGAATAAATTTTTTGTAACCAATTCCCACCCTGTAACGACTTCATGGACAGAACGATGAAAGATACAGGCAAAGAGAACATAAACTTTTCCGGCAAGGAGCTTTCCATGGAAACATCTCGTAACGATGCATCGTATCTGAAAAGGATACTGAGTTTAGCGGAACCGCGGTCATTCCTTAAAAAAAGGACGGTCTGGCTCATATGCGCGGCGGCGGCGCTCATCCTGGCCGGGGCGGTCATAGTCTACGCGGCGACAGGGAAGTCGCAGGTCCGCTACAGGACGGCCGAGGTGAAGAAAGGCGAACTGACCGTCACCGTGACCGCAACGGGCAACCTCCAGCCCGTGGAACAGGTCGAGGTGGGCACGGAGGTATCGGGGACGATCAAGACCGTCCTCGTCGATTACAATTCCCGTGTAAAGAAGGGGGATATCCTCGCAAAGCTCGATACCACGAAGCTGGAGGCGCAGGTCCTTCAGTCCGAGGCAACCTTAAGATACGCGAAGGCCAAGCTTGAAGAGGCGAAGGCGACCGCGCTCGAAACGCAGAGCAAATTGAACCGTTTCAAGGAAAGTTTAGAGCTCAGCGGCGGGAAAGTTCCGTCCCGCACGGAGTACGATGCAGCCGAGGCCGCGTATAAACGCGCAAAGGCCCTTGAGAATACCGCGCGTGCTGATATCACCAAGGCCGAGGCAACATTGAGATCGAACCGGACCGACCTCGAAAAGGGGACCATACGCTCCCCGATCAACGGCATCGTCCTCGAGCGCAAGGTGGAACCGGGCCAGACGGTTGCCGCCTCTTTGCAGACCCCGCTTCTTTTCAAGCTTGCGGAAGACTTAAAACAGATGGAGCTCAACATCTTCGTGGATGAGGCGGATATCGGCAAGGTCACGGTTGGCCAGGAAGCGGTCTTTACGGTCGACGCCTTTCCGGACAAAAAGTTCCCCGCCCGGGTCAAAGAGGCCCGGTTTGCCTCGAAGACGGAAAATAATGTCGTGACATACGAAACAGTCCTTACGGTCGACAACTCCGGGATGCTCTTGAGGCCGGGCATGACGGCAACGGCATTCGTTACTGTCAACAGTATCTCCGATGCCCTTCTCGTTCCGAACTCGGCGCTGAGGTTCACCCCGCCCCAGGACAAAACGGTCAGCGACAGCCAGTCGGGAAGCAAGCTCATCACGAACCTGATAGGCCGCAGGCCCCCGACGGCAGGATCGAAGCAGGCGGGGCAGAAGTCAAGCGGCAACGCGGCCGTCTGGAAGGCTGAAGGGCAGGGTGTTGTCCGGGTGCCGGTCAAAGTGGGCGCAACGGACGGGACGATGACCGAAGTCCTCGAAGGCAGCCTTGTGCCGGGTATGTACGTGGCAACCGATATCGTGAGGCAGAAGTGATGGAAACACAGGTGAACGAGATGAAATGGGACAAAGACCAGCCTCTGATCGAGCTGAAAGGAATAACGAAGGTGTACGGCACTGGCCAGGCAGCGCTTGAGGCGCTCAAGGGTATCGACCTTGCGATCTATGAGGGAGATTTCGTGGCGGTCATGGGCCCGAGCGGTTGCGGCAAATCGACCTGTATGAACCTGCTCGGCTGCCTCGATACGCCGACGAGCGGGCAGTACCTCTTCCGGGGGATCGATATCGGGGGCCTGTCGCGGAACCAGCGGGCCCTCTTGAGGCGCCATTATCTCGGGTTCATCTTTCAGGGGTTCAACCTGCTCAGCCGGACATCGGCACTGGAAAACGTCGAGCTCCCGCTTGTGTACAGGGGCATGCATCATACCGAGAGGGACCGGATCGCCCACGAGGCGCTCAATGCCGTCGGGCTTTCGGGCTGGGAGCACCACTCACCGGGGGAACTCTCCGGCGGCCAGCAGCAGAGGGTAGCGATAGCACGGGCGATCGCGACATCACCGACCGTGCTCCTTGCCGACGAGCCGACCGGGAACCTCGATTCGATCCGCAGCATCGAGATCATGGAACTGCTCACGTCGCTCAACAGGGAGCGCGGAATAACGATAATGATGGTAACACACGAGCCCGACATGGCCCGGTACGCAAGCCGCACGGTGCGTTTCCACGACGGCCTCATCGCATCGGACAGCAGGGAAAACGAGGTGGATTAAATGATAGTCAACGCATTCATCCTGGCCTTGAGGGCAATACGGCGCAACAAGATGCGCTCGTTCCTCACGATACTCGGCATCGTCATCGGCGTCGCGGCGGTCATCACGCTCGTCACTGTCGGCAGCGGTACGACGGCGAAGGTGACCGAGGACATCGCGAAGCTCGGCAGCAACCTGCTCATGGTGACGCCGGGCCAGATGCGGGGCGGGGGAGGCGGCCACTCGGACGCGAAATCGTTCGACATCGATGATGCACGGGCGATCAGCCGGGATGTGGGTTCGCTGGCGGCGGTCGCGCCGACGGCCTCGTCGACCGCAATGGTCGTCTTCGGTGCGAAGAACTGGAGCACGTCGGTAAACGGGGTCGACAACGACTTTTTCAAGGCGAAGGATTGGGCCATAGAGAGCGGCAGGGAGTTTTCGGACGGTGAGCTTCGCTCGGGAAGCGCCGTGTGTATCCTCGGCGCAACGGTCAAAAAGGAGCTTTTCGGCGATCAGGAGGCCATCGGGCAGAGGGTACGCGTCAAAGGCATTTCATTCGAGGTGCTGGGCGTTCTCGCATCCAAGGGCCAGTCGACGATGGGCCGCGACCAGGACGACGCGGTTGTCATGCCCCTTCGTGCCTTTCAGCGCCGCATATCCGGCAACGACAGGATCAGCCTGATCCAGGTCTCCGTGGAAGAGGGCATGCCCACCGAAAAGGCCCAGCAGGACATCGAGGCACTGCTGCGGGAGCGCCGGCGCATATCGACCCTCAAGCCGAACGACTTCCAGATCAGGGATATGAAGGAGCTCGCAAGCACGATGCTTGCGACGACACAGCTCCTGACCACCCTTCTCGGCGCGGTCGCGGCCGTGAGCCTTCTCGTGGGGGGCATCGGCATCATGAACATCATGCTTGTCTCGGTCACGGAGAGGACCCGCGAGATCGGTACGCGCCTCGCGATAGGTGCCCTCGAGCGTGAAGTGCTCCTGCAGTTCCTCGTCGAGGCCATGGTGCTGTCCGCATTCGGGGGCCTTTTCGGGATAATCCTGGCGCTGATCGCATCCGCGGTCCTCGTCCGTGTCCTCGAGGTCCCGTTCGTACTCAATACCGGGATCATCGTCGTCGCCTTCCTTTTCTCCGCGGCTGTCGGGCTCGCCTTCGGGTACGTGCCCGCGCACAAGGCGGCAAGCCTTGACCCTATAGAAGCTTTGAGACATGAATAAGCAGGAGATCGTCATGAAAGGGAGATCAAAGATGGGTATAAGAAGCATGATAAAGTACGGTGCGGTTTTCGTTGCAATGCTTCTGTTCGCCGGGTGTGTGACGGTGGGGCCTGATTACGTGAAGCCCGACATAAAAGCACCCGAAACGTGGAATTCCCGGACATCGCAGGGAGAGACGCAGCCGGGCGCATCGCAGGACACCCTGACATCATGGTGGGGGAACCTCAATGACCCCGTCCTCGTCGACCTGATCAATATAGCGCTGAAGAACAACAAGGACCTGAAGAAGGCGCAGGCGCGTATACGGGAGGCACGCGCCGCGCGGGGCGTGGCCGAGTCCCAGTACTACCCGTCCGCCAACGGGTCGGGCGGCTATTCGCTCTCCCGGACGGAGAAGAACGGCGAAACCGGCACGACACGGGAGCTCTTCACCGCCGGGCTCGACGCCGGCTGGGAGATCGACCTTTTTGGCGGCGTGCGCAGGGCCAATGAAGCGGCGCAGGCAACGTTCGAGGCGTCTCAGGAGGATTACGGCATGGTCTACGTGTCGCTCGCCGCCGAGATGGCGCTCAATTACATCGATGTGCGAACGCTCCAGGACAGGCTCGCCATAGTCGAAGACGACCTCAGGCTTCTGACCGAGACTTACGACCTCACGATCTACAGGCAGAAGGCGGGCCTTGTTACCCAGCTCGACGTTGACCGCGCAAAGACGAACATGGAGGCCACCCGCGCATCGGTCCCGACGCTGAAGACCCGCCTTGCCGCAGCCATGAACCGGCTTTCGGCACTGATGGGCGAATACCCCGGCTTTGCCGACCCGAAGGTGTCCGCCCCTGCCGGATTGCCGACAGTGCCTGTCGCGATAGCGCTCGGTGTTCCCGCCGAGACCCTGCGCCGCAGGCCCGACGTGCGCAACGCCGAGAGGCAGCTTGCCGCCCAGACGGCGCGCATCGGCGTCGCGACGGCAGACCTGTACCCGAAATTGAGCCTGAACGGTTCCATCAGCATAGACGCATCGAGTTTCGCCGGGCTTTTTACCGGTAACAACCGGCTCTTTGACATAGGGCCCCGGTTCACCTGGAATATCTTCAACGCCGGGGCGGTCCGCAGCAATATCGAGATCCAGAACGCACGCCAGGAACAGGCCTACCTCCAGTACGAGAGCACGATCATCCTCGCCCTTGAAGAGGCGGAGAACGCTATGACGGCATTTGTCAACGAACAGAAGAGGATGCAGTCCCTGAACGAGGCCCTCAGGTCCGCGACGGAGTCCACGGACCTTGCCCTGTCGCAGTACAAGTCCGGGCTGATCGATTTCCAGGCGGTCCTCGACGCGCAGAGGACATTCCTCTCCGTAAAGGACAACCTCGCGACAAGCAGGGGGGCGGTCGTCGGAGACCTGGTGCGGCTCTACAAGGCCCTCGGCGGCGGCTGGACATCCGGTGCGGCCCCTGTAACACAAATAGAAAGTAAACGTAACACAAACGGATAACCTGTCTTCGGAAAGCCTGCTGTAACATGCCCGTCAACCCGGGGTTATCCGGGGCTGACGGGCATGTCATCCATTTTACCTGTAAAATAAACCTACAGATTGACTATGAAATAGGATGGTTTAGAATATTACCAGGATAGAGAAATGAACGTAAACACAGATATGAAAAGCAAGACAGGATGTCGGGAAGTTTGTAGTACGAGAGGCATTACTATGAATGACAGATGCAATACGAGTATTGCATCAAGGGAGGAGACAATGAAAAAATCCTATCTGGTATTCGTCGCGGGTATGGTGATTTTGCTTCTGGCCGGGACCGCAATGGCTTCGGGCACGAACACGTTGACAGTCACAGCGAGCGTAACGGGAACGTGCAAATTCTCATCGGCCACAAGCGCGTTGAATTTCGGTGCCCTCGATCCCTCGGTGGGAACAGATGTCAACGGAAGCGGTACGACCCAGTTCTGGTGCACGAAGGGCACGACGGAGACCCTCGCTGCCGACAATGGTGCCAATTATAGCGGCGGTAAGAGAAATATGAAGCTTACAACGGGCACCGACCTGATCCCGTATACCCTGACGCTCACGCCCGATGGGAATGCCAACGCCGGCCCGGGATCGCCGAGGACGCTGACCATCGGCGGACAGGTTCTGGGGACCGACTATACCGGCAAGACCGCCGGCAGTTACGCGGACACGGTAGTTTTGAGCATAACCCCGTGACGGTGCTGAGGAGAGAGGTTTAGAAGATGCGAGGCAGAGGGCACATGAAGGCTGCGGTGATCATAATCGCA
>ERZ1645192.1378-NODE-1378-length-20274-cov-8.159157_pt1 | contig 20274 bp, 21 predicted proteins | sample MGYA00575354_ERZ1645192 | MGnify/ENA primary metagenome ERZ1645192 (study PRJEB40844, sample SAMN11349763) | freshwater sediment metagenome | isolation source: river sediment | host: Sediment | place: India: Faizupur Khadar , New Delhi | collected 2017-02-21 ... | reverse complement strand
ACTGCGTGGCCCGCGGCAAGGCCTGCGCATACACCTCGCCGCCGCCGATCACGCACAGTCCGCCGGCCTCGCCCGCCGCCAGCGCGATCGCCTCGTCCAATGAGACCACCGCCTGCATGCCCGCGAACGGCACCCGGCCACCGCGGGTCAGCACGAGGTTGCGCCGCTTCGGCAGCGCGCGACCGAGCGACTCGGCGGTCTTGCGCCCCATCAGCACCGGCTTGCCCAGGGTCAGCGCCTTGAAGCGCCTGAGGTCGTCCGGCAGGTGCCAGGGCAAGGCATTGCCGTAGCCGATGGCGAAATTGCGATCCAGCGCGGCGATCAGCGACACATGCATGCGAGTGGCCGGTATCAGACCGCCACCGGCGCCTTGATCGCCGGCCACGGGTCGTAGCCGTCGATGGCGATGTCCTCGTAGCGGAAGCCGAAGATGTCGCGCACGTCGGGATTGAGCCTCAACCGGGGCAACGCGCGGGGTTCACGCGCGAGCTGCTCGCGGGCCTGCTCGAAATGGTTCGAGTACAGGTGCGCGTCGCCCAGGGTGTGCACGAAATCGCCGACTGCAAGCCCGCAGACCTGCGCGACCATGTGGGTGAGCAGCGCATAGCTGGCGATGTTGAACGGCACGCCGAGGAAGATGTCGCCGCTGCGCTGGTAGAGCTGGCAACTGAGCTTGCCGTCGGCCACGTAGAACTGGAACAGCGAATGGCAGGGCATCAGCGCCATCCGCGGCAGCTCTGCCACGTTCCAGGCGCTGACGATCAGCCGGCGCGAATCGGGGTTGCGGCGGATCTCGTCGACCAGCCACGCGATCTGGTCCACGGTCTTGCCGTCGGCGCCTTCCCAGCTGCGCCACTGCTTGCCGTAGACCGGGCCGAGCTCGCCGTCAGCATCGGCCCACTCGTCCCAGATGCTGACCTTGTTCGCCTTCAGGTAGGCGATGTTGGTGCTGCCCTGCAGGAACCACAGGAGCTCGTGCACGATCGAGCGCAGGTGCAGCTTCTTGGTGGTGACCAAGGGGAAGCCCTCGGCCAGGTCGAAGCGCATCTGCCAGCCGAACACGCTGCGCGTGCCGGTGCCGGTGCGGTCCGACTTCTCGGTGCCGTGTTCCAGCACGTGGCGCAGCAGGTCGAGGTACTGTTTCATCCGTCAGGCGCCATCCTTGCCCCTCTCCCCTGGCGGGAGAGGGTGCCCCGAAGGGGCGGGAGGGGGGTTCGGCATCAGGATCGGCGAGGTCCGCGACTTCCACAGCCAGAACAGCCCGAGCAGGATCAGCGGCGTGCTGAGCACCTGCCCCATCGTCACCCAGCCGAAGGCCAGGTAGCCCAGCTGCGCGTCGGGTTCGCGGACGAACTCGACCAGGAAGCGGAAGCTGCCGTAGAGCAGGGCGAACAGGCCCGACACCGCGTAGCGCGGGCGCGGCCGGCGCGAGTACCAGACCAGCGCCGCGAACATCGCCACGCCCTCCAGCGAGGCCTGGTAGAGCTGGGAAGGATGGCGGGCGAAGGCATCCAGCAGGCCGGCATCGAACTGCGCCTTGAGGGTGGCGGCATCCATCGATGCGAACGGCTGCGGCAGCGCGCGCGGGAACACCACGCCCCAGCCATCGAAGGCCGTGCCCTGGGTCGGCTTGCCCCAGAGCTCGCCGCCGATCCAGTTGCCGAGGCGGCCGAAGCCGAGGCCCGCGGGCACCAGCGGCGCGACGAAATCGACCACGTCGAAGAAGTGCAGGCGATGCTTGCGCGCCCACCACGCGACCGCGACCAGTACCCCCAGCAGGCCACCGTGGAAACTCATGCCGCCTTCCCACACCTTGAAGATCGACAGCGGCGCGGCGGCGAACGCCGGGAAGTCGTAGAACAGGATGTAGCCGAGGCGGCCACCCAGCACCACGCCAAGCATGCCGTAGAACATCAGGTCGCCGAAGCCCTGCTCGTCGACCCCGGGCAGGCGCCCGGCGCGCACGCGCCTGCGCCCCAGCCACCAGGCGACGAGGAAGCCCAGCAGGTACATCACGCCGTACCAGTGGACCTGCGGATGCACGCTGCCGAGCAGCGGCAGGTTCCAGGTCCCGAGGTCAAGGGCGATGGGATCGATCTGGTGGAAGTAAGGCATCCGGCTATTGTGCCCCAGCGTCGCGACCGCGGGCGGGTCCATCAACGCAGGCGCGCCCTCAGAGCATCACTGGCCGGTTCGGCAATTCATTGATGTCGCCGTCGCCGGGTTCGCGCGGATAGTGGCTCGCCAGCAGGTCGCCGATCGCCTCGATGCCGGCGACCACCGCATCCACGTGCTCGCCGCCGGCCAGCGCCCCTTCCATCAGCTGGCAGACGCCGCGCCACTGGGCCTCGCTCACCCGCCCCGCCAGGCCGCGGTCGGCGACGATTTCGATCCGATGGTCGGCCATCAGCAGGTAGACCAGGACGCCGTTGTTGGCGGCGGTGTCCCAGACCTTGAGCTGCGCGAACGCGCCCTCCGCACGTTGGCGCGCCTCGACGCCACGCAGCAGCGCGCCCCAGGGCAGGGTCGCCTCGACCGCGAAACAGACTTCGGCGGTATGGCAGCTCTCGCTCATCGCGATCGCGGCGGCGATGCGGTCCATCGCCTCGGCCGGGAACCAGGCCGGGGCCGCCGGCGTCGCCAGGTGCCGCCATGCGCGGGCCAGGACGCCGGCCATCACCAACTCCCCGAGGCGCCACCGCCCCCGGACATGCCGCCGCCACCCGACCAGCCGCCACCGGACGAGCCTCCGCCCCAGCCGCCACCGCCCATTCCGCCGCCGCCCCAGCCGCCCCAGCCGCGGTCGCGTGCATAGCGACCGCTGCCCCCGCCGCTGGCCAAGCCCAGCAACACCCCGATGAAGGCACCGAGGCCGCCCACCAGCAGCACCGAGGACAGCAGCCAGGCGACGCCGCCGCTGGCACCACCGCCCAGCACGGCGCGCACGCCCGCCGGCAGCCGGGAGAACATCCCGCGCGCGACCTGGCCCACGATGAAGGCGACGAACAGGGCGAACAGCCAACCGGCCCCGCGATCGGCACCGGTCGGGTTGTCGGCAACGGGTTCCGGCAGCGGCTCGCCGTCCACCAGCTTCACCAGCTGCGCCGTCGCATCGACGATGCCGCCGGCGTAGTCGCCCTGGCGGAACCGCGGCACCAGGTATTCCTGGATCACCCGACCGGCGGTGATGTCGGGGATCGCGCCTTCCAGGCCGTAGCCCACTTCGATGCGGACCTTGCGGTCGTCCTTGGCGACGACCAGCAGGACGCCGTCGTCGATGCCCTTGCGCCCCAGCTTGAACGACTCGAACGCGCGCACGGCATAGGCCTCGATGCTCTCCGGCTGGGTGCTGGGAACCATCAGCACCTGCAGTTGCGCGCCCTTGCGTTGCTGCAAGTCGAGCGCCTGGCGTTCCAGTTGGCCGCGCACCTGCGCATCCAAGGTGCCGGTGGTGTCGACCACCGGCGAATCGAAGCGCGGGATCGGCGCGTCCTGCGCCGAGGCGAATCCCCACGCGACCAGCAGCACGCAGGCGAGAAACACCTGCCGCCATCGCGGGGGGTGGGCGAGCGTCGACACGGCGCGTGCCGTTGCGACCGGCGGCGGCTTACTGGGTTTCCGCGGCCTGTGGTGCGTTGCCGCCCTGCACCGGCGGACTGGCCGGCTGCGGCGGATTGACCACCCCGCCCGGCGCGGGCGCGACCGGCGGCGCGGCGGCCGGGGCCACCGGCGGCGGGGCGAAGTCGACGCTCGGCGCCTGCTGGATCTGCACCTCGTTCTCCACCGTGAAGTTGGGCTTGGCCTTGTAGCCGAACAACATCGCGGTGAGGTTCACCGGGAACTTGCGGATGTAGGTGTTGTAGTCCTGGACCAGCTGGATGTAGCGGCCGCGGGCCACGGTGATGCGGTTCTCGGTGCCTTCCAGCTGCGTCTGCAGGGCCAGGAACTGCTGGTCCGCCTTCAGGTTGGGATAGGCCTCGGTGACCATCATCAGCCGGCCCAGCGCCTGCGCCAGTTCGCCCTGCGCGGCCTGGTACTGCGCCAGCGAGGCCGCGTCGTCGGCGTTGACGGTGATCTGGCTGACCTTGGCGCGGGCCTCGGTGACCGCGGTCAGCACTTGCTGCTCGTGCCCGGCATAACCCTTGACCGTGGCGACCAGGTTGGGGATCAGGTCCGCGCGGCGCTTGTACTGGTTGAGCACTTCCGACCAGCCGGCCTTGACGGCCTCGTCCTTGCCCTGGATCTGGTTGTAGCCGCAGCCGCTGAGCAGGAGCACCACCAGCGCCAGCAGCAGGCCTCGCACGAACGGAACGGCACGCATCGGGATCTCCGGGAGGGAAGTGTTGGAAGCAGGATCAGTGGGGGACACGCCGCGTTAAGCCCGCGTGCACGCGCTCACCATTCGCCGGCACCGGGGACGTGGTGCTCCACCGCCTTGCGTCGCATCAGCAGGTTCAGCCACTCGACCATCACCGCAAAGCCCATGGCGAAATAGATGTAGGGCTTGGGCACGTGGCGGTCGAAGCCGTCGAGGATCAGCACCGCGCCGACCAGCAGGATGAACGCCAGCGCGAGCATCTTCACGGTCGGGTTGGCGTCGATGAAGCGGCCGAGCGGGTTCGCCGCCAGCAGCATCACGCTGACCGCCAGCAGGATCGCGAACACCATGATCGGGATGTGGCTGGCGATGCCCACCGCGGTGATCACCGAATCCAGCGAGAACACGATGTCGATCACCGCGATCTGCGCGATCACCATGCCGAACACCGCCGACGCCTTGGTCGTGCGCGGATCCTCGTCCTCGCCGCCGGTGATCAGGTCGCGGATCTCCAGCACGCCCTTCACCAGCAGGAAGGCGCCGCCGAGGATCAGCACCAGGTCGCGGATGGAGATGCCCATCCCGAACAGCACGAACAGGTCCTGCGCCATCCGCGCCAGGAACGCGAGCATGACCAGCAGCAGGATGCGGGTGACGCAGGCCACCGCGATGCCGATCTTGCGCGCCAGCGGGCGCTGCTCCGGGCGCAACCGGCCCACGGCGATCGAGATGAAGACCAGGTTGTCGATGCCGAGCACGATTTCCAGGGCGCTGAGGGTGACCAGGGTCAGCCATGCGTCGGGGGAGGCCAGGAAACTCAAGTCCATGCGTTGCTCGTCGTTCGGGCGCCCAGCGGGCGGTTACAGGTAGCGCGGCCCGAGGACCAGCGCCCACACCAGGATCACGTTCATCATCAGTACGAACACCGCCGCGGACCCCATGTCCTTGGCGCGCCCGGCCAGTTCGTGGTGTTCGGCGCCGTAGCGCTCGATCACCGCTTCCATCGCCGAATTCATCAGCTCCATCGCCATCACCAGCAGGCAGCTGCCGACCAGCAAGGCCCGCTCGACGCCGGTGTCGCCGAGCAGCACGCCCAGCGGACCCAGCACGAGGAACAAGTAGACCTCGAGGCGGAAGGAGGATTCGTGAAGCCATGCCGCCCGCAGGCCCTGCAGCGACCACACCGTGGCCCGCCAGATGCCCGCCGGCCCGCGCGGCAGGTGCCCGTAGATGTCCGCCATCAGCCACCGCCCCCGTGTCCCGGATCGCGGCGCATGCCCGGCAGGTCGCCGGGCGTCAACGCAGGGATCGCCATGCCATTCCAGTCCGGCCGCATGGCCGCAGGCGGCGATTCTGCCATACCGCCGGGGTCGGGCAGGCCGACCCGGCGCGCGGGCTACTGCGAGCGCAGCGCCTCGATCGGGTCCAGCAGGGAGGCCTTGCGCGCCGGGTAGTAGCCGAAGAACAGGCCGGTGGCGATCGCGAACGCGGCCGCCAGCCCGATGACCTTGAGGTTCAGCTGCACCGGCAGCTCGCTGAACTTGCCGACCAGCAGCGCCCCGGCCACGCCGATGGCGATGCCGATCACCCCGCCGATCAGCGAGATCAGCATGGCCTCGGCCAGGAACTGCCGGCGCACGTCACGCGGGCCGGCGCCCACCGCCATGCGCAGGCCGATCTCGCGGATCCGCTCGGTCACCGAGACCAGCATGATGTTCATGATGCCGATGCCGCCGATGACCAGGCAGATGCCGGCGACCGCGCCCAGCAGCTTGGACATCAGGTTGGTGGTCTGGGTGCGCGTCGCCACGATCTGGCTGATGTTGCGCACCGCGAAATCGTCGTCGTCGCCCGGCTGGATCCGGTGGCGCTGGCGCAGCAGGCCCTCGATCTCCGACTGCGCGGCCTCCAGGTTGCGGGCGTCGTCCACGCCCACCGAGATCTGCTGCACCGCGCCCGGCGGCATGCCCTGCGAGGTGGACAGGCGCCGCCGCGCGGTTTCCAGCGGGACCACCACCAGGTCGTCCTGGTCCTGGCCGAAGCCGCCCTGGCCCTTCGATTTGAGCGTGCCGACCACGGTGAACGGCACCCGGCCCAGGCGGATCGTCTGGCCGATCCCGTCGTCATCGCCGAACAGGGTGCGGCGCACGGTGTCGCCGAGGATCACCGGCTTCGCCGAGCCGCCGTAGTCGGCGGCCTGGAAGGCGTCGCCGCTGGCGATCTGCCAGTCGTTGATGGTGAACCAGTCGGGCTGCACGCCCTGCCACTGGGTCGAGGCGTTGTTCTCGGCGAACACCACCTGGGTGCCGCCGCGCAGGGAGCCGGAGACGTACTGCACCGACGGCACCTCGGCGCGGATCGCGTCGGCATCGCCCTCGCTGAGGCTCCAGCGGCTGCCCTGGGCCAGGCGCGCACCGCCGGGCCCCATGCCGCCGGCGCCGCCGATGTCGAGTCGCTGCGAGCCCAGGCCGGACACCAGCTTGTCGATCTCGGCCTGGGTGCCCTGGCCGATGGACACCATCACGATCACCGCGGCGATGCCGATGATCACGCCCAGCGAGGTCAACGCGCTGCGCATCCAGTTGCCGCGCAGGGCGAAGAACGCGGTGCGCAGGATGTCGGTGGGGTTCATGCGCGGGCTCCCGGGGTGCGCGGACCGAGCACGCCGTCGCGGATCTCGTACACCGTGTCGGCGTGTTCGGCGACGTGCGCGTCGTGGGTGATCAGCACCACCGTGTGGCCGTCGTCGCGCAGGCGCTTGAACAGGGCGAGGATCTCCTCGCCGGTCTTGCTGTCCAGCGCGCCGGTGGGCTCGTCGGCGAGCAGGATCGGCGGCTGGTTGACCAGCGCGCGTGCGATCGCGACGCGCTGCTGCTGGCCGCCGGAGAGTTCGGTGGGCAGGTGGCCGGCGCGCTCGCCCAGGCCGACCGCCTTGAGCATCGCCAGCGCCTTCTCGCGGCGCTGCGCGGGCGGGATGCCGACATAGCCCAGCGGCATCGCCACGTTCTCCAGCGCATCCATCCGGGTCAGCAGGTTGAAGCCCTGGAACACGAAGCCGATCTTGTCGCGGCGCAGGGTGGCCAGCGCCTCCGCGTCGAGGGTGGCGACATCGACGCCGTCGCAGTGGTAGCTGCCGGAGGTCGGCGTGTCGAGGCACCCGATCAGGTTCATCAGGGTCGACTTGCCGGAACCGGAAGGCCCCATGATCGCGACGAACTCGCCGCGGTTCACGACGAGGTCGGCGCTGCGCAACGCGACCACCTCCGCCTCGGTGCCGGCGGAATAGACCTTGGTCAGCTGGCGGGTGGCGATGACCGGCGGGATCGCGCTCACGGCGTCCCCGCGCTGCGCTCGCCGCTGATCACCTCGTCGCCCTCGCGGATGTTGCCGCTGACCTCGGTGGCGGTGCCGTCGCTGGCGCCGACCCGCACCATCGCCAGTTGCGGCTTGCCATCGACCAGCTTGTAGATGGTGACGCGCTTGGCGTTCAACTGTTCTTCCAGCGCGGCGTCCCAGCGCGCGCGCTGGCCATCGTCGAGGCTGGCGCGGAACGCCGCGAACTGCTGGTTCATGCGCTCGCGCATGCGGGCGCGCATCTGCGCCTGCATGCTGGCATCGGGGCCGCCGCTGCTCGGGCCGCCGAAGCGCATGCCACCGCCACCGAACAGGCGGCTGCCGCCTTGCTGCCCACCCTGCTGGCTGGCTTGCGCGGCGCGTTGCGCCTGGCGCTGCTGCATCTCCTCCAGGGTCTTGTCGAACGCCGCCTGCTGCTGCGGATTGAGCGACAAGCCGGCCACCGCGGCGCGCAGGCCTTCGGCCATGCCGCCGCCGGCGCGCCCGCCCTGGCCGCCGCCCTGCCCCGGGCCCTGCGGCTGCAGTTGCGACAGCGGCGAGGTGTCGCTGGGCTTGAAGCGCAGCGCGGCATTCGCCAGCTTGAGCACGTTCGGCTTCTTGCTGACCTCGATCTCGGCGTTCACGGTCAGGCCCGGCAACAGCGTGCCGTCGCTGTTGTCCACGGTGACCACGACCGGGTACGTCACCACGTTGTTGTTGGTCGCCGCGGCCAGGCGCACCTGCTCCACCGTGCCCTTGAACTGGCGGTCGGGGAAGGCATCGGCGGTGAAGCCCACCGACTGGCCGACCTTGACCTGGCCGATGTCGGATTCGTCGACCAGCAGCTCGATCTGCATCTTCGAGAGGTCTTCGGCGATGGTGAACAGTTCCGGCGCCTGCAGGCTGGCGGCCACGGTCTGGCCGGGCTCGATCTTGCGGGTCAGCACCACGCCGTCCACCGGCGAACGGATCACGGTGCGCTGCAGGTTGACCCGGGTGGTCTGGGTGGAGGCCGTCTGCTGGCGGATCTGCGCCTGCGCCGAATTCACCTGCGCCTGCGCCTGCTCCAGCGCGGCGCGGGCCTGGTCGACGTCGCTCTTGGCGACCAGTTGCTGCCGCCCGAGGTCGGCCTTGCGCTGGTAGTCGAGGGTGGCGTTGCGCAGGCCGGCCTGGGCCTGCCGCAGCTGCGCCTGGGCGCTGGCGATCTGCGCCGCGCCCTGCTCGATCTGTGCCTGGTAGGTCGACGGGTCGATGGTGGCGAGGATGTCGCCCTTCTTCACCGGCGAATTGAAGTCGACGCGCACGTCGGTGACCTGGCCCGAGATCTGGCTGCCCACCGTCACCGTCGAGATCGCGCTGAGCGTGCCGGTGGCGGAAATCGCCACCCGGATGTCGCCGCGCTGCACGGCCTCGGTGCGATACCCGCCGTCCGCGGCGGTCTTGCGCCCGCTCCAGTATTTCCAGCCCAGGCCGGCGATGACGATGACGGCAAGGACGATGCCGATCTGCCGGAGCGGCAGGGCGTTGCGGCGGCGTGGCTGGGTCATGGGAGACGATCTGATGGGGGCAAAGGGAACGGAACGCGCCAGCGGCGCGTCCGTTGACAGCCGGCGATGCTAGCGGCGCGGCACCGTGCGCGCCACGTGTCAGAGGTCTTGGGTCGATGCGCCGAACAGGATCGCCGCGCGCGTGCCGACCCCGGGCGTGCTCTCCAGCTGCAACGGCCAGCCGCACCGCTGGCCGAGCCGATGCGCGATCGACAGGCCGAGCCCCGGTCCGCCCTGGCCGCCATCGCCGCGCTGGAAGGGCTCGAACGCGCGCGCGAGCAAGGCGGCGTCCATGCCGATGCCGGTGTCTTCGACCTCCAATCGGTCGTGCCCGAGGCGAACCCGGATGCTGCCGGCGTCGGTGAACCGCGCCGCATTGCTCAGCAGGTTGCCCAGCATCACCCCGAGCACGCGCGGCGGCGCATGCAGCACGGGATCGGCGGCGTACTCCACCTGCAAGTCCACCGGCTTGCCCTCGAGCTCGTCGCGCAACCTCGCGACCGCGTCCTCGACGATGTCGCGGGCCGGAAAGTCCTCGGTCTCCAGCGGCACTTGCTCGTCGCGCGCCAGCAGCAGCAGGGCTTCCATCAGCGCTTCCATCGAGGCATTCGCGGCCTGGATGCGCGCCAGCGAGCGCCGCGAACGTTCCGACAACCCGTCATCGTGCGCCATCAGGTCCGCGGCCATGCGGATCACGGTGAGCGGCGTGCGCAGCTCGTGGCTGGCATCGCGGGTGAAATCGCGCTCGCGCGCCACGCAGGCATCCACGCGCGACCCCAGCCCGTGCAGGGCATCGGCCAGCTTGCGCGCATCGCCCTGCAAGCCCGGGGGAATGCGCTCCGGGGCGAAGACGTGGGTATCGGGTTGGCGCGGATCCCAGCGCGAGACCTCGCGCAACAACCAGTGCACGGGCGCCAGCATGCGCTTGGTCGCCCGGTAGCCCAGCCAGGTTGCGGTGGCGATCGCACCCAGGGCGACCAGGATCGCCGCCAGCACCGGCGCGGCGAAGGGCAGCTGCCCATAGGCCGCGGCCATGCCCAGCATGCACAGCAGCACCACCAGGCTGGCGATCGCCACCTGGAGCAGGAACACCACGCGGATGTTGCGCCACGAAAACGACACGAGCCCCCCGCGCGGCTCAGCCCGGATGGCCGGACAGGTCCGCGATGCGGTAACCGGCGCTCTGCACCGTATGCAGGAGGGAGCTGTCGAACGGCTTGTCGATCACCTTGCGCAGGTTGTACAGGTGGCTGCGCAGGGTGTCGGAGTCCGGCAAGCTGTTGCCCCAGATCTCGCGTTCGATTTCCTGACGGCTCACCACCCGCGGCGATTCGCGCATCAGGATGGTCAGCAGGCGCAGGCCGATCGGCGACAGCTGCAGTTCCATGCCGGCGCGGGTGACGCGCAGCGACGCCGGGTCCAGCACCAGGTCGGCGACCTTCAGCACCTCGGATCCCACTTGGCGGCGCTCGCGACGGATCAGCGCACGCAGCCGCGCCTCCAGCTCCTGGATCGCGAACGGCTTGGTCAGGTAATCGTCGGCGCCCGACGACAGGCCGGTCAGCTTCTCGTCGAGGGTGTCGCGTGCGGTCAGCATCAGCACCGGCGTGGACTTGCGCGCCTCGTTGCGCAGGCGCTTGCAGACCTCGATGCCGTCCAGGCGCGGCAGCATCAGGTCGAGCACGATGACGTCGTAGCTGTTCTCCGCCGCCAGCCGATAGCCGTCCAGGCCGTCCGAGGCGTAATCGACCTCGAAACCGCGGCTCTCGAGGTACTCCCCCACCATTTCCGAGATGTTGCGATTGTCCTCGACGATGAGGACCAGTCCGGCTTGTTCCTGGGTGCGCATGCGTGGCGTGTCCGTGATGGCTTCAGTTTTGTGAAGCATCCGGGTCGACGGGTGGATGACGCGTGAAGGGCTACCCTAGCGCGGCCCAAAGGACCCCTCCCATGCCCTACGACCGTTTCCTGCCCCCGCTGCTGCTGGTCTGCTCCAACATCTTCATGACCTTCGCCTGGTATGCGCACCTCAAGCACAAGGAGGTCGCGTTGCCGAAGGTGATCCTCGCCAGTTGGGGGATTGCGTTCTTCGAGTACCTGTTCATGATCCCGGCCAACCGGATGGGCAGCAACCTGTACAGCGCCGCGCAGCTGAAGGGCATGCAGGAAGTGATCACCCTGCTGGTGTTCGCGGGATTCTCGTTCTGGTACCTGGGGCAGCCGCTGAAGTGGAACCACTGGGCCGGCTTCGCGCTGATCGTGGCGGCGGCCTGGCTGATCTTCCTGGAATGACGCGGGGCGGCGCGTCGCGGGCGTGGCCGGCGGCTAGAACGGGATCCTGCCGAGCAGCATGTCCCGGTACATGACCCAATCGCCGGCGAAGGAGTAGAACGGATGCTTGAAGGTCGCCGGGCGGTTCTTCTCGAAGAAGAAGTGGCCCACCCAGGCGAAGGCATAGCCCGATGCCAGCGCGGCCAGCAGCCAGCGTGGCTCGGCGCGGACGATCGCCAGCACGATGAAGCCGAGGGCGAAGCTGGTGCCGACGAAATGCAGGCGCCGGCAGGTGCGGTCGCGGTGCTCGCCGAGGTAGTAAGGGTAGAACGCGCGGAAACTGGTGAATCCCTCGCTCATCGCCGTCCTGCCTTCTCCGCCGCCTTCGCCAGGGCCCAGTAGCGATCCTGCGCCTCCAGCGACTGCCCGGCAAGGCCGCCATCGGCGGCGGCCAGCGCTTCCATCGCGCGGAAGCGACGCTCGAACTTGAGGTTGGCGCGACGCAGCGCGGCGCCGACGTCCACCTTCGCGTGCCGCGCGAGGTTGGCGCAGACGAACAGCAGGTCGCCGAGTTCGTCCTCCAGCCGGTCGCGCGCGTCGGGATCGCCGGGGTCGGCCGCCACCGCGGCGAATTCCGCGCGGACCTCTTCGATTTCCTCGTGCAGCTTGGCGATCACCGGATCCGACCCCGGCCAGTCGAAGCCGACCTTGGCCGCCTTGTGCTGCAGCTTCACCGCTCGCTGCCATTCCGGCAGCCCGCGGGAAATGCCGGCCAGCGCGGACGCATCGGCATCGCCCCTGGCCTCGCGTTCGGCGTGCTTCAACGCCTCCCAGGCGCGGGTCTGCTGCTCGGCATCCGCCACCGCCGCCGCGCGCACGGCGGGATCGAGCGGGCGGCCCGATGCATCGAACACATGCGGATGCCGGCGCACCATCTTGTCGCAGATCGCCGCGACCACGTCGCCGAAGGCGAACACGCCGGCTTCCTCCGCCATCCGGGCGTGGAAGACCACCTGCAGCAACAGGTCGCCCAGCTCGTCCTTCAGCTCACCCAGGTCGCCGCGGTCGATCGCGTCGGCGACCTCGTAGGCTTCCTCGATGGTGTAGGGCGCGATGCTGGCGAAGTCCTGCTCGAGGTCCCACGGGCAACCGCCGTCGGGATCGCGCAGCGCCGCCATGATCCCGAGCAGGGCGGCGATGTCGCGTCGATCGTGTGCCCGGGGATCGCTCATGCCGGCAGCACCGCGCGCAGCGCAGGGTCGCCGAGGGCGACGAAATCGCCGTTGAGCAGGCCCTCGCGCTGGTTGTAGCGGAACGGACGCCCGCGCGGGTCGAGCACCACGCCGCCGGCCGCCTCGAGGATGGCCTGGCCGGCCGCGGTGTCCCACTCGCTGGTCGGGCCGAAGCGCGGGTAGAGGTCGATCTCGCCCTCGGCGATCCGGCAGAACTTGAGCGAGGAGCCGCAGGCAAGGGTTTCGTGCGCCGGCAGGGCATCCAGCAACGCCTGCGTGCGCGCGTCGCGATGCGAGCGGCTCGCCGCCACCCGAAGCGGTCGGGCGGCGGGCACCCGCGTGCGCAACGCGAGGTCGCCACCCTCCGTGCGACGGAACGCACCGCCACCGGGCACGCCGTGCCACAGGGCGCCAGTGACCGGCTGCTGGATCACCCCGAACACGGCCACGCCCGCCTCCACCAGCGCGATGTTCACGGTGAACTCGCCATTGCGCTTGATGAACTCGCGGGTGCCGTCCAGCGGATCGACCAGCCAGAACCGCTGCCAGCCGCGTCGCGCGGCGATCTCCACAGTCGCCGATTCCTCGGAGAGCACCGGCAGGCCCGGCGTCAGCTCCGCGAGGCCGTCGACGATGCAGCGGTGCGAGGCCAGGTCGGCGGCGGTCAGCGGCGAGCGGTCGTCCTTCTGCCGGATCGCGGCCTCGTCCTCGAACGCGGCGCTGTCGTACACCGCGAGGATCCGCGCGGCGGCGCGATGGGCAAGCGCGATCACGCCCTCGCGCAGCGCCTCATCCATGCGCATGCTGCTGCAGCCACTCGCGCACCAGGAACAGCGCGGCGATGCTGCGCCCCTCCGAGAATTCCTCGCGCAGGATCAGCTGGCCGAGGTCGGCCAGCTTCCATGGCACCAGTTCGAGGGCCTCCGGCTCGTCGCCGGGCAGGCGCTGCGGGTAGAGGTCGCGGGCCAGCACCACGTGGGTCTGGTGGCTCATGTAGGTCGGCGCGAGGGTGAGGTTGCGCAGCACCCGCACGTCGCGCGCGCCATAGCCGGCCTCCTCCATCAACTCGCGGTTGGCGGCCTGCTCCGGGGTTTCGCCGGCGTCGATGCGGCCCTTCACCAAGCCCAGTTCGTAGCGGTGCACGCCGGCGGCGTATTCGCGCACCAGCAGCACGGTGTCCGCATCCAGCATCGGCACCACCGCGACCGCGCCGTGGCCGCGCCCGTGCAGGCGTTCGTAGAGGCGGCGCTCGCCATTGCTGAACTCGAGGTCGAGCCGCTCCATCCGGTACGGCCCGGCATCATGCTCGGTGACGCGATGGATGATCGGCAACGGGCGGCTCATCGGGCGCCGCCCGCGGCGATAATGGGGGGATGGAAGGCCTTCACGATGCCGACATGATAGCCGCCGCCGACCGCTGGCGCGCCCGCGACCTGGCCGTGCTGTGGCATCCCTGCACGCAGATGCGCGAGCACCCGCATGCCCTGCCGCTGTTCCCGGTGGCGCGCGGCGACGGCGCCTGGCTGGTCGGCCACGACGGCCGCCGGGTGCTGGACGGCGTCAGCAGCTGGTGGACCAACCTGCACGGCCACGCGGAGCCGCGCATCGCCGCGGCGATCGCGCGGCAGGCGGGCACGCTGGAGCAGGTGATCCTGGCCGGCTTCTCGCACCCGCCCGCGGTCGAGCTGGCCGAGCGCCTGCTGGCGCGTGCCCCGCGGGAGCCGGGCCGCGCATCGCTGGCCAAGGTGTTCTATGCCGACAACGGCTCGGCCGGCGTGGAAGTCGCGCTGAAGATGGCCTTCCACTGGTTCCACAACCGCGGTGAGACCCGGCGCACCCGCTTCGTCGCGCTCACCGGCAGCTACCACGGCGAAACCCTCGGCGCGTTGTCGGTGGGCGACATCCCGCTGTATCGGCGGGTCTACGCCCCGCTGCTGCTGGACGTGCTGTTCGCACCGTCGCCGGATGCGTTCGGGGCCGCCGATGCCGCCGATGCCGAGGCCCGCGCGCTGGCCGCGGCGGACGCGCTTGCCGATCTGCTCGACACCCACCCGGGCGAAGTGTGCGCGCTGGTGCTCGAGCCACTGGTGCAATGCGCCGGCGGCATGCGCATGCACCATCCCGCCTACCTGCGCCGCGTGCGCGAGTTGTGCGACACCCACGGCGTGCTGCTGATCGCCGACGAGATCGCGGTCGGCTTCGGCCGCACCGGCACCCTGTTCGCCTGCGAGCAGGCCCCGGGCGGCGGCATCCAGCCCGACCTGCTGTGCCTGTCGAAGGGCCTCACCGGCGGCTTCCTGCCGCTGTGCGCGGTGCTCGCCACCCAAGCGATCTACGACGGCTTCCTCGACGACTCGCGCGACCGCGCCTTCCTGCATTCGCACAGCTACAGCGGCAACCCGCTGGCCTGCGCGGCGGCGCTGGCGTCGCTGGACATCCTCGAGGGCGACGACGTGCTCGCCCGCAACCGCGCCACCGCGGCGACCATGGCCGCCCTGGCCGCACCGTTCGCCGCGCATCCTGCGGTCGCCGAGGTGCGGCAAACCGGGATGATCCTGGCCATCGAACTGCATCCGGATGCCGCGTCCGCGGAGGACGGGCATGCGGTGGAAATCGCCGGCCGCCGCGGCTTGCGCATGTACCGGGCGGCGCTCGACGCCGGCGTGCTGCTGCGCCCGCTCGGCGACGTGCTGTACTGGATGCCGCCCTATTGCGTGGACGATGCGCAGCTTGCGCTGATGGCCGACGCCACCGCCGCCGCGCTCGCCGAGGCCGTCCGATGCGCCTGACCCGCAGCCATGTCGCGATGCCGCTGGCGGTGGGAAGCGAGGTCGTCCTGCCGGAGGATGCCGCGGCGCACCTGATGCGCGTGCTGCGCCTGCAGCCCGGCGATGCCTGCGTGCTGTTCAACGGCGACGGCCACGACTACGAGGCGCGCATCGTCGCCGCCGGCAAGCGCGAGGCGCGCGCCGACGTGCTGTCCGCGCGCCGGGTCGACAACGAGGCGCCACTGCGGGTCACCCTGCTGCAGGGCATCGCCCGCGGCGAGAAGATGGACTGGATCCTGCAGAAGGCGACCGAGCTGGGCGTCGCGCGGATCCTGCCGGTGGACAGCGAGCGCAGCGAGGTGAAGCTCGATGCCGCCCGCGCGCAGAAGCGGCTGGCGCACTGGCGCGAAGTGGTGGTCGCGGCCTGCGAGCAGAGCGGTCGCGCCGTGGTCCCGGACGTGCTTCCCCCGCAGGCGCTGGCGCAGGCGGCGCCGCTGCGCGAAGGCCGCGGCCTGCTGCTGGACCCACAGGGCGCGGCATCGCTGGCGACCCTGGGCGGGCAGGCGTTCGATGCATGCACGCTGGCGATCGGCCCGGAGGGCGGATGGTCACCGCGCGACCGCGGCCAGCTGGACGCCGCGGGCTACGAGGGCGTGCGGCTCGGCCCGCGCATCCTGCGCACCGAGACCGCCGGCATCGCGGCCATCGCCGCCCTGCAGGCCCTGCGCGGGGACCTGGGTTAGGCCGCTTCCGCCAGCGCGTGGGTCACGTGCTGCTCCAGCGCGGCGAGGTCGGGCAGCAGCGCCTCGTCCTCGTTCAGGCGCACGCGCGCGAGCACGCCCTCGGGGAGTTCGTCGCCATCGTCCAACGCCTGCAGCGCCGACTCGGCCACCGTCACCAGGCGCGGGAAGCCCTGGGTCAGCAGCGCGATGTAGGGATGCTTGGGGTCGCCGCCGAGCGCCTTCAGCACGATCACCTTGCTGCCCAACCCGCCCTCGTCGCGGCCGGTGCCAGTGAAGCGCGAGAAGCCCACGAGCGGCAGCTGCCAGCCGCGCCAGCGGATCCGGCCGAGCAGCCAGTCCGGCGCATCGGCGATCGGGTCCGGCTCGGAGAACGAGAGCACCTCGGCGATGGTCGCGTTCGGCAGCAGCAGGCGCGCGTCGGCGACCTGGATCAGCACCCCGCGGATGATCTGGGCGGAATCGGACATGGGTTACCTCAGGCAGGCCAACGTTGTTGCAGGCGGTGGACGAGGCCGGCAATGCCGTCCGCCTGGCCGCCACGGGCGACCAAGGCCTGGCTGGCCGCCGGGTCGAAGCAATTTTCCGCCGATTGGCCCAGCGCCAGTCCGCCACCGAGGGCCACGGACAGCGCGCGTTCGACCAGCATCGGATCCGCGCCACTCAGCAGGAGGATCGCGCTGTCGCCAGGCGGCAACGCGGCGAAACGGGGCTCCCCTTCGCCGGGCACGACGACCAAGCCGGCAGGCGCGGCGTGCACGTCCGTGCCGTCCGGGAGCACATGCACGGTCCCTGCGGCCAGCGTATCGCCCGGCTGCGCCAACACCACGCGCAGGCTGCCCGCGCGCTGCATTTGCCGCACCAGCTTCTCGTACTGGCCGCCGTCGATCCGCTGGCGCAGCAGCACCGGGCGCGGGAAATCGCCAGGCAGGCCGCCCAGCAGCTGCCGTACCGCATCCGGGCCGCCAACGCCGGCCGCCACCGCGACTGCGCCCTGCAGGCGAGGCGCCTGGGCCAGTTCGTTGCCGTGCGGCAGTGCCGGCATCGCCGCCACCCGCAATTGCAACGCGGCGATCTCGTCGTGGAACCTCGCGTCATCGTCGGCCGCGGCCACGGGGGCATCAGTGGCGAGCGGCGCGGCAGTCCGCGGCAGCACGTCATCGTGCCCCTGCAGCTTGGCGGCGAGGTGCCGCGCCCAGCGCGCGGCTTCCCAGCCCTCGCGGCGCATCGCGACATCGGCATCCTCGAAGATGGCTTCGATCGAGGGATCGCCGAGGATCCCGTCGAAGCGTTCGAGCGCGTGCTCGACCGCCGGATCCAGCACCACCATCAGCACGCCGGGATCGGCGGCGCGCACCGCGTCCTCGTCGGCTTCGCCCGGGTCGAGGCAGGCGACCACGTCGCCGCCGGCATCGACGATCGCCGCCTGCGTGCGCTCGCGCGCGGCCCCGGCGCGCGCGAGCAGGACGACGCGCTTGCGTTTCATTGCGCGGGACCGTCGCCCACGCGCTCCAGCTTGAGCAGCTCGAACACGTTGCGCATGAGCTCGGCCTCCTGGTAAGGCTTGCCGAGGTAGCGCTCGACGCCAAGCTGCAACGCGCGCTCGCGGTGCTTGTCGCCGGTACGGGACGTGATCATGATGATCGGCACGTCGCGCATCCGCGGGTCGCCCTTCATCGCGGTCGCCAGCTCGTAGCCGTCCATGCGCGGCATTTCGATGTCGAGCAGCATCAGGTCCGGGATCACGTCGGCCATGCGCTCGAGCGCGTCGAGGCCATCCTTCGCGGTCGCGACCTCGAAGTTGTGGCGCTCGAGCACGCGCCCGGTGACCTTGCGCATGGTGACTGAGTCGTCGACCACCATGACCAGCGGCACCCGCCGCTGCTCCACCGCCTGGCGCACCGGCGCGGCATCGCGCGGCATCGCGATGGACCTGCGCACCAGCGGGGCGACGTCGAGGATCACCACGACCGAGCCATCGCCCATGATGGTGGCGCCGAAGATGCCCGGCACCGACGCGAGCTGCGGACCACCCGGCTTGACCACGATCTCGCGGTTGCCCACCACCTGGTCGACCGCGACCGCGGCGCGCAGGTCGCCCGAGCGCACCAGCAACAGCGGCACCTGGAGCTGGCCCTCGGCCTTCGCCGTGGCGCCGCCGACCAGCGTCCCGAGATCGTGCAGGGCATAGTCTTCGCCGCCGTAGCGATAGCTCGCATCGGGCTTGGCCATGTCCTCGCGGGAGATGCGGCCGACGCCGCGCACGGACGCGATCGGCACGGCGTACTGCATCTCGCCGATCTTGACGAACACCGCCTGCGTGACCGCGAGCGTCTGCGGCAGGCGCAGGGTGAACGTAGTGCCCTCGCCCGGGCTGGACGCGATGTCGAGCGAGCCGCCCAGCTGGCGGACTTCGCTGGCGACCACGTCGAGGCCGACACCGCGCCCGGCCAGCCGGCTGACGGACTGGGCCGTCGAGAAACCGGGCTCCAGGATCAGCACGTCGAGGTCGGCATCGGCGAGGATCGCGTCGGGCTTGAGCAGACCGCGCTCGACCGCACGCGCGCGGATCGCCTGGCGATCCAGGCCGGTGCCGTCGTCGGCGACCTGCAGGACCACTTCGGAGCCTTCGCGCCGCACCGACACGCGGATGCTGCCTTCCTCGCCCTTGCCCGCCTTGCGACGGGCATCGGGAGCCTCAAGGCCATGCGCCACGGCATTGCGGAGCATGTGCTCCAGCGGCGCGGTCATGCGCTCCAGGACGTTGCGATCGAGTTCGCCCTGGGCACCGTCGAGTTTGAGCTGGGCCTGCTTGCCGGTTTCGCCGGCGGCCTGGCGGATCACGCGGCGCAGGCGCGGCACCAACGAGTCGAACGGCAGCATGCGCGTGCGCATGAGGCCTTCCTGCAGGTCCGAGCTCACCCGCGACTGCTGCAGCAGCAGGGTCTCGTACTGGCGGGTCAGGTCGTCCATCGACTCGTGCAGGCTCTGCAAGTCGGCGGCGGACTCGGCGAGGCCGCGCGACAGCTGCTGCAGGTTGCTGAAGCGGTCGAGCTCCAGCGGGTCGAAGGCTTCGTTGCCGGCTTCGCTCTCGCGCTGGTAGCGGGCGATGATCTGCGCTTCCGTTTCCGCGTCCAGGCGGCGCAGCTGGTCGCGCAGTCGGATGTTGGTGCGCTCCATTTCCTGCGCGGTGGCGCGGAATGCGGCGAGCTGCTGCTCCAGACGGGCGCGGTAGATCGCGACCTCGCCCGCGTAGTTCACCAGCCGGTCGAGCAGGTCCGCACGGATGCGGACTTGTTCCTGGGGCGCCCGCACGCCGATGTCGTCGTCTTCGCCGAGCCCCTCCACCAGCATCGGCGCGGACAAGGGCTTGAGCTCGACCTTGGGGGTCGCCTGGGCGGCCTGCAGCGGTGCTTCCGCCCGCGCATTGAACTCGTCGATCAAGCCAACCGGCATGCCGACCGCACGGCGCGCCGCGACGCGGGTCACCATGCCGTGCAAGCGGTCGAAACCACGTTCCAGCAGCGGCACGCCATCGGTGCCGAGCTCGGCGCGCTGGGCCACCACGGCCTCGAGCAGGGACTCCATGGCATGGCCCAGCTCGCCGATGGGCATCATGCCCGCCATGCGCGCACCGCCCTTCAGCGTGTGCAAGTCGCGCTGCAGCCCCACCATCGCTTCGCGATCGTCCGGCGTCTCCCGCAGCTGCGCGAGGAGGCCATCGGAATGGTCCAGCAGGTCCCCGCCTTCCTCCACGAAGATGTCGACCAGTTCAGCGTCCAGGCCGGCCATGTCGAGGGCTTGATCCGGATCTTCGGCGGATGTCGCCGCAGACAGCAAAGCCGCCAGTGCCGCCTGCTCGCGCGCCTTGGCGGCTGCAGCCGCTTCTGCTGCGCGACGCTCCGCTTCCAGGCGTTCGGCCTCGGCACGGGCTGCGGCGATGCGCTCCGCTTCCAGGCGTTCGGCCTCGGCGCGGGCTGCAGCGATGCGCTCCGCTTCCAGGCGTTCGGCCTCGGCGCGCTCCGCGGCCACTCGCTCGGCCTCCAGGCGGGCTTCTTCCGCAGC
>ERZ1645192.1377-NODE-1377-length-20307-cov-13.189216_pt1 | contig 20307 bp, 18 predicted proteins | sample MGYA00575354_ERZ1645192 | MGnify/ENA primary metagenome ERZ1645192 (study PRJEB40844, sample SAMN11349763) | freshwater sediment metagenome | isolation source: river sediment | host: Sediment | place: India: Faizupur Khadar , New Delhi | collected 2017-02-21 ... | reverse complement strand
CCGCCAGGCCCCGGCCCTGATCCTCATCACCGATGCCCGGGGCGTGGTCGAATATGTGAACACCAGCTTCACCCGGGTGACCGGGGTTGAGGCCGCCGCGCTCATCGGTGCCCGCGCCTTCGCCTGCCTGCCGGCCCTGCGCCTCAAGACCCATGCGCCCGCGATCCGCACCGCGATCCGCAACTCCGTTCCGTGGACCGGCACCCTGGCGGGCGACTCGGCCGGTGGCCGCCGTTTCACCCTGGAAATCCTGATCTTCCCCATCCGCGACCGGGCCGACCGGCTCACCCACGTGGTGGCCATGGGCCGGGACATCAGCCGGGAACGGGAGTTGACCGCGCACCTGCAGCATGCCCAGAAAATGGAGCTGGTCGGCCGCATGACCGCCTCGCTCGCCCACGAGTTCGGCAACCCGCTGCTCGGCATCCGCTTCGCCCTGCGCGATGTCAAGCAGCGGCCGGAACTCGCCCCGGACGATCGCCAGCTGCTGCAGCTGGCCGAAGAGGAGTGCGACCGGATGCGCAGCCTCATCCGCGACCTGCAGCCGCTCAACCGCCCGTCCAGCGAACGGAAGACTCCCTGCGACCTCCACCGGCTGCTCGAGGAGGTGCTCGCCCTGCACCGCACCTACCTGGACCGCAAGGGCATCGGCGTGGAACGGGCCTTCGGCGCCCAGCACATCCGCCTGCGGGCGGCGGAAGACCAGCTCCGCCAGGTGTTCGTCAACCTGCTGCTCAACGCCAGCGACGCCCTGGCCGGCTCGGGACCGGGCGGCCGACTGACCATCACCACGGCGCTCGATGACGGCATGGCGGTGGTCAGCTTTGCCGACAACGGCCCGGGCATCCGGCCCGAGGATCTGGGCCGCATCTTCGAGCCCTTCTTCACCACCAAGCCCGCGGTGGAGGGGACCGGCCTGGGACTGCCGGTCTCCTACGGCATCGTCCGCGCCCACGGCGGCACCATCGAGGTGCGCTCCCGTCCCGGCGAAACCGTGTTCACCGTTGCCCTGCCGATCACCGGCCGGCCGGAGGGGGCCAGCTAGCGCGGCCCGGGATCAGCCGCGCGGATGGAAGCGGCGGTGGGTGGATTTGAGCCGGGCGGTGTCGATCCGGGTGTAGATCTGGGTGGTGGCGATATCGGCGTGGCCGAGCATCATCTGCACCGCGCGCAGGTCGGCGCCGCCGGCCAGCAGGTGGGTGGCGAAGGAGTGGCGGAGCATGTGCGGACTGATCGCTTTGCCGATGCCGGCGGCCAGGGCGATGTCGCCGATGATCTGCCAGAAGCGGTTCCTGGTCATGCCGGCGCCCCGGTTGGAGACGAACAGCAGGGGGCACGGCCGGCCCTTGAGCAGCAGCGGCCGGCCCCGTTCCAGGTAGTCGGCGACGCGTTCGGCGGCGGCCGTGGAAAAGGGCACGATCCGCTCCTTGTCGCCCTTGCCGAGGATGCGCAGGTGACAGCTCTGCAGGTTACAGCCGAAGAGCGGCAGCTGCACCAGTTCACTGACGCGCAGCCCGGAGCCGTAGAGCAGGTGGAGCATGGCGTAGTTGCGCAGCGCCAGCGGCGGCCGGTGCGCCGGCGGGGTGAGCAGGGCGTCGACCTCGGCCTGGGTCAGGGCCTTGGGCAGGCTGTGACCGGTCCTGGGCGTGTCAATGCCGGCCAGGGGGCTGTCGACCAGCCTCCCCTGGGCAATGAGAAAGGTGCAGTAGGCGCGCAGGGCGGCCAGCCGGCGCGCATTGGAGCGGGCGCTGATGCCCCGCTGGTGAGAGTGCTGCAGGAACTGCTCGACCTGGGGGCGGCCGATGCGTTCGGGCCGCGGCCGGCAGACATCGGTCAGGAAGCGGAGAAAGGATTCCAGGTCGGCCCGGTAGGCGGCCACGGTGTTGGCGGCCAGCCGGCGCTGGATGGTCAGGTACTGCAGGAAAAAATGCAGGTTGTCGGTGTAGTCGGCGAGGTGCAGGGGCGTGCGGGGCAAAGGGGGGGACGAACAACGCCCCGACGGCTGGGCCGCCGGGGCGCAGCGTTCACATCCGGGATCTCATCCGGTTGAACTTCCGAAGTTTACGCAGGGCCTCGGCAGCTTTGCGGCGTTTTTTCACGCTGGGCTTCTCGTAGTACTCGCGCCGTTTCAGCTCACGTTTGATTCCGTCGATCTGCAGTTTCTTCTTCAACTGGCGGATCGCGTATTCGAGGTCACCTCTGACATCTACTTCGATCATGATTGCATCACTTCCTTTGGTGGTTGGCCGGAGCCGTTAGTAAGGGAATGGTTTGACGGACGGGTTAAACTAGCCGCTCGGCCGTTGAATGTCAATGCAAAGAACTGTATTTCAGTCGGTTTCCGCCGGCCTGGGGATCGGCCAAAACCCGCGGCGGCTGGCCGGCCGGCGCGCTTTTGGCTGTTTTCTTGCGGCCCGATGGGATACGATACCGGCCACGGCGCGGCGACGGGGCGGTGCCGGGAATTTCACCAGAGGAGACGGAGTATGGCAAAATTGCGATTGGCGCTCATCGCCGGCGGCACGTCGGATGAGCGTGAGGTTTCCCTGCGGGGCGCGGCCGGGGTGGAAAAGGCGCTGAATCCTGACCGCTACGAGGTGGTCCGCTACGACCCGGCCACGGATCTCGCCCGCATCGCCGCGGACGCGGCCACGATCGACGCGGCCTTCATTCTCCTGCACGGGGTCCATGGCGAGGACGGCACCATCCAGGGGTTCCTCGACCTGCTTGGCATCCCTTACCAGGGGGCGGGCGTGCTCGGCAGCGCCCTGGCCATGGACAAGAACCTGGCCAAGATCATGTACCGGCTCGCCGGCCTGCCGGTGGCGCCATGGGTGATGGTCGAGCCGGGGGACCTGGCGGACAGCGGCCGCATCCAGGCCGCGGTCGGCCTGCCCTGCGTGGTCAAGCCGGTGCGCCAGGGGTCGTCCATCGGCATGTCCATCGTCCGCACCCTCGACCAGCTGCCCGCGGCGCTGGCACTGGCGCTGCGTCACGACGGCGAGGTAATGGTCGAGGCCTTTCTCAAGGGACGCGAGCTGACCGCCGGGGTGCTGGGCAACAGCGAACTGACCGCCCTGCCGCTCATCGAGATCATCCCGGACAGCCGCTACGACTTCTTCAACTACGAGGCCAAGTACCAGCCCGGCGCCACCCGGGAGGTCTGCCCGGCGCCGGTGAGCGAAACGGTCCGGGCCAGGGCGCAGGACTATGCCCTGCGGGCGCACCGCAGCCTGCAGCTGCGCGGCTACAGCCGCACCGACATGATCCTCGTCGAGGAGGAACTCTACCTGCTGGAGACGAACACCATCCCGGGCATGACCCCGACCAGCCTGTTGCCCCAGGCCGCGGCCGAGGCGGGGCTGCCGTTCGGTGCCCTGCTCGACCGGCTGATCGAACTGGCCCTGGAGCGACCGGCCGGGCCGCAGGGCTGAGCGGGTGATCCGGCGACGCGGGCGGCCGCGCCGCCGGATGGTCAGAAGCGGTCGGTGAAGTACGGCTGGAGTGCCGCGGGCAGGCGCACCGTGCCGTCGGCCTGCTGGTGGTTTTCGAGGATGGCGAGCAGGGTGCGGCCCACCGCCAGGCCGGAGCCGTTCAGGGTGTGTACCAGGCGGCTCTTTTTCTCGCCCCTGGGCCGGTAGCGGATGCCGGCCCGGCGTGCCTGGAAGTCGAGGAAGTTGGAACAGGAGGAAATCTCCCGGTAGGTGTTCTGGCCGGGCAGCCAGACCTCGATGTCGTAGGTTTTGGTGGCCGAGAAGCCCAGGTCGCCGGTGCACAGCGACACCACCCGGTAGGGCAGTTCGAGCAGCTGCAGGGCCGCCTCGGCATCGGCGAGCAGCCCCTCGAGGGCGTCGCGTGACTGTTCCGGGGTGGTGAACTGCACCAGTTCCACCTTCTCGAACTGGTGCTGGCGGATGAGGCCGCGGGTGTCCTTGCCGTAGGAGCCGGCCTCGGACCGGAAGCAGGGCGTGTAGGCGGTGTACTTGACCGGCAGGGCCACCTCTTCCAGGGTTTCGCCGGCGTGGATGTTGGTCACCGGCACCTCGGCCGTGGGGATGAGCCACAGGTCCCAGCCCTCGATCCTGAACAGGTCCTCCTGGAACTTGGGCAACTGGCCGGTGCCGGTCATGGCCGTGGAGTTGACCAGGAAGGGCGGCAGCACCTCGGTGTAGCCGTGCCGCTGGGTGTGCAGATCGAGAAAGAAGTTGACCAGGGCCCGCGACAGGCGCGAGCCGAACCCCTTGAGCAGGGAGAAGCGGGCCCCGGCGAGCCGGGCCGCGGTCTCGAAGTCGAGGATGCCCAGGCGTTCGCCGATCTCCCAGTGGGGCAGGGGCGGAAAGGAAAATTCCGGGATCGTGCCCCAGCGCCTGATTTCCACGTTGTCCCGCTCGTCCCGTCCCTGGGGCACGTCGTCGGCGCACAGGTTGGGGATGGACAGGACGATCTGCTGCAACTCGCCTTCGATGTCGGCCAGCGATCCGTCCAGTTCCTTGATCCGCTCGGACACGGTGCGCATCTCGGCGATGAGCGGCTCGGCGCCGGCCGTTTCCCCGGTCTGCTTGAGGGTGGCGATGGTGCGGGAAACGGTGTTGCGCTGATTCTTGAGCGCCTCGACCTCGGCGAGCACGGTCAGCCGCCGGCTGTCCGTGGCGGCGAACTGGTCGATCAGCTGCGGGTCAGTGCCGCGCAGGTGGCACTTGCGGCGGACAAGATCGAGATGTTCCCTGACAAAACGTAGTTCAAGCATGGCGTCGAATGGGGTTGGGGAAGCGGGTGGGCGGGTTGTCTCCGGGGGGCCGGCCCGAGGCCGGTTGCCAAGGCTTTTAGCACGCGGCCCCGGTAAACGCAACGGGTATTCAATTGCTTTTATCCTTGCGTTTTGCTACCTTTTTCGCCGCTGCGAGGAGCTCATGGGGAGCGATCGCCGTCGTCGCGAGGACCGACATGAGCAAGCCCTATCCATCCTTCATCCTCTTTCTCGGGGAACTGCGCCGGTCGCTGAAAACCCTCGGCGGGGCGGTGCTGGTCGCCACGGTCGCGCTCTTCTTCCTGTCCAGTCGGGTGGTGACCCTGCTGCAGGAGCATCTGGGCGAGAACCTGTATTTTTTCTCCGTTGCCGGACCGTTTCTGGCCCACGTGCGGGTAGCCTTCTTCGCGGCCCTGTTCCTGCTCATGCCCCTGTGCCTGCACGTGCTCTGGCGGGCCCTGGGCAAGCCCTTCGGCATGAGCCGGGGCCAGCTGCGCTGGTTTGTCGTCGCCACCTGCCTGCTGTTCTACGGCGGGACCGCCTTCTGCTACCTGGTGACCCTGCCGTACGGCATCAGGTTTCTCCTCGGCTTCCAGTCCGAGGAACTGCGCGCGGTCATCTCCATCAGCCGGTTCGTCAATTTCGTCACCCTGTTCGTGCTGGCCTTCGGGGCGATCTTCGAACTGCCGGTGTTCATGGTGTTCAGCGCCCGGGTGGGCGCGATCAGCCGGCGGGCCTTCGAGAAGAACCGGCGCTATGCGGTGCTCGCCATCGCGATTCTGGCCGCCATGCTCACCCCGACCCCGGACCTGGTGAACATGGCGCTCATGGGGGGGCCGCTCTATCTGCTCTACGAGTCCGGGATCCTGCTCATCCGCCTGTTCAAGCTGGACAAGGCGGACAGTGTTCAGGACACGAAACTCCTCTCGGAGGAATCGTGACCGCGCGGGGCGGCGCCGGGGCGACCGGGTTGCACCGGGAGAACCGCGACCCGTCTGGGTGGCGGTCCGGCCGGTTTTTTTTGCTGGAAGGGGAGGGGATTCTTGGCAGGGTATGATGACAGGAGAGTGCAGGGGGGGCGCGGCCGGCAGGACGACCGGAACGCGGACCGCTGGCCGCTCTGGGTTTTCGGACTGGTGGTGGCCGTGCTGCTGCTCCTCTGGGTGGTGTTCGCCCCGGGCCGGGGGTACTACCACTTCCGGAAAATGCAGCGCGAGATCGACATGCTGGCGGCGGAGAACAGCCGCCTCGAGGCCAGGAACCTGGAATTGTCCGAGGACATCAGGCGGCTCAGGTCGGACGAGGCCTACATCGAGGAGATCGCCCGCCAGAAGCACGGTCTGCTGAAAAAGAACGAGACGGTCTACGAGTTCAAACCCCGCGCCCGGAAGGAGTGAGGGCTGACCCCGGTTGCGGGCGGTTGGTGGCGGGCCGCACGGGCCCGGCGGTCAGGCTCAGGAGAAACCCGACCGGTGGGCACAGGGGCCTGCGGGTCGGGACGCGGCCGGCGAGCCCTGGCCGCCGACCCGGAAACTGCCGGCGGAGAGCAGCTTGGTCACTTCGGTGCCGCCGCAGTGGGGGCAGGTGACCTGGTCGTCGCTGGTGGAGACTTTCAGGAATTCGAACGGGCGGCCGCAGGTGCGGCAGGAGTATTCAAAAAGAGGCATGACCGGCTCCGGTTCCGCTCCGCCGCGCGGAGGGGTGCTGTTGGTGGGGGCGCGAAAAGAGTAAGGAGCGGGAGCGAATTTGTCAGCTGAAAAAACACAGGACAGGGACGGGAACGGCCCGGAGACAACCCCGGACGGACACCCCGCGGCGCTGGCTTCCCTGGCCGCGGCGCTCGGCGCCCGTCTGCGCTTGCAGCAACGGCTGGGCCTGCGGGCCTATCCGGCCACGCCGGCGCTGCGCCGATTTCTCGCCGCCCCGGGGCAAGCGCGCCGGGAGCAGACCCCGGCCGCAGCCCGGCCACCGGTGCAAGCCGCGGCCCGCCCGCCCGCCGGCCCGGTGGACCGCACCGGCGGGCTGGACGGCCTGCGCCGCGACCTCGAGGCCTGCACCCTCTGCGGACTGGCCGCCTGCCGCCAGGGGCTGGTCTGCGGTGCGGGCGGTTCGTCCGTGCGGCTGCTGTTCGTCGGCGACTGGTCCCGGCAGGACAGTCCGTTCTCGGCGGCGCAGGTTTTCGGCGCGGCCGAGGACGCCATGCTGGGCAACATGGTGCGGGCCATGGGGCTGGCGCCTGCCGAGGTGTACGTGACCAACGCGATCAAGTGCTGCCCGCCGACCGAGGTGGATCCGGGCGAGGCGAGCCGGACCCTCTGCCAGGCCCACCTGCGCCGGGAGATCGATCTGGTCCGGCCCATGATCGTCTGCGCCATGGGCGAGGTCGCGGCTCGCTCGGTGCTGGGCCAGGACGGATCGCTGGTGCGCCTGCGCGGCCGGTTCCATCCCCTTGGCGGTGACGAAGGCCGGGTGTCCGCCGTGCAGGTGGCGGTCACCTATCACCCCCGCTTGCTGCTCGACCATCCGGACCTGAAAAGAGCCGCCTGGGAGGATCTGCAGATGGTGCAGCGCCGCCTGCGCGGTTCGGCACAGCGGCGCGGCTGAAACCGGCGCACGGTCGGCGCCCGCGCCGCACCCCCCGCGCTCCCCGCCGCTTGGGGCAACATCGACAACGCATCTTCACGGGAGGCGCGCATGGCCGTACATGAAATCACCCACCCCCTGGTTCGCCACAAACTCGGCCTGCTGCGCGAGCGGGACATTTCCATCAAGGATTTCCGGGAACTGGCGTCCGAAGTGGGCATGCTGCTCGCCTACGAGGCGACCAGGAACCTGCCGGTGGAGCGGGTGACCATCGACTCCTGGGCCGGGCCGATCTCCGTGGACCGGATCAAGGGCAAGAAGATGACCATCGTGCCCATTCTGCGCGCCGGCCTGGGCATGATGGACGGGGTGCTCAAGGCCATGCCCACTGCCCGGGTGTCGGTGGTGGGGCTGTACCGGGACGAGCAGACCCTGCAGCCGGTGACCTATTTCAAGAAACTGGTGCAGGACATCCACCAGCGCCAGGCCCTGATCCTCGATCCCATGCTGGCCACCGGCGGCACCCTGGTGGCGGTGATCGACATGCTCAAGGCGGCCGGCTGCCGGGACATCATCGGCATCTTCCTGGTCGCCGCCCCGGAAGGCATCCGCAAACTGCAGGCGGCCCACCCGGAGGTCGACATCTACGTCGCCTCGGTGGACGAGCGCCTCAATGAGGACGGCTACATCCTGCCCGGCCTGGGCGACGCCGGCGACAAGATCTTCGGCACCCGTTAGGCGGCCACGGCCGGGTGGTCCGGCCGCTCACGACTTGGTGCGGCCGGTGACGAACAGTTCAAAGAGTTTCTCGAACACGAAGGGGATGGCCGAGGCCTGGGCATTGGCCGAGCCGGCATAGGCCCTGGTCAGTTCAAAGGCGCGCTCGAAGGCCTGTTCGTGTTCGCTCCGGCTGTTTTTTTTGAGAATGTTGATCAGTTCTTCGGCAACAAAATCTTCCATGTCGGCTCCGGTAAGGATGGGTGGGCGGGGCGGGCTGCGGCCGGCGGCATGATAGAACCAATGGCGCCCGCCTCCAAGAGGTTTTTTGGGCGCGGCGGCCGTCTCCCGCGGCAACAGTCGCACGCACCCCGGCCGCGGCGGGAATCACCTTGACCCTGCGGGGGCGGTTTGTTACTACCTGCACCCGTGGCCGATCCGTGTACGCCGGCGCCGTGGCGGTCGCCGGCGGGCACCCCTCCTCCCCCTTCAGCAGACGGCATGATGGATACGATGCAACTCTCCTTCGCCCGCCGTTGTGTCAGCGACATGATCAACGGCCTGAGCATCGGTCTCAGCCATTTTTCAGGAGCGAGCCGGGCCGCGGTCATCTTCGCGCTCGAACCCGACAGCCCGATGTTCATCTGCGACCCGCAGAACCTGCTCAAAGGGCATGAGCCCATCTTCAGGGCCCTGTACGTGGACAGCCGGAAGTGGCGGGAAAACGTGCGGGTGGGACGCGACCGCAAAAAGTTCGCGGAGATCGTCCCGGTCAAGGATCTCGGCCTGGCCGGCCTGCTCTCCCAGGGCGGCTATTCCGGGGCGGTGTTCTTCCAGCAGTGGTTCACCGAGCATCACCCGGACCTGTGCAGCACCGGGCCCACCGAGTGCTGGCTCGAGCACGCGGTGTGGCGCTTCTCCCACGACCTGGCCAACGACCAGGATCTCTACACCGGTATCTCCGGCTACTTCCTGCTGGAATATGCCAAGCATGCGGTGCGCGACCACGTCATCGACCAGATGAACCGGCTGCTCGGCTGGGACAGCCAGGTGCGCATCTACCCAGTGATCGACGCCATCCTGATGATCTCCGAGACGCGCGAGGAGGGATCCTGGCCCGAGGGGCGACTGCTCTTCGTCGACCCCGGGATGGTCGACCAGGTCAACTTCCTGGTCCGCTTCCAGGAGGGGGGGCGGCCGCAGCTGGCCAACCACAAGCATGTGCGCAAGCTGCTGTTGACCGTCGAGCACTCGGGCCGCTACCTGGTGAGCGACGGCCGCGCCATCCTCGGCATCAGCGACGACAGCCTGCCGCCCTTTTCCGTGTGCGCCGATTTCCGCGGCCGCTACGGGTTTCTCAAGGTGAACCGCACCAAAGTGTGCAGCTTCGCCGACGGCCGCTTCAGTTCCACCACCTACCAGGCGAAGCTGGTGCAGCTGGAGGAGTTGCTGCTCGAGTCACACCTGGACGATTCCGCCGGCACCTTCATCTTCAAGGTGGTGACCAGCCTGGTCCACCACTCCCAGAGCCGCAAGCACGGCTGTACCATCGTTGTCGATCTCAACCCGGAACCGGTGGCCATCTCCGGCCAGGTGCTGTCGCCGCCGCTCGACCTGCGCAGGCCCTACATGCTCAAGATGGCCAAGTCGCTCGCCAAGGTGGACGGGGCCCTGCACATCGGCGCGGACCTGCACCTGCACGGCTTTGCCTGCCTGCTCGACGGCCGCTCGTTCCAGGGGGAGGACCTGGCCCGGGGGGCGCGCTACAACTCGGCCCTGCGCTTCACCGCCGAACACCCGAACATCATCGTCGTGGTGGTCTCCTCGGACCGGCCGGTGAGCGTGATCCACCAGGGGGTGGATGTGCACGGCACCTGCTCCTGGGACCGCAAGACCGGCTGCCTCTACGACCTGGAACGGCTCGACCACTGGGTCGGGCAGTGATGGCCGGTTCGCGGCTCAGGCCCCGCGCACCAGGTCCTTGATGTCCGGTCTGCCCTGCTGCTCCCAGGCGGCGTCGGCAAGGTCGATCAGCTTCGATCGGCAGCTCTTCAGGGGAGGCAGTTCGGGCAGTTGGGGGAGCAGCTGGCCGGCGGCGGGTGGGGCCTGCAGGCGCATTTTCTCCGCCAGGTCGCTGTCCTGCCCGGAGGCGACCGCACCCGCCAGGCCGCTCTCCCCGCCGGCGCTGTCCAGGCCGCGCAAAAATCCCATCATCGCCCCCAGGTCATTGGTGCGGTGAAACTGATCGATCTCCTCGACAATGGCCCGCTGCTCCTCGGCCAGCCTGGCCAGGGTGGCGCGGTAGGCCGCGGCGGCCTCGAGCAGCCGGCTGTAGGCGTCGAGCACGAGATTGCGGAAACAGGCCCGCCGGGTCAGGCCGTGGCAGCGCTGGCCGGTCAGCAGCCGCCGGCGGACGGTTGGCGAGCTGAGCAGGTAGGCGTCGAGAAAGGTCTCGTCACGCAGCCCGGTCAGGCGGAAGAATTCGTGGATGAACGGTTCGCTGCCAAGGAGCAGGTAGAGCCGCAGCAGTTCGACGCCGACCGTGGACTCCAACTGGCGGAAGGCCTCCTGCACCTGCCGGTCGTATTCCCTGCGGTCGTCCTCGATCAGCTTGCGCGAACCGAAGTAGCGGTCCGCGATCTCCTTTTTCACTTCCAGGGCCAGAAACGAATCGATGTCCTGCATGACCTGCTCCCTTTGCGCGTCGCTGCCGACGGTGCGGCCACGGCTCGACCTGTGCCGGCAAGAATGCCCATGTTGCCTGTGAACACCCCCATCATAGCTGGCCCGCGCCAAAAAAGCAGCTGCCAAGACGAACCGGCCCGGGCCTGTGCGGCCGCGCCGAGCGAACCGGGGGGACAGCCGTGAGCGTGCCCGCCTCCCGCGAACAGGTGAAGCAGACCGTCCGCGAGGTGGCCGACATCGTCCAGGTGATCGGCGAGCACGTGGAGCTGAAGCGGGCGGGCGCACGCTACACCGGCCTGTGTCCCTTCCACGCGGAGAAGACCCCCTCCTTCTCGGTCAACCCCCAGGGGCAGTTCTACCACTGCTTCGGCTGCGGCGAGTCCGGGGACGTGTTCTCCTTTGTGATGAAGTACCACCACCTGGAATTTCCCGAGGCGCTCAAGCTCCTTGCCCGGAAGTTCCACGTCGATCTGCCGGAGCGGCAGCTGACCGAGGCCGAGCAGGAACAGCTGCGCCGGCGACAGTCGCTCTACGAGGCCAACGAGGCGGCCGCGGCGGTGTATGAGCGGTGTCTCGGCGAGGAGCGGCACGCGGCCCCGGCCCGGGCCTACCTGGAACAGCGGGGGGTGCCGGCGGCGGCCATCGCACGCTACCGGCTCGGCTACGCGCCCGATCCGGAGCAGGCGGGCTGGAGCTATCTCATCGACCGGCTGCGGTCCCGCGGGCTGGACGCGGAGACCCTGGAGGCGGCGGGCCTGGCCGTGCGCAAGGAGCGCGGCGGCCACTACGACCGGTTCCGCGACCGGATCATGTTCCCGATCACGGACCTGACCGGGCGGGTGGTGGCCTTCGGCGGCCGCCTTCTCGGCGACGGCCGGCCCAAGTACCTGAACTCGCCGGAGAGCGTGATCTTTGACAAAAGCCGGCTGCTGTTCGGCCTGTTTCCCCACCGTGAGGCCATCAGGAAAAAGCGCAGCGCCCTGGTGGTGGAGGGTAACTTCGACCTGCTGCTGCTGGCCGTGCACGGCATCGACAACGTGGTCGCGCCGCTCGGCACGGCCCTGACCCGCAGCCACCTGCACACTCTGCGCGGCTACGCGGACGAGGTGGTGCTGCTGTTCGACGCCGACGCCGCCGGTCTCAAGGCGGCCCTGCGCAGCGTGCCCTTTCTGCTGGCCGAGCAGGTGACCGGCCGGGTGGCCCTGCTGCCCCCCGGCCACGACCCGGATTCCTTTGTCCGCGCCGAAGGGCCGGCCGCGGTGCAGGCCCTGGTCGAATCGGCGCGGCCGCTGGCCGAGTTCGTGTTCGATGCCCTGGTGCGCGAGCACGGCCTGACCCTGGCCGGCAAGAGCCGCATCGTCAGCGAGCTGCATCCCCTGGTCGAGGCGGCAGCGGACGCGGACCAGCGCACCCTGATGATCGCCCATTTCAGCGAAAAGCTGGGGCTGCCGCCGACGTATTTCCAGCCCGGCCGGTCCGCCCGGCGACCGCCGCCCCCGGCCGAGGAGCCGGCCGCTGGTCCGCCTCCCGGCTTGGCCGTCCTGCCCAGGCAGGAAAAGCAGCTGGTCGACTTCCTCATCCTCTACCCGGAACAGCTCCCCATGCTGCAGGCGGCCGGTCTCGGCCGCATGACCCTGGCCCCGGCCGCGGCCCGCCTGGTCACCCTGCTCGAGCAGATGGTCGCCTCCGGCCCCTGTCAGCCGGAACGGCTGCTCACCTTGCCGCTCGCCGAGGAGGAGCGGGCCTACGTGGTCCGCCTGCTCACCAGCCCGCCTTCCTTCGCCTCGGCGGAGGAGTCCGAATCGGCCCGGCAGCTGGGCGAGGAACTGGTCGCCTGGCTGCGATCCACCCTGCAGAAAAACGCCGGAGCCGGCCTGCAGCAACAGATTCTCGAAGCGAGCCGTCTCGGCCAGACGGACCGGGTCATGGAGTTGCTCCGGCTGAAACTGGAGACCGAGCGAAAAAGAACGGGCTTTTAATATAACGTGTTGAAAAAAGATCAAAATCAGATAAATTCAAAAAATTGAATTCGGGAGTGCGGGTTGCACGGCTGTTGACAGATGCGCCGGGGAGGGAGCATGGGAGCGGACGATTTCGCCTTTGACGACGAGCACGAACCGGAATTGCTGGCCGGAGTGGTTCCGCGCGAACGCGGCGGCGCCCACGGGGACGAGCCCGAGGACGACTGGGCGGTGCGCAACAATATCGAACGGCGCTCCTCCATCGATCGTCGGGCCAACGCGGACCGGCGCACCGGCGACCGGAGGGGCACGGGTAGCAGCTTCGACCCGATGAACCTCTATCTTCGCGAGATGGGCGACCAGCACCTGCTCAGCCACGAGGAGGAGATGGAACTGGCCCGCATGGTCGAGGAGGGGGAAACGCGCATCCAGTTCGCGGTCCTGCGCGTGACCCTGGGCATCACCGCCCTGAACGACCTGGCCGAAAACCTGCTGCGCGGCAACCTGCGCATCGGTTCGGTACTCCGCGGCCTGTCCGAGAACGACGAAAAGGAACTGGCCAGGGCCCGCGACGGTCTGCTCGACCAGATCGAAAAGGCCAACGAACTGGACGGCCATCGCCGCGACCTGTTTGTCGCCCTGAAGGCGGCGGCCGGTGACGCGACCGCGGAAAACCGGCTGGTGGCGGAGATCCTGGCGGCGAGCGACGCCATCTCCAGCCTGTTCCGGGAGTACCGCCTCTGTTCCCGGGGGATCCTGTCGGTGGCCGACGCGGTCAAGGAACTGGGGCAGAAATTCACCAGGGTGCGGGTGGTGGCGCGCCAGCAGGAGCTGCTCCTGGCCGCCCGCCGCCACGGCCAGGACACGACCGGGCCAATGGTCGATCCGGCCGAGGTGGAGCGGCGGGTCACCCTGGAACTGTCCGAGACCATCGGCATCGGCTGGTCCGCGTTCATGGAGGTGCTGCAGGACATCGAGATGGGCCGGGAAACCGCCCGCCAGGCCAAGGACACGCTGGTGCGCGCCAACCTGCGACTGGTTATCTCGGTGGCCAAGAAGTACATGAACCGCGGCCTGCAGCTGCCCGACCTGATTCAGGAAGGCAACATCGGCCTGATGAAGGCGGTGGACAAGTACGACTACAAGCGCGGCTACAAGTTCTCCACCTACGCCACCTGGTGGATCCGCCAGGCCATCACCCGCAGCATCGCCGACCAGGGGCGCACCATCCGCCTGCCGGTGCACATGATCGAGACGATCAACCGCCTGCTGCGCTTTTCCAAGGATTTCCAGCGGGTCGAAAGCCGCGAGCCCACTCCCGAGGAGATGGCGGCGCAACTCGGCACCGACGTCGACAGGGTGCAGGTGGCCCTGAAGACGGCCCGGGATGCGATTTCCCTCGACGCCCCGGTGGGCGACGAGGAGGACGCCATGCTCAGCGATTTCATCGAGGATCACGCCCAGCCGGACCCGCAGGAGCAGTCCATCACCGAAAGCCTCAAGCGCTGCCTGTGCAGGGTGATGGGCTCGCTCACGCCGCGCGAGGAGAAGGTGCTGCGCATGCGCTACGGTATCGAGATCGGCTGCGACCACACCCTGGAAGAGGTGGGCCAGTGCTTCTCCGTGACCAGGGAACGGATCCGCCAGATCGAGGCGCAGGCGCTCAAGAAGCTCCGCCACCCGTCGAGAAGCCAGGATCTGCAGGCGTTCATCAGGGAATAGGCTAACCTTGACGCTCTGCGCCCACGCCGAGGACTGGCTGACCCTGTCCTTTTTGCCCGGTCTGGGCTGCGTGCTCATCGGCCGGCTGGTCGACGAGGCGGGCGGACCGGTGGAGGCGCTGGGGCAGCTGACCGGCGGTTCCGGCCGGCGGGACCGTCCTGGCCGGCCGAGCTTCGACCGGGGCCAGCTGGACGCGGCCCGGCAGCGGGCGCAACGCGAGATCGACCTGCTCACCCGCGCCGATATCTCCCTGGTCGCATGCACCTGTCCCGCCTTTCCCGCACCCCTCCGCACCATTGCCGACTGCCCCGTGCTTCTCTCCTGCCGGGGTGACCTGGACTGCCTCGCCCAGCCGGCGGTGGCGGTCATCGGTTCCCGCGCGGCCAGCGACTACGGTCGGCGGGTCGCCGCCATGCTGGCCGGCGAACTGGCCGGCCGAGGCCTGACCGTGGTCTCCGGGGCGGCCTACGGCATCGATGCGGCCGCCCATCGCGGCGCGCTCGCGGCCGGCGGCAGGACCGCGGCGGTGCTCGGCTGCGGCGTCGACGTGGCCTACCCGCGCACCCACGCCGATCTGCTCGGGGAGATCGCCGGCCAGGGAGTGCTCCTGTCCGAATACCCCCTGGGCACCCGGCCGGAGGGGTTCCGTTTTCCGGCCCGCAACCGGATCATCAGCGGGCTGGTGCAGGGCGTGGTGGTGGTCGAGGCCACGGAGAAGTCGGGCTCGCTGATCACCGCCCGGCTGGCGCTCGACCAGGGCCGGGAGGTGTTCGCCGTGCCCGGCCGGATCGATTCGCCGAAAAGCGCGGGCACGCACCGGCTCATCCAGCAGGGCGCCCGCCTGGTGCAGACGGTGCAGGACATCTTCGACGAACTCTCCTGGGAGAACCGGCTGGCCGCGCCGGCCCCGGCACAAGCGGACCCGCCCGGCCCCACGCTTGCCCCCGGCGCCCAGTCGCTGCTCGACAACCTGGACACCTATCCTCGCGATATCGACACCCTGGTCCGCCGGACCGGCCTGCCGGTGGGCGAGATCCACGCCCTCTTGCTGCAACTGGAACTCTGCGGTCTCGTCCGCCAGCTGCCCGGCAAACTCTACGAACGGGTTTCCGCCGCCTGAGGCTAGGGAAGGCCCTGCTTCCTGTTTGCAGGGCGGTGTTTTTCCGGTAAGCTGTGGCCCGTGTGGCGGCAGCGGGCCGCCCGGCCCCTCTCCGGGCTGCCGCGCGCAGCCGCTGCCAAGGACTGTGTTATGCGTTCCCTGATGATTGCCCCTTCCATCCTTTCCGCTGATTTCACCCGGCTCGGCGACGAGATCAGGGCGGTCGAGGCGGCCGGCGCCGACGTCATCCACGTGGATGTGATGGACGGTCATTTCGTGCCTAACATTACCATCGGCCCGCTGGTGGTGCGGGCGGTGCGGGCCGTGACCGACCTGCCGGTGGACGTCCACCTGATGATCACCGACCCGGACCGCTACCTGAAGGATTTCATCGAGGCCGGCGCCGACTGGGTGACCGTGCACGTGGAGACCTGCGTTCACCTCCACCGGACCCTGGCCTGCATCAAGGACCTGGGCCGCAAGGCCGGGGCGGTGCTCAACCCGGCCACCTCGCTCGCCACCCTCGACTACGTGCTCGCCGAGGTGGACCTGGTGATGCTCATGAGCGTCAACCCGGGCTTCGGCGGCCAGTCGTTCATTCCCTCGGCCATCGACAAGATCCGCCGCCTGCGGCAGATGCTCGATGCGGTCAATCCCGCGGCCGGCATCGAGGTGGACGGCGGCATCGGCCCGGCCACCATCGAGGCCGTGGCCGAGGCGGGTGCCAATATTTTCGTTGCTGGTTCGGCAATTTACGGGCAGACCGATTACGCTGCGGTGATCCGCGAGCTGAAAGAGCGGGCCAGCCGCTAACTGACCACAGGGGAGGCGACAATGGCATTTCGTGATTTTCCCGACTACCGGGCGGTGGCCCGGCTGAACGCGCTCGCAGAGTGTCCCCACGATCTCACCGCGCCCGACGGCCTGACCGTGGAGCGGATCACCGCCCTGCGGGCCTCGTCCTGCGGCTTTGACCTGCTCTACGCCACCCAGCGGGTCAGCGACGAGGTCATGGACGCCCTGCAGGCTCTGGCCGACGAAGCCGGCCTGGTCGAGACCTTCCGGGCGATGAAGGGGGGCGCGGTGCTCAACCGCATCGAGGGGTTCGACAGCGAGAACCGCCAGGTGCTGCACACCGCCAGCCGCGACGTGTTCGCCGAACCGCCGGCCGCACCCGAGGCCTCGGCCCGGGCCAGGGCAGAGCTGGACAAGCTGCGCGCCTTTCTCCACGACCTCAACCGGGGCCGGCTGGTCAACGCCCAGGGGAAGCCGTTCACCACCATGGTTCAGGTGGGCATCGGCGGCTCCGACCTGGGGCCGCGGGCCCTGTACCTTGCCCTCAAGGCGCACGCGGTCGAGGGACGCTCGGCCCGCTTCATCGCCAACGTCGATCCCGACGACGCCGCCGAGGTACTGCAGGGGCTTGATCTGTCCCGCACCCTGGTGAACATCGTCAGCAAGAGCGGCACCACCCTGGAGACCCTGACCAACGAACGGCTGGTGTGCGCGGCCCTGGAAAGGGCGGGCCTCGACCCGGCCCGCCACCTGGTGGCGGTGACCGGCGAGGGCAGCCCCATGGATGACCCGAGCCGTTACCTGCGCTCGTTCCACATGTTCGACTCGATCGGCGGTCGCTACTCGGCCACCTCCATGGTCGGCGCGGTGACCCTGGGCTTCGCCCTCGGCATGGAGGCGGTACTGGAGATCCTCCGCGGCGCCCACCAGATGGACCTGGCGGCCGAGGAGCCGGACATCCGCCGCAACCTGCCGCTGCTCATGGCCCTGCTCGGCATCTGGAACCACAACTTCCTCGGCTGCCGGACCGTGGCGGTGCTGCCGTACAGCCAGGCCCTGTCGCGATTCCCCGCCCACCTGCAGCAGTGCGACATGGAGAGCAACGGCAAGTCGGTCACCCGCCGGGGCGAGCCGGTGCGCTGGCTGACCGGCCCGGTGGTCTGGGGCGAGCCCGGCACCAACGGCCAGCACGCCTTCTACCAGCTCATCCACCAGGGTACCGAGGTGGTGCCGGTGGAATTCATCGGCTTCCGCCGGAGCCAGTACGGCGAGGACATCGAGGTCTACGGCACCAGCTCGCAGCAGAAACTGGTGGCCAATATGCTCGCCCAGTCGCTGGCCCTGGCCGCCGGCAAGCGGGACGCCAACCCGAACAGGGCCTTTCCCGGCAACCGGCCCAACTCGGTGCTCATCGCCGAGCGGCTGACCCCGCGGACCATGGGGGCGCTGCTCGCCCTCTACGAGCACCGCATCGCCTTCCAGGGTTTCTGCTGGAACATCAATTCCTTCGACCAGGAAGGGGTGCAGCTCGGCAAGGTGCTGGCCACCCAGCTGCTGGCCATCATGGCGGACACCTCCCTCGACCGGTCCGGGGCAGGGGAGGCAGGGTCGGTGGCGGCCGGCCTGCTGCACCGGGCGGGCATGCTCTGACACGGCGCAAGGTGGCCACCGTCCATTTTTTTCGTGCCAAGACGGCCTGAGTTTTTTGGTTGACAAAGACAGGGGCGGCGACTATTCTCGCCCTCTGAATGACCATTCAATATGGGACTGTGCGCTGCTTCCTGAATTGGCGCGCAATTTCCATTCAGCGGCACAACTCTACAGGTGTAATTCAATCATTCTCTCTAGGAGGAAACACTGATGGCAAAGCATGAAACGCCTCTATTGGACGAACTGGAAAAAGGTCCATGGCCGAGTTTCGTCACCGACCTCAAGCAGCAGGCAGAGACCAAGCCGGAGTGCTGGGACATCCTTGGCCAGCTTGAGCTTTCCTACAGGGACCGGATCACCCACTGGAAGCATGGCGGCATTGTCGGTGTTTTCGGGTACGGCGGTGGTATCGTCGGTCGCTATTCGGATGTTCCGACCCAGTTCCCGGGCGTTGAGCATTTCCATACCGTGCGTATTGCCCAGCCCTCCGGTCTCTACTACACCACCGAGAATCTGCGCGCCCTGATGGACCTGTGGGAGAAGTACGGTTCCGGCGTTACCAACATGCACGGTTCCACCGGCGACATGATCTTCCTCGGCACCCGCACCGAGAACCTCGAGCCGCTGTTCTGGGATCTGACCCACGACCTGAAGCAGGATCTCGGCGGCTCCGGTTCCAACCTGCGTACCCCCTCGTGCTGTCTGGGCGATTCCCGCTGCGAGTGGGCCTGCTATGACGCCCAGGAGGCCTGCAACAGCCTCACCCAGAAGTACCAGGACGAGATCCATCGTCCGGCCTTCCCCTATAAGTTCAAGTTCAAGTTCTCCGCCTGCCCCAACGACTGCGTGGCTGCCATCGCCCGTTCCGACTTTGCCGTTATCGGCACCTGGAAGGACAACATCCGCATCGACCAGGCTGCCGTGAAGAAGTACATGGCCGGAGATGCCGAGTATCCGTCCAACGGCGGCGCCCACAAGGGCGGCAACTGGGGCAAGTTCGACATCCAGAAGGAAGTGATCGACCTCTGCCCGACCCAGTGCATGTGGATGGAAGGCGGTGAACTCAAGATCGACGATGCCGAGTGCACCCGCTGCATGCATTGCATCAACGTCATGCCGCGCGCCCTGCGCCCCGGCCTCGAGAAAGGCGCTTCCATCTGCATCGGCGCTAAGGCCCCGATCCTCGACGGCGCCCAGTTCGCCACTCTGGTCGTCCCCTTCGTCAAGGTCAGCGCCGAAGACGAGTTCGACACCCTGGTCGAGTACATCGAGAAGGTGTGGGACTGGTGGATGGAAGTCGGCAAGAACCGCGAGCGTGTCGGTGAGACCATGCAGCGCATCGGCCTGCCCACCTTCCTCAGCGTCATGGAGATCGAGCCCCTGCCGCAGCACGTGAAAGAGCCGCGGTCCAACCCGTATGTCTTCTGGAAGGAAGAGGAAGTGCCCGGCGGTTGGGAGCGCGACGTTGTCGAGTTCAGAAAGCGCCACGCGGCCTGATGCCCCTGTCGAACCATTCTTAACGGAACACTTATAAGGAGATGCTATAATGGGTTACGATCCGAAAAATCCTATGGAAGGTCGGATTACCGACTTGGGGCCGAAATACTATGGCGACATGCTTCCTCCGGTCATCAAGGAGAACAAGGGCAAGTGGCTGTATCACGAGATCCTCGAGCCGGGCGTGCTGGTGCACGTGTCTGAGAGCGGCGGCAAGGTCTACACCGTGCGCTGCGGCTCCGCCCGTCTGCTGACGGTCAATCGCATTCGCCTCTACTGTGACATCGCCGACAAGTGCTGCGGCGGCTACCTGCGCTTCACCACCCGCAACAACGTCGAGTTCATGGTGGACAGCAAGGACAAACTCGATGCCCTCAAGGCCGAGTTGAAGAAGCACCAGGATGTGCTGCCCATCGGCGGCACCGGCGCCTGTGTGACCAACATCGTCCACACCCAGGGCTGGGTCCACTGCCACACTCCGGCCACGGATGCCTCCGGTCCGGTCAAGTGCGTCATGGACGACCTGTTCGAGTACTTCGGCTCCATGAAGCTGCCGGCCCAGGTGCGCATCGCCCTGGCCTGCTGTCTGAACATGTGCGGCGCCGTCCATGCCTCGGACATCGCCATCCTCGGCATCCACCGCAAGCCGCCGATGATCGACAACGACCGCATCAGCGGCGTCTGCGAGATCCCGCTGGCCATTGCCTCCTGCCCGCTGGGCGCCATCAAGCCCGCCAAGGCCAAGAACTCGGCCGGTGAGGAAGTGAAGAGCGTCGTGGTCAACGCCGAGCGCTGCATGTTCTGCGGTAACTGCTACACCATGTGCCCGGCCATGCCGCTGGCCGATCCGG
>ERZ1645192.1376-NODE-1376-length-20314-cov-6.755516_pt1 | contig 20314 bp, 15 predicted proteins | sample MGYA00575354_ERZ1645192 | MGnify/ENA primary metagenome ERZ1645192 (study PRJEB40844, sample SAMN11349763) | freshwater sediment metagenome | isolation source: river sediment | host: Sediment | place: India: Faizupur Khadar , New Delhi | collected 2017-02-21 ... | reverse complement strand
TACATTTGTTTGCCGTTTATCGCAGTAGCAGGTGCAAAGCGTGCATATTCACATTGGGTAAGCACATTCATACATTCATCAATTAGTTCAGCGTTCAAGGATTTTTCTTCCAATTCACGACGGGTAGTATCCAAAGACAATCCCATAAGAGGAATATGGAATTTATCGCTGATGTATCCCCACAATGCTTGGGAAATGGCAATGTAAAATTGTTCCTTGTCCCCGCTTTTGAGGTATTTTTCGGCTTTCTGTAAACGTTTTCTTGCTAATTTTGAAGCTTTCCTATCTTTCATCATAGAAAGATTTTTCTTATTTTCTATCTGTTTTCTTAAAAGAATATAAAATAAAACAAACCCTATTAAAGGAATAAAAAGTAAGAAGTAATACAAAGGTGATAAGAAAAAATCAGAAGCCTTCGTCCGTAATGTAGGATTTTTCGTTTGTATGAAACGTATATCATCTCCAAGAATAGTAACATTCTTTTTATTCGTTGAACTCATATATTGTCTTCCCTGATTTTTTCCCTGAACAACGTGAAGTGGAACTTCTTTCGATTGAATGCTGATGTATTGTTTTTTATTTTTATCAAAATAGGTAAATTCGACTTGTGGAATCGTAAAATCTCCGGCACTACGTGGAATGAGAACATACTCAAAGCTACGAGTGCCCGAAATTCCATTCGGTGTTTTTTGAATATTATCCGTAACGATGGGTTCATGCACATCAAAATCTGAAGGAAATTGTATATTGGGAGCTTCTATGTGTTGTATATTACCTGAACCTTTTATACTTATTATAAAATTTGTTGCATCATCGGTTGACAATTTATCTTTTGTTATTTTAGTCTGTATGCTGAAATCCCCTGTTAAACCCGAAAAATCGGATGGTTTAGGTTGCGGAAGTTCCTTCGCATTGAGGATTACCGAATTAGATACAATATCCAATGGAAGGTTTTGAAGCCTTCCCATCCCAAAAAAGGGATCATCAAAAAACATATCCCATGGATTGTTGCTTCTTGCTTTTTGCTGTATCGGTATTTGTACTATCACCTGCAATTCCAGCGGAGATATGGTCAATTGTCCGCTTTTTTGCGGAAAAACAGCAATATCATATAAATCAACAACAATATACGTTTTGCCATTTATCGTTTCTTTAGACTGTGGAGGTTCCACATTTCTATCATTCAGTTCATAGGTCCAAAAGCCGGTTGATTGTGGTGATTTTTTAATGGATGCTTGATAACCTTGAGCTTGTGAAGACAAATACAACTTATAATGAACAATTACCTGCTCTTCAATGTATGGATGCGTATTGGAAACAAAAGCTTTTATGAAAAAGTCATTCTTATCAAATCCTTGACCTTGATTCGACTGATTTTGATTACTCCCTTGTGGTGCAGATTGTGAAGCGCCTCCTGATACTTGAATGCGTATGCTATTTGAACGTATCGATTGACCATTTACTTTGAAGACATATGCGGGAATTTCAAACGTCCCTTCTTTAATAGCCTGTAAAATATAAGTATAGGTATATGTAGAATTTCTGCTTGTTTTTCCATTAATAATTTGAATACTGGTACTGGAAGAAACATTGGGTCCGCTTAAAACCGTAAAATTCCGAATGTCCGGCAAGGCAAAATTTGATATTTCTTCATTAGATGTATATGTCAACCGAAATTGTTGACCCGTGCTAACACTTGCAGGTGCTGATGCTTTTATCTGAATATCTTGTGTATATCCTAAAACACCCTGCATTATTATTCCAATTAGTAAAAAGAGTCGTTTCATGCTTTCTGTAATTTTTCTTATATTACCAATCTTTTTCTTGTTTTGTTTTTCTTGATTTTTGCAATTCAGCTTCTTTGATTTTTTCTTGTGTGCGTCTTTCATTTTGCTGTAAGGCATCTAATTGACGTTCTGCGTCTTTTTTCTTTTCCTGTGTTTGTTGATTGTCTTGTTTCTGCTGCTCTTGTTGTTGCTTTTGGTCGTTTTTAGGTTGATCTCCTTCTTTACTTTTTTGTTCTTGCTTTTGTTGTTGTTGTTGTTGCTGCTGTTGTTGTTGCTGTTGTTGCTGTTGAGCAGCAAGCATACGCTTTGCATATTCCAGATTGTACTTAGTATCCATATCGGAAGCATTTAATTTTAATGCATTTTTGTATGCCTCAATACTTTCCTTATATTTCTTTTGTTGCAACAAACTATTTCCCATATTATGAAAAGCTTTCGCTTTGGTTTTATTATCAATAGTATTCATAGAAGCCACCCTTTCGAATAATTTAGCGGCTTCATCATACTTCCCTTGTTTATATAATGAAGTTCCTAAATTAAAATTACTTTTATAATAATCTGTATTATAAGCTTTTGATTTTAAATACTCGGTAGAGGCATTTTGATATTTTTGTTGCGCTTGTCGATTTTTTTCAGCTATTTGCTCACGATTTAATTCCCCTTTTTGCTGTTGCAATTGTAAAGCTTCTTTCTCTAGTTTTTCAGCTTGGAAATAATAAAAGTTACCTTTTCGTAAACTTTTTAATTCATTTCGGGTTTGTCCCTGCAGTATATTAACGCTTAGAAGAAGGAGTAAAAAAACTCCCATCATATTCTTATTCAGCCAAGAAAAATGCGATAACCTGATGATTTTCTTATTATACAAAAGTACATCTAACACTATTAAAAAGAAAGCTATCCATAAGGGAATGTAATATTTAGAATTGTATTTTTTAAAAATAACATCTTCTATTTCTGTTTTTTCTATTAATTCCAATTCTTTATTGAGTATTTCAAAGCCTACACTAGCATTGCTTGCATATACATATTTGCCATTCCCGGCATCGGCAATATCTTTTAATATTTCTTCATTTAAACGGGTAATCACAGTATTGCCTTCCTTATCTTTTTTATATTGTTTTTCACCACCATAGGTTTTAACAGGAATGGGTTCTCCCACTACATTCCCAATACCGATAGTATATATTTTAATTCCTTGTTTAGAGACCTCTTTTGCCATTTCTACAGCATCCGTAGCGTGATCTTCACCATCAGAAATGACTACAATCACCTTATTGACAGTGGGATTTTGTGATACAGTTGTGGATGATTTGGGAGCAAGCATAGAAACAGCAGCCATATCAATAGCGCCCGCAATGTCAGTACCTTGATCGCTAATACTACGTGTATCGATGTTGGAAATAAATGTTTTAGCGGCAGCATAATCGGAAGTGATAGGTAATTGTACGAACGACTTACCGGCAAAAACTACAAGTCCGATTCTATCGCCTTTTAATTTATCAATAGATAACATCAACGCTCTTTTAGCAGATTCCAAGCGATTCGGGGCATAATCCTGTGCTAACATACTATTAGAAACATCCAAACAAAACATAATATCAATTCCTTTACGTTTTCCTTTTTCCATCCCTGCTCCAATTTGAGGATTGGCCAATGCAAAAATAAGACATGTGTAAATTAAACAGATAATTATAAATTTAACGTTTTTCATTCGCCCGGAATATTCAGGCATTAATCCTGCTATTAATTGCTGCTCTCCAAAAGCGGATAAAGCTTTCTTTTGTTGCCAACGAATATAGATGTATAAAAACAAAAAAACAGGCAACATACCAAGTCCATAAAACATAAATTCATTTTCAAATCTAAACATAAATGATACTTTTAATGTTAAACGAATCACATGTTAAACGAATCAACAATTAAAATATTTTTTTGATGAAAAAAAACAGATAATTTTATTTGTATAATAAGAATCTTTCGTTTAAATCTATATTTACGTATTTCGTTTACGTATTCTGAGCTTGACATGCCTACAGATATACTAAAAAACCATAGCTTTCGTTTATGTAGATGAATTAAAAATTAAGAAAATATGCCAAATACCATACATATTCTTTGGGCGGATGATGAAATAGATTTATTAAAACCACATATCATTTTTTTAGAAAAAAGAGGATATAAGGTTATTACAGCCAAAAGCGGCAACGAAGCCTTGGAAGAATTAGAAAAAAACATTATAGATATTGTTTTTCTGGATGAAAATATGCCCGGATTAACCGGCTTGGAAACTATTTCCCTTATAAAAAGTAAATTTTCTACTCTTCCCATTGTTATGATTACTAAAAGTGAAGAAGAACAAATTATGGATGATGCCATCGGTTCCAATATTAAAGACTATTTAATTAAGCCGGTAAATCCAAACCAAATATTACATTGCTTAAAAAAACATACCGAGTTTAAACGTATTATTACCGAAAAAAGCTCTTCTGACTACCAACAAGCCTTTCGAGAAATTACTATTAAATTAATGGGAGCCAATTCGCATGAAGAATGGATTAATATTTATAAAGAACTTGTTTATTGGGAATTAGAACTTGAAAAAAACAGCGATGCCAATATTGTAGATATTTTATATGCACAAAAAGAAGAAGCTAATTTAAGCTTCAGTAAATTTGTAATAAAAAATTATATTAATTGGATAAACGGTAAAACTTCCGACAAACCTATAATGTCGCATACTATATTAAAAGAAAGATTTTTCCAAGAATTAGACAATAACAAAACTACTTTTTTAATTGTTATCGACAACTTACGTTATGACCAATGGAAAATAATTGAACCTTTGCTAAGCGATTACTATCGAGTAGAAAAAGATGAATTGTATTACAGTATTTTACCTTCAGCTACTCAATATGCCCGTAATTCTCTTTTTGCAGGATTATTACCCTCGGAAATCGAAAAGAAGTACCCCGGTCTTTGGTTGAATGAAACCGATGAAGGCAATAAAAATGATTATGAAACCAACTTATTAGATGAATACCTTAGACGTTATGGAAAAAAGATAAAACATTCTTATTCCAAAGTGTTAAATCTCGATTTTGCAAAAAAAACAAATGACAAACTGCCCGAACTACTGGAAAATAATCTCAATGTGATTATATACAATTTTGTAGACATGTTATCACATGCTCATAGTGATGTAGACCTAATCCGTGAATTAGCTGAAGATGAAACATCTTTTCGTTCCATAACCTCTTCCTGGTTTGAACATTCTCCATTATTGGAAATGATAAAATATTTGTCGGAGAAAAAAATACGTATTTGTCTTACAACAGATCACGGAACCATACGCATTAAGAATCCGGTTAAAATTATTGGAGATAAAGAAACCAACAGTAATTTACGTTATAAGGTTGGGAAAAATTTAAATGTAAACGAAAAAGAAGTTTTTGTTATCCACAATCCTCTGGATGCCTATTTGCCACGATTAAATATCACCTCCAAATATATGTTTACGTATAGTGATAAATTTTTTGCCTATCCCAATAATTACAATTACTATGTAAACCATTATAAAAACACCTTTCAACACGGAGGTATTTCAATGGAAGAATTATTAATTCCTTTCATCACTTTAAATCCTAAATAATTTGTGATGCTAAAAAAAATCATTTTCATATGCGTAAGTGCGTTGATGTTTCTTTATTCTTCCAATGCACAGAAATTTAAAGGCGGTTTAAATCTCGGACTCATTGCCTCCCAAGTAGATGGCGATTTTAGAGGGAATTATAATAAACCGGGCTTATTTATTGGAGCCTTTACACTACTTCCATTTCATAAAGAAACCATGGGAATACAGTTAGAACTTAACTATGCCCAAAAAGGGAGTAAATCCCAAGGCAGATTAAGCGATGGCACGTTGAATAAATCCCGTATGGCATTGCATCAGATTGAGATACCCGTTTTGTACAACTGGATGTTTGTTCGAAATCTATCATTAAACGGCGGGTTATCATTTAATATGTTAGTCGACACTAAAATATATGATATGTATGGATATGAGGATAAGGTATATGAAGAGAGTTATGATTTTAAATTCTTTGAGTTAGGAATGTTACTTGGCATTCATTACATTTTAAAAGAACATTACGGATTCGCATTTCGCTACGGCTATTCACTCACACCCATTGGCATCAGCCACGATATACGTCCCAGAGTCTTTAGCGGATTAAGAAACAATTTTCTTCAATTCCATTTCTCCTATCAATTTTAAAGAAAAAAATGATGTAATTTTGCACATCTAAAAAAAAAGAATTGGAAAGAGAAATAAACATAAAAGAATTTGCCAAAGAGTGCATTGCTGAAGAAGCAAAAGCCATTGTTCGCTTAAAAGATTTCATTAATGATGATTTTGAAGAGTGTATACATGAAATTTTCAACGATAACGAAGGTCGAGTCATTGTTACAGGTATCGGTAAAAGCGCTATTATAGCACAAAAAATGGTTGCTACTTTCAATTCCACAGGCACACCGGCAATTTTTATGCATGCTGCCGATGCCGTACATGGGGATTTAGGCATTATTCAAGCTCACGACATTGTTATATGTCTTTCGAAGAGCGGCAATACTCCTGAAATTAAACTGTTAATGCCCATGATTCAAATGATGGGAAATAAAATTATTGCTATCGTAGGAAACACAAACTCTTACTTGGCTCAGCATGCCGATTTTACAATAAACTGTACCGTCGACAAAGAATCCTGTCCCAACAACCTAGCCCCCACTACCAGCTCAACCGCTCAATTAGTAATAGGAAATGTAATGGCTGCCTGTTTGATTTCCATGCGGGGATTCTCCGATACCGATTTCGCTCGCATTCATCCGGGAGGAGTGTTAGGTAAAAAGTTATACCTCAAAGTTGAAACTTTATGCAAACAAAATGAAAAACCTCAGGTTAACCCTTCCGATAATTTAAATACAATTATTTACGAAATATCTTCCAAACGCTTAGGCGTTACTGCCGTTATCAATAACAACAAGATTGTCGGCATCATCACCGATGGCGATTTACGACGGATGTTGCAATCCTCTCAAAATATTCAAAATATCAAGGCTGAAGACATTATGTCTACGTCACCTAAACTTATTAATGAAAATGAAATGGCGGTAAAATCGCTGGAAATCATGCGAACAAACAATATCACAAGCTTATTGGTTATTAACGACAACAATGAATATGTCGGAGTGGTGCATCTGCATGATATTATAAGGGAAGGAATTATCTAATTTTTTCGCATCAAGCAACTATTAAAATAAAGATTACGTCTATAAAATGTTATTATTTAAAATATACTATAATGAACCGTCTGATAATTATTAGCATTCTATGTATTTTTAGTTTTTCAAATCAGCTTTTTGCTCAGAAGAAAAAAACTCCGAACAAAAAAGAATTAAGCTATCAAATCATTTTTAATTTACCCGGTATTCCCGATACCGTCTTATTATTAGCCAATTATTACGGAGAACACACCTATTTGCGTGACACTTTATATCCCTCGAAAAAAAATCCTTATAGTTTTATACTGGAAGGTACCGACACTTTAAAAAGAGGAGTGTATATATTAGCAGGGCAAAACAATGTGAAATACATGGAATTTCTTGTTGATTCTTCCTTCTTCTTTACCGTTCAATCAAAAGAATTAGACCCTAATAATCCGAATGTCTCTAATAATGTGAGTTTCATTAATTCTCCCGAGAACGATTTATTTTATGCTTTTACTTCTTACATGATTACCCAACAAATAGCCGGTTCAACTGTAAATAAAAAAATCAAAGAAGAACAAGCCAAAGCTTCTCCTGATAATAATTTGATAGATTCCTATAGAGCTCAAATAAAAATCATTTATGATTCTATGCAAACATATTCTAATCAATTTATTGAGAAACACCCTACTAATTTATTTGCCAAAGCACAAAAGTTAAATAAAGAAGTGGAAATACCGGAAGTAAAACCGGAAAATTATCCCGATTCAAATTGGAAATACCAATATTACCTCGAACATTATTGGGATAATTGTGATTTTTCCGAAGAAGCCCTGGTATATACTCCTGTTTTTGCTCCTTTTTTAAATCAATATTATGAAAAAGTAATGCATCCCGCTATTGATTCTATCATTAAATACAGTGATATATTGATAAACAAAAGCAATGACAATCCGGAATTATTTAAATACATTGTTTGGTATCTAAGTAGTCGTTATGAACGAAGCAAATACTTAGGACATGATGCTATATTCGTTCATCTTATTCGCAATTATTATGAAAAAGGCTTGTGCCCTTGGGTTGATACAACGGTTTTGGAAAACATGATTGAACGAGCAAACATTTTAGAACCTATACTGCTCGGGAAAGTTGCTCCTTGGCTGATAATGCCCGACATAGATGGGGCTTTTCATACCAATTATGATTTTAAAACCGATTATACCATTATGTATTTTTGGGATACCGATTGCGGACATTGTAAAACTACTACTCCCAAATTACTCGAGTTGTATAATCGGGCAAAAGATAGTTTAAATCTTGATGTTTTTGCTGTTTGTTTAACAGCCGACTCTGTAAAATGGAAAAATTACCTTCACGAAAAGAAACTCCCTTGGATAAATGTCGGAAATAACAAAGCAAATATTGATTTCCGAGAAGCCTATGATATTAAATCTTCTCCCAAAATTTTCGTGTTGGATAAAAACAAACGCATCATTGTTAAAAACATAGATATTGAAGAATTAGAAAATTTTATCATTAACCACAAAAAGGGACTTATTAAATTTTAATTACACATGGCTACTCCATTAAAAATCTACGATATACTCAAAGAAACAGAAAAAATCGGAATAGGAAGCACTATAACTATCAATGGCTGGGTTCGAACCAAAAGAGGAAATAGCAGCGTAACGTTTATGGCATTGAACGATGGTTCTATCATCCATAACTTACAGGTGGTTGTCGACATGAATCTGTTTGATGAACTACTGATTAAACATATTTCTACCGGAGCTTGTCTTTCCGTTACCGGAAAATTGGTAAGCTCTCTTGGAAAAGGACAAACTATTGAAATTCAAGCTGAAAAAATCGAAATACTCGGCACTGCCGATCCTGAGAAATTCCCTTTACAGAAAAAAGGTCATAGCATGGAATTTCTTAGAGAAATTCCTCATTTACGTCCTCGCACCAATTATTTCGGTTGTGTGTTGCGATTACGTCATGCCATGTCCTATGCTATTCACACCTATTTCAACGAAAAAAGATTTGTATACATCCATACTCCTATCATTACCGGTGCTGATTGTGAAGGAGCGGGAGAAATGTTTCAGGTTACTACCTTAGACATGAACAATCCGCCAAGAACCACTGAAGGCTGTATTGATTACAGCAAAGATTTCTTCGGAAAACTGACCAGCCTTACGGTATCGGGGCAACTAAACGGAGAGATGTGCGCCATGGCATTGGGAAATATATATACTTTCGGTCCGACTTTCAGAGCCGAAAATTCAAATACCCCGCGACACTTAGCCGAATTCTGGATGATAGAACCTGAAATGGCTTTCTACGATATCCACGACAATATGGATTTAGCGGAAGATTTTATCAAATACTTAATTCGTTATGCCCTGCAAAATAACCGCGACGATTTACAATTCTTAAACGACATGTTCGATAAAGAATTGATAGAACGATTAGAATCTGTGATTAAAAATCCATTTGTACGTTTAACATATACCGAAGCCATTGACATTTTACTGCAATCAAAACAAAAATTTGAATTTCCTGTTTCCTGGGGTGTAGATTTACAATCGGAACATGAGCGTTATCTTGTAGAAAAACATTTCATGAAACCTGTCATTATTATCGATTATCCAAAAATAATTAAAGCTTTCTATATGAAACAAAATGATGACGGTAAGACCGTTCGCGGTATGGATATTCTTTTTCCGAAAATTGGCGAAATCATAGGAGGCTCCGAAAGAGAATCAGATTTACAAAAACTGGAATCCTTTATCGAAGAACGTAAAATGGATAAAGAAGTCCTGCATTATTATCTGGATACACGGCGTTTCGGAACAGCACCTCATAGCGGGTTCGGTTTAGGTTTTGAACGTTTGATGTTATTTATTACCGGTATGAGTAATATTCGCGACGTAATTCCATTTCCGAGAACACCTCAAAATGCCGATTGCTAATCAAAAATTTGCATCTATTAATATCAAGAAAATGAAGTATCTTCTCCTTATATGTTTAGTAATACCAAGTCTGTTTATATCTTGTGAAGAAAAGGTATATACACCGAAACCAAAAGCTTACTATCGAATGGAATTTGCTCCTCACAGCTATCAAGCATTCGATACCACCTACCCTTATCAATTTGAATATTCAAAAATCGCGATGATTTTACCTGATAACACGAATCAAGGAGAACCTTATTGGATTAATATTGTTTATCCCGGCTTAAACGCCAATATCTATGTCAGCTATAAAAAAGTAACAAATAATTTAGATACCTTGATTAACGACTCCAAAAACTTTGTTACGGGACAAATAAAAAAAGCGGAAGACATTATAGAATATCACATCATCGACACCGTCAACAATGTATATGGTATTGCCTATGAAATCCTCGGAAAAAATGTCGCCTGTCCCTATCAATTTTGGTTAACCGATAATAAATCCAAGTTTTTCAGAGGAGCATTGTATTTTAATCAAACGCCAAATAATGATTCATTATCACCTGCCATAGACTATATCAAAACAGACATACTTCATCTGTTTGAAACCTTTAGCTGGAAAAATCAATAAATCATTTTTCCGTATCGTTTATATCCAGTAAATTAACAAGCTTTTCATTTTTATCTTTGTGTAATGATGTGTATAATACATCTGCATATTGCTGCAAATAATAAAATATGCCTTCGAAATTTTCGAGTTCCGATGCTTCAACCAAACGTAATTTTATTTCCGAAATCTGCTTCAATTTCATTAAAAAAGGACGAAACACATCAAATGTCATAATATTGATAGGGATGACATAATCAATTTTTTTCTCAAAAAGTACGGATTGTTCCTTTAAAAAAGACTTCATTCCCTCCCATCTTTTTTTTTCTTCAATATAATTTTCTTCTAGAGACATATTCGCAGTATCATCTTCCAACAAGAGCGATAATTGAGGTAATTGTCTGTTTTTTTTCTTTTTTTGAATTTTAAAAATCGCTCGATCATCATATCCCATCAACTGATAAGACAGATTACCCATCGCTTGATTTTTAATCATACACAAAAAATTATCTTCGAGCGTTTCATTATCAACATACACAGAAAAAGAAATCAAATTATCATCATACGTCAATTCCATTTCCGTAAAAGACTTCTTCAACACATAATGCGTTGTTCGTAAAAATTTTGTCAATAAATGCAAATCATCCATTTCGGAACGTAAAAGCAGAAAAGCATAATTATTTTGATTAATTTTCTCTTTTTTAACATTAATCCACTTAGAGGGATACAAACCAAATCTATTGCTACTTTCCATATTTTTAGCGTTTTTGATAGTTTAGTATAAGGTATTTAAATCCCAATCGACAGGATTCAATCCTTTTTGCCTTAGAAATTCATTGGTTCGTGTAAAATGCTTACAACCAAAAAATCCCCTCGATGCTGACAAAGGAGAAGGGTGAACCGTTGTAAGGATGAGATGCTTTTTGGAATCAATCATACTTGCTTTTGCCTGAGCATACTTCCCCCACAATAAAAAAACAACACCTTCTTTTTTATCTGAAACAGCTTGTATAACTGCATCAGTAAATTGCTCCCATCCTCTATTTTGATGCGAGCCCGCTTGATGTGCCCTCACCGTCAAAGTAGCATTCAACAATAGAACTCCCTGTTTTGCCCATTTCTCCAAGTTGCCGCTTCGCGGTATTGTCATACCTGTTTCATCGTGTAATTCTTTGAAAATATTAATCAATGACTTAGGATGCGGAATCCCGTCCGGCACAGAAAAACATAATCCATGTGCTTGCCCTACATTATGATAAGGATCTTGTCCCAGTAAAACTACTTTCACTGTATCAAAAGGTGTTAATGAAAAAGCATTAAAAATTAATTTGCCGGGAGGGAAAATAGTATATTTTTGTTTTTCCTCAACTAAGAATTGTTTTAATTCGGCAAAATACATCTTGGAAAATTCAGCTGTTAATACCTTTTTCCAACTTGCTTCTATATCGGGATTTATTTTTTCTTCCATCAATTTTTATGTATTTCTTAACCTAACCTGAAAAACTTTGCAAAAATATACATTTTAATTAAAATAAGTATAATCTCATTGTTTATTATTATTTTTTATGTACTTTTGCAACATAATTATTAATTTAAACGTACATTATTTAAATTGTTATACTATTATCAACATGAAAAAAATATTTTCAATCTCTATACTCATACTCTCCATTATTTTTATTCTTGCAGCATGTAATACATTTGAACGTTGTCCTACGTATACTGATGCAACAATAGAAACAAATTCGGACAAAGTTTAATTAACATATTTACTTAATGTCTTATCATTAATTAGCTGTGAAAAAGACATTCCTTTTGCTGATTTTTTGTGGTGCATTTATCTTTCCTATTAATGCACAAGATATTGGTGTAGGGGAACCTGACATATTATCATTTCGAAAAAAAGAATGGGATGTTTACGGCACTATACATACCAATGGATTAGGATTGGGTGGACGCGTTGGCAAACAAAATTCCATCCATTACAAATCCGGTTTTGATTTTGAAATAACCTATTATCGGCATATTAAAGAGCAACGCGGTAAGACAAGCTACCAAATCAGTGATTACGAAAATAAAAGTTTTGTCTATGGAAAATTAAATAATTTTTTCCAAACACGCATTGGTTACGGTTTTACCCGTGTTATCAACACCAAGCCCTATTGGGGTGGAATGAGTACCGCTTATTTCTTATACGGCGGCGCATCGATTGGATATTCTATCCCCGTGTATTTGTACGTCATTAAATTTGTTGACGGAAATTCGTATGACATAGCCGAAGAAAAATACGATCCTGATCTACATGACCTTTCCAATATTTATAGCCGAGCCCCTGTAACGAAAGGATTAAAAGAAATGAAAATACACCCGGGCTTATACCTTAAAACCGGCTTTACTTTTGATTTTAGTGCGGAAGATGCTACTATTATGGCTCTTGATTTTGGGCTCGCCTTAGATGCTTATTATCCTCCCGTCGAAAAAATGGCACATACCCCGAAACAATACTTGTTGGTAACAGGATTTATTACTTTTCATTTGGGTAAACGATTAACAAATTATGAATAAACAAAGGATATGAAACCATTTTTCCGCTTTAACACTTCATGCTTGCTTTGCTGTTTGTTTTTTACACTACCCCTATCCACATGGGCACAAAAAGCCAAAGGAAAAAAAATAGATTGTACCGCTGACATACTCCGCTACGACGCAACATTGAATCCTGACATGCAAATTCTTACCGGCAATGTCATCTTTAAACACGAAGGAGCTGTTTGTTATGCCGACACCGCTTTCTATAATGAAAAAACGAACACTATCGAAGCTTTCGGTCAAGAATTGATTATTCATATTAACGATAGTACACATCTCTATGGTAAATATTTGAATTATGACGGTAATACAAAAATTGTTACCATCGAACAAGATGTTATGCTTTCCGATGAATATAGTGTATTGTATACCGATAAATTAACCTTTCTGCGTAATCAAAACTACGGGTATTATGATACCGGAGGTGAAATCATTAATGACAGCAATACGCTTGTGAGTGAACAAGGATGGTATTATACTACAACCAAAGACGTTTTTTTTAAAAAGAATGTCGTCTTAACCACTCCCGATTATACGGTAAAGACAGACACCCTCAAATACAATACCCAATCAAAAATTGCCTATTTCTTAAGCCCTACTCGTATTTATTCTGATGAAAACACCGTTTATTGCGAATACGGATGGTACGATACGGAAAAGGATATGTATCAATTCGAAAAAAATGCGAAGATAAACACGGAAAACCAAGAGTTAAAAGCAGATATTATTTGGTACGACAGGATGAATGAAAAAGGAAAAGCCTACCGTAATGTATGTATCTTCGATTCTGTTGAAAATGTTTTAATCTTAGGAAAATATGCCGAATACGATAAAGCAATGGGATATGCCTTTATTACCGACAGTGCCATTGCCATACTTATTGACAATCAAGACAGCCTCTTTCTACATGCCGATTCTATCAGGGCTAGTTTCGATAGTGCTCAAAACGTCGATTACGTAACGGCACATCATCGAGTTCTTTTTTATAGAGATGATATTCAGGGCTCTTGCGACTCCTTGGTGTATTGGGCAAAAGATTCTATTATTATCATGTTTCGCAGCCCGATAGTATGGTTCGATAAAAACCAAACATTGGCAGATACTATCCGCTTATTTATTAAGAACAAAGATATTAAAGAAATGCATTTGATTAAAAATTCCTTTATTTGTGAAGATGTTTTTTTGGAACAAAAATTTAATCAAATCAAAGGGCTACATATGTTTATTTATTTCAAAAACAGTAAAATTGACTACGTCTTTGTCGATGCCCAAGCGGAATGCCTCTATTATGTATTGGATGAATCAAACGCATTAATAGGTGTCAACCAATCAACGTCGAAACAAATGCGGATTAATTTTGAGAATAATGAAGTATCAACCATTACTTTTTATGATGACGTTAAAGGTGATTTAACACCCGAAGAAGATAAAATGAATGTACTCCTAAAGGATTTCATATGGTTAAATCAATACCGACCGATGAATAAACAGGATATATTCAAGTCCGATTTTTATAAACCGGAACTGAAGAAGGAAGAAGACGACTTTGAGTACGACGATTAATACACATAACCGGCATGGAAGATACGATACTTGACATTGATAACTTATGCATAGATTTCAAATCGGAGAACGAGAAAAGTCGTGTAGTTAACGATTTATCCTTGCGTCTTACAAAAGGCAAAACATTGGGTATTGTAGGAGAATCGGGTTCGGGAAAATCGGTAACGGCATTATCTATCATGCGTCTACTTGACAATGCTTCGTATACGGGACACATCAACTTTCACAGTGAAGAAAAAACCGTTGATTTATTACAATTAGGATATAAGGAAATGCGTCAGTTTCGCGGGCATCGTATTGCCATGATTTTTCAAGAGCCGATGACCTCCTTGAATCCCTCCATGCGTTGCGGCAATCAAATCAATGAATCCTTACGCTTACATCTGCATCTGTCAAAAGCACAAGCACGAAAGCGAAGCCTTGAATTATTGGAAGAAGTACGACTTCCCGATCCGGAAAAAATATACAATGCCTATCCGCACGAAATTTCGGGAGGGCAAAAACAACGTGTGATGATAGCTATGGCTATCAGTTGCAAACCTCATATTTTAATTGCCGATGAACCTACAACAGCACTCGATGTTACTGTTCAAAAAAGCATACTCGAACTCTTGCTTGATTTACAAAAAAAACACGCTATCAGTATTATTTTTATAACTCACGATTTAGGTGTTATCGCTCAAATTGCCCATTCCGTTGTTGTGATGTACAAAGGAGAAAAAGTGGAAGAAGGAGACATTCATTCTATTTTCACTTCACCCCAACACCCCTATACCAAAGGCTTGTTAGCCTGTAGAATTCCCCTTGACAAACGCGTAAAAAAACTTCCTACCATTCATCAGTTTTTATCACATGAGGCGGTGAATGTTCAAGATAATATCATTACTCCCTCGGAATGGAATCAACAAAGTGAAAATATGTATGCAGGCACTCCCATCCTTGAAGTAAACAATTTAATAAAACGTTATCCGCTTACTAAAACATTCGGGAAAAAGCAAGAATATTTTTACGCTCTTGATAATATCAGCTTTAAACTCTATGAAGGAGAAACCTTAGGATTGGTAGGAGAATCAGGTTGCGGCAAAACAACCTTAGGAAGAAGCATTTTACGTTTGATAGAAACCCAAAGCGGGGATATTATTTATCGCGGCAAAAACATTTCTCAATTCAGTGCTTCCAAAATGAGAAGCCTTCGCAAAGATTTACAAATCATTTTTCAAGACCCATACGCCTCACTGAATCCGCGTTATATGGTAGGGATGGCTATTATGGAACCCATGAAACTGCATAAACTGTATGCTAGCGACAAAGAAAGAAAAGACCGTGTCATGGAAATATTACAGCATGTGGATTTAGAAGAAAAACATTTTTATCATTACCCCCATGAATTTTCAGGCGGACAACGTCAACGCATCTGTATTGCACGTGCCTTGGCATTAAACCCTAAAATCATTATCTGCGATGAATCCGTCTCCGCCTTGGATGTATCCGTTCAGGCACAAGTATTAAATTTACTCAATACTTTAAAAGAGAAATTTAATTTTACCTATCTCTTTATCTCTCATGACCTTTCTGTGGTAAAATTCATGTCTCACCGTATCATCGTAATGAAAAACGGGAAAATCGAAGAAATAAACAAAGCCGATTTACTCTATGAAAACCCGCAATCTCCTTATACAAAGCAACTGATAGACGCCATTCCTCAAATGAAATAGTAGAAATAAACATTAGATTTATTTTCTCTATTTTTTTGAAACACTATTAAACAATTTTACGTTAGTATTGTTTTGATATACGAAACCCAAAATTTCATAGCAAATAAAAAAGATTTTTATTAAAAATTATGTACATTGAGATTTAATCATAAAGAGATGACAACTACAAAAATCAATTTAATTTCAATACTGTTTCTGAGTGTCTTTTTTTTACATACAGGCTGTGCACAAGAAAATCCACAAGCAAAAACAGGGCAATATGTTGATTTAACTTATGCTGCCGATAAGTCTATTAATACGGTAGTACATATAAATGCCGAAATGTTGCAAAAACACAGCATGTGGGATTATTTCTTTCAAGATCCTTTTTTCAGCTTTTTTAATTTCGGTCCGCAACAACAACAGATGTATCAAGCCTACGGTTCCGGAGTTATTGTAGATAAAGACGGTTACATTGTTACCAACAATCACGTAGTAGAAGGCGCACAAAACATAAGCGTTACCTTAAACGACAAGCGTAAATTCTCGGCAAGCATTGTCGGTACCGATCCTCAATGTGATTTAGCCTTGCTTAAAATCGATGCTACCGATTTACACGCCATTGACTACGGCAATTCCGATAACATCCGCATAGGAGAATGGGTATTGGCGGTTGGCAATCCTTTTAATTTAAATTCAACGGTAACGGCAGGCATAATAAGTGCTAAAACGCGAAACCTGAATATCCTCGGAGGAAATACCTCCATAGAATCCTTTATTCAAACCGATGCTGCCGTCAATAGCGGCAATAGCGGAGGTGCATTGGTAAATACCCAAGGCGAACTCATCGGTATCAATGCGGCCATTGCCTCCAACACCGGTTCTTATGCCGGTTATTCCTTTGCCATCCCTGTCAATATGGTAAAGAAAATCGCGGAAGACCTTAAAAAATACGGAAGAGTGCAAAGAGTCTACATCGGTGCCTCTTTTGCAGAAATTGATAATGCCAAAGCAGACACATTGCAATTAAAACAAATTAAAGGAATGCAAATCCAAAGCATAGATAGTAAGGGAACGTTCGCCAATACCGATATCATGCAAGGCGATATCTTATTAGCCATAGAAGGACATGAAGTTAATTCTCTCTCTGAATTGAAAGAAATATTAGAACAACATCGTCCGGGAGAAAAATTAACGTTTACACTCCTCCAAAACAATAAAGAAATTGAAGTAAATGTTATATTAAAAAACAAACGCGGCACTACCGATATTATCGACATCAACGACCATTTTGCTACAGAAGCCTTGGGCGCTGTATTTGAACCTATCGATGATCAAACCAAAGCAAGGTACAGAGTAACTAACGGCTTAAAAATTACCAAACTGAATAACGGCTCACTCAAACAAGCCGGCGTAACGGAAGGGTATATTATCATAGCCATCGATAAAAAGCCTGTGGCTTCGGTTGATGACATCGAGAAAATTCTTGGCGATAGAAACGGCAGCTTTCTCGTTGAAGGTTTTTATCTCAACGGCATTATGTATTATTATAACATTACATTGTAATTATTTAAAAAGACCATAGAATCATGAGACAGTTAAAAATATCACACTCCATAACGAATCGCGACAACAGTTCATTTGAAAAATATTTGCAGGATATCAGCAAAGAACAAATGATAGGTCCCGATGAAGAAGTAGAATTGGCACGTCAAATCAAAGCAGGCAATAAAGAAGCTTTAGACAAATTGGTAAAAGCCAATCTCCGTTTTGTGGTGTCGGTAGCAAAACAATATCAAAACCAAGGCTTAGGCTTACAAGACCTTATCAACGAAGGTAATTTAGGACTTATCAAAGCAGCCAAACGTTTCGACGAAACCAGAGGGTTTAAATTTATCTCTTATGCCGTTTGGTGGATACGTCAATCCATTTCCCATGCCATCGCCGACCAGTCGCGTATTGTCCGCTTGCCCGTCAACCAATTAGGTGCCGTTAACCGTATTAAAAAAGAAGTAGCCCGATTGGAACAAATGTATAACCGTCAACCTACTATCGAAGAAATAGCGGAAGTCGTCGACTTATCTATTAACAAAATCGGGGAAGTTATTAAGATTTCCTCCAGACACTTATCCATGGATGCTCCCATAAGTACCGAAGATGATACCAACTTTATCGATACCTTTATCAGCGACGAGGTAACACAAACCGATTCCTTATTAATCAAAGAATCCTTGGAAAACGAAATCAATCGCTCCATGGAGATATTGGATGAACGTGAAAAAGAATTGATATGCATGTTTTTCGGCATCGGGAAATCGCACGAATATACCCTCGACGAAATCGGAGAAAAATTTAATATCACCCGCGAAGGTGCACGACAAATCAAGGAAAAAGCACTTAAAAAATTGCGTAAATCCGGCATCAAGCGCTTACGAACCTATTTATAGGCTTTTCTTTTTACCGAAAATCAATACACATACTCCCCTGCCTCACTGCGGATAGTGAGTTTTTTGCTTGTGGCAACCTCACAACGTCCTATGATTTGAGCCTCCACGTTGAAATGAGTGGCAATGGCAATAATATCTGCTGCTATTTCAGGGCGAACATAGATTTCGAGGCGATGCCCCATGTTAAACACCTTATACATTTCTTCCCAAGAGGTATGCGACTGTTCTTGTATAATACGAAACAAAGGTGGAACGGGAAATAAATTATCTTTTATTATATGCATATTATCCACAAAATGCAAGACTTTCGTTTGTGCTCCTCCGCTGCAATGTACCATGCCGTCTATGTGCTGACGATGGGCTTTGAGGATTTCTTTGATAATGGGAGCATAAGTGCGGGTCGGCGATAAAACCAATTTCCCCATAGAAACACCTTCTATCCCACTTTCATCCAGAAGACCGTATTTGCCGGAATACACCAAATGCGACGGAATGGCATGGTCGTAACTTTCGGGATAACGTTCCGACAACTGATGATGAAACACATCGTGACGTGCCGATGTCAAACCGTTGCTGCCCATACCTCCGTTGTAAGCATCTTCATAACTTGCTTTTCCGAAAGATGACAAACCCACTATGACATCCCCTGCATGGATGCGGGCATTATCAACTACATCGACTCTTTTCATACGGCAACTCAAGGTAGAGTCAACGATAAGGGTACGTACCAAATCGCCTACATCGGCAGTTTCGCCACCCGTTAACCATATCCCGATTCCCCATGCACGTAGCTTTTCGAGAAATTCTTCCGTCCCTTCAATAATAGCGGCTATTACTTCCCCCGGAATCAGGTTTTTGTTTCTGCCAATAGTAGAAGAAAGGAGCATATTATCGGTAGCACCCACACACATCACATCATCGGTATTCATCACAATGGCATCTTGAGCAATTCCTTTCCACACCGACACATCGCCGGTTTCTTTCCAATACATATATGCCAACGAAGACTTTGTGCCGGCACCATCGGCATGCATGATGCAGCAATGTTCCGGGCTGCCGCCTACATAATCGGGGATTATCTTACAAAAAGCTTTTGGATACAAGCCCTTATCTATCGATGCAATGGCTTTGTGTACGTCCTCTTTCGAAGCAGAAACCCCGCGTAGATTATAATTTTGCTCTCCCGAAGCCTGAGGCTCTTGTGTGTCGCTTGTCATGGAATGTCTTATTTTTCTATTAAAATCTATTTCTAAGGTTTTATGCGGTCTGTGGCAAATAATTTAGACCTATAATCCTTAATTTGTGAGATATACAGGATTTGAACCTGTGACCTCTTGCCTGTCAAGCAAGCGCTCTAAACCAACTGAGCTAATATCTCTAAACGCCTTGCAAAAGTACGAAAATATAT